>Ga0080064_1002810_pt3 | contig 19133 bp, 18 predicted proteins | sample Subgrocontami54m_FD_69260 | JGI IMG/M metagenome (GOLD analysis project Ga0080064, IMG submission 69260) | Subsurface groundwater microbial communities from S. Glens Falls, New York, USA - GMW46 contaminated, 5.4 m (SPADES assembly) (version 2) ...
TGCCCGGGTGGCGGAATGGCAGACGCAGCGGACTCAAAATCCGCCGGTGGCGACACCATGGGAGTTCGACCCTCCCCCCGGGCACCAAACCAGGCGTGCTCGTACCGGCACTTCGATCAAACCCCTTGAATTCACACGGTCTGCGAGGCAGAAAAGGGCCCTCTTTGTTCACGATTATTCCCTCTTGACACGACCTGAGGCCTGCGCTATAGTGCCGCCATCTTTCCCCTGGGTTAAGGATAATGCCTCAGGAGAAAGTGGCGGCGTACAGGCGCCGTCGGTCATCATAATATAAATCTCCTGAGGGGAGGCGGATCATTATGAACAGGTTTCTAGCAATCGGTGCGGTTGCCCTTTTCTCCTTTATGGTCGCGGGAACGGCAATGGCCCAAGAGCGGGCGGTGCTGCAGGATGGTTTCAGGGGCACCGGCGCAGTCGGCGGTGTGGATGACAACTTTATACGCGGTCTGGCCGCGAAGCCCGAGACGATCTACGGTCGTCTGTGGGGCAAGGATATGCCTGGCGGCAAAATCTACGTCGAAACCGGTGGAGGCGCCCTCGTGACGATTCGGCTGAATGAACGAGCCAACGTAGAGTCTTTCAAAGCGATCGGGGTCGGCAACGACGTTGAAGTTCAGGCCTACCGGAACATAAAGAGACTCGGCAGCGGCGGGGCTTTCGCGGCCGACGTCCCTGATGGCGATCTCTATGGGCTTGATGTCAGCGTGATTCGCGAGGCCACCAATCCGAGCAACTTGACGCCTCAGGCCGGCTTTAACCCGGATACGGATCGCGGGATCCTCAGCAAGGATTCGTCTTTGATGGGCGGCGTCGGCGGGCAGTGCTTCCAGTGCTATTCGCCGGATACGGGCGCTAAGGCGGATTATAAGTAGTAAACACGACAAGATTTAAATTCGGTGTGGCGACGCGCGTATACACCGGGTGTTCAGTGGATTCTCTGTCGGGCGGTGGTCGAAAGGCCGCCGCCCGATTTTTTTAGGCGTCTATTCCATTCTGACCGTCTCGCTCTTTGAGAGGGTCGCCCGCTCGATCCGGCCGCTTTCGTTTCGGAGTTCCTTCGACCACGAGCGTGATTTCACCCTTCGGCGGATGAAGTTGAACCTGCTCCAGCAACTCGCTCAGCGTCCCGCGGTGAAATTCTTCAAACCGCTTCGTGAGTTCGCGCCCCAGCACGGCGCGGCGATTGCCGAGTATGGAATGAAGGGACGTCAGGAGCTTTCCGATACGGTGGGGGCTCTCGAAGAGGATCAATGAGGCGGAATCCTCCCGAAGACTCTCGATGCGTTTCGATCGAGGTCCGTCCTTGCGCGGCAAAAATCCCTCGAACCGGAAGGAATCAGAGGGCAGGCCTGATGCCGCCAGCGCAGCCAATATGGCTGACGGGCCTGGAACGGGCACAACCCGGATGCCCGCTTCGATGGACCGGGTGATCAAAAAATATCCAGGATCGGAGATGACCGGGGTGCCCGCGTCGGATACGAGCGCGATGCTGGTGCCTGACCGCAGCCGTTCAAGCAGGACGGCCGTCTTTTCCTCCTTGTTGAAGTCGTGGTAGCTGGTCAGGGGGGTGGTCACGCCGAAGTGTGTGCAGAGCTGCTTCGTGTGGCGGGTATCTTCGGCGGCGATGATGCCGACTTCCTTCATGATACGCACCGCGCGCATGGTGATGTCTTCAAGGTTCCCGATCGGGGTGCTGACAACGTACAACGTGCCTGTTTCGTGATGATCCATGGGACGCATCCTAGCTGAATCGGGGCGCAGCAGCAAAGCGTCGGCCGGCGCGCCGCGATTTTTTCGTGCCATGCCGATGTGCTAAGATGCCGCGCTGGTCACGATGGAATATTCATTTTGTCCGAAATGCGGAGCTGCGCTGGCGCGCCGTTCGATCAAAGCGGGCGAGCCTGATCGTCTGGTGTGTCAGGGCTGCGACTTTATTTTTTATCTCGACCCCAAGGTTGCGGTCGGGACCATCATCGCGACCGACGACGGCATCGTGCTGGTCAAGAGGGCCATCGAGCCGGCCTATGGGAAGTGGGTCTTTCCGGTCGGGCTTGTGGATCGAGGCGAGCGCGTCGAGGATGCGGCGATCCGTGAGACGCGGGAAGAGGCGTGTCTGGATGTCCGTCTGACCGGACTGCTGAAGATCTATTCCTATACCGAGTATCCCGTGATCATCATCGTGTACCGCGCCGAGGTGATCGGCGGCCGGCTCGCCGCCGGTGACGAAACGCTGGAGGCTCGCTGTTACCCGTCGACGGCCATCCCTTGGCCTGAACTGGCTTTTCCGAGCACGGCGGAAGCGCTGCACGATTTTCTTAAAACCCCGGTGAAGGGGTAGGCCAACGGTATGGTGTTGAAGGATCGGGTGGCGCTCGTCACCGGCGGGGGAACAGGGATTGGATTGGCGATTGCGCTGGCGTTTCTTCGCGAAGGAGCGCACGTGGCCATTGGATCCAGAAATCCCGCGCATTTAAAGGCCGGCGGGGACGTGGCGCGAGCCGCCGGCCATGACATACTGGCCGTCCGGATGGATGTGACTGACGCGGCCATGGTCCATGCCGCGGTCGAGGGAGTGGTCAACCACTATGGCCGGTTCGATATCCTTGTGAACAATGCCGGGGTCTCCGGTCAGACCCCTATGACCGATCCGGACGATGCGCGCTGGCATGCGATCCTGAACACGAACCTGACGGGCGCGTATCTGTGCGCCAAACAGAGCCTCCGACATATGCGGGACGGGGAGGGCGGCCGGATCATCAATCTTTCCTCGGTGCTGGGACGGTTTGGTGTTGCCGGATACGCGGCCTATTGCGCGGCCAAACACGGGATCATCGGTTTCACGAAGGCGCTGGCGCTCGAAGTCGCCACGCGCGGGATCACGGTGAACGCGATCTGTCCCACCTGGGTGGACACAGCCATGGCGCAGCAGGGCATCGCCGAGACCGCTGCCATGCTTGGCGTCACCGTTGAAGAATTCCGCCGTCAGGCTATTCAGGGGGTGCCCATTCAACGCATGGTGGACGCGTCGGAGGTGGCGGACCTGGCCCTCTTCCTGGCCTCTCCGCGAGCCGCGGGCATTACCGGCCAGGCGGTGAATATCTGCGGGGGAGCGACTGCCGGCGCGGGAGGCTGATACCGTTTGCTTGACTCCCACTTGACCCCATCTCTATAATGCCGCAGAGAGGAATAGTATCCTCTCCGAATAGAATTCCCTCGAAATTCAGCGGACTTGTGGCGATATGAACGTTCTCTTCTTTGAGGTCACCCTCCTCCTTTATTTTTTAGGCACCACTCTGTTTTTGATCCAGTTGGCCGGACGATGGGAGAAAGGCTCGCAGGCTTCGTTTGCTGTGGCCGGGGCCGGTTTCTTTTTCCATACACTCGCGCTGGTCTCGCGGATGATTGAAGGAGGCCACATTCCGCTGACGTCGATGCACGAAGCGCTTTCTTTTTTCTCCTGGGCATTGGTGTTGGTGTTTCTGGTCGTCGAACTCCGATACCGGGTGCATATCCTGGGCTCATTCATCCTGCCGCTGGCCTTCATCTCCTTGATTTCGGCCGCCGCCCTTCCCAGGGAAATCAGGGCACTGGAGCCGATCTTCCGAAACGTCTGGATGCACGTCACGTTGTCCCTGCTGGGCACCGTCGCGTTTGCGGTCGCCTTCATTGCGGGATTGATGTATCTGATCCAGGAGCACATGCTCAAATCCAAGCATCTGGACGGCCTGTATCGAAAACTACCGGCGCTGGACTTCCTCGACGAGCTCAACGGCAGGGCCATTTCCCTGGGGTTCCCGCTGCTGACCCTCGGGATCATCACAGGCGCGTTGTTCGCGGAGTTCGCGAGGGGATCGTTTTTGAACTGGAACGCCGAGCAGATCGGCGCGCTGGGAACATGGCTGTTTTACCTGATCGTGCTGTTGGGCCGCGTCACGATCGGCTGGCGCGCGAAAAAAGCCGCCTACCTGACGGTCGTCGGGTTTGCGGGCGTGGTCTTTACTCTGGTGGGTGTGATTCTGAAGGGGCAGCATCCCTTTGCGTAGGCCATGAACATCGTTGCGGTCGGGTTGAACCATCGAACGACGCCGGTCGAGCTGCGGGAGCGGCTTGCGGTGACGGAGGCCTGTTTGCCCGAAGCATTGGCGCGGCTGAAGCGGTGGCCGGGAATCGACGAAGGGGTCATCCTCTCCACCTGTAACCGCGTTGAGCTATACGCCGTGGTCAAGGATACGGAGCTTGGCCTCGAGTCCCTGAGCGAGTACATGGTGACGATCGCCGCCGATGTCAGCCCCGGGCAGGTTGAGCCCCACCTCTACCGGCTGGACGGGGCCGAAGCCGTCAAGCATCTCTTTCGTGTCGCAGCCAGCCTGGATTCCATGGTCATCGGCGAGCCGCAGATCCTGGGCCAGGTTAAGGAGGCGTTTGAAGCCGCGCTGGCCGAGAAGTCCACCGGCGTGGTGTTGAACAAGGTGGTCAAGAAAGCGATCTCGGTGGGCAAGCGGGTGAGGACCGAAACCGGCATTGCCGAGAACGCCGTGTCGGTCAGTTATGCGGCGGTCGAGCTGGCGAAGAAGATCTTCCAGAACCTGGCGGAGAAGACGGTCCTGCTGGTCGGCGCCGGCGAGATGGGCAAGCTGGCCGCGCGGCACCTCATCAGCGCGGGCGTGCGTCAGGTGATGATCACCAATCGGAACTACGATCGTACGCTGGATGTCGCCAAACGGTTCAATGCCCTCCCGGTTCCCTTCGATGAATTCCATCATGAGATGGCGGGCGCCGACATTGTTGTCTGCGCGACCGCCGCGGATTCTTTTGTGATCGGTCCCGAAGACGTCCAGCGGGCGCTGCGTTCGCGTAGAAACCGCCCCATGTTCCTGATCGACATTTCAGATCCGCGCAATATCGACCCGGCGGTAGGGGCTCTCGACAATGCGTACCTTTACAATATCGACGATCTCCAGGGGCACGTTGACATGAACATCGGGCAGCGTCTCCGGGAGGCGCTCAAAGCCGAAGACATCGTCCGGGCGGAAGTCCCCTCCATTGTCATGTGGATGAAGTCGCTGGAGGTCGTGCCGACGATCGTGGCGTTGCGGCACAGGGCCGACGAGATCCGGCGCGCCGAAATCGAGCGGATCATGGCGAAGCTGGGGGGGCTGTCTCCCAGGCAGCGCGAGCTGGTGGAAGAACTGGCCTCGGCGATTACGAACAAGTTGCTGCACAGCCCGTTCATCGCGCTGAAAGCCGAGGCGGATTCCCCGAACGGGTCGCTCTTCGCGGAGACCACGCAGCGATTGTTCGATCTCGAGAAGGAGCTGCAGCGCATGTCCAGTGAGCCTTCTTCCGAGCAGGAGCGCCGGGGATGAGCCCTTCAGCAAGCCCGCACGTCTTCACCTGTCCGCGCTGCAGGGAGACCTACTGGGGAGGAGCGGGCGAGCAGTTGCCCGATTGCCCGCACTGCGGGCATGACTATCGCAACCGGGAGGGATTCCGGATCGATCTGCTGTTCCTGATGATCTTGATCATCGCGATGTTCGGCTTTCTCCTGCTCACGTCGACCTACAGGAGCGGGAGCGCGGGCTTTTCAGCGACCCAGGCCGTACACGGGGATGTTCCCGAGAAACTGCCGGGACGGTAGGGGACGCTATGCCTCACGCGGTCCGTGAACTGGTCATCGGCACGCGCGGGAGCAAGCTCGCCTTATGGCAGGCTGAGTGGGTGCATGCGCGGTTGCGCGAACTGGAGCCGGGAATTCCGGTGTCGCTCCGGCGGATCAAAACGACCGGCGACAAAATCCTTGATACTCCGCTGGCCACTATCGGTGGCAAGGGGCTGTTCGTCAAGGAAATCGAGGACGCGCTCCTGCGAGGCGAGATTGATCTGGCCGTGCACAGCATGAAGGACGTCCCCACGCATGTGCCTGCGGGGCTGGAAATTCTCGCCATTCCCGAACGGGAGGATCCGCGGGACGTCCTCGTCAGCCGCGACGGGGTGACTCTCGATCGGCTGACCGCCGGGGCGCGCATCGGGACCAGCAGCTTGCGGAGGCAGGCGCAACTCCTGCATGCCCGCCCTGATCTGTCGATCCAGATCCTGCGCGGCAATCTGGATACCAGGCTTGGCAAGCTTGAGGCCGGGGAGTACGATGGGATTCTTCTTGCTGCCGCGGGTCTTCGCCGTCTCGGCTGGGCGGATCGGGTCACCGAGTATCTTTCGCCGGAGGTCTGCCTGCCGGCCATCGGCCAGGGGGCGCTTGCGCTTGAAGGACGCGCGGACGACGCATTCGTGCGGGAACTTGCGGGACGGGTGGATCATCGTCCGACCCGGATCGCTGTGACGGCCGAGCGGGCGCTTCTCGAACGGCTGGAAGGCGGGTGCCAGGTGCCCATTGCGGCCTATGCCACAATTGAACATGATATGCTTTCGATGAGTGCGCTGGTGGCCGGCGTCAATGGGCGTCGCCTAATTCGTGATTCGATCCACGGCGCCGTTGACGAGGCACACCGGCTGGGCGTCCGGCTGGCCGAACGCTTGCTGGAACGCGGAGGCGACGAGATCCTCAGGGAGATTTACGGGACGGCGCCATGAAGACGGGCACAGTCTATCTTGTCGGTGCAGGGCCGGGAGACCCGAAACTGCTGACCCTGCGCGGGAAGGAATGCCTGGAGCAGGCCGATGTGGTGCTCTATGACTACTTGGCCAACCCGGCGTTGTTGGAGCACGCGCGTCCGCAGGCGGAGCGCATCTATGTGGGACGTCGGGGGCGCGGGGAGTACGGCGCCCAGGAAGAAATCAACCGTCTGATGATCGAACAGGCGCGCGCCGGTAAGATCGTGGTCAGGCTGAAGGGTGGTGATCCCTTTGTGTTCGGCCGGGGCGGAGAAGAGGCCGAGGCGGTGGCCGAGGCCGGGATTCCCTTCGAAGTCATTCCAGGCGTCACGGCGGCCATTGCCGCTGCCGCGTATGCCGGCATCCCGGTCACCCACCGCACGCTGGCCTCCAGCGTGGCGCTGGTTACCGGCCATGAGGATCCGCTGAAGCCGTCGCCGACGGTCGAATGGGACCGGCTGGCCTCGACGACCGGGACCGTCGTGTTCCTGATGGGCATGAAGAATCTTCCCTCCATCGTGGCGCATCTCACGGCCTCCGGGCGCCCGGCCGGCACGCCGGTGGCGTTGATCCGGTGGGGAACGCGGGCCGAGCAGAAGACCATTGTCGGCACGCTGGCCGATATCGTGAAGAAGGCGGAGGCGGCGAAGCTGGAGCCGCCCACCGTTATCGTTGTCGGTGAGGTCGTGCGGCTGCGCGAGAAGCTCAACTGGTTCGAGTCCCGACCGCTGTTCGGCACGACGGTCCTCATCACGCGCCCTCGCGAGCAGGCGGCTGAGTTCGCCGATCTCCTGGCGGCCTCCGGCGCCCACGTGATCGCCTTCCCGACGATTGCGGTCGTTCCGCCCGCGGATTGGAGCTCGCTCGACCGGGCCATTGCCGATCTGGCCGGTTACGACTGGCTGATCTTTACCAGCGTCAACGGTGTGCGGTTCTTTTTCGAGCGCCTTCGGAATCTGGGGCGTGATGCCCGGGCGCTGGGACGCGCGCGTCTTTGCGCGATTGGCCCCCGGACGGCTGAGGCCCTTGCCGGGGCCGGCTTCACGGCCGACGTGGTGCCGGCTGAGTACCAGGCGGAAGGCCTCATCGAGGCGTTCAAGAAAGAGCGGCTCCAGGGCGTCCGCATGCTGATCCCGCGGGCCGAAGTCGCCCGCGATCTGCTGCCGGACGAGCTCAAGGCCAGAGGGGCGGATGTGACGGTGGCGGTGGCCTATCGCACCATCCGGCCGGACGCGAACGCGGAGCCCATCAAGGAGCGGCTTCGTCGGGGGGATGTCGGCGTGGTCACGTTCACGAGTTCCTCCTCCGTGCGCAATTACGTCGAGCTGTTCGCCGATCAGAGCGAGGCGCGTGCCGTGACGGCCGGCGCGGCGGTGGCCTGCATCGGGCCCATCACGGCGGAGACGGCGGAATCCTATGGGCTGAAGGTCGCCATCCGAGCGAAGGAGAATACCATCCCGGCCTTGGCGGAGGCCATCGTCGGGCATTGCGCGCATTCATGTGCGAAATATTGACTATCCCGGCCCGTGTGTTCGGAGGGCCGGGTCCAGTAAGCTAGGAGAGGAGGGAGCAGCATGGTGCCGGTTAAATCGGTAATGATCCCGGTGGAGAAGATCCGTACGGTGGATCGGGACGCGACAATTAAGGCTGCAGCGGAACAGTTGAGGGATTTCAACATTGGAAGCCTGTTCGTCACGAAGGGGGGCGAGATCATCGGGATCTTCACCGACACGGATGTCGTCCGTCGGTGCGTGGCCGGCGGTCTCGACCCGAGCAAGGCCAGCGTCGAGCAGGTGATGTCGGCGCCGGTGCTGATGATTGACGAAAACAAGACGCTGCTGGACGCCAACGACCTGATGGCCAAGTCCCACGTGCGCCATCTGGGGGTGTCCCGCAGCGGGAAGCTTGTCGGCATGATCTCGGTCCGGGATTTGGTGGTCTTCCTGACCAATCTGCCTCGGAAGTAGGGGCTCCGCGATGCCGTTTCCACAAGACCGCCTGCGCCGCCTTCGGGCGACCGAGGGATTCCGCCGAATGGTCCGCGAAACCCGGCTGTCGGCGGACAATCTGATCGCGCCGTTCTTTGTGGTGGAGGGGCACGATGAGCGCCAGCCGATCGGGTCGATGCCGGGCCAGTGCCGGCTGTCGGTGGACCATCTGATCAAGGACGCCGGGGAGGTGCACGCCCTCGGTGTGCCGGCCATCCTGCTGTTCGGAGTCCCCGCCAGAAAGGATGAGATCGGGAGCGAGGCGTGGGCGCCCGACGGGATCGTGCCGCAGGCGATCCGCGCGGTGAAGGATCGGGTCCCCGACCTGGTCGTCATCACCGACGTCTGCGTTGATGAGTACACGACGCACGGCCATTGCGGAATCGTACGGGATGGACGAATCCTGAACGATGAGACCCTGGAATGCCTGCAGAAGATGGCGCTCAGCCACGCCCGCGCGGGTGCCGACATGGTCGCGCCGTCGGACATGATGGATGGGCGGGTCGCCGCCATCCGGCGGGCGCTGGACGGTGAGGGCTGTTCCCACGTGCCCATCATGGCGTATGCGGCCAAGTTCGCATCCTGTTTCTACGCGCCGTTCCGGGAAGCCGCGGATTCGAGTCCCCAATTCGGCGACCGCCAGTCCTATCAAATGGACTCCGCCAACATTCGGGAGGCGCTTCGCGAGATCGAGCTCGATATCCAGGAGGGCGCCGACATCGTTATGGTCAAGCCGGCGCTGCCGTATCTCGACGTGATCCACGCGGCGCGGAAGGCCGTTGACCGTCCGATCGCCGCCTATCAGGTGAGCGGGGAATACAGCATGATCAAGGCGGCGGCCCAGAAGGGATGGCTGGATGAGCGGCGGGCCATGCTGGAGACCCTGGTATCCATCCGGCGTGCGGGGGCTGATCTGATCCTCACCTATTATGCGAAGGAGGCCGCCCAGGCCTTGCACGAATGAGGGTGCTGCACTGTCTCCAGGACTGCGCAGGACTGCCCTTTCCCGTCGTGACCATCGGCAACTTCGACGGGGTGCATGTGGGGCATCGGGCCGTGCTGCACCTGGCCTGCGGGCGCGTGCGCGCGCAATGCGGCACGGCCATCGTCCTGACGTTCGAGCCACATCCGCTGTGCGTGCTGGCTCCAGGCGTGGAACTGAAGTTTCTCAGCGACCCTGAAGAAAAGCTGGCGCTTCTTGAGGAAGCCGGCGTGGATGTCGTGGTCCGTCTTCCCTTCACGCGCGACTTCGCTTCGCAGACACCGGAAGAGTTCATGGTGCAGGTCTTACGGGACGGGTTGGGCACACGTGAATTATATGTGGGCCAGAACTTTCGATTCGGCAAGAAGCGGAGCGGCACCATCCAGATGCTGAGGGAAACGGGTCCAAGGCTAGGCTTTACGGTCCATGCCATCTCGCCGGTGGTGGTGGACGGAACGCCGGTGAGCTCGACGCGGATCAGGGATCTGGTACAGGCGGGGACAATGGACGAGGCGGCGCTGTTGTTGGGGCGCTCCTACCAACTGAAGGGAATCGTCGTGAGGGGAAGCCGCCGCGGGGGCGAGCTGGGCTTCCCGACGGCCAATCTACTTCCCCCGACGGGCCGCGTGCTCCCGCCGGATGGCGTGTATGCGACCCATCTCCGGATGGGCGCGCAGACGTGGGGCGCCGTGACGTACATCGGCACGCGTCCGACATTCGGAACGGGAGCGCGCGTCATTGAAACGTATCTGCTGGAAGGCGATCACGATCTCTATGGCTGTGACGTGGGGGTTGTGTTTCATGAGCGCCTGCGCGGGGATCAGGTTTTCGAGTCGGCCGATGCGCTGGCGCGGCAGATTGCGGCCGATGTTGATCGGGCGCGCGAGATCGTGCGAAGGCTCTCCGGCGCGACGGCACGTTCCATGTTATCGTGAGTGAACGTATGGGTACTACTCTCCGCGCCACGTCGCTCCATGCCGTCCTCCGACAGGTCACGGAGGCCGTCCGGCGCAAGCGGCTGATTCAGCCCGACGACCCTGTGCTGGTCGCCGTTTCAGGAGGGGCGGACTCTGTCTGTCTCCTCGCGCTCCTGCATGAGATGCGGGAACGGGCGCTGTTGCCCGGGATCGAACTCCGCATTGCCCACGTCAATTACGGCTTGCGCGGAGAAGAGTCGGAGGGGGATGAGGCCTTCGTTCGGGAACTGGGGGGGAGGCTGGGAGTGCCGGTGGACTGCGAGCGGGTGCGTCTCATGCCGAAGGCCGGAGGGACGCTCCAGAGCCGGGCGAGAGACGCGCGCTATGCGTTTTTCGGGCGATTGCTGCGCGAGCATGGGATGACGGCCGTCGCGACCGGCCATACCGCCGATGATCAGGCGGAAACCGTTCTGTTGTGGCTGATGCGGGGGGCTGGAACGAGCGGCCTAGCCGGTATTCCTGTGAAGCGTGCCGGGGGCATCATCAGGCCGCTGCTTGGCGTGACGCGGCAGCAGGTTCTGGATTATCTCGCATTCCGCGGGATGCCCTACCGCTCCGATTCCTCCAATGGAACGCCGCGGTATCGTCGGAATCGGATTCGCCGTGAGGTGTTGCCGGTCTTGCGGTCTTTGAATCCGAGCATTGTCGAGGCGCTGGCCCGCGGAGCCGATATCCTCGCGGCTGACGCCGCGCTGTTGGATGGGATTGAACACGAACGGTGGTGGGCCATTGCAAAGGAAGTTTCTTCCGGACGTATTGTGTTGGACGGTGACCGGTTGGCGGCTGAGCCGTTGGGTTTGCAACGTCGCCTGGTCAGACGGGCGTTGGCGATGGTGCGGCAAGGCCCGGAGGGACTGACCTTCCGTCATGTGAGCGATATCCTGGAGCGTGTCCTGGCGGGGACGCATGGGGCAGGGCTGAATCTCCCGGGCGGTCTCCGTGTGGAGCGTCACCGTGCGCTCATCGTGCTGGACTATGGTGGGAGTCAAGGTGGGGACCGCTCCCTCGCGGAATTGACGGCCGGTATTCCGCTGCCGGTTCCCGGAGAAGTCAGGATCGGCGACGAAGGCTGGCGGTTGCTGGCGGTCGAAGGGTGGGGCCCGCCTGCCGGTTTCCCCGGCGTCCGGGCAGTGTTCGCTGTTGACAGTGATCGATTCGACGGGCCTTTGTCTGTGAGGAACTGGAGGAAGGGAGACGGGTTTTGCCCGCTTGGCATGGGAGGGCATCGGAAAAAGCTGCAGGATTTTTTTGTGGATCTGAAGGTAGACCGGAAGATGCGGGGCGGGATCCCCCTGGTGGTCGCCCCCTCCGGGATCGTGTGGGTGGCCGGCTATCGCGGAGACGAACGGTTTGCGGCGGGGCCTGCGACCGCGCATCCTGTGACGCTCTCAATCGTCCCTCCCGTTGAAATGGAGGATGACAACTAACGTGGACGACCTATTCGGCAAGCCCATTGTCACCCAGGAAGCGATGCGGGCGCGCATTCGCGAACTGGGGCGCCAGATCACCGCCGATTACGCGCAGAAGGATTTGATCATGATCGGGATTCTGAAGGGCGCCTACGCCTTCTACGCGGACCTGGCGCGGGCCATTCGGCTGCCGCTCAAGGTTGATTTTCTGGTTGTCTCCAGCTATGCCGGGAAAGCCAAGTCTTCCGGAAAGATCAAAGTCTTGACCGAACTGACCGAGGACATCGCCGGCCGGGACGTGCTTCTGGTGGAGGACATCGTGGATTCAGGGTCCACCATCCAGCACCTCAGGAAAACACTCGAGGTCAGGAAGCCGAAATCGATCAAGGTGTGTGCGCTGCTGAGTAAGCTTTCCCGCCGGACGGTGGATGTTACGGTGGACTATGTGGGCTTCAATATTCCCAACAAGTTCGTCGTGGGGTACGGGCTCGATTACCGGCAAAATTACCGGAATCTTCCGTACCTGGCGGTATTGGACAAGGTCGATGAGGAAGGCGAGCCGGTCTAACCCGGATTAAGGCAAGGTGTATTGTGTCCCTGTGTGGGGGTATGCTAGAATTCAAAAGGTTTTAGGGGGTAGTCAGGGATGAATTCCCGCGCGAAAAATCTGATCTTCTGGGTCGTTGTCGGCCTGTTCATGATCCTGCTGTTCAACCTTTTTACGTTCCAGGGCCAGTCCCCGGATGAAGAGGTCAGGTTCAGCGAATTCGTGGCCAAGGTCGAACAGGGCGACGTCCGGGAAGTCACCATCCGCGGCAACCATCTCAACGGCCTGTTCAAGGACGGTCGCCCGTTCAAGACCTACACGGTCGAGTATCCCGAACTCGTGAAGCTGCTCCGTGACAACCATGTCGCGATCAACGCAAAGCCGCCTGACGATAGCCCGTGGTACGTTACACTCCTTGTCACATGGGGTCCGTTTGTCCTCTTCCTGGCCCTCTGGTTCTTCTTGATGCGCCAGATGCAGATCGGCGGCAACAAGGCGCTGTCCTTCGGCCGCAGCCGTGCGCGCATGCTGACGGAAGACCGCAAGAAGATCACCTTCTCCGACGTCGCCGGGATCGATGAGGCCAAGGAAGAAGTCGTCGAGATCATCGAGTTCCTCAAGGACCCGCACAAGTTCCAGAAGCTCGGAGGGCGCATTCCGAAGGGCGTGCTGATCGTCGGCCCGCCGGGGACCGGCAAGACGCTCCTGGCCAAAGCGATCTCGGGCGAAGCGGGCGTCCCATTTTTCAGCATCAGCGGCTCGGATTTCGTGGAGATGTTCGTCGGCGTGGGCGCCTCTCGCGTGCGCGATCTGTTCGAGCAAGGCAAGAAGCACGCGCCATGCATCATCTTCATTGATGAGATCGACGCCGTCGGACGGCTCCGCGGGGCGGGTCTGGGAGGCGGCCACGATGAGCGGGAGCAGACGCTGAACCAGCTCCTTGTCGAGATGGACGGTTTCGATACGACGGAAGGGGTCATTCTGATCGCGGCGACCAACCGGCCGGATGTGCTGGACCCGGCCTTGCTCAGGCCCGGCCGCTTCGATCGTCAAGTCACGGTCAACCGGCCGGACGTGCGGGGGCGCGCCGAGATTCTCAAGGTCCATACGAAGAAGGTTCCGCTCGCCACGGATGTGGATCTCGCCGTGATTTCACGCGGTACGCCCGGTTTCTCCGGGGCCGATCTCGAGAACCTCGTCAATGAAGCGGCGCTCCTGGCGGCGAGACTCAATAAGACCGCCGTCGAGTTGAAGGACTTTGAGTTCGCCAAGGACAAGGTGCTGATGGGGGTGGAGCGCAGGAGCATGGTCTTGACCGATCAGGAGAAGCGCACCACGGCCTACCACGAGGCGGGGCATGCGCTGATGGCCAAGCTCATCCCGGGGACCGATCCGGTCCACAAAGTCACCATCATTCCACGAGGGCGGGCTCTGGGACTGACGATGCAATTGCCGGTGGACGACCGGCACAGCTATTCGAAGGAGTTCCTCTACGATAGCCTGGCCATTCTCATGGGCGGGCGGGTCGCCGAAGAGCTGGTGTTTCAGCAGATCACCACCGGCGCCGGCAACGATATCGAGCGGGCAACCGACCTCGCCAGGAAGATGGTCTGCGAATGGGGCATGAGCGAAGAGCTGGGCCCCCTCACGTTCGGGAAGAAGGACGAAGAAATATTTTTGGGACGCGAGATCGCCACGCGGCGCGATTACAGCGAGGACATCGCTCATAAAATCGACTCCGAAGTCAAACGGCTCGTCACCGAAAATTACGAACGCGCCAAACGCATGCTGCGCGAGAACATAGCCGTCTTGAAGGCGCTTGCGGAAGCTCTGCTGGAAAAAGAAGTCCTGGAGGGTTCCGAGATCGACCTGATCATCCAGGGGGCGCTTCCGCAGGAAGCCCAAGGGGCATCCGCCTGAGCCGTGCCCGGAATACCCGGCCCCTGTTTCTCCTGAATTCTTGCCCCTTGTTACCTTTGCCTGTTTCGGGTGTCCCAGAAGCCATGGGGACATGTTCTATGAAACTCCAAGCGAAGCCCATGCAGTGGACGGCGAGAGAGTATGTCTTTCCGATCCAGGAGCGCGTCCTCATCATGGGCGTGCTGAATGTCACCCCGGACTCGTTCTCGGATGGGGGGCGCTATTCGGGTGTTGACGCGGCGGTTGCCCGCGCTGAGGCGATTGAAGCCGACGGCGCCGATCTGTTGGACATCGGCGGGGAATCCTCTCGTCCGGGGGCGCGGCCTGTTTCCCTGGAAGAGGAGCTTGCACGTGTCCTGCCGGTGGTGTCGGCGCTGGCCGGACGGGTGCGGATTCCCATCTCCGTGGATACGACCAAGGCGGAAGTGGCAAGGCAGGCGCTCGACGCGGGCGCGGCCGTCATTAACGACATCAGCGCGCTCCGCGGCGATCCCGGGATGGCTGACGTGGTGGCTCGCAGCCGGGCCGGCCTGATCCTGATGCACATGCAGGGGACCCCGGCGACGATGCAGGATTATCCGGCCCATGCAGCCATCGTCGAGGAGATCGGGGACTTCCTGCAGGCGCGCGTGGACGCCGCGGTCGCCGCCGGCATCGACCGTGAGCGGATTGCGGTGGACCCCGGGATTGGTTTCGGGAAAACCGGTAAGCAGAGCCTTGCGCTGATGGGTGGGCTCGCTGTCCTTCTGGCGCTGGGGCGTCCGATCGTCATCGGACCGTCGCGGAAGTCCTTTGTGGGCGCCGTGCTGGAGCGCCCCGTCCATGAACGGGAATGGGGAACGGCCGCGGCGGTGGCAGCCGGGGTGCTGCAGGGAGCGCATGTGGTACGGGTCCATTCCGTCGCGCAGATGAGAGATGTGGCGCGCATGGCGCAGGCCATCCGGGATCACATGCCCGTTAACCGTCGTTCCATAGCCTTTGTACGCGATTAACGATTAACGTCTTCACGGGAGGAACGAATTATGCGCCGGTTATTCGGGACTGACGGCATCAGGGGCGTGGCGAACGTCGAGCCCATGACCAGCGAGACCGTCTTGAAGCTGGGGCGGGCGGCCGCCCATGTCTTCAAGACCCGCCCGGGCCGCCATCGCATCGTCATCGGAAAGGATACCCGGCTTTCAGGGTATCTCATCGAGTCGGCGCTGACGTCGGGGATCTGTTCCATGGGCGTGGACGTCTTGCTGGTCGGCCCCATGCCCACACCCGCCATCGCGTTTCTGGCCCGGAGCCTCAGAGCCGATGCGGGGGTCATGATTTCGGCCTCCCACAATTCGTACGAGGACAACGGCATTAAATTTTTCTCCCGGGAGGGGCTCAAGCTTCCGGACCATGTCGAGGATCAGATCGAAGACCTGGTTGTTTCAGGAAGCATCGATTCCCTGCGCCCGACGGCGTCCGAGATCGGGAAGGCGTTTCGTATCGACGACGCCGAAGGACGCTACATCGAGTTCGTGAAGCAGTCGCTGCCGAAGGGGTTTGACCTGGAGGGACTCAAGGTGGTCGTGGACTGCGCCCACGGAGCGGCCTACAAGGTCGCGCCGCATGTCTATCGTGAACTCGGGGCGGATGTGACGGTGCTGTGCGACAAGCCGGACGGCACGAATATCAACCGGGAATGCGGCGCGATTCAACCCCGCGCCCTTCAAGAGGCCGTCAAGGCGGCGGGGGCCGCTCTCGGCATTGCGCATGATGGGGACGCGGACCGGTCCATCTTTGTGTCCGAGGACGGCCGTATCGTGGACGGCGACCAGATTTTAGGGGCGCTGGCCGTGGATCTCAAAGACCGAGACCGTCTGGCGCGCCGGACCATGGTGACCACGGTAATGAGCAATCTGGGCCTGGAGCAGGCGATGGCGCGGGCAGGCATCAAGCTGGTTCGGACGGCCGTGGGCGATCGCTATATCCTGGAGCGCATGTTGGCCGAGGACTACAACTTTGGCGGAGAGCAATCGGGACATATCATCTTTCTCGACCACAATACCACGGGAGACGGGCTCATCTCCGCGCTGCAACTGATGGCCCTGGTACGCCGTTCCGGGAAAACACTGTCCCAGTTGGCGGAGCGGACCACGCTCTACCCGCAATTGCTGGTGAACGTCCGGGTTCGCGAGCGGAAGGATCTTGCCGGCATCGCTCCCTTCCAGAAGGCGTTGCGCTCGCATGAGGACTTCTTGAACGGAACCGGCCGGATACTGGTCAGGTATTCCGGGACTGAGCCACTGGTCCGCATCATGGTGGAGGCGCAGGATCATGGGACGGTTCAGGAGGTCGCCCATCATCTGGCCGACGTGCTCCGAACGGAGGTCGGCGAAACCTGATTCCGTCTGCGACACATCGCCCCGCCGAGTCTGCAGTACGGCCATTAGCGGTTGGGGCTGTGAGTCTTTTGCTTGGCTCCCTCGCCGGTTCCGCGTTTGTCTTCTTTCCCGTTTCCATCCTCTGCCTCCTGATCCTTGTCCTTGGCGGGGTCGTCCTGCTTTCCCTCATCGGCCGCTGTTCTCCCGCTTCCGGATGCGCGATATTCGGGGTCTTTCTTCTGGGCACGGTCGGGGCCGCTCTGGCCCATGCGCAGGCGGACTCTTCGTCCCTGCTGCGATCGGTCGGACCAGGAAAAGCGGACTTTATCGGAGTCATTGCGGAACCGGTCCGATTCGGGCCGGACCGAGCCGTGGCGGTGGTGGCAGTCCAGCGTCTTGTGGAGCAGGGCCGGACTCGTCCCCTTGCCGGCCGAATCAAGCTGTCGATTCGAGGGGCTGCTCCTCCCCTGGTTGTCGGCGATCTGATCGAGTTTGAAACGAAACTCAAGCCGCCCGGAGGGTTGTTGAATCCGGGAGGCTATGATTATGCCGGCCATCTCCGGCGGTCGGGCATTCATGCGGTCGGGAGCGTGACGCTGCGTCAGGACGGGTCGGCCTTCCGGGTGCTGGCACAGGGGGCTTCCCCGTTGCTCTCTCGCGTGGATCAGTGGCGGGGCCGGACCCGCGAAGCGGCGCTCCGGGCTTTGCCGGCCCCGATTGCCGGACTGTATCTTGCCCTGGTGACGGGGGAAACCGGGTATCTGACTCAGGACATCCGGGACGTCTTTATGGCTTCGGGGACCATGCACATTCTGTCCATTTCCGGCTCGCATCTCGGATTGATCGGCATCGTGATCTTCTGGTCGGTCCGGCGGGCGGTGCTGGCCCTCCCGCCGCGGGCGCTGCTGCGGTTGAGTGCACAGACAACGGCCACACGCGTCGCCGCCGGCGCGACGATCCTCCCCGTGGTGCTGTATGCCCTGCTGGGCGGCGCCGAAGTGGCCACCGTGCGGTCTCTTGTGATGATCCTCATCGTGCTCGCCGCAACTCTGCTGGGCCGAACGCACAGCATGGGGACCGGCCTCGCGTTGGCTTTGCTGCTGATCGTGGGATGGGATCCGCTGGCGCCCTTCGACATCTCGTTCCAGTTGTCCTTTCTTTCTGTGCTGGTGATCGTACTGGTCATGGGCGTTCGCGCTCATTCTGAAGCGGAGGCTGTGGCGGGCGGATTTTCAGACGAGAGGGGAATCCGAGGGCGGATGCAGGAAGGGATGGCGGAGACCCTGCTTGTGAGCGTCCTTATCACTGTGGCCAGCGCGCCGCTTGTGGCGGCGTATTTTAATCAAGTGGCGTGGGTGGGGGGCGTGTCGAACATCCTGGTTGTGCCGTTCGTCGGATTCCTTGTTCTTCCCGCAAGCCTGCTGGCGTGTTTGGGGACTCTCCTCAGCGGATCGGATGAATTGGCGGGCAACGCGATCGTGCAGCCGTTGCTGCATGCGCTTGTCTGGATGGTGCGGGGATTTGCGGCTGTGCCCGGCGCGGAACTCCGAGTGCCTTCGCCCGCCGTCTGGCAGATGCTGTTCTTTTACCTGTTCCTGGCTGCCTGCTTTTTCTGGTGGCGGAAAGTGGCGGGACAGGTTGCCGGCGTGCTGGCCGTCGGGATGCTGATATTCTGGACCTGGGCTCCACGAGATCTGCCGGAACCGGGGAAGGTTCGCCTCACGTTCCTGGATGTGGGGCAGGGCGATGCCGCACTGGTGGAAACAGCCGACGGGCACACCATGCTTATCGACGGCGGAACGGCGTCCGATAAGTATGATGTGGGACGGATCGCGGTCGCCCCCTTGTTGTGGGATCGGGGAATTCGACGGCTTGATCTCGTCGTGGCTACCCATCCTCAACAAGACCATGTCGGCGGGCTGGCCTTTGTCGTCGGCAAGTTCGAAGTCGGGGAGTTCTGGACAAACGGCGTGAGCCGTGACGGGGCCTTTCTCCAACGACTTGAAGAGGTGACAGCCGCACGCGGGGTGCCGGTTCGGTCCGTCTCCAGATCGGAAGAGGACGCGTCGGTCGGAGACTGCCGGGTACGTGTCTTGAATCCGGCTCCTTCTCCGGATGGAGCAGTTCCAGGGAGTGATGGAAAACATCTGAACAATCAATCAGTCGTGCTCCATCTCCGATGCGGCAAGTCGGCATTTTTGTTCACCGGGGACATTGAACGAGACACGGAGCTACGGCTGACCGATAGGGGGCAAGATCTGGAAGCGGCTGTCCTGAAGGTTCCCCACCATGGGGCGCGGGGATCCGTGGACGACCCTTTCCT
>Ga0080064_1004153_pt1 | contig 19126 bp, 21 predicted proteins | sample Subgrocontami54m_FD_69260 | JGI IMG/M metagenome (GOLD analysis project Ga0080064, IMG submission 69260) | Subsurface groundwater microbial communities from S. Glens Falls, New York, USA - GMW46 contaminated, 5.4 m (SPADES assembly) (version 2) ...
AATTTTTTTTTTGAAAATTTAAGGCCTCCTTCAAAAATTTTTTGGGGGGGGGGGGGGGGGGGGGGGGGGGGGGCCCCCCCCCAAAAATCCTTGGGGGGGGGTTAAATTTTTTTTTTAGGGGGGCCCCCCCCCCCCCCCCCCCCGGAAGTCGTGATGGTGCTTCGCTGTACTGATCCGCCCCCTCGATCCAGCCTCTCTTCCGGGAAACCGCCCTGCCTAATGTCGTTCGATCGGACTGCCGCCAGTCTAAGATAGGCCACGCATGCATGAACGGATGATTTACGCGACGTATGATGAGATGCAGGCGGAACTCCTCCGCCTGCATCTGCAACGCTATGGTGTCCCGTGCTGGCTCCGTTCTATGCGAGTCGGCGGGTTTCAGGGGATTACCTTTGGCCCGCTTGGGGAGATCCGGCTGATGACCTCCGCTCCGTATGCTGCAAAGGGGAGGCGACTCATTGAGCAGGCCGCTCTAGACGGATTGCTCTCCCTTTTACCAGGGAAGGTCGAGGAAGCGGAATGACGGTCGGCGCCGATAAGATCAGGACGCTCTGCGAACTGGGTGCCATCGTCCGGCAGCGCCGGGCGCTGGGAGAGCGGGTGGTCTTTACCAATGGTTGTTTCGATCTACTCCACCGGGGACATACCCGCTTGTTGCAGCAAGCGAGGGCGCTGGGTGACCTGCTGATCGTCGGCCTGAACAGTGATGCATCGGTTCGGCTTCTCAAGGGCCCATTCCGGCCTGTACTCTCGCAGGATGAGCGGGCAGAGCTGCTCTCAGCCCTAACCTCGGTTGACTATGTGGTGATCTTCGAGGAGCCGGACCCGAGCCGCATCATCGAAGCGCTTGAGCCCGATCTGTTGGTCAAGGGCGCCGACTGGGCGAAGGAAGAGGTCGTTGGCCGGGAGACGGTAGAGAGGCGTGGTGGGCGGGTCGTCACGATCCCGTTGGTGGAGGGCTCTTCCACAAGCAGCATCATGCGTCGTATCATGGAGATGGCACCTCCGCAACAAGCTGAAAGCTAAGGGCTGAGAGCTGACCTTATGGTGATACGATCGATGGAGCAGTCAGAGGATCTCCTGATCTCTGAGATTCAGGAGATCGTAGCTCGACTTGACAGCGGGGCCGACGCGCTGTCTCTGACCGGTCTCTTCGGGGCTTCGAAGGCGTTGATCCTCTCCCAGATCGCTCGCCTGGCGAGGCGTCCCCTCGTGGTATTGGCCTCCTCGTCCGCTGAGGCCGAGTTGCTGTCGAAGGATCTGCAAGTCTTCTTCCGCGGCCCGGTGGGCTTCCTACCCGAACGTGATGAGGACCCCGAGACTGGGTATCAGCGGATTGCCTGTCTGGCGGGTCTCGCCACCAAGGAGCTTCCCTTGACGGTTGTCTCTCTCCGGGCTGCCCTCGAACGCCTCTCCCCCCCATCGGCCCTCCTGGGAGCAGCCTTCACGCTGTACGTTGGACGACTGATTGCGCGGGATGAGCTTCTAGGCGTCCTGGAGGTAGGTGGCTACCGTCGAGTGAATCAGGTGACAGACCGCGGCGAATACAGCCTGCGCGGGAATCTTCTCGACCTCTTCCCCCCCAAATCTGTCCTGAGCCGTATCGAAGAGTCCGATCTTCCCGTTCGAGCTGAGTTCTTTGGCGATGAGGTGCTTGAGCTTCGTGCATTCGATCCGGCCACCCAGCGGTCCGTCCGCCCTATCGAGCAGGTCGCCGTCCTGCCTGTTGTAGAAGTGCCATTGACGGGTGAAGCATGTCAGCAGGCCCTGGACGCACTCCGCAAGGCGGAGAAGGCCCAGGGCGACTCAGTTCCCTCCGAGGTCATCAGGGCGCTTGAGGATCGCCGCCCGTTCCCAGGTCTTGATACGTATCTTCCGTACTGTTATCCGGAACCAGCCGATCTGCTGCAGTACGTAGCGCCCGATGCCGTTTGGGTCCTGGTAGACCAGTCGGGCCTTAAGGCTCATGGTGCAAACCTTGCGGAACACGGTGCGGAGTACGCTGCTGGATCTCGCACCTCATTCCTCGACTGGAGCGACTTTGAGCAAAGACTCTCCCTGAGGCCGCGGATCCTTCTGGAGGAGTTCTTACCAACGAACAGCCTTGCGGGAGAGGCGGCTATCAGTTTCCAGGTGCGTACCATCCCGGCCTACCGTGGACGAATGATGGAGCTCATACGCGACCTCGAAGGGTGGCGTCGGCAGAGCCGAAGAATCCACCTAGTCTGCAGGAGCGAGGCCCAGGGTCGGCGCCTGGCTGAGGTACTCATGGAACATGATGTCGCAGCCTCTCTCAGTCCAGGGATGGCGTTGCCAGGCGGGATCACTATCCTCGCCGGCGAACTCAGCGGCGGCTTCCACCTGGATGAGGCTTCACTGACCTATATCACCGAGTCCGAGATCTTTGGGACTCGACACATTCCGCCCCGCCGCTTACGACCGAAGGAGGTCTCCCCCCTCGCCTCGTATCAGGACCTGGCCTATGGCGATTTCGTTGTCCACGAGGAGCACGGGATCGGTGTATACAAAGGGCTGCGGCAGCTCGCCGCCGGCGAGATAGAGGGTGACTACCTGCTCATCGTCTATGCCGATCACGCCAAGCTCTATGTACCAACCAGTAAACTCCATCTGGTCTATCGGTATGCGGGCGCTGATGGTAATTCACCCGCTCTCGACCGGTTGGGGAGCGCCTCCTGGACCAAGGCCAAGGAGCGGGTCAGGGCTTCCGTCCGCGAGATGGCCCAGGAGTTGCTCACGCTGTATGCGGCCAGGCATGTTGTCAAGGGATATGCCCTCCCTCCTGATACGCCTTGGCAACGGGAATTCGAGGCTGGATTCCCATACGAGGAAACCCCTGGCCAGCTCCAGGCGATCGTCGATGCCAAGGCCGACATGGAGCGGGACCGGCCGATGGACCGCCTGATCTGCGGCGATGTCGGATATGGCAAGACCGAGGTGGCGATGCGGGCCGCTTTCAAGGCGGTCATGGGGGGAAAGCAGGTGGCGGTCCTGGTCCCGACCACTGTCCTCGCCCTGCAGCATTTCCGGACCTTTTCCGAGCGGTTCGGCAACTTCCCGATCAAGGTGGAGATGCTCTCGCGTTTCCGCAGTCGTAAGGAGCAGGGCGACGTACTGCGTGGCGTCCGTGACGGCATCGTAGATATCGTCATCGGTACCCACCGCCTGCTTCAGAAGGATGTTCATTTTCGGGACCTTGGGCTGCTTGTGGTGGATGAAGAGCACCGTTTCGGCGTCGCGGCCAAGGAGCGCATGAAGCAGATCCGGCGACAGGTCAATGTCCTGACGCTCACCGCAACGCCGATCCCGAGGACGATGTACATGTCGATGCTGGGGGTTAGGGATATCAGCACCATCGAGACCCCGCCGGAGGATCGCCTCTCGATCAGGACGACCGTAGCCAGGTTCGACCCGGCCCTCATCAAAGAGGCGATAGAGCAGGAGCTGGATAGAGGAGGACAGGTTTTTTTCGTTCATAATCGTGTGGAGAGTATCCAGAGCGTGGCACGCCTGATCAAGCAGTTGGTTCCCCGGGCGAGGCTGACGGTGGCTCACGGCGAGCTGCCGGAAGGGCGCCTGGAACGGATTATGTGCGACTTCTACAGCGGCACGTTCGATGTCCTGCTATGCACCACCATCATCGAATCCGGTCTGGATGTCGGCGCCGCCAACACCATCATCATTGATCGAGCCGACGCCTTGGGCCTCGCGCAGCTCTACCAGCTTCGCGGGCGGGTCGGTCGGGACAAGCATCGAGCGTACGCCTACCTCTTGGTGCCTGAGGATGCTGTGCTCTCAGAGGTGGCAAAGAAGAGGCTCCAGGTCATCGCGGAACTGACCGATCTCGGTTCTGGATTCAAGGTGGCGGCGAGAGACCTGGAGATCAGAGGAGCGGGCAACCTCCTGGGACCCGAGCAGCACGGCCAGATTGCCGCCGTGGGATTTGATCTGTACTGCAGACTGATCGAGTCAACGGTCAGGGAGCTGAAGGGTGAAGTGGCTGCGGAGCCTGTCGAGCCTTCCATCAGGCTGGAGGCGGAGGGGTATATGCCGGAGGCCTTCGTTGAGGATCCCAACGTCCGGCTCCAGCTCTACAAACGGTTGGCTGCGTTCACATCTATGCAGGAGGTCTCCGCCCTTCGGGAGGAACTGGTCGATCGCTTCGGTGAGCCTCCCCATGAGACAGAGCGGCTGCTTACCGCAATGGCCCTCAAGATCCTGGCCAGGGCGCTCCACATCCGTGAGGTCGATGCTGCCGGCAAGACGATCCGTATCGTCTTCAGTGAGTCGCCACCCCTTGCCCCGGCCAAGGTGGCAGCCCTGCTTCGTGAAGAAGGCGGCCGGTTGCGCTACATCCCGAAATCCCCCCACCCCCCCTTTACAAAAGAGGGGCACGGAGGGGTTGACGGTGCGGGGGGCGATGTCCTGGAATACGCAGTGGTCGGGGGCGACAAAATCGCGACCGCTCAGGCTCTGTTGTCGCAACTTCAGGAGTGTCGATGAAGAGGCGCAGGGCGCAGGGCGCGGTGGCTGCTCGTGTGCTGGGGGTGGCTATCCTCTGGACAAGCTTGACAGCTTTTGCGTCCGAGGCAGTCATCCTCGATCGCGTCGTTGCCGTTGTCAACGATGACGTGATCACCCTGACTGAGGTGCAAGAGGAAGGGCTCCAGGCCATCCGAAGGATCGTGCAGGAAACGCTGGGGATGGAGCGAGAGCAGCGGCTTCGTAGCACGGAACGCCAGATCCTGGACGAGCTGATTCTCAAGAGGCTGCAGCTCCAGGAGGCGAAGAAGGAGAAGACCGAGGCGACCCCTGCGGAGGTTCAGTCCGCCATTGAGGAACTGAAGAAGCGCAACGGGTTGGCCAGCGACGAGGATTTGAAGGCTGCTCTGTCCAGAGAACTGCTCAGCGAGGAGCAGTTTCGGAGGGGGATCGCCGATCAGATCATGCTAACGAAGCTGGTGGCGAGGCAGGTGCGATCCAAGGTCGTGGTTCTTGACGAAGAGGTCCAGCAATATTACGAGCAACAGCAAGGGCAATTCAAGGACATGTCCCAATTCAAGGTTCGCCATCTCCTCGTGGCTGTACCGCCGCAGGCGACGCCCAGCGAGGTATCGCGCGCCAAGAACCGGATTGAGGAGGCGCAGAGGCTTATCAAATCGGGGACCAACTTCTCTACGGTCGCTCAGCAGTACTCGGAAGGGCCGCTCGCGTCATCCGGCGGTGAGGTCTGGACGATGAGGCGCGGAGATCTCTCGCCGGAGTTAGAGCAGGCCGCGCTTACCCTGCCGGTCGGGCAGGCCAGCGACATCATCACGACTCCGGTTGGCTTCCACCTCATTGTCGTCGAGGAGCGGGTCCCTGGACTGGTCCTTCCATTCGACCAGGTTAAGGAGCAGATTCGCACCATCCTGTTTGATCAGAGGACTGAGGCCAAATTCAAGGAGTGGATCGAGAGTCTCAAGACCAAGGCCAACGTCGAGATGAAATTGTAGCAGTCAGCTTTCAGCCTTCAGCTTCAAGCTGACTGCTGATCGCTGAAAGCTAGTTCCCCTGTTTGGCTGCCTTTTTGAGTTGTCGCTTGAGCAGGAGACGCTTTGCCGTGCTCAGGCGGTCGATGAACAGAATGCCATTCAAGTGATCGATCTCGTGCTGTAGGATACGCGCTAACAGGCCAGCCTCCTCCAGAATGACCTCCTTCTCATTCCGATCATAGGCCTTCACCACCACCTGCTTGAATCGCGAGATTGGCTCCGTCAGGTCTGGGATACAGAGGCATCCCTCTTCCTCTACGATTTGCCCTTCAGCAGCAACCAGCACGGGATTAATAAGGGCCAGGGGCCGCGTAGACGCACGATCATGAGAAGGATCCATGACGATGACCCGCTTGAGTGCCCCCACTTGGGGAGCGGCAAGCCCCATACCTGGGGCCGCAAGCATGGTTTCCACCATGTCATCGATGAAGCGTTGAAGTTCGCCATCGATCGACGTGACTGGCAGCGACTTCTTTTGGATGACGGGGGATGGGTAGAGCAGGATCGGTAGCTTTGCCATTTGTATTCCCTTACGTCAGGCCGAGCGCGAGATTGGCATCGGCGTTCAACGAAAGTAAAGCTCGCTCACCGCGCAGAAGGCGAGGGTAACCGGCGGCCGCGATCATGGCAGCGTTATCGGTGCAGAGCGACGGTTTGGGGTAGTAGACCTGTACGCCTTCCTCTGCCGCCCGCTCCGTGAGCTTCGACCGGAGCCTGCCATTGCAGGCCACCCCTCCGACCAGGACGAGACGGCGAGAGGCGGACGCCTTCGCCGCCGCCAGGCTTACGCGAACCAGCACATCCACCACAGCCTCTTGAAATCCAGCGCAGATGTCTGCAATAAGACCAGGGTCTAGGGTGGTCCCCCCTGCACCCTTTACGTAATTGACGACTGCGGTCTTCAGGCCGCTGAAGCTGAAATCGTATGAACCTCTCGGGGGAACCGGCCTGGGAAACCGTACAGCGTTCGGGTCGCCCTTACGCGCCCACTCCTCGATCAGCGGCCCACCTGGATAACCGAGGCTGAGCAACTTGGCCACCTTGTCGAAGGCCTCTCCAACAGCATCGTCCCTGGTCCGACCGAGCAAGTGGTAGACCCCTGGGGCTGTGGCCAGATAGAGGTTGGTGTGGCCACCCGATGCCACGAGTCCGGTGAAGGGAAAAGATAGCCCCTCATGATCCAGCGTGGCGGCATAGAGATGTCCTTCCAGGTGGTTCACGCCGACCAGTGGGATATCACGGGCAAAGGCGAGCGCCTTCCCGAAGCAGAGACCAACCAGCAGAGAACCGATCAGCCCTGGTCCCGCCGTTGCCGCGATCCCGTCAATCTCGGCGAGGGTGACCCCCGCCCTAGTGAGCGCCTCCTGAACCACCGGCCAGATAGCCTCCACGTGGCGGCGGGAGGCCAACTCGGGAACGATCCCGCCGTAGGGGGCATGGAGGGTATCCTGGGAGGCGATCACGGAAGAACGGATTCGCCGGCCATCCTCTAGCACAGCGGCCGCCGTCTCGTCACACGAGGTTTCAATCCCCAAGGTTAGGTGTGCCATTGTAAAGAGCAGCTATCAGCTATCAGCGATCAGGCTTAGAACTGATTGTTGAATACTGATAGCTGCTGCTATCCCGTGTTCCCTTTCACGAATCCCTTCTCGAGGATCCGGCTCGCCTTGAGAATCTCCATTGCCCGCTTTAGCTGGACGTCGCTGTTGGGATCGGGTCCCTCTCGCTTACCAATCTGGAGACTCGTGTCTCCCTCCTCTTCGGAAATCTTCTTCTCCTGCCGTTTCTCGGGCCGCTCCTTTCCTGGCTCACCCTCCTTTTCACCGGGCCCACCCTGTGCCTTGGCCACGGTGGGCCGTGGCGTCTCCACAATGATATCAGGCACAAGCCCGGTGCCGTGGATCGACCGTCCCTGCGGCGTGAAGTACTTCGCCGTGGTCAAACGCAGGCCGGAACCATCGCTCAGCGGAACAACCGTCTGCACTGACCCCTTCCCGAAGGTCTTTGTCCCAAGGATCACCGCTCTCTTCCAGTCCTGAAGGGCGCCCGCGACGATCTCGGAGGCGCTGGCGGAGCCCCCATTCACCAGGACCACCATGGGAACCTTGGGGACCTGAGCCCCGTGCTCGGCCGAGAAGCGGAGATCTTGGTTCTTGAGCCGACCCTTGGTGTAGACGATGAGCTGCCCTTGGTCCAGGAACAGATCGGACACCTGGACGGCCTGATTCAGGAGGCCACCCGGGTTGTTGCGAAGGTCCAGCACCAGGGCCGACATCACGCCCTGCCCCAACTGCTCGATCGCCTTCAGGAGGTCTTTCCCGGTCCGCTCCTGGAACGCGCTGATCCGGACATAGGCGATCCCATCGCCCAGATCCTTGACCTTGACGCTCTTCACCTCGATAACTTCCCGAATCAACGGCAGATCGAACGGGCCAGGGGACTCCTCACGGAGGATGGCCAGGGTAACGCTCGTGCCCTTGGGGCCCCGGAGTTTTTTCACCGCCTCCATGAGGGTCATGTCTTTGGTCGGGTTCCCGTCGATCTTCACAATCCGGTCGCCCGGATGAATGCCAGCTCGATCGGCGGGGGTCCCTTCGATTGGCGCCACTACCGTAAGCATCCGGTCCTTGACCGTGATCTCGATCCCCAGGCCGCCGAACAAACCCTGGGTCTCGACCTGCATCTCTTTGAAAATATCGGGCGGCATGAACGCGCTGTGAGGATCGAGCGTCTCCAGCATCCCTTTAATGCCGCTGTAGATAAGGTCGCGGGGCTTCGTCTCCTCCACGTAATTCGTCTGGATCAGCGACAGGACCTCGGTGAAGACCTTCAGCCGCTCATAGTTGTCCTCGACAGCCGTGACCTCATGGTGGCCGCCGCCACTGATGACCAACAGCACCAGGGTCAATGCGACGACCAACCTCTTCCACCCCTTCCGAAAATAACCTCCAGATCTCATCGATTCCTCCTAAGAACAGGGTATAGGGGTTAGGGTTTAGGGTCTAGAGGGTCCCCTTTGATTCTAAACCCTATACCCTCTACCCTAGACCCTCTCGTTTCACATCAGTTGGGGGCAAGCCAGGTCACGGGATCCTGGGGCCCGCCCCGATGTCGCACTTCGAAATAGAGCTGCGATCCGGTCACCGACCCCGTGTTACCCACCAACCCGATAGCCTGCCCCTTCGCCACTCGATCGCCCACCTTGACGAGGATCTCTGCGGCATGCGCATAGACGGTGTAGTAGCTTTCCCCGTGGTCAAGGACGATCAAGCGGCCGTACCCTTTGAACCAATCGGCGTACAGCGTCGTGCCGTCAGAGACCGAAGCGATCTTTTGTCCCTCTGGCGCGTTGATCTCGATGCCGTGGTTGAAGGTCGCCGTCCTGTACCGTACGTGCTCTTGTCTGCCAAAGGTAGAGGTCAGGGTGCCGGTCGTCGGCCACGGTAAGCGGCCCTTGAGCGATGCAAACGACCCAATCTGTCCTTCAGAAAAGGCAGGGGCTCGTAACGGTCCGGGGGAAGGCGCTCTCCCGATCTGAGACCGCTTCTGTTGCTGCAGGCGACCAATGAGGCCCTGGAGCTCGCTGGCCGCCTGCTCCAGCCCACGGATGGCGGCCAGGTGGCCCTTTTTCTGCTCCTGAACCTTGGCCAGCAACAGGCGTCTGGCCTGCTGTTCCTCCAAGATCTCTTCGCGCTTTGCTGTGACGGCCTTCTGACCCAGGGTCAGTTCAGTCTTCGACCGTTCCAGCTCGGCCTGCTTGGTGCTCAGGGTCTCGATGACAGCCGTGTAGGCAACAACCATCTGCTGGTCCTGATTCGCAATCGCAGCGAGGTATCGTATGCGGCGCCCGGCGCCCGACAGATCCTCTGAGGACAGGAGGGCCTGGACATAGCCATTCCGCCCTTGTTTGTAAATGGCGCGGACACGCCTCCGGAACAGGCCCTGCATCTGGTCAAGGTGAGTCCGGGTCAGCTTAAGATCGCGCTGGGTGGTCTGAAGCCGTTCCGTGCTTACCTTCAGCCTGGCCTGTAACTCCTTCAGTTCCCGTCCCTTCCGCTGAAGCTCCCGATCGATCTGGTCCAACTCCTCGGAAAGCGATCGCTCTTTCCTTGCCACCTGCTGCGCCTGCTTACGCTTCCGGTCCAGCTCCCCTTTCACCTGCTTGAGCTCTTCGCGCTTCTCGCGGAGGCGCGAAGAGGGTCCTGTTTTTATTTCGACTGCCAAGCCAGATGGCGGGCAGAGAAGAAGAACCGCCATAAGGGCTACCACCACCCCAAGGGTAAGAGGCGAACGAGCCATTGTCCCCCTTCGAGTGACTGCCGGCTACATCTTCAGGAAGCGGCTGACAGCGATCGAGCTACCCAGGGCGCCGATCACTGCGCCCCCGCCCACCAAACCTACCATCATCGACGATTCCAGGAATCCTTGGCCCGCCGCCGTCGGGAAGAGCGGGGAGGCCAAATTGAAGGTCGGTGCGACGAATCGGTAGGCCGCGAACAGTATACCCAAGGCGAGCCCGGCGCCAAGGCTGCCCTGAAGCACCCCTTCCACCAGGAAGGGGGCGCGGATGTACGCCTTGGTGGCGCCTACGAGGCGCATGATCTCAATCTCCTGCGCACGGGCATAGACTGCGAGTTGAATGATTTTCGAGACGATCATAGCTGACCCTAGCGTCAGCACCGAACCGATGATGATGCCGAGTAGCCTGATGAGTCGTGCGGCATGGGAAATACGCTCGACCCATTCCTTCCCGTACTGGATATCCTCCACCCCCTCGAGGCGGCTCAGGAACGCGCTGAGCCCTTTGAGAGCTTCCGGGCTTTGATACCCTCCGCGGATCTTAAGCTGGAACGAAGCGGGGAGCGGATTATCACCTAGGCCCTCGAGGAGACTTTCCTGCCCCTTGAGTTCCCGGCGGAAGCTTGCAAGCGCCTCCTCCTTAGTCGTCAAAGTGAAGGCCTTGACGGCTGCCTCGTTCTCGATCCGTCGCCTGAGCATCTCAAATTGCAAGGGGGTGATCTGATCATCCAGAAAGACAGAAACCTGGAACTGTTCCTTCCACTCAGCAACAAGCGCGTTGAAATGCTGGATCAAAAGGAGAAAGATGCCGATAATGACAAACGACACCGCGATGCTGGCGATCGACGCCAAGCCACCCCACCCAGCGCGAACCAGGTTGATCAGGGCATGAGCCAACAGATGTTTCAGCTTCTCAATCATCAGCCAAATGCAAGATTAAAGTGCGAGATTCGAGACGAGCCGGTTTGAACCCTCTACCCTACGCCCTAAACCATTTTCTGTTGAGCCGGACCTATCGGCCGGTTCACCCGCTGCCATTCCTCGACGATCCTTCCTTGTTTGAGAAATACTGTGCGACAGCCCGCCTCCTCCGCCAGTTTGAGATTGTGAGTAGCCACCAAGACGGTGGTTCCCTGCGCGTTAATCTCAAAAAGAAGTCGTATGACGTCTGCGGCCAGTTCAGCATCCAGGTTCCCGGTTGGCTCGTCGGCCAAGAGGATGAGAGGATCATTCATCAGCGCCCTCGCCATCGTCACCCGCTGCTGCTCGCCGCTTGACAGCTTATACGGAACCATCTGTGCCTTGTGAGAAAGCCCCACCAGCTTCAACAGTTGCGCGATCTTTCGCTGTGCCTGTATCGTCGTCATGCCGGCCACCGAGGCCACCAGGGCGAGGTTCTCCTCGATAGTCCGGTCGCGAAGGAGCTTAAAATCCTGAAAGACGATCCCCAGAGTCCGCCTCAGATACGGGACCGCCCTCGGTTTCATACGGACGATGTTGCGGCCATTGACCAGGATCTGCCCAGAGGTGGGAAGCTCGTCGCAAAAGATCAAGCGGAGTAGCGTGCTTTTCCCTGCACCGTTGGGACCGGCCAGGAAGACCATCTCCCCTTTGTGAATATGAAGATCGACATCGACCAAGGCCTCCAGATCTTTTCCAAACGTCTTGTACACATGGAACATCTGGATCATAGCGAAACAGCCCTGGTTGACCTCCTTGTATCTTCTCTTCCGCTAGCCCGCGGCAGGGCCACAGGCGCGGACCTATTCCCACCTCTCCTTGCGGCCCCACGTTAGCCCCTTTTCAGAATCAATGCAACTAAAAATCTTCCCGGTGATGGCGGAGCGATCAATGAAGTCACACGGCAGGCTATCACTCAGCCCACTGCTCATCCGCGAGACCTCGAAGGGTCTCCAGATTTCGGCGATCGGCTGTTACGAAGTCGCCGTCCTTTGGGGTTTCGATGATCATCGGGATGCCACGTAGGCGGGGATCAGTGACCAGGCAGCGGAACGCCTCGAGGCCGATCGTTCCCTTGCCGATGTGCTCGTGACGGTCCACGCGACATCCCAGCTCCTTCTTGCAGTCGTTGACGTGGATGACTCTGAGGAAGGGTATGCCCACGACCTGATCGAACACACGCAGGACGCCGTGATAATCGCCGAGGGTCCGGATGTCGTAGCCGGCGGCAAACAGATGGCAGGTATCCAGGCAGACGCCGGTCCGCTCCGGGAGACCGATCTGATCCAGGAGCAGAGCGATCTGCTCAAAGCGATACCCCAGGGCGGTTCCCTGGCCAGCGGTCGTCTCGAGAACTACCTGGACGCGACAGCCCTTCGTCCGCTTCAAGAGCTCCCGGAGACTGTTCGCCACCTGTCGTAATCCCGCCTCCTCGCCGGCCCCCATGTGGGCCCCTGGATGGATCACCAGATATGGGATGCCCAGCGCCTCGGCTCGCTCGAGCTCCTCCAGGCAGGCGGCCATCGACCTCTGATGCAACGCGGGGTCGGTGGAGGCCAGATTGATCAGGTAGGCGCCGTGGGCCACGGCAGGAGCGATTGCAGCAGCTTGAAGATTCGCGCGGAATCGATCGATCTCTTCGGAGGGCAAGGACCTAGCCCGCCACTGATTGCTGCTTTTTGTGAAAAGCTGGATGGTCCGACAGCCAACCTGCTTGCCCCTCAGCGGCGCCAGATCGACTCCGCCCGCGATCGAGATATGGGCGCCGAGGAGCAGGTCGGCCTCAGCGAACTGCTGCGGTTTCTGGGTCATCATTAGTGAGGATGCCGAGGGGGTCCCAACCTCAATGGAGGCGGAACCGTTCGGCCAGGAGCCTCCGAAAGCGGGGCTGATAGATCAGCTCGAAGGCCAGCTCCTTCCCGGGAAAGAGGCGTAGCGCCAACGCCCTCGTGGCGGTTATCATCTTGGCGGCCTCCTCCAGCGAAAGTGTAGTCTGGCTGATCGTGCTCATCGTGAGGCTGACCACGACCCGAAGTTGCCGTAACTTTCTTTCCTCTTCCTTAAGTTCCTCAGGAGTTGGCATGGCCTCTCCGTTTCTCACTTTCATATGAATCATAACAGAGCGTTCGATCGTTTCCAAGGATCGTCCGAGAAGGCGGATCACAACGCGCCCTCCGGTCCCAGTTTAGACTTGACCGCTTCGCCAGGGGCATCTTACCATCCGGCTACGTGCGAAGAAGGCATGCTGAAACGAAAGGAGGACAGATACATGAAGATCCGAGTAGAGCGCAACCCTTCCCCGGAGCAACTCACAGCGCTCAAGGTCGAGGACTGGCCAACCTGGAGTAAAGAGGTCTCCATCTTTCCCTGGAGCTACGACAGCACGGAGACTTGTTATATCCTGGAGGGGGAGGTGATCGTGACGCCAGAGGGCGGGGAGCCGGTACAGATCGGTAAGGGCGATCTCGTCACCTTTCCGGTCGGGATGGCCTGCACCTGGGACATCCGCCGCCCCGTCAAAAAGTATTACCAGTTTGACTGAGCTGGCCGCCACTACAAGGGGGAACCGGCATGGTGCGTATTCTGGCCATCGGGACGGCGACGCTTGACCTCGTCTTCATCCTCACGCACTACCCCAATGAGGACGCCGAGCTCCGCGCCAAGGGGCTCCGTATCAGCCAGGCCTATTCGAAAGATTGACTGAAGGCGTGTCTGCGAAACCGAACGAAGTCGTCTGAGACGTATTTGCCCGATCCTCCTGGAACCGGCAAAGCCTTCACTTACAAATGGAACAAGTATGTCCCGCCGAATCAGCCGCACAGTGGGTGGGTGATGATCGAGACGCGGTTCTCTGATAATACTAAGTTCTACAAGTCGGGTAAGGCGGCCTTCACCGTTCAGTGCATTCCACACATTGAGGTCGTGGGGGCAAAGTGATCGAACCTGGGCACAACCGCCCTCGTGTCTTGATCGCCTGGAGCAGCGGGAAGGACTCGGCCTGGACGCTCCAGGTCTTGCGGCATGGCGGTGAGGTCGAGGTGGTGGGGCTGCTCACCACCTTCAACGAGGCATTCGACCGCGTGGCCATGCACGCCGTGCGGCGAGGGTTGGTCGAGGCGCAGGCACGGGCCGCGGGCCTCCCGCTCATCCATGTCCCGCTGCCCTGGCCGTGTTCGAATGCGGCCTACGAGGAGGCGATGGGCCGAGCCCTGGCCGAGGTCCACATGCAGCTTAAAATCACGCATGTCGCCTTCGGCGACCTCTTCCTCGAAGACGTCCGGCAATATCGCGAGAGCCGGATGCAGGGCACTGGGCTCACGCCGTTGTTTCCGCTATGGGGCCGGCCAACGCGAACCCTTGCCCGCGAGATGGTGAGTGCTGGTCTCAGAGCTCGGATCACGTGCGTCGATCCGAAGAGGCTCTCCCCCTCGTATGCAGGACGCCTGTTCGATGGAAACCTATTGGATGAATTGCCTGATGAGGTGGATCCCTGTGGCGAGCGGGGGGAGTTTCACACCTTTGCCTGCGCAGGGCCGATGTTCGCCCATTCCATCCCGGTGAGCCTCGGGGAGGTTGTCACCCGCGACGGTTTCGTCTTCGCCGACCTACTGCCAGGAACCGACGGCGACGGGACGAGTGGACTGTAATTCACTCACAGAGTGCCTCGCCGAATGGCCCGCCCTGAGAACTTGACATTGACCTGCCCCTCGCAGTGCGCTAAAAGGTAAGGCATGGAGCTGTGTCGGTATCTGTTCGGGCGATTTAAGGAAGCCGGGGTACGGCATGTGTTCGGCCTGCCGGGTGATTTCTTCCTGCCCTTCTTTCGAGCCCTGGAGGAGGAGCCGGGGATCGAGCCGGTGATCCTCACCCACGAGCCGGCCGTGGGGTATGCGGCGGATGCCTATGCGCGCGTCCAAGGCCTGGGCGTGGCTGCCGTGACCTACGGTGCAGGCGCCCTCAACATGGTGAACGCGATCGCCCAGGCCTACGCCGAACGATCGCCGGTGCTCGTCCTCTCCGGCGCACCCGAGATCTCCCATCGAGACCCCGATGCCCTCCTGCATCACCGTGTCAAGACCTTCGAGAGCCAACTCCGCGTCTACCGGGAAGTGACCGGCGCCGCCGCGGCCCTTGATGACCCGGCCTATGCCATCGCCGAGGTGGACCGTGTGATCGACAGTGTCCTTCGCACGAAGCGCCCCGGCTACATCGAGATCCCGCGGGACATGATTCTGGCGGACGTGCCCGTGCCCGCCAGGCGCCCACCGGAAGCCCGGCCTCGAGATGAGCGCGCCGCCAGCGAGGCCCTGGCCGAGGTGCTGGCCCGTATCCGGGTGGCCGAACTGCCGGCCATCTATGCAGGGGCTGAGATTCGCCGCTTTCGACTCCACGACAAGCTCGTCGCGCTTGCCGAGAAGTACGGGCTTCCGGTGGCTACATCCCTGGACGGCAAGGCAGTCTTTCCGGAGCATCATCCCCTCTTCGTGGGCAACTACCTCGGTGAAATAGGGTCACCCCGGGCCCGCAAGGTGCTGGAGACGGCCGACTGCGTCCTGATGCTTGGCGCCCTCATGACCGACGTGAACACCGGCATGTATACGGCTCGATTCGATCGGCGCAAGGTCATCTCGGCCTTTCACGAGGGCGTGACCGTGAGCTACCACCGCTTCCCGGATGTCACCTTGGAGGAGCTGATGGATGCGCTCCTCATCCAGCCAGACCCGCCGACGCGCACGGCGCCGCTGCCGCCGCCACTTCCGCCGCAACCCGCCCCCGCGGGGACGCTGACGCCTGACGCCATTATCGCCGTGCTCAATCGGGTGGCGGCCGACCGATCGGTCCTCTATACGGCCGATGTGGGGGATGCACTCTTCGCGAGCGTGGAGTTGGCGACGGATATGTTCCTGGGACCAGGCTACTACTCCAGCATGGGTTTCGCCGTGCCAGCGGCCGTCGGCGCCGGATTGGCCGAACCGGGCCGCCGGCCTGTAGTTCTGGTGGGTGACGGTGCCTTCCTCATGACCGGCCTGGACCTGGTCACATGCGTGCGCCTGAACCTCCACGCCATTGTGATCCTCTTTAACAATCAGAGCCACGGCATGCTAGCTGCGATGGATGGGCCGGCCAGATCGTATGAGTTGCCGGCCCCCGACTATGTGCGGCTTGCGGAAAGCCTGGGGGCCCGCGCCTTCCGCGTCCGCACACCCGAAGAGCTCGATCGGATTCTAGCGGAGGCGCTGGAGGTCAAGGTCACAATCCTAATCGATGCGATCATTCCCCCAGGCGTCTATTCGGCTCCGATGCAGCGCCTTGGCGCCGCCGTTCGCCGCCGGGTGAGCAAATAACCCCTGGATCCCGGAAGGAGGCGCGCAAGATTATCGATGACCTCGCCGATACATGCGAGTTGTTATTCTGGGACACCTTGGCCCAGGCATCCATGAGGAACCTGTCACGGTAAAGGAGAACCCATGCTAGTGAAACGCTACATGCAGACCAAGGTGGTCATGGTCGGTCCCGAGGAGCGGGCCAATGCCGCCCTGTACATGATGAAGAAGAAGGGCATTCGACACCTCCTCGTGACCGATAACAGCAAGCTACGAGGGATCGTCACCGATCGGGACTTTCGGCTCATGAGGCCCTCCCCTGCTACGAGTCTGTCTATCTACGAAGTTCACTACCTGCTGGATAAATTGACAGTGAAAGAGATCATGACCAAGAAGGTGATCGCCGTGACGCCGGAGACCCCGATCGCCGAGGCGGCGCGCCTGCTCCTCAACCGAAGGATCGGGGCGCTACCGGTTTTGAAGAATGAGAAGATAGTCGGCATTATCACCGCAACGGACATGATCCGGGTCCTGATCGATCTGGAGGAGGCCCAGGGAACGTAATCAGCGCAAGACGGTTGAAGCGTCTAGTCGGCTTGTAGGGCACTCCGCGTAGCGCTATATTGTGATTGGGGGTTGAGTCACTCAGTGTGTGCTCCGCAAGAGGGCTGCCATGCCGGCCGTGATGACGCTTGCCGATATCGTGACGCAACCCACCAAGGAGAGGGAGTTGTACGAAAAGCTCCCCAACCAGCGCGTGCGACTTTTCTCGGCTTGCTCCTGGCATGAGACTTGACAAGGCATAAGCCGGATGGTACGGTCAAAGCGGCTGTTTAACTATTTACAGGAAAGGTTAAACCATGCAGACAGTGAGGACACTGGCAAAAGGGCAGCTTGTTATACCCGCCAGCCTCCGGAAGAAATACCACATTACACCGGGGACTGCGCTACAGATCTTTGAATATGGGGGCGTCATTCATATCGTCCCCCCGGTTGCCGATCCGATTAAGGCGGCAATCGGGTGTCTTCCGAAGAGACCTTCGCTCGCCAGGCAGCTCCTGAAGGACCGCAAGCAGGACTTGGCGTGAGCGACTCGCTCATCTTTGATAGCCATGCCCTTCTTACCCTATTCCAAGGGGAGCGCGGTGCGGGTATTGTCGAGAAGTGGTTCCGGACCTCGTCGCGTCTGGGGTGGACGAAGTATCTCTGCGCGATTAACCTCGGCGAAATCCTGTATGCGACGAAACGCCGATTTGGGGATAAACGGAAGATCGAGGTGCTGGCCCACATCCACAGACTCCTCTTCACGATCCTGCCGATTCCCAACGAGCTCATCTATCAGGCGGCTGAGTACAAAGCCGACTATCGCATTTCGTACGCGGACTGCTTTCTGCTCGCATGCGCGGTGAATCAGAACGCGACCATCGTTACCGGCGACCCCGAATTCCGAAGCGTCCGCCATCTCGCGCGAATTCATTGGATCTGAGTGGGGCTCCTTCGCAACCGGTAGGAAATCGCTGCAACGTACCTATTTACGCGGCGTATCTGCCCTCCCTGGGTTACCACGCCTTCACGAACGCACAGGGAATCGGCTCCTCGGCCTGACCACCGCCCGCTGGGTGAGAACTGCCCGCCCCACTCATTGACATATCCTGCCAGACCGCGATCCCCGGCGTCTGGCACTAACCCCAATACGTTTGCCCTTGCACTACTTTCCACTTGACACCCACCACTGGGAAATTACGATATGCCCACGCAGGATGGGAGGTGTGGCCATGGTGGTCGGCAGGGACCAGCAAGCAAAACAGACCAGCGTTCAGATGGAAACGCATGTGTATACGGCCCTTTCGGGCAGGAGCTCTGAAGGGCCGCGCTGTTTTTTGAATCGGGGCGGAAGAGGCATTCGAACTCCCATAGATTGTCTGTGAATCTGCGAAAGGCTTGGGGTCGTATACGGGGCCATACACGGCGCCCGGAGGACGGAGCGCGGATGGTGGACCTACCTGACCAGTTCGGCATAGGCGGCTTCCCGACTAGCAGAACCGGGGGGTCTTCTACCGCAGGCAGCGAAGACCTGGGGTCTTATACGGAACACGATCATCCTAGTTCAGCCGAAACTGCAGGCGGTCAGATGAACAGAGCCGCGCGCTCAGTTCGCGGCTCTGTTATAGGGTGAGCGCGGTGCCAGTGTGTGGCAGAAAGGCTCAAGACGAATTCTTGAACCAGCAGATCGTCGGTAACATCGGCTTGTACTTCGTCTCCTATCGGCTGTCGCGTCTCGGTTGGAACGTCATGCCCACCGCGCGAAACGCGCGCGGGATCGATCTCCTGATCTATAGCCAAGACGCGAAGAGGACACACTCGCTTCAGGTGAAGGCCCTTTCTCGAAGGAGCCCGGTCCCGCTCGGTAGCCACCTCAACAACCTGTTCGGTGACTTCTTGGTCATCTGTCGCAGCGTCGTGACGGATGCCCCAGAATCTTTCGTCCTCACACCCGATGAAGTTCGACGACTCGCGCACAGGGGGGAAAAGGATGGGCGCGTTAGCTACTGGTTGCAGCCGAAAGACTACGAGAAGGACGACTTTCGGGACGCGTGGATGCGCTCGGATCCGGCCTTCCTCGCGGGATGTAGCCCGGTGTAACAAGCCGGTGGACCTGCTGCGGTCCGCACGCCCTCAGTTGTAGTACGCTTGACTACCATGATGGTCGACAGGGCAGTTCATTCCGTTGAGGGTTGATACCCCGCGGCTTGCCGCGTCCGGTTGTGAGAGGCTGGGAGGGTGAGTGCACGCATCCACCGCAGCCACAACGTCTCCGTCCTGCTCGACCACATCGTCTGTCCGGCGAAGTACCGGCGTGCGGTGGTCTCGGCGGACGTGGACACGGGGCTCCGAGACGTCTGCCTCGAGATCGCGGCCCGGCACGAGATCACGTTCCTGGAGATCGGCACGGACCGGGACCACGTACACTTCCTGGTGCAAACGCTCCCG
>Ga0080064_1004154_pt1 | contig 19119 bp, 17 predicted proteins | sample Subgrocontami54m_FD_69260 | JGI IMG/M metagenome (GOLD analysis project Ga0080064, IMG submission 69260) | Subsurface groundwater microbial communities from S. Glens Falls, New York, USA - GMW46 contaminated, 5.4 m (SPADES assembly) (version 2) ...
ACGCGGCGCCCAGTGGCCGCCCGCGCGCCGCGCGGCCGGGGGCCCCCCCCCCGCGCGCGCCCCCGCGCCCGCCCGCGGCGCAAAAAAAAAAAAAAAAAAAAAGCCAGCACGTCAACTCACAAACTGTTCCAGAAAGCGTTTGCTCTGCCGCAGCGACCGGCGGCGCTCGGCGAGCGATCCCTCGTAAGCGCGATCCTCGACTTCGATGCACACCGGGCCGTTATAGCCGGCGTCGGTCAGCGCGGAAAACAGCGGGCCCCACGGCACATCGCCCAGGCCCGGCAGCTTCGGCGTGTGCCAACCCAGGCCCATGATGCCGGCATCGTACAGCTTCGACGCATCGATGCGCGTGTCCTTCGCGTGAAAATGGACGATGCGCTTGCCGAATTCGCGAACGCAGGCCACGCAGTCGATGTGCTGCCAGATCAGGTGCGACGGATCGAAGTTGAGGCCCCAATGCGAACTGGGAATCTTCTCGAACATCGTTCGCCAAATGGCGGGCGTCGTCGCCAAATTCGCGCCGCCGGGCCATTCGTCGTGCGTAAACAGCATCGGACAATTCTCGATGCCGAGCGTCACACCCGCATGTTCCGCACAACGAACCAAATCGGGCCAGATTTGATCGAACAGCGGCCAGTTTTCCGGCACGGACTTCTTCGGGTCGCGGCCGACAAACGTGTTGACGACCTTCACGCCCAGCCGCGGCGCCGCCACGATCACTTTCTTCAAATGTTGGACCACTTGGCCGCGGTGTTCCGCATCGGCATGCAGCGGATTGGGATAATATCCAAGCCCAGAAATGGCGACCCGGTGTTTCTCGGCCAATCCTCGCACCCGCTGCACCTCGGCGTCGCTCAAGTTGGTGACGTCGAGGTGCGTGACCCCTGCGTAGCGTCGATCCGCTTTGCCCGACGGCCAGCACATCAACTCGACGCAGCCGAAGCCCTCGTCAGCCGCGAGGGTAAAGACCTCTTCCAGGTTCAATTCGCCCAGGATGGCGCTGACAAATCCGAGTTGCATGAGATTTCCCTTTGTGCCGAAAAATATGCTACAGTATTCTCGATTGACTACCCAGTAAAAATGACTGGCGCCTTTCTTTAGGTGAACGGACGGCCACTATGACGAAGGCAACCTCAGCAAGCGAATGGTTTTCGAAAGCGCAAAAGGCCTATGCCGAGAAACATCAGGCCTGTGCCTGGTGCGGTGCCGAACATCAAGTTCGCTGCGCGCGCCATGGCCCCAAACAAGTCTATTCGTGTCAACGCTGCGATTTCCAGGTCAGTCACGATTCCCATACGAAGCGATTTCACGTGGTTCCCGGCGAAGAACAAACGCCGGTGTTGGAAACCATGCACGAGCTGCCGGTCCGCAACTTGTTGTAACAGCTTTGCAAGAAAACGCGAAACCGCGAAGCGATCGATTCTCACCTGCTCCGACAGACAAGCGTGTTAAGAGCTCGCGGGCGGTTTCGCGCTTCTCTCGCCGCTGCATTTCCGTTTAATAACCGCACGTTCCGCCTGCCAGCGCAGGCGGCCCGCTTTGGGCGGGTTAATGCCTGTTTCGTTTTGCCGTTGAGATTCGCGAATGACTCCGGAAGAATGTGCAGCCCTTCGTCAGCAGCAGTACAACGCCACCGTCGTTTGGTTGCAAAAGCCGAATTCGGACCTGATGATTCTGCGTATCCGCCCGGATCATCCGGTGCCGCCGCACAAGCCGGGTCAGTATTCGACGATCGGCATGGGCCAGTGGGAGCCACGGGCTCCGGGCTGTCAGGATGAGCTGCCCAAACCCGCTGACGACAAAAAGCTCATTCGCCGCGCCTATTCACTGAGCTGCTCGGTGCTCGACGATCAGGGCAAGCTGTTCGACATGCCGCACACGGGTTGGCTCGAATTCTACATCGTCCTCGTCCGGCAAGCCGAATCCGGTCCTCCTGCCCTGACGCCGCGGCTATTCACCCTCAAGGAAGGCGACCGCCTGTTTCTGGGCGCGAAGATCGCCGGCCATTACACGCTCGATCCCGTCAAGCCGGGCGACACGGTGCTGTTTTTGTCCACCGGCACCGGCGAAGCGCCTCACAACTACATGCTGTGGGAACTGCTCCGCCGCGGCCACACGGGAAAAACTCTCTCCGCTTGTTGCGTGCGCTATCGCCGCGACTTGGGCTATGTGCCGCTGCACGAGGAGTTGATGCGCCGGCATGCCAACTACACGTATCTCAGTCTGACGACGCGCGAATTCCAAGACGCCGGACCCAAGGTCTACATTCAAGATCTGATCACCAGCGGCCAGCTCGAACAGCGTCTCGGCAAGGCGCTTGATCCGGCGACCACGCATGTTTACCTGTGCGGCAACCCGAAGATGATCGGCGTGCCCACGACCGACAAGGCCACCGGCGCCAAGGTTTACCCGCAGCCGCCCGGCGTCGTCGAGATTCTCGAACAGCGCCGGTTCCAGATCGATCAGCCGAGCCTAAAATTGAAGGGGAACATTCATTTTGAGGAGTACTGGTAGTGGCCGAAGAGATCATCGACGGTTATAAGCTGGTCAACTGCATGATGACCGGGCAGACCAGCCAGGTCTGGGAAGTGGTCGAAGTGACCAGCAGCCGGCACTTCGCGATGAAGCTGCTCTTGCCCGAAAAGATCAGCGACAGCGACATGCGCAAGGCGATGATTCACGAGGCCCACGTCGGCAAGGAACTCGCCCACCAGAACATCATTCGTATCCATCACGTCGGGCGCGATTCGAAGAACCCGTACTACGTGATGGAGTATTTCCCGGCGGGCAGCCTCAAGATCCGCCTGATTCGCAAGCAATACGAGTTCATCCGCGAACGCATCCACAGCATTCTCAAGCAATGCGCCATCGGCCTGGCCTACATGAACGCCAGCGGCTGGGTCCATCGCGACGTGAAACCGGACAACATGCTCGTCAACGCGGCCGGCGAGCTGCGCATCATCGATTTCGCCTTGGCGCATCGCGTTGAGAAGCCGTCCTATTTTGGCAAGATGTTTCGCCGCAAGCCGATCGTCTCGGGGACGAAGAGTTACATGTCGCCGGAGCAGATTCGGGGCCTGCCGCTCGACAGCCGCGCCGACATCTACAGCTTCGCCGCGAGCGCCTATGAGCTGACGACATACCGGCCGCCGTTTCGCGCCATTAGCTCCCAGGAGTTGCTGCAAAAGCAGATCGTGGAAAAGCCGAGTTCGCCGCAGATTTACAACCCGGAGTTGACCGACGAGTTTGCCACGCTCGTCCTGAAGATGCTGGCGAAGAAGCGTGAGGACCGGCCCGAAACGTTTCACGACGTGCTCAAGTCGCTGAACGCCATGCGCATCTTCAAGAATGAGCCCATCAAGAAAGACTGAAGCCGTTCGGTGCTTCTGCGGATTTTGCGAACGCCCAACGGCAAGCCATATTCTCTATTTCCTATGCAAACGCGGTTGCTCAAAGTGAATGCGCGGACGCCCGAGGCAGAGAGTCTCGACAAGGCGGCGGCCGTGCTGCGCGCCGGCGGCCTCGTCGCATTCCCGACGGAGACGGTCTACGGCCTGGGCGCCGATGCCTCGAATCCTGCCGCGCTCGCACGCGTTTTCGCCGCCAAGGGCCGACCGGCGACGAACCCACTGATCATTCATGTTCCAGACCTCGCGGCGGCGCTGCCGCTGGTTCGCGGGCTGCCACCGATGGCCCACGCGCTGGCCGAGCGCTTTTGGCCCGGACCGCTGACGTTGGTCGTTTACAGGAGCGATCGTGTGCTGCCTATGATCGCGGCCGGTGGCCCGACCGTGGCGCTGCGCGTGCCCGCCCATCCGGTCGCACTCGGATTGCTCCGCGCCTGCGGTCTGCCGTTGGCCGCGCCGAGCGCGAATCCTTCAGGTCTGTTGTCGCCGACGACCGCCGAACATGTGTTGCAGGGGCTGAATGGCAAGATCGACATGGTGCTCGATGCCGGTCCCACGCCTGGCGGGCTGGAATCAACGGTGCTCGACATCACCGTAACGCCGCCGCGGCTTTTGCGTCCTGGCCTGGTGACAGCGGCGCAAATCGAGGCGGTTGTTGGCAGAATCGAGCGGGATACTGCGCGGGACGCGACGGCTCCCGCCCGATCCCCTGGTTTGCAGGAGCGTCACTATGCCCCATGCACGCCTTTGGAATGCGCCGCCGATGGTCGCCAGCGCATCGCGGCGTTGCGGCGGCAAGGCCTGCGCATCGGCTGGGTCACGATGCACGATGAGTGTTCGACGGCCGACTTAATCGTCGAGCGCCTGCCTGAACATGTCGCGGGTTATGCGGCGGGTCTGTACGCGGCACTGCATCGACTGGATCAAGCGGGTGTGGAGCGAATCATTGTCGATCGACCGCCGGACGGAGACGCGTGGCTGGCAGTGCACGACCGACTACAACGGGCCGCGGCGCACGCATGACGCCCGAGCCTCCGGGCTTGGCCCGGAGGCTTGTTGGCCTTATTCCAAATTGCCCTCGCGCAGTAGTCGCTCGATCAGTTCCCACGCCTGCTGAACCGTTTTCACCGTGCCATCGAGCTGCGCCTCGCGCACGGCATCGAGAAGCTTCTTGAAAATCGGTCCCGTTGGTATGTCGTATTTCATCAGGTCGTGCCCTGTGAGCAGCGGCGTCGGATTCAAATCATCCGGTCCCCATTCCTTCAGCAAGAACTCGCAGTATTCGACGTGCTCCACGCTGCGCCCCCAGGCCAGGGCATCAGCGCGGTGCAACGCCAATAGCTCGCCAATGCCGGGATGGCTCAACATCGTTTTGAGCTTGCTGGTTTTCATCGCTTTGGCATCGCACAGATATTGATGCTTCTCCACGAGCCAGACGATGCGGTCGTGTTCGGAGTTCGAGAGCTTCAAACGCAGCGCGATCTCGCCGGCCAGGCGGGCGCCGACGTGCTCGTGATAATGGAAGGTGTAGCGCTCCGGCGTGCGACCGACGGTGCGCGGTTTACCGACGTCGTGCAGCAGCGTCGCCAGCGCCAGCGGGAACGACGGCGCCGGCCCGAGGTGGTCGAGCACCGCCATCACGTGGTCCCACAGATCGCCGGTCGGCGCCGCCGGCGGCCCTTGCGGCAAGCCCTTCATCGGCAACAACTCCGGCAGGATCGGCTCGACCAGACCCAGGTCGTGCAGCAAATTCACGCCGTGCGCTCGGCGCGGATGCACGAGCAATTGCCGCAATTCCTCGGCGATGCGCTCGGCACTGACGACGGGAAGTTGATCGGCCATGGCGCGGATGGCGGCCCGCGTCGCCGCTTCGAGGACCAGATCGTATCGGGTGGCGACGCGGACGGCGCGCAGCAAACGCAGCTTGTCCTCGTCGAAGCGCACATGCGGATCGCCGATGGCGCGGAGGATGCGCGCCTGCAAGTCCGCCTGGCCGCCGACGTAATCGATCAGCTCATTCTTGAGCGGATCGAAGAACATGCCGTTGATGGTGAAGTCGCGTCGTAGAGCGTCTTCCTTGGCCGAGGAAAAGATGACCTGATCCGGCCGGCGGCCGTCGCTGTAGCCCGCATCGCTGCGAAACGTGGCGACTTGGACCTTGAGCACCCCCCCCTCCCCCCCTTTCAAAGGGGGGGTCCGCGGACCAAGCACCTCGACGACGCCGAAGCTGGCGCCGACGGCCACCGTGCGCCGAAAGAGCTGCTGCACCACTTCGGGGTGAGCGCTGCTGGCGATGTCGTAATCCTTGGGCGTAATGCCAAGCAATTCATCGCGCACGCATCCCCCGGCCCACAGCGCTTGGAAGCCCGCATCCTGGAGGCGCTTGACAACGGAGATCGCGAAGTCGCGTTCGGACATGATTTAGAGGAGTCAGTGGTCAGTAGTCAGTAGTCAGTAGCATGTCGACTACTGACTACTGACTACTGACTTCCTTTTGCCAGATCATCAGCACATTGCGGCCGTAAGCGCGTTGTTCCCACGACAATAATTCCGAGTGTTGCTCGAGCGGCGAACCCCTTTCGGACTGCAAAACGATCACCGAATCGGCGGCGACCGCGGTTTGCAACCGCGTTACGGCTTGCAAGAGCAGATCGGGATGCTCGTGCAGGTCGGCAAAGGGTGGACTCAGGAAAAGGTTGACGGGTTCGGGCGGCGGCTGCCAGGCGGCGATCCAGCGGTAGGCGTCGGTCCGATAAACACGCGCCAGCCTGGCCATCTCGAACGCACGCAAATGCTTCTCGATGGCGCCGGCTAGGCGCACATCGCGCTCGATGAAGTACGTTGCCGAGGCGCCGCGGCTGAGCGCCTCCAGACCGACGACGCCGGTGCCGGCAAAGACATCGACGAACAGCCGATCCGGAATGGCGTTGCCCAGAATGCTGAACAGCGCCTCGCGCACCATCTGCGGCGTCGGGCGCAGCTCGGGGTTGACCGTGCATGCGATTTTGCGGCCGCGCAGGCTGCCGGCAACGATGCGGATGGCGGTGGTTTGCATGGTATTCCGCTTGCGGCCTAGCGACCCGAAAAGGGGACAGGACCTCTGAATGCAAAAGGTCCTGTCCCCTTTTCGGGTCGCTAAGCCGCAAGCGACGCCGTGGCGCATTCATGGCAATGTTAGCAGCGTTCATTTTCCGGCGACGGGCGCGGTTCGTCAACGTGACGTGGGAATTGGTATTGTGGTGCTGGCGTCGCGCCTGCACCGTGCAGCCGAGACGGCCGCACCACAAAATGAGGCATTACCTGGGAACTGAGCTGCCGGCGCCGGTCAAGACGAAGAGCCGTAGTTGGGCCTTGTCGAATTCGCGCACCGCGTGCAAATAGCCCAGGCGGGCGCCCATCAGGGAGCGAATGGCGAGCAGCACCTCGCTGGGCGAGCGGCCTTTGATGTTTTCGCGCAGCCGCAGGTCGGAGAGGTTGTACGATTCCTCGGCGTGCTGGATTTGCCCGGTCGCCATGCGGATCTGGTCCTGGTTGCTGCGGGCGGCTTCGCGGGCTTCCTTGACGCCCAGCGTCAACTTGCCGCGCAGGTCTTGATAGCTGAGGTGTGCCTGCTGGATCTTCACGTCGGCCAGGCGCTTGCGTTGGCGGGCCGTCAACAGCTCGGTCAGGTTCCAGCGTGCCTGCAGGCCGAGGTCCCAGCGATTGTCCCAATTCGTGCGCGAGCCCGGCCCGGCGCCGAATGCGCCTTCGCCCATCCTCATCTCAATGCACGGCAAATAGTGCAGAGGGCTTTCGCCTTTGGCACGCATCTCTTCGAGCAGGCTCAGGATCGCTTCGGTTTCTTGCACGCCCGGCCCGTGCCGCAAGGCCGTTTCGACGAGCGCTTCGACCGATTGTGCATGATCGACGAGCCCGAGGGAAACGAGGCTTTTGTCGAGCACGACCAGCTCGCTTGCCGGGTCGAGGCCGAGCAGGTACACGAGCTTGGCCGTAGCGGCACTGAGCCCCTCATGCAGGCGGCGCGTGAGCATGCGCTGGGCGCCCAGCTCGGCTTCGACGCGGGCCACTTCGACGCGCACGCCCGGATCGACTTTTTCGAGGCTCTGCGCTTGCCCGAGCAGGCGCTGCAGTTTGGCCTCCGCCTCGACGGCGATGCCTTCCGCAACGCGCGCCGACAGCAAATCGAGGTAAGTCGCGGCGGCGTCGAGAAGCTGGTCGGCGCTGAATTTGCTCAACTCGCCCTGTTGTTGCCAGACCCTGCGCTCGGCGTCGAGGCGCGCGAACACGGCGTCGCGCAGGTCGATTTTGCCGCGCAATTCCATGCCGGGCATCATCGAGCCATAGCTGGCATGGACGAGATTTCCCTGGAAGTCCTGGATGCCGCCTTCGTGGCGCCACCAGCCGGCGCCCATCCACATCTCCGGCAACCAGCGTTTGGCAGCCAGTTCCTGTTCGATTTGAGCTTCGTTGAGGCGTTCGCGGGCCAGCCGCACCTGGCCGTTTTGATCCTGGGCCAGGCGGAGCACCGCGTCGAGCTTAATGGGCACCGACTTGTCCGCTTGCTTTGCCTGGGCCGGCGCCTGCGCAACGGGAGCGCTGGGCGAACTCAGGACTTCGCCGCGGCTGAACTGCACGGTGATCGGCGGCAGCGGCACCGGCAACGGCTGGATTGCGGCACTGGGTTCCGTGATGCTTGGTCGCAGGGGAGGCAGCTCCAGGACCGGCCCTTGCGCAGCCAACGGCCGCAGGGTCGCACACCACCCGCACAGGATCAGCGCAGCGCCGATCCATGGAGGACATCTGTGAACCCAGCGCCGATCTTGGCCGAGCCAAGTCATGGAGATTTCCTTGCAGTGCGGATAGAGACTCCTCATGAGCATCGGCCGACAAACTGCGAAAAGTTTACCGGAAATGCCGAAGATGCGGGCGCTGGCGGTGCGTCCATCTCGCCCAAGTTGCCAGGTCCGGGCGGCTTGCGCATTCGATGTGGTAAGCCAGGCAAACCGCCGATCGGTTCGACCCGGCCGCTTGGATTGCGAACGGCGGCGTCGCGCAGACCGACCTTCGCGCTGAGTGCCGGCCTTGTTATAACCACCGCACGACCACGTGGGGCAGGCTTGCAGCCTGCCACAAGGCCGGCAGGCTGCAAGCCTGCCACAAGGCCGGCAGGCTGCAAGCCTGCCCCACGAGCCGACCGATTCGAAACAGGAGAAGACCCATGCGTTCGTTAGTGTGTAGCCTGTCGGTGCTGGTGGTGATCGCAACCCTGGCGCCGGCCCAACAGCCGATCAACCCGCCGCCGCCGGTCGATCCGCGCCTCGATGCCGTGCTGTTGAACTGGGAAAAAGCGATGCTCAACGTGCAGAGCCTGACGGCCGAGGTCAAACGCACGAAGTTGGACAAGACGTATCAAACGACGGAGCTGTTCGAAGGCACGGCCAATTATCTGCGCGGCGCGCCGGGCCAGACCAGCCGGGCCAGCCTGGAGCTGTTCAAGAAGAACCAGCCGCAAGTGTTCGAGAAGTACTTGTGCACCGGCAACTTTTTGTACCAGTGGTCGCCGGCGGAGAAAGTGATCCGCCGCCACGAGTTGCCGCCGCCGAAGGCCGGTCAGCTCGCCGACGACAATTTCCTGTCGTTCCTGTTCGGGATGAAGGCGGAGGACGCCAAAGCGCGTTACCACATGACGTACGTGCCGGCGCCGGCCAACGACAAATGGTATCAATATCTGCGCATCCAGCCGAAGCAGGCCGCCGACAAAGCCGACTTCATCGAAGCTCGTCTGGTGCTGCTGTCCAACAGCTATTTGCCGCGCCAGCTTTGGTTCCTACAGCCCACCAAGGATGAAGTGACCTGGGACTTCCCGCGCGTCCTGTCTCCGGCGAATCTGAGTCCGGCGCACTTCGGCACGCCGCAAGTGCCGGCCGGATGGAAGTTCGACACGGTCTCGCAAAAGACCCCGCCGCCGCGGGTGTTGCGCAACAACGGGCAGTAGCTCTTCATTCGAATGCGCACGTTTGCGCCAACTTCCTTGAGTTTGGCGCAAACGTCTCTCATAATTGTAACCTTTGTCTTGATAATTAGTTGCGACAATCATGAGAAGCGTTTGCGCCAACTCCGCGTGTGTGCCAGGCGGCGGCTGAAAATTACGAATTGTTCATCTTTACATCCCGGCCTCACGCCTTCGCCTTCGGCATCTCGATCCCGAACAGTGCGAGCATCCAAGCCACTTCGCCGTCGCGCAGAAAGGCCATGTTCATGATGAGCATGATCAGCGCGAACGTTCCCAAGCCCATGAGGGTGCCGATGACCCCGTGCAAGAGAATGGCGGACGCGAGAATCAGCCAGCGCGTGCTGGGCCGCCAGATCCAGACGGGGTACAAGAGTTCGAAGGCCAGCGTGAAGTAGACGCCGCCCGTCAGGAACAGCTCATAGTAAAGCTGATTGTCGCCGAGGAAGTGGAGCAGCCAGTGGTACAGGCGGAACTGCATCGGCGCCAATTCGAAATTGCCGAGCACGTTCCACAGCGCGGTGCCGTCCCACCAGGCGTTGCCTTGCAATTTCGAAAGCCCGGCCATGGCGTAGATGATGCAGACATGGATTTGCAGCAAGCGGAGCGCGACGTTGGCGCTGAGCGCCGGCTGCGTCGGTGCCGGCGCCGCGCCGCGGCCCCGTCGCCAACGTGCCAGCCAACGATCCAGCGACAGCGCTCCGCCGGAAGGCCCGATCGCCAGGTACAAGAGCAGGATCGTCATCATCGTATCGACGCCGTAGGCCACCAAGGTGTCACGCTGGATGTAGTTGACGGCGGCGAACCACGTCAACAACGAAGTCACGCGCGTGCCAATCCCCAGGGTGAACAAGACGGCGGCGGTGATAAACAGTGCGTGGGTCACGCCCATCCAAAATGGATCGGCGACGTGGAACCAAATGGAGCAAGCGCAGGCGCCCCTGGCGTAGATGCGGCGCGGGTCCACATCCCAGCGCTTGGCATAGCGGTCAATCTCGTCGGCTTCTTGTTGGTTCTTCGGGTACGGAGGCGGCATCGGCAGCTTCCACTTGTCCGCGTAGGCCCGCACCTGGTCGAATTGCTCGTCGTTCTGCGGCGGCGGCAAACCGTAGGCCCGCAGGTCGAAGCCATATTGCATCCGGAAGCGCTCGCAATAGTTCTCCTCTTTTTTCGTGCGCGGAAAGGGGCACGGCGGGTCCACGCCAAACTTGTCGGCATAATCCTTGCGGTACTGCTCCTCTTCGATCGTCGTCGGCGCGCAGGGCACGTTGTCCCGGCCGGTGAACGACGGCGCCTGTTTGGGCTGATCCATGACCGCTTCCTGGGCGGCCTCGAGGTCGAACCAGGCGTGCGGCCCCAAAAAATCGCTGAGCGAGAAGCTGTAGATGACCAAGCTGTAGCAGAAGACGGCGCCGGTCAAGATGCGCATGACCCCCAGCAGCAGCGGGTCGCGCGGCGTGAACCAGAACCAATTCCAATTGCGCACCAGCCGGCGCCAGCCTCGATCGGTATGCATGATCTCAGTCGCAGCCATGTCCCTCTCCCGCAGTCAGACGTTGTTCTGTCCCTGTGGAGCAGGCTGCCAGCCTGCCATCATCTCGGCAGGGCGGAAGCCTGCCCCACACAGAGCGCGGTTCAATCCGGCGCTTCCTTGTCGTTGTCATCGACCCATTTCATGATCGCCGCATTTTCCACGACGCGGCGCCAGTACGGGTCGCCGGCGTGCCTGCGCCTCCAATCTTTGATCTCCGAATGGCCGATGCCTGGTTGATCACGCAGAATCGGCATTTGCCAGTACAACAGCGCATCACTCGGGTCCCGCAATTTGCCGCTGGCGTCGAATTCGCCCATATAAACCGGCGAGTACGACTCCGGGTCGGTCGGCGGATATCCAAGGTTGTAAGCCTGGATCGAGATCACCTGGTGGACGACGCGGTAAATGCGCACGCTGGTGTACTGTCGATCTGGAAATTCCGCTTGTTTCTTGTGAAGCACGTGCCGGGCGAATGTTTCCATCAGCCGTTTGACGTGCGGCTTCGGCATGAAGTACTGCTGCGACTTGGGAATGGTGGGATTCAGCGGCACGAGGACTTCGTGCTTGGGGGGGTTGACGCCGACGATGGGATCCTTTTTGGCTGCCTCCGGAGTCCAGGCCATGCGTTTGGCGGCGGCCTTTTCGAAGACCACTCCCTCTGGCAGAAACGGATCCGTCGGCATCGTGTTTTCCGCAATCGACAAATGCCGCTGATACTCCAGCGACACCGGGTGCCCATGATAGCCGTCGTCGCTGAGCTTCGGAATCTTGTACCAATGCCCGAGCTGCTGGCCATTGCTGTCCGTGTAATACAAACGAAACCAGACGTAGCTCGACGGCCCCGGCTGCGGCGAGTAAAAATGATACGCGTTGTTGAGGTACAGGAACTCCAGATACGGCCGATAAAGCCGCATCCAGATTTGTGACGTGATCCACGGCGACGGCGGATGACCGACCGCGGCGGTGACGATGCCCAGCAAATGATACGTGACCAGCCCGCTGACGACCCAGCGACGGGTGACGCCGTCAACGACCGTCAGCGGCGCCGCCACGAGCGCAGCCATGGCGAACACGAACAAGCAACGCTGCATCGTGTACCAATTGGCCGAAAAATCGCGATGGGGACTCGCCAGGGCGAAACAGGCCACAAGTGCCACAACGCTCGCCAGCAGCAGGCTCAGCGCCGCTTCGTGGCCCTTCTCCAGGACAGCCTTGGCTGCACGGCGATGTAGGCATTGCCAGCCGGCCAAGGCACTCATGGGTCCGACGAGCAACCACAGGATGAGCGCCAGGCCGGGCCGCACGCCGATCAGGTATTCGCCGCGCCAACTGGCGACAAGCACCACGCTGACCGCGACGGTCATTGAGCCGAAGACCAGCGCCAGGAGCGGCAGGACGAGCCCCGCGGCCTTCGCCAGTCGGCTGAGTTGTGGCACCCGGAAGCGCTGCGCCACGCCGATGCCGGTCAGCAACAGTCCAAGCCAAACCAGGCTCAAGCGGACGGGCTCCAGAGTCGCCAAACTAGCTTCGGCCACAAACAACCAAGCGCCGCTGATGAAGCAGGCAAGCAATCCTGAGCACGACCAGAACCAGGGGCTAAACCAAGAGGTCCCCTGCGGAGTTGACGGGCCTGGCATGACGAGCCTCCGCGTGATGCAAAGGAAACGTTCGGGGGGCACGCCCCGTGCGTGCAAAGGGCGTGGCAAGCAGGATTGCGTGTAGCACAGGGCGTGCCGCCCAAACCAAAAATCTAGACGTAGCTAACGTCTAGTGCATTGTCACACGTTAACTGATGGATGGGCAAATGCGATGAAGAGCCGCGCACGAAGTAAGCGGCTGGCCCAAACGCTTACTACGTGCGCGGCTCCGTCATCCATCATCCGACGCGTGACAAAGCACTAGTCGCCCATTTTTGGTGTCGCAAAGGCTTATGAATCTGATGGTTACGGCAAAGCGCCACGACTGGACCGACTAGGCCAAGTGGCCCAGTCGATTGCACTGTCGCTTGGCGCCCGTAACCGCGCGTTTTTGAACCATGCCGTTGTGCCGTCCGATGACTTGCCATAACAGCTTGCAACAGTTGCAGTTAATTGATTGCATTGCACATTGACACAACCACACACACCCACCCACGCAGAGGGCCGATTTTGACCGAGGGCTTTCCGAAACGCGGTACAAGGACAATGATACCCGATGCAGGCCGTCTTGCCTGGCTCCGGCATGGCCGGGCGCACAGATTTCCTGAAGCAAAAGGAGGACGCGCAAATCGCGGAAACTTGCGGAAAAGAAGTTTCTAGGCAAGTCATTTGCTAAAGGATGATTGTGCCGGTTGTAGGGGAACGGCAAGCGCCTCTCAGATTATTCAAATTCTCCATCTTTACGAAAACGGTTCCCATTCGTAGAAAATCATCTAGTCTTGGAGTGGTCCGGTGGTAGGGGAAGGGGTGTCGAAATAAAACTCGCATCCTTCCCAGATTACTGTTGACACTTTACTTCCCTAATTTTACTATCCATCACAGAAAGCAAAGCTTCACATGATCGCAAGGAAGAATGCCGAGGCGGCTGGAACGGCAACGAGGGAATGTTGCCCATGGGTCGCCCGATTGATCCCGGCTTCAGGCCCGAGTGGTTCCTGATATTTCTGCTTTGGGTTGGCTCCTTTGTTGTTGGAGGTTTCCGAACATGTACAGCGTTGTCCTCATGATGGCCATGAGCGGCGGTGGCGAGACAATCGACCATCGTTGCCATGGCTGCGCCAGTTCGCATGGTTGCCATGCGACCTGCGCGCGCACCAGTTGTCACGGCTGCCACGGCGGGCTCTTCAGCCGGTCGCGTTGCCACGGTTGCAGCAGCTCCTGCCATAGAAGCTGCCACACCGTAGCGGTTTCTCACGGTTGCCACAGCCGTGGCCACGGCTGCCACAGCCGTAGCCACGGTTGCAGCACCAGCTGCCACGGCGGGCTCTTCAGCCGCCTGCGTTGCCACGGTTGCAATGCTTGCCATTGCTCCAGCAGAGCCCCGGCCGCCGAAAAGGTCAAGGCGATGCCGAAGGAAGAGAAGAAGAAGAAGACTGAAGAAGTTTCGAACGACTCTTCGGCTACCATCGCCGTGTCGCTGCCCGCGGATGCCCAGTTGACGGTTGACGGCAACGCCACCCGTTCGACGTCGGATCGCCGCAGCTTCGTCACGCCCGCTCTGGAAAACGGCGTGAACTACGTTTATTCGCTGCGCGCGGAAGTCGTCCGCGACGGCCAGGTTTCTGTGCAGACTCAAGAAGTGACGGTCCGCGGTGGCCAGACCACCGATGTGTCGTTCACCTTCGCATCCCAAGGCGTCGCGAGCCGCTAAGCACGGAGGTCGAACCGCGAGCACGTTGACGCCTGGAGCATCGCGGGGTTGAACTCGGTGATAGGGAAGAAGTGTGCTTGAGCACGTAAGGGGAGAACTTCGGTTCTCCCCTTTGTTTTTTTGGCTTCGGTCACGTTTCGGGTGCCATGGCCACTGCTTTGAGTGGCCATGGGTTCGGCGAAGCATGCCCACGCAAAGCCGTGGACATGGCGCCCAGCTTCGCGCTGACAGTCTTTGAAATGATCGCTCGGTTGTTAGCCAGCATTTCTCACCAATAGTGATGAGCTGCGCGGTGTCGGAGGGCGGGTTTTCTAACCCGCCATGGCCAGACGGGTTAGAAAACCCGTCCTCCGGCCAGCATTTCTCACCAATAGTGATGAGCTGCGCGGTGTCGGAGGGCGGGTTTTCTAACCCGCCTTGGCCAGACGGGTTGGAAAACCCGTCCTCCCGTGGTGAAAAATGCGGGTTAGCGGCGCAGGTTCTGCACGGGAGGCGTCGCTTTTTCGGCGCCGGGCAGATACGAAAACCAGTGACGCAGGCCGCCGATGAACAGCAGGGCGAACAGCATCAGCGCCCCGCCCCAAACCGCCAGGCAGACGCAGCTGCAAAGCCGCGGCAGACGCTTGCCGACCAGAGACCACAGCCGCGTCGGCACCAAGGCGTCTTTGAACGAAAGACGCTCATCGTCCGGCGCGATCCGGACCACGGCATACAACTGCGCCCCGAAAACGAGCAGCAGACCAACCGCCATTTGCACGCTGGTCCACACGGCACGCGGCAGGCCGTTGCCCGCAGGCAGCAGCCTGCCCACAGCCAGCGCCAGCGCCGCCAGCGCGGCGACGCCGCCGACCAGCACCCAGAACCATGTCGGGATTTGTCCGGCTGCGCCTGCCAAAGCCGCGCCAGGCGATGGCCCTGCAGCCGCTTGCAGCAACCGGTTGTCCTGCTCGGCTTCCAACGACCGGCAATAGCCGCATGCCTTGCACCAGCCCAGGCCGGCCGGATCGATGAGCGGTTTCTGACAGCGCGGACAGGCGCTGCCGTCGATTGCTGCCGGCGCTGCAGCAGGATTCGCCGCCACTTCTAATTGCGCTTCGCTTGCCATGACATCTCTTGGGAAATGTGTGCCAACGATCGTAGTCGCAGGCTTCCGCCTGCGATGATCGCAAGCTGAAGCTTGCGACTCCAAGGGGACGTCTCTTAACCAAACAACAGCAGAATCGACCACTGCGGCGTTTTCACGAATTGACAGCCCAATTCCCAGCAGTCGTCCACCATATTGCAAGTGCGCACGTCGATTTCGATCCAGGGAGATTGGTCCGCGGTGTTGATGGGCAAAACGACCAGCCGCGTCCCCGGTTCGATTTCTTCCTCGGCCGCCAGACGCAAGCCGCCCAGCGAGCGATCCAGGACCAAGGCTCGCTGGGGCGCGTTCTTGTTGTCCGGCAGCGCGTACACGACTTCCACCGGATTGCCCGGGCGGCGAATGGAGCGCCGCCTTTCGGTCAAGCTGCCTTGTTCAAAAGGGTCGTGGATGGCGGCGGCGGTCGCGGCCTTTTTTGCGAGTTTGGGCCTCTTGCCCCGCCAGACGAGATTGCCCATGAAGAGGCACAGCATCCCTGCCGCCAAGCCAATGGCCAAGGGCAGCCAATAGTCCTGATACGGCAAAGCGCCGTGCAGAAAATCATACCACAGGGTCATAGCGCAAGCACCCCAAGGGCGAACCTTGACTTGTTCCAACCAACCCTAGCATGCGCTTTGGGGAGAGGCAAATGGGCAACCGCCGAGAAGGACGAGACCGGGAGACAAGGAGACACCCCTGACTACTTGTCTCCCGGTCTCCTTTTCTGCAACTAGTGCTCTGTCACGCATGAATTGATGAGTCGCCAGAAGTAAGAGCCGCGCACGAAGTAAGCGGCCCACTCGCAGCCGCTTACTTCGTGCGCGGCTCTTGTGATCCATCATTCGACGTGTGACATAGCACTAGCCCATCGTTGGCGGCGCGGATGAAACAGCCATACACGTTCGTCGGTCACCGGATCGATCCCGCCGAGATTGGGACCTTTGTGACGATTGCAGGCAAAACACGCCAAAGCCAGATTGTCAGCGCGAGTTTTTCCGCCGTGCTGTTTGGCAAGAATATGCTCGATCTCGAACGTCAACTCGTCGAATTGTTGAGGCATTCCGCAATACTCGCAGCAGTGCTTGGCACGCTGCCAAACCAACCGTTCAAGCGATGGTCGCATGGCGGGGCTCAATTGCCGCGAGGTGACGATTTCAGGACTTGGCGAGCCTTCGATTTCAGAATCGACATCATGGCTCCGGCGCGTTCGTAGCCTTCCATTTCATTGTCTTCCGCCGGCGTCAATGTGCCCGCTTGAGCTTTCGTCGACAATTGCCGCATGCGTCTTTTCTCTTTCTCAGGGAATGACAAACGCAGCAGCACCCGCGCCGATTGCTGGGTGAGTTTCCCTTCGGGATACAAAATCCGCATCCAGATGCCAACTTCTGCGACCGGAGAGAGTGTCTCGACGTCCATACATGAATCATACCCCATGGGTGTCGTTCGCGGAAGAGACAATTGCCCGACCATGCCGCGGGATGAACGCAGTGAATCCCGCGGGTCGCGCTGGGCATCTCTTGACAAATGATCAAGGACCAATGACAAATGACGTTGTGATCACTCTCCGTCGCATTCTCGTGCCCATCGATTTCAGCCCGCATTCCGAGCAGGCGCTGAAGTACGCCGTGGCGCTTGCGGAGAAGTTCGAGGCGCAGCTATTCCTCGTCCATGCCTTTCAGGATTTGACGATCTATCAGACCGAAGTCGTTTCCGGGGCGCCGCCGATCATGCCGCCGGTCGCGCAGCTCACGGCCTCGGCACGCGGCGACATGGATCGGCTGGTGGAAGAGAAACAGTTGCAACGGTTCAACGCGCAAACGCAGATCGTCGAAGGCGCGCCGGTCGAAGAGATCGTCGATCATGCCAAGGAAAAAGACATTGATTTGATCGTCATGGGCACGCATGGCCGCGGCTGGCTGGCGCACGCGCTCATGGGCAGCGTGGCGGAAAAGGTGGTGCGCAAAGCCCCCTGCCCCGTCTTGACCGTGCGCCTGGCGGAGCATGAATTCGTTTCTTGAACCTCCGACCCGCGAGATTCGCTGCGCTCATCCCGCGGCTTGCGGGGAATTACGGCAGAGACCTTAATGTCGGAAGTCATTCCCAATGTGCTCGCCAGCCGCTACGCCTCGATGCCGCTGCGTGAGCTTTGGTCGCCGCGCTCGAAAGTGATCCTCGAACGCAAGCTTTGGCTGGCGGTGCTGCGCGCGCAGCGCGATCTTGGCATCAACGTGCCGGCGGGCGTTGTCGAAGCGTACGAGAAGGTCGTCGAAAAAGTCGATTTCGCTTCGATTGCAGCGCGCGAACGGGTGACGCGGCACGACGTCAAAGCGCGCATCGATGAATTCGGCGCACTCGCCGGACACGAACACATTCACAAAGGGATGACCGCGCGCGACTTGACGGAAAACGTCGAACAGATGCAGATCCGGGCGTCGCTGGAGCTGATTCGCGATCGGATGGCGGCGGCATTAACCCGACTGGCCCGGTTGGCGGCGGAGCATGCAACGCTAGTCATGGCGGCGCGCACGCACAACGTTCCCGCCCAGGCGACGACGCTCGGCAAACGGTTCGCCTCGGCAGCTGAAGAACTGCTGATCGCCTTTGAGCGCATCGAGGCATTGCTGGGACGCTATCCGCTGCGCGGCATCAAGGGGCCAGTTGGCACCTCGCAAGATCAGTTCGATTTGCTCGGCGGCGACACGGCGAAACTGGTCAAGCTTGAACAAGCGGTCGCCAAACATCTGGGATTTGTCCACGTGTTAACGAGCGTCGGTCAGATCTATCCGCGATCACTGGATTTCGATGTCATCGCGGCATTGATTCACGCCGTGGCGGCGCCGTCCAGCCTGGCGACGACGATTCGGCTCATGGCCGGACACGAATTGGCCAGCGAGGGTTTCAGCGCCGGCCAGGTCGGCTCCTCCTCCATGCCGCACAAAATGAACACACGCTCGTGTGAACGCATCAACGGCTTGCGCGTGGTCCTCGGCGGGTATCTTACGATGGCGGCGGGGCTGTCGGGCGAGCAATGGAATGAAGGCGATGTGAGCTGCTCTGTCGTTCGCCGCGTCGCGCTGCCGGATGCATTCTTCGCAGCCGATGGCGTGTATCAGACCTTTCTGACGGTGCTCGACGAATTTGGCGTCTTCCCGGCGGTGATCGCCGCGGAGTTGCAACGCTATTCGCCCTTCCTGGCGACGACCAAGATATTGATGGCTGCCGTGAAGGCCGGCGTCGGCCGCGAAATTGCCCACGAAGCCATCAAGGAACATGCCGTGGCCGCAGCGCTGGCGCTGCGGGCCAAGGCCGGCGGCAGTTTGTCGCTGCTGGACCGGTTAGCTGGTGATGCGCGGCTAAAACTGTCGAGGAGCCAGATCGACGCGACGTTGGCGGATTCGTTGTCGTTTACCGGAGCCGCGGCTGATCAAGTTCGCGCCGTTGTCAAACGTGTCGAGGACGTGGCACGGCGCTATCCGCAGGCCGTTGCGTATCAGCCGGAGCCGATTCTATAACCAAGCCGCCGCTTGCGGCTTAGGAACGGGCCGCAAATAACTTCCCGATTTGTGCCGGGAGGGCGGGTTTTCCAACCCGCCATCGTCGTAGTTTGCGGCGGACAGGAATGTCCGCCCTCCGGGAAGTTATGAACGGGCCGCAAATAACTTCCCGATTTGTGCCGGGAGGGCGGGTTTTCCAACCC
>Ga0080064_1004156_pt1 | contig 19116 bp, 9 predicted proteins | sample Subgrocontami54m_FD_69260 | JGI IMG/M metagenome (GOLD analysis project Ga0080064, IMG submission 69260) | Subsurface groundwater microbial communities from S. Glens Falls, New York, USA - GMW46 contaminated, 5.4 m (SPADES assembly) (version 2) ...
GGCGCCGCCACGCGCGGGGGTGCCCCCGCCTTGAACGGCGCGGTGACCTGGAACAACAGCGGCACGGTAGACATCGGCGGCGCGAACCGGGTCCTGATGTACAACGGCGCGGTGTTGAACAACCTGGCGGGCGGCATCATCAACGACGCGGGTACGACATCCAATCCGCTTGAAGGGAATGGCTCGACCTCCACCTTCACGAACACGGGCACGTTCAACAAGAACACCGGCTCGGCAGCGACTCAGTCATTTAGCCTTACATCAGTCACGAACGCCACCGGCGGCGTGTTCAATGTCAATTCCGGCACCTTCCAAGTGAGTGGATCGCTGAATGAAGCAGGGCTCATCAACGTCGCATCCGGGGCGACATTCCAGAAGGCGGCTGGCTTTACCAACACCGGCATATTGACGGGGGCTGGTACCATCAACGTTGGCACCAGTACGCTGACCAACGATGGGACCATCCGGCCGGGCGGCGCGGGTGTTATCGGCGGACTCAACGTTACGGGCAATCTTTCGCTGGGTTCGTCGAGTGTGCTGGAAATGGATGTGGGTGCCAGCTCCGATCTGGTCGGTGTGTCCGGATCGGTCACCCGCGGCGGCACCCTGACGCTGATGGACGCAAGCGGGATCGCTGCCGGGAACTACACGTTAGTTTCGTCGACCTCCGTTCCCGGGGGCGCTTTCGCCACGGTCAATACGCCTGCAGACATCGGCGGGTCGGTATCGGTCGTGGGAAACAATATCGCTTACGGCGTGACCGGACTGCTCAACCGCTGGATTGGCGGATCGGCGGATTGGACCACTTCGACCGCCAACTGGAGCCGGGGCCATTTGCCGACTTCAACGGAAGACGCAGTCATCGACAATACCTCTGGCACCTTTACGGTGACGGTGAACTCGGCCGTCGCGCCGCGCAGCTTTTCTCTCCCGGGCGACGAGACTCTGACCATCAACGGTGGTTCGCTAGGCATCTCTGCCGCGTCGAATACTTCAGGTGCTTCGGTTCTCAATCTTAATTCTGGCAGTCGCGGTGGCAGCGGCACGCTGACTGTGAACGGAGCAATGAACTGGACGGGCGGTTCATTGAACGGCGGTGGCGTAACGGCAATTGGGTCTACCGGAACGCTCGTAATAGCCAATCCTGCTGACATCTCGATTGACGGGCCGACGACGCTATCGAACGCGGGGACGGTGAACTGGACGGGTGCTGGGCGAATATTGCAATCGAGTGGTGGGGCGATCACCAACAGCGGGTTATTTGACATCAAGACGGATGCGGACTTTGCGTACAACGGCGGGGCGGGCACGCTCTTTACGAACTTTGGCACGTTGAGGAAGTCTGCCGGCACGGGCGTGACGCAGGTCGGGATCAGCAGCTTCAGCAATACCGGGGGCACGATGGACGTGCAGACTGGCACGCTGCAGTTGCTCGGGGGTGCGACGCTGGCCGGAGGAAGCTACACCGGGGCGGGGGTGAATCTGGTCTCCAGCAGCGCGGTGCTCAGCGGCACGCTCACAAGTGCCAACCTCGAATTGGGCGCTGGTATGAGTGGCACGGCCACGCTCAGCGGCACGACCAAGTGGACGGCTGGCGCGTTCAATGGCGGGGGCACGTTGACGGTGCCTTCGGGCGCGGTGCTCAACATTGCCAATCCGGCGGACGTATCGATTGACGGGACGACGACGCTGTCGAACGCGGGGACGGTGAACTGGACGGGTGTGGGGCGCATATTGCAGTCCAGCGGGGGTGCGATCGCCAATAGCAACCTGTTTGACATCCAGACCGATGCGGACTTTGCGTACAACGGCGGGGCGGGCACGCTCTTTACCAATACTGGCACGTTCAGAAAATCGGCAAGCACGGGTCTTACCGTGGTGGGCATCAGCAGCTTCAGCAACACCGGAGGCACCGTCGAAGTGCAGACCGGGAGCCTGCAGATGACCGGTACAGGCAATTTCACGGGTGCGAGCACGATCAACAGCGGGCCTGTGACTCTCTCGGCTGGTGGATTGAGCAGCGGCACGATCACGGTGAATACGGGGGCGAGCCTTAACTTCAATGGGGGCACGCAGACGCTGGCCGGGGGTACGTTCTTGAGTGGCGCTGGGATGGTGACGCTGAGCGGCGGGATCTTGAGTTCCTCGGGGGCGGTGAGCCTCGATGCCGCAAGTCAGAGCTGGACTGGTGGCTCGTTCAATGGTGGCGGCACCTTCAATGTTCCGGTCTCGAAGGTGCTGAACATTGCCAATCCTGCTGACATCTCGATTGACGGGCCGACGACGCTATCGAACGCGGGGACGGTGAACTGGACGGGTGCTGGGCGAATATTGCAATCGAGTGGTGGGGCGATCACCAACAGCGGGTTATTTGACATCAAGACGGATGCGGACTTTGCGTACAACGGCGGGGCGGGCACGCTCTTTACGAACTTTGGCACGTTGAGGAAGTCTGCCGGCACGGGCGTGACGCAGGTCGGGATCAGCAGCTTCAGCAATACCGGGGGCACCGTCGAAGTGCAGACCGGCACCTTGCAGGTCGACGCGCTATCCGGAAACACGAACAGTGGCACGATCGACGTTACCGGAGGCATTTTCAGCACTAACGGTAACCCGTTGACTAATGCCGCTTTGGGCGTGATTCGAGGCGCAGGTACGGTCAGCGTCGGAAGCGCGATGCTCACGAATAACGGCACGATTAGTCCCAGCAGCACTGCGGCAACAGGAACGCTGACGGTCGCCGGCAACCTAATCAACAACGGCGCCATCCAGACCAGGATTGGAGGGGCCATTGCAGGCACGCAATATGACGTGCTGGCTGTATCCGGCACGGCAACTCTGGGCGGCACGCTGACAAGCACTCTGATCAACGGTTTCGTCCCGAGTGGACAGAGCTTCGACCTGATCACCGCCGGCTCTCCCAGCGGCAGTTTCGCGACCTCGAACCTGCCCTTCGGCATCAATGGCGCCATCGTCGGTAACCTCTATCGCCTCACGCACACCGGCGGAACATGCGCCGGTGTGTGCTGGGACGGCGGTGCCGCTACGACCAATTGGACCGACGTCGGCAACTGGGCCGGTGATGTGCTACCGGGGAGTACGGACGTCGCTTACCTCAACCTGGTCGCTGGGGTCACTGTCAATCTTGCAAACAGCAGCCAGAGCATCAAGGGCCTGAATTCCAACGCCAACAATCACCTGATCCTCAACACGGGCGGCCTGCTCACCCTGAACGATCCGGGCACCACCTCGACCCTGGCAGGGAACCTCACAATCAATGGCGGCACGATCACCGTCAATGGTCCTTTGACATTGGCCAATCTCACCCAGTCTTCCGGAATCCTGCAGGGCGGTGGCGCCGTGTCGGTGGGGACATTCAACTGGACCGGCGGCACGCTCACCGGCATCGGTGCCGTTACGGTGAATACCGCGCTGAACATGCCGGCGGGAACGTCTTCAAACGCTTGGAACTATACGTACCTCGATGGCAAGGCGCTGACCAACAACGGCACAGCGACAATGGGCTCGAATCAGGACATGGGCGGAAACGGGGCCGATTTGCGCCTGCTCAACGGCGCCGCCATCAATAACGCCGGCACCTGGAATATCAATTACGCCAACATCAATAACACCGGTACCAACGCCTTCAACAATGCAGGTACTTTGAATATCGGCACGCTGGGCAATGGCGGCACTATCAACACGGACTTCAGCGGGAGCGGCACGCTCAATTTGAATGGCAACGGACTGAACTTGGGTAAAGGCGGTAGCGGCAACGGCACATTCAATATCGCCTCTGGTACGACGCTGGCGACGGGTGGTCCGGTGCTTTCGATGGGCAACCTGGTCCTGGGCGGCACCCTCACCGGCAGCGGCAGCCTGAGCGTTACCAACAGCTTCAGCCAGCCCACCGGCAGCATCGGCAGCAGCTTCGGCAGCATTTCCATCAACCAGGCGAGCGGCAACCTGAATGTCCCTGCCTTGACCGCTGCCAATGCCATCACCCTGTCGACGGCGGCAGGGGATGTGGTCCTCAACGGGGTGCAATCCACGACGGCGCCGGGGAGCAGCATCGTGGCCACCTCCGCCGCCGGTTTTACCAATAATGCCGGCGCGGGTGTCCTGACGCCTGGCAGCGGCGGCCGCTGGCTGGTCTACGCCGCCAGTCCGGCCAACGTCAGCAAAGGTGGCCTCGCCCCGACGCTCTACCAATACAACACGGCATTCGGAGGATCGCTCAATCCGGCGGGCAGCGGTTTCATCTATGCTTCGCCCCTGTACGTCGATGCCAACTTTACCGGGACCCTGTCGAGTACTTTTGGCTCGAACCCGACGGCGAGCGCCGGATACCTTCTGCGCGGACTGGATAGCGGCGATACCGCCACGGCGGGGGCGATCACAGGCAGCGCTGCTTATTCGAACTGGCCGATCAGCGCATCGACCGCGGCCGGATCCTATGCCCTGCAATATGCGAGCGGCTTGTCGGCTTCGGCTTACTACGGACTGACGCCGGGAACCTCGCAGAGCTACACCGTGAACCCGGCGATCCTGCAAGCCATCACTGCGTCTCTCGGCGGCACGGCGAGCAAGACCTACGACGGCAGCACCAACGCCACGCTGTCGCCGGGCAACTTCCTGCTCACGGGCTTCGTCAATACCGATTCGGCCGGCGTCACCAAGGCCACCGGCACCTACGCGGGCAAGAACGTCGGCAGCGGCATCCTGGTGAGCACCACGTTGGCGCCGAGCGACTTCAGCCCAACCGGGACCACGAACCTGTCCAATTACGTCCTGCCGGCGAGCGCCAGCGGCAACATCGGCGTGATCACCCCGGCGAGCCTGACACTCGGCGGCCTCACGGCGCAGAACAAGGTCTATGACGCCACTGCGGTGGCGACCTTGAGCGGTGCGCTCGGCGGCCTGATCGCGGGCGACAGCGTCGGCCTGGCGAGTTCGAGCGCGAGCTTCGATAACAAGAACGTCGGCGCAGCCAAGCCGGTGACCGTGACCGGCCTCACCCTCACGGGGGCCGATGTCGGCAATTACAACTTCACTTTGCCTACCGGCGCGATACTGAGCGCCGACATCACCCCGGCAAGCCTGACGGTAAGCGGTCTCACGGCGCAGAACAAAGTGTATGACGCAACGACGCTGGCCACGCTCGGCGGGACGGCGGCCTTCTCCGGCGTCCTCGGCAACGACCTGGTCACCCTTGGCGGAAGCCCCAGTGCAAGTTTTGCGGACAAGAACGTGGGTGTGGCCAAGCCGGTGAGCGTGACTGGACTCACACTTAGCGGTGCGGATGCGGGCAACTACGCGCTCACCAACGCCAGCGCCAGCACGACCGTGGACATCACCCCGGCGAGTCTGACGGTTACGGGACTGACGGCACAGAACAAGGTCTATGACGCGACAACGGTGGCCATCCTGACCGGCGGCGTCCTGACCGGCGTGATCTCGGGCGACGCCGTAAGTCTGGCGATCCCGACCGGCAGCTTCAATGACAAGAATGTCGGCAGCGCCAAGCCGGTGACCGCGACCGGTCTCGCTCTCTCGGGTGCGGATGCCGGCAACTACATCTTCACTTCTCCGGCCGGGGCGACACTGACCGCGGAAATCACGCCGGCGAGTCTGACGCTGAGCGGACTGACGGCGCAGAACAAGGTGTATGACGCGACGACGGTTGCCACGATTACCGGGACGGCGGCGTTCTCCGGCGTCCTCGGCACCGATGCGCTTACGCTGAGCGGCGGTGCCAACGCCAGCTTTGCAGACAAACACGTAGGCGTAGGCAAGCCGGTGAGCGTGACTGGCCTCACCCTCGCGGGTACGGATGCGGGCAACTACACGCTCGCCAACACCAGCGCGAGCACCACCGCCGACATCACCCCGGCAACCCTGACCTTGAGCGGACTGACAGCGCAGAACAAAGTGTATGACGCGACGACGGCGGCCACGATCACCGGGACGGCGGCGTTCTCCGGCGTCCTTGGCGCCGATGTGATCACGCTGAGCGGCGGTGCCAGCGCCAGCTTCGCCGACAAGAACGTGGGCATAGCCAAGCCGGTGAGCGTGACCGGTTTCACGCTAACGGGTGTGGATGCCGGCAACTACACGCTGACTAATAGCAGCGTCAGTGCCAGCGCCGATATCACTCCGGCGAGTCTGACGCTGAGCGGCCTCGCGGCGCAGAACAAGGTCTATGATGCGACGGCGGTGGCCACGATCACCGGGACGCCGATATTCTCGGGCGTCCTCGGCGCCGACGTGGTTACGCTGGGTGGTAACACCGGCGGCAGTTTTGCTGACAGCAACGTTGGCGTGGCCAAGCCGGTTACCGTCGCAAACCTTAACCTGTCAGGCGCCGACGCGGCCAACTACCGCATCAGTGGTGCTCCGAGCGGACTGATTGCCGATATTACCGAGGCCCCGGCGGCCGCGCTATTGCAGACGACCACCGCCCCGGTCCTCGTTCAAGCGCTGAGCGCGGTCGTCGCCACGACGCAGCAGCAACCGGCGCAGGCGGCGACGCAGGCGGCGGCGCCGACGCCACCGCCGCCATTGCCCCCGCCGACGACTTCGGCGGGTTCCGGTCCGCTGCTGCTGAGCAACACCAACCAGACCATAGGCGGCACGGCGAATTCATTTGGCGGCAGTTCTTTTGTGGATTCATTGCCTGCGACTGCCGCCGGTAGCGTCTCCGGCAGTCCCGCGACGCCCGCAGTACCGGCGTCCGCCGCCGGAAGCGGCTCTGGCGGCTCAAGCGGCACTCCTTCAAGCGGCCAAGGCGACAAACCGGCTGTCGATAAGCCGGCCGACGACAAATTGGCCAGCGCGAAGAAGGACGAACCCAAGGCCGAGGACAAGAAGGACGAAAAGAAGGACGAGAAGAAGGAAGACGACAAGAAGAAGAAAGACGACGAGACGACGGCGAAGAAAGACGAAGGCAAGCCGGCCGCGAAGAAACTCGCCACCTGCAGCTAGACGGAGAAGCGGCCATGCGTACACTTGTCTCCACACTGTCCCTGCTGCTAGCGGCCGCCGGTGCTGTACCCACTGTAGTTCAGGCCGCGGGCGCGGTCGGCCGGGTCACGCACCTCTCGGGCACGCTCATCGCCAAGCGCGCCGACGGCAGCACCAAGCTGTTCTCGACCAAGTCCGAGGTGCAGGAGGGCGACACGCTCTCGACCGAGCAGGAGACCTACGCGCGGATCAAATTCGCCGACGGCGGCGAAGTGGTGCTGCGGCCGGGATCGCAGCTCAAAGTCGCGAACTACGCGTTCGACGAGGCCAAGCCGCAGTCGGACAATATCGTGCTCAACATGCTCAAAGGGGGGCTGCGCGCGGTGACCGGCCTGGTGGGCAGACGCAATCGCGACGCGGTGAACTTCGCCACCGTCACGGCGACCATCGGCATCCGCGGGACGCACTTTGGCGCGCTGATGTGCCAGAACGATTGTGGCGGTGTGCCCACTGTCACCGGCAAGCCGCCTGAGAACGGGCTGCACCTGGACGTTGCCGACGGGGCGATCGTGGTGAAGAACGCGGCCGGGCAGCAGGTGATCACCAGCGGCCAGTTCGGTTTTGTGCAAAACGCCAACACGGCGCCGGCGATCGTGCCCCCGGCGCAGGGCATCCAGGTGACGATGCCGACCAGCATCAGCCAGAACAGCTCCTCCGGCCGCGGCGTGGGCAAGGCCAAAGAGGGCGAGTGCGCGGTGCAGTAGGCCAGGAGGCCCGCCCGCTAGCTTAGACGTCCCCTTTGCCCTTCAACCGGGCCTTGAGGTCGGCGAACGCCTTGTAGGTGGAAGGAGTATCCGGCGCCCCGCCGGAAGCCGCCCCGCCGCGCCCGGCCGAATCTAGGTGGCGCGAATGCTCGTTGTCATGACAGTAGATGCACAGCAGCTCCCAGTTGCTGCCGTCGGGCGGATTGTTGTCGTGATTGTGGTCCTTGTGGTGCACCGTGAGTTGCAGCACGTTCGCGCGGGTGAATTCGCGCGCGCAGCGCCCGCAGACCCAGGGATAGATTTTCAACGCCTGCTCGCGATAATCCTTTTCCCGCTGGTCACGATTGCGCCGGGCCTCGGCAACAATCCGGTCGAGTTTGCTGGCGCCCGGTTGCGTCTTGTTCGAGGGCATGTGTGCATTCTGCGCCCGCCCGGTTCGATCTTCAACCGCCGCCTGCTTCCGCTATAATCGCGCTTTAAGTGCGCAAGCTTCATGGCTGAAATCCTCAAGCTGCGCGGCAGCCCCGCGCTCTCCGCGTTCCGTCTGGAAAAACTGCACGCCCGCCTGGCCGAAATCGCGCCTGGCGCGCGCATTGCCGGCGCCGAATTCCGCCATTTCGTCGAAACCGCGCACCCGCTCGATGCGCGCGAGCGCGCGGTGCTGGACCAGCTGCTCGTCTATGGCGAGCCGGAGCCGCCGGCGCCGCCCTCGGGCGAGCTGTATCTGGTGGTGCCGCGCCTCGGCACCATCTCCCCCTGGTCGTCCAAGGCCACCGACATCGCGCGCCAGTGCGGCCTGCCGGCGGTGCAGCGCATCGAGCGCGGCATCGCTTATTTCGCCGCGGGCGTGAGCGGGCGGCGTAAAGAGGTCGTGGCCCTGCTGCACGATCGCATGATCGAGACCGTGCTCGACAGCATGGATCAGGCGGAACAGCTGTTCCGCCATGTCGAACCGCGTCCGCTCGCCGCGATCGATCTCCTCGCGCGCGGCCGCGCGGCGCTAGCGGACGCCAACCGCGCCATGGGTCTGGCGCTGTCAGCCGACGAGATCGATTATCTGCTCGAGAACTTTCGCGCCATCGGCCGCAATCCCACCGACGCCGAACTCACCATGTTCGCGCAGGCGAATTCCGAGCACTGCCGTCACAAGATTTTCAACGCCTCCTGGGTGATCGACGGCGTGGCCGAGGCACACACCTTGTTCGGCATGATCCGGGAGACGGAGAAGGCCAATCCACAGGGCACGGTGCTCGCCTATTCGGACAACTCCGCCATCATGGAAGGGCGCGAGATCGAGCGTTTCTACGCTGACGCGGCCGGCCGCTACGCCTACCACCGCGAGGCCACGCACACCCTGATGAAGGTGGAAACGCACAACCATCCGACCGCGATCTCGCCCTTTCCCGGGGCGGCCACAGGCTCGGGCGGCGAGATCCGCGACGAGGGGGCGACCGGCCGCGGAGCCAAGCCCAAAGCCGGCCTCGCGGGTTTTTCGGTGTCGAATTTGCGCATTCCGGGCTTCGTGCAGCCGTGGGAAGCCGACCACGGAAAACCGTCACGCATCGCCTCGGCCTTGAGCATCATGCTCGAGGGCCCGATCGGGGCGGCGGCGTTCAACAACGAGTTCGGCCGCCCCAATCTCGCCGGCTATTTCCGCTGCTTCGAAATGGAGGCGGGCGGCGAGCTGCGCGGCTATCACAAGCCGATCATGCTCGCAGGCGGCGTCGGCAACATCGCCGCGCGCGATGCGTTCAAGCTGGGTCTGCCCGAGGGTTCGCTGCTGATCCAGCTTGGCGGGCCGGGTATGCTCATCGGCATGGGTGGCGGCGCCGCATCGAGCATGGCCACGGGCAGCAACACCGAGGACCTGGATTTCGATTCGGTGCAGCGCGGCAACGCCGAAATCCAGCGCCGCGCACAGGAAGTGATAGACCGCTGCTGGCAACTCGCCGGCGCGAACCCGATCCTGTCGATTCACGACGTCGGCGCGGGCGGGCTGTCCAACGCACTGCCGGAATTGGCGCACGGCGCCGGCCGCGGCGCGCGCCTCGCCCTTCGCGCCGTGCCGAGCGAAGAGCCGGGCATGTCGCCGCGCGAAATCTGGTGCAACGAGGCGCAGGAGCGCTATGTGCTCGCGCTTGCACCGGATCGGATCGACCAGTTTAGCGCCATCTGCGCGCGCGAGCGTTGCCCGTTTGCGTTGCTGGGCGTTGCGACGCTGGAGCAGCAGCTCACGCTTAGCGACGAACACTATGCCAACAAGCCGGTGGACATGGATCTGGGCGTGCTGCTCGGCAAACCGCCGCGCATGCTGCGCGAGGTCGCGCGGCGCACGCGCGCGTTGCCGCCGTTCTCCGCCGCGGGCATCAACCTGGCTGAAGCCTGCTACCGCGTGCTGCGCCATCCCACCGTGGCCGACAAGACTTTTCTGATCAGCATCGGCGATCGCACCGTGGGCGGGCTGTGCGCGCGCGATCCCTTCGTCGGCCCGTGGCAGACGCCGGTGGCCGATTGCGCCGTGACCCTGCTCGATTTCGGCGAATACGCGGGCGAAGCCTATTCGATGGGCGAGCGCGCGCCGCTTGCCGTCATCGACGCCCCGGCCTCGGGCCGCATGGCCGTGGGCGAGGCGCTCACCAATCTGGCCGCGGCGCCGGTGGACTTGTCGCGCGTCAAGCTATCGGCCAACTGGATGGCGGCGGCGGGGCACGCGGGCGAGGATGCGGCCTTGTTCGACACGGTGCGCGCGGTGGCGCTGGAGCTGTGCCCGGCGCTGGGCATCGGCATTCCGGTGGGGAAAGATTCGCTGTCGATGAAAACCACCTGGGAAGAGGCCGGGCAAGAGAAGGAAGTCGTCGCGCCGCTGTCGCTCATCGTCTCCGCCTTCGCACCCTGCGCCGATGCGCGGCGCGCGCTCACGCCGCAGCTGTGCCTGGATGCGGGCGCGAGCGTGCTGATCCTCGTCGATCTGGGAAGCGGCAGGAATCGCCTTGGTGGCTCCATCCTCGCGCAGGTTTATTCACAGATGGGCAACGCGGCGCCGGATCTGGACGACCCGCAGGTGCTGAAGCGCTTTTTCAATGTGGTGCAGGCGCTCAATCGCGACGGCCTGCTGCTCGCTTATCACGACCGCTCCGACGGCGGCTTGTTCGCAACCGCGTGCGAGATGGCCTTCGCCGCGCATTGCGGCCTGACTCTCGATCTCGATGCGATCTGCGTGGGCGGCAAACAGGAGCGTGAGCTCGCAGCGCTGTTCGCCGAGGAGTTGGGCGCGGTGCTGCAGGTGCGCGCGCCGGATCGCGACGCGGTGCTCGCGCGCTTGCACGCCGGGAAATTACCGGCGCAGGCCATCGGCAGCACGAACCAGAGTGACGAAATCCGGCTAATGCGCGGCACAGCGCTGGTGTTGACGCAAAAGCGCATCGACTTGCAGCGCGCCTGGTCCGAGACCACCTGGCGCATGCAGGCGCTGCGCGACAATCCAGAATGCGCGCGGGAGGAATACGACCGCATTCTCGATGCAGGCGATCCCGGACTGCACGCGAAACTCAGCTTCGATCCGGCCGGGGACGTGGCGGCGCCATATATCAGGAAGGGCGCAAGGCCGAAGATCGCCGTCCTGCGCGAGCAAGGCGTGAACGGGCACGTTGAAATGGCGGCGGCGTTCGATCGCGCCGGCTTCGAGGCGACCGACGTGCACATGAGCGACATCATTTCCGGGCGTGTTTCGCTCTCAAACTACCGGGGCTTCGCCGCCTGCGGCGGTTTCTCCTATGGTGACGTGCTCGGCGGCGGCGAGGGCTGGGCCAAGTCGATCCTGCTCAATGCGCGCGCGCGCGGCGAGTTCGAGGCCTTCTTCGGCCGCAGCGACGTGTTTGCGCTCGGCGTGTGCAACGGCTGCCAGATGATGAGCAATCTGCACGAACTCATTCCCGGCAGCGCGCACTGGCCGAAATTTCTCAAGAACAGGTCGGAGCAGTTCGAGGCGCGTTTCGTCATGGTCGAGGTGGCCGAGAGCCCGTCGCTATTTTTCGCTGGCATGGGCGGCAGCCGCATGGCGGTGTCCACTGCTCACGGCGAGGGCCGGGCGGTGTTTGCCGATCGCGCCGCGCAGGACAAGGCGCTGGTGGCGCTCAGGTTCGTCGACAATCGCGGCGCGGCCACCGAAACCTATCCGGTCAATCCCAATGGCTCGCCTGCGGGCATCACCGGCCTCACTACCGCCGACGGGCGCTTCACCATCGTCATGCCGCATCCGGAGCGCGTGTTCCGCAGCGTGCAGCAGTCCTGGCATCCGCGGGAATGGGGAGAGGACAGTCCCTGGATGCGCATGTTCCGCAATGCGCGCGCATGGGTAGCGTAGACCAGGCTCCAGCCATTCTTGGCAACCGCGTGGAGCTGCAGCTGCTGACCACGCTGCGCTGCAATCTCAAGTGCAGCTATTGTTCCCTCGGCGTGGGCGAGGTACTGGGCTCGCAGCGCAATATCACCTATTCCCTGGACGCGCTCGACGCATTCATCGCGACGCACCTGTCGGGGCATGAGATCTACGTCACTTTCTACGGCGGCGAGCCGACGTTGAATCTGGATTTCATGACGGCGGTGATGCGGCGCCATCCGAGATTTCGTTTTCAGATGCAGACCAACGGCACGCTGCTCGACCGCCTGCCGGACTGGGTTCTAGGCAGGCTCTCCAATATCCTGGTGTCGATTGATGGCGGCGAGAAGGTCACCGACGGCTACCGCGGGCGGGGAATTTACGGCCGCGTGCTGAAGAATGTCAACGCGATACGTAACCGCATCGGCGGCACGCTGACCGCGCGCGTCACGTGGAGCAGCGCGGACACCAGCTTCGAGGAACTGGACCAGCTGACGCAGGATTTCGATTACGTCTATTTCCAGTTCGTGGCGCAGGACGGCGCTTACGCGGCGGATGCGGTGGTGAAAAAACGCGCCGTGATCGCGCAGTTAGTGGAGAAGTTCTTTTCCGGCGAAGCGCTTTATCTTTTGATTCCTATCATGGGCACGGTGCGTAACAAGGTGCTGCCGTCGCGCGCCCAGGAATTGTACGCGGGACTGACCCAGTGCCGCGCGTCCACACACATGTTGAACGTCATGCCCGACGGCAAAATCTATCCCTGCCCGGACCTGATGTACCTGCCGGAAATGCTGCAGGGGGACGTGGTCGGAAACTGGCTCAAGCGCAGCCCGCTCCAGCCCCATCCCGACATGCCTTGCGAGCACTGTGAAGCGTTCGCGTTCTGCCGCCGCAACTGCATGAAAAACCTGCATCTCGCCTATGTCAAAGGCGATGCCGGCTACCGCGACCATGTGGTCGAACCGATCTGCGATCTGGTGAGGTTTCTGGGCGAGGAAGTGGACCGGCACGATCCCCATGCATGGTTTGCGCGCATGCCTTTGTCCGTGCGCGAACAGCTTGCCGACTGCTCTGTCTACGAATACGTCGAGGTCATGCCCTGACGTACACCCCGGGCATGTCAGCGCAGGGCGTGATTCACCAGCAGCGCGGCGCTGATGAGCAGCACGGCGCCGCCCTGATGCGCCGCCGCCAGCGGAATCGGCACCACGAGCAGCAGAGTGGCGATGCCTAGCGCGATCTGCAGCGCGAGCATGCCGAGCAACATGTTGACGGCGAGGCGTGCGCGCGGGGTGAGCGCCTCGCGCCGCGCTTGCAGCCAGAACCAGGGTACGAGCACGGCGAGCAGCCATGCGCCCAGGCGGTGATCGAACTGCACCGTGGCCATATTGTTGAAGAAATTCGCGTACCACGGATCGAGCATGAACATCTCCGGCGGTACCCAATGCCCGTTCATGAGCGGAAAGGTATTGTAGGCAAAGCCGGCGCGGATACCCGCGACGAAGCCGCCGGTCACGGCCATGTAGACGACCACGGCGGTGATGATCCAGGCAAATCTGCGCAACGCCGGCGCCGTCGCCGCCGCGGGTTCGCGATAGAGCAGTCCCAGCGCCGCCCACAGCATGGCGGCATAGATCGCAAGGGCAAGGCTCAAATGCGCGGTCAGACGGTACTGCGATACGCGCGGGTCATCCACCAGGCCCGACTTCACCATGTACCAGCCCATCGCACCCTGCAGGCCGCCGAGCACGAAAATGCCGGCGAGCTTCAGCGCCAGCGGCCGGTCGATGCGGCCGCGCCACCAGAACCAGAGCAGCGGCAGCAGAAATACGAAGCCGATCACGCGTCCGAGCAGCCGGTGAAAATATTCCCACCAGAAGATGCCCTTGAAGGCATCGAGGCTCATCCCCTGGTTGACCTTGCGGTACTCGGGCGTGAGTTTGTATTTGGCGAAGGTCTCGATCCACTGCGCTTCGTTCATCGGCGGCAGGGTGCCGAGGATGGGCTGCCACTCGACGATCGACAATCCGGAGTGCGTGAGCCGGGTCACCCCGCCGACCACGACGATCGCGAACACCAGCGCGCAGCAGGCGAGCAGCCAGGCAGCCACCTTGGGCGGCGCCAGGGGCAACGCTCCGCCAGCGGGTTCGATGGGCACGGATTCTGAGGACATGGCGTAATCGCAACGGGTCAAGGCGCAGGCAGCGCGTACTTGCGCAAGGGTAATCGAAACGCCTTCCCGTATCCAGTGCGCCAGCGCGTCTGGGCCATCGCGCAATCGCTGCCCCGGGCGGTCCGATCCGCAGTAGCAGGCCGGCGCCCGCTTCTGCTATAATCCGCGCCTCGCGCCTGTAGCTCAGTTGGATAGAGTACTTGGCTACGAACCAAGGGGTCGTGGGTTCGAATCCTGCCAGGCGCGCCATTCAAACAAGGGCTTAGGGAAACCTAGGCCCTTGTCGTTTGCGGCGAGGGTAGCTGGATTGTAGCTACACCTTAGCTTGCGAATACCGTTAAGGTCGAAAGCCGGTCCACGTTTGCGCGCACGCAGACACACGACGAAGGGCCACTAAATATGCTTACAAGCAACAGCTGAATGGCATTTTCGTAAAGATTCGCGTCGCGCGAAATTTTGCCTTGCGTGCAATTTCGAGTTTTTCAACAGAATAGACCCATAAGATTCTGTCGCTATGTCTTTTAATGCGTGGTCCGACTAGCATCATCAATGCAATCGAAGCTGCTCCTGATTGGCCACAGCAATTCTACGTCGTCCTAGGAAGAGGAAATCTCGGGGCTAGGCTCAAGTTCGTGGCGCTCAACTTTTCCACAATACCAGATAACCATTGACCGGTTTGTCGTGCTCCGTGCGTATTTGTGTCGCCGCCATCTCCATGGACAGGAAGCCGTTAGCAGAAGCAAGCCGGGTTATATGGTTGGCAGAATGGGTATAGCGACCAGTATTCTCCAATTGGTATTCTTGTTGAGCGCCTCGACTGGCTTCTTCATTGGACAACGTCCCAAGAGCTTCGATAGAGAATGCAAAGACTCCATCTGGACAAAGAAGCCTCTTTATTTCGCCGATAACTTCATCAAGTTTGCCTATATATATGAATACGTCCGCAGCGACAATTACATCGTAGCTCGAAGCTTTTTCACCTTGCATCATCGTCAGCAAATCCGCACGTTCTAATCGCTGATATATGTTGCGCGCACGGGCTTTTTCCAACATCTTGGGAGAAAGGTCGACCCCGACCAATTGCCGCGCAAATGGCGCGATTGCCAATCCGACCAACCCTGTTCCACATCCCAAGTCCAGAACATTCCATTTTTCAGCAGGCGGGGTCGAGTGCTGCGTAACGAGTGCTACTAGTCTTTCCGGGGCTTCATATTTAAGCACTTGCAGCAAATGCGTATCGAACTTATCCGCATAGCCATCGAATACCTTCTCTACGTATTGGATAGGCGCGCGTTCGGTATTGTTCCTAGTTAATGACGCGATGTGATGCTGTGCCTCGCCATTCTTAGGCATCAGCCTGAACTGTTGTTGAAAGCACGCCAATGCATCGTCTAGCTTACCTTGAGCCTTGAGCACCCCTCCCAGGTTGCCATATGCCTCGGCGTAATCGGGTTTGATCTCCAGCGCCCGGCGATAGCTAGCCACTGCGCCATCGAGTTGCCCGACGGCTTGCAAGACAGCGCCCAGGTTGCAGTGTGCCTCGGCGAAATCGGGATTGATCTCCAGCGCCCGGCGATAGCTCGCCACTGCGCCATCGAGTTGCCCGAGGGCCTCCAGGGCAGAGCCCAGGTTGTTGTGTGCATCGGCCAAATCGGGTTTGATCTCCAGTGCACGGCGATAGCTCGCCGCTGCGCCATCGAGTTGCCCGAGGGCTTGCAGGACAGCGCCCAGGTTGCAATGTGCCTCGGCGAAATCGGGTTTGATTTCCAGCGCCCGGCGATAGCTAGCCACCGCGCCATCGAGTTGCCCGAGGGCTTCCAGGGCTGTGCCCAGGTTGTAACGCGCCGCGGCATCGTCGGGCAAGAGTTCCGTTGCCTTATGCAAAGCAGGCAGTGCCTCTTTACCTTGCGCCTTGAGTGAAGCCCCCAATACTTTCCAGGCAAACCCGGAATCCGGATACTGTTCAACCAGCAAGCGTGTCCGGCCTTCCAGCTCCGCATGGCGACCGGCATTGAACAGGGCAACTAGCTGGCTCATTTCCGCGGGGGTCGGCGCCTCACCATTCGCGGCGCTGTTCAGCGCGGCAACCTCGGCCCTTCGCCGCAGGGCTTGAGCCGCAGGGGAATTGAGTCCGTGCTTCCTGGCGGTCTGTAGGATGTCCAGTGCCTCCTTAGTCTGACCGGTCAGCAACAGCGCTTCCGCATACGACAGCGCATATTGCCCTTTGGATGGGTTGATCGCCAAGGCCGTCTTCAGATAAGGCAGTCCGACTGCGTGTTGCCCCACCTGCCCAGCCAGCACCCCCAAGTTGTGGTTTGCATCCGGATGGTAGGGCTGGGTCTGCAGTATGGCGCGGTAAAGCCGTTCCGCCTCGTGCAACCGTCCCGCTTGATGATTGGCGATGGCCTGTTTCAACGCCACGTCGAGAGGCAAGCTTCGGGGAATGGCAGCAGTCATGGAAAACGCGGCGCAACAGGTTATCGAACATACATTGTAGCTTGTCCTCCCGCCAGACGACTCCGAAACGGTCCGAGCATGAGTTACGTCGCCGTCATGTGCGGCTTGCCATTATTGGATAGCTGGGAGTGCTACAACGGGTATTAGATAGAAAGCCTATGAACCAAGGGGTCGTGGGTTCGAATCCTGCCAGGCGCGCCAGTCAAACAAGGGCTTAGGGAAACCTGGGCCCTTGTCGTTTTGGGCGAATGCCGCTGAATCGTTCCCCCGCCGGCGCTTGCCCCGGCGATGCAAATGCAGTGGCGAAGAAGCTAGTTCTTGCCTTGCCTGAATGGGATTCCACAATCGACGCTTATCGCGCACCGAATCCATCGCGCATTCTTCGATGAACCTTGGCGGCATCCCGCTCACCAATTGGGGCGACCGCCACGAGGCCCAAGCCGGGATGGAGAACTGACTCCGGCAGGGGCGCGACTCAGTCTTCCAGCGTGAAGCCCACCTTGATGGTCACCTGCCAGTGCGCCACCTTGCCGTTTTCCACGTGGCCGCGCGTCTCGATCACCTCGAACCAGTGGATATTGCGCACGGTCAAGGAAGCCTTGGCGATGGCCCGACTGACGGCATCCTCGATGCTCTCGGTCGATGAACCGGTGAGGTCAAGATGCTTGTAGACGTGATTGCTCATGCTGTTCTCCTGAATTGAATGTGGGAGAATTGTCCGCCTTTTTCCGCTGGCGTGGGAAATCGCGGCATGCGCAAGCGGTACGCGACACACGTCTGCGCGTGCCCCGTGTATCCTTGCAGAATCTGCATTTCCACCAGCCGGGCGGGTTGCGCCTGACTGATACCATTCTTAGCGCAAAGGTGTTCTGTGATGACGAAGATTCTTCTGGTTCAAGGTGCCAACATGGCTTATCTGGGCAAGCGCGAGCCGGAGATCTATGGCACAACCACGGCCGCCGAGCTCGACGACATGCTCATGCGGCACGCGCGCGAACGCGGTTTTGAACTCGAAATCTACTACACGCATATCGAGGGCGAAGCGATCGGGCGCCTCTACCGCGCCGCGGACAAGGGCATCGACGGTCTGCTGATGAACCCGGCCGGATTCACTCGCGCCGGCTACGCGCTGCGCGACTGCCTGCGCTCGATGCCGTTTCCCTACGTGGAAGTGCATATCAGCAACATCGACAAACGCGGGATCAAGTCGGTCACGGCGGAAACCGCCCGGGGCGTGATTGCCGGCTTCGGCCTGCGCTCATACTTCATGGGTTTGGACGCCTTGCTCGATCTGGTCAAGGGCGGGAAGCCAGCCAGGAGCGGGAACAAATGAGCGTCGCGGCGGCCGACCGGCTTTCGCGCCTCGATTGCTGCGCGGTTTCCGATGCACTGGACAAGTTGAAGCTCGGCGGTGTGGTGTCCGGTCTGCCGCAGCTTTCCGGTTCGGGCCGCATCGCCGGCAGGGTGATCACCATGAAGCTCGGAACCGGCACCGTCGCGCCGGGTCCGACCCGGCATCTGGGGACGACCGCCATCGAGGCCGCCAATCCGGGGGACGTTATCGTGGTCGAGCAAAAAAGCGGCGTCGAGGCCGGGAGCTGGGGCGGCATTCTCGCTCTCGGCGCCAAGCTGCGCGGGGTCGCGGGTGTCGTTGCCGATGGTCCGGTACGCGACATCGATGAGGCGAAAAGTTTGGATTTCCCGGTGTTCGCCCGCGGCTGCACTGCGCGCACCGCGCGCGGCAGGGTGGTCGAACTGGCGACCAACGGGCCGGTCGAGATCGGCAGCGTCGCGGTGAACCCCGGGGACTATGTGATCGCCGACGGCAGCGGGGTCGTCTTCATCAGGGCGGAGGACATCGAGCGGGTGCTCGACGCGGCCGAGTCCATAGCGTCACGCGAGGCCGCCATGGCGCAGGCCCTGCGGGCAGGCCGTCCGATCACCGAGGTGATGGGGGCGAATTACGAACACATGCTAAAAGGATAGAAGGCAGGCGCCCTCGCCGCCAACGACGACGACGTCATAGACCTGTTCGCGGATGCCGGGGTTCATGGCGTGCATCTCGAGAACCGAAGGTCACTCGGACCCGAGTTGCAGGCGGCTCGGCTGGCGTTTCTCGATCGCCCACTTGAGCAGCGCCGCCGAGCGGTAGAAGCCGTGCGCGAATTTGCCGTAGGCAAGCGTGAGGAAAAACGCCATCACGACGCCGAGGTGCAGCGCCAGCAGCAGCGCCATCGCGCCGGTGTCGCGCCAGACAAGCAAGGCGATGCCGCTCGCGCTGATAAGGAGCAGCAGCGCGATAAAGCCGCGGTCCATCGGTTTCTGTGCATCATCGCCGTGGAGCGGATGGCGGCCGAGGTTCAGCCACAACAGCCCGGCCG
>Ga0080064_1004157_pt1 | contig 19115 bp, 16 predicted proteins | sample Subgrocontami54m_FD_69260 | JGI IMG/M metagenome (GOLD analysis project Ga0080064, IMG submission 69260) | Subsurface groundwater microbial communities from S. Glens Falls, New York, USA - GMW46 contaminated, 5.4 m (SPADES assembly) (version 2) ...
GGCCTCCGCGAAGTCCAGCGGCTTCAGCTGTTGGGTCGCGGGGTCGCGGAGGAGGACTTCGAGGGGCCGGTCCAGCTGCGTCTTGTCGAGGCCTTGCTTGATGTCGATGAGGTAGGGGAAGCTGGCAATCCGATCCCGCCCTGCTGAGAGGACGGGCAGACTGAATTCTTTCGCATTCCCACCAAATTGCTGATCGATGGTGACCTGTTTGACCGTTTGAAACCCATGCTCACCTCCGATGGCGGCGAGTCGATCGCCACCTTTGAGGCCGGTCAGGCTTCGCGCCTCGCCAAGCTCAACGGTTTCCTCGCGGTGGCTCACTGGATTGCGGAGGATGATTTGGAGGTCGCGATCTAGCGCACTAGGCGGAAGGTTCAAATTGGGCTTCGCCCTGAACTCAGAAGCAAAATTTAGTTCAGTACGCCCTCTAGAAACCGCAAGGCTTACGCTAGGAACACTCTCATCCTGGATGGGCGTTCCCATGAGTCGCTGACCGCTCATCAGCGTCCGATCAATACTCTCAACGTATTTGCCTCCCGAATCCATGTAGGCGCCGATAGCCTGACCCTTCTCCATGCCTGCCCGATTGGTCAGATCTCCGATCACCATGGGCTTGCCGTTCTTAGTCGCCGCTAATACGTCATACTGAATGCTGCCTGGCGCTCGTGATGTCTTAGGATCGATGGTGGATAGAATGTTGATGTGATAACGGTCGGGTTGAGCCTTGTCTTGGCCCAGGATGATGAACGGTCGATTCTGAAGCTCGCGGCCGACTGGAACTGCCATCTGTTCATGCGAGAAGCCCTGCCGATCTTTCTCACCAGCCGACAGATACGTAGGAAAGAGTTCGTTCTTCAGAATCGGTTTAATCGTGCGTGAATCCGCGTCTCGGTGCGACGGCCCTTGATTGATATCTTTGAGGAACTCCACCGCGGCGAGGCTGTGCACGGTCTTGTCGGTTGAGTCTCTGAACTGGACGAGTGTGCGCTGACCGTTCAGGGGCTCTCTCACCAATCCTGACCTCGAGAGATCAGTACCAGCAATATGGTCCAGACCGGCAAGCGGCAGCAACCCCCTGTCACCCACCTCGATGCCGGGTCCCCCGACAATCCCCACGTGTTCGAAATTGACCGGCATCGACTCGGAAACTCCTGGCGTAAGATGCCTGGCTCCTGAGTTGAACACGTCTGGCTGCAGAGAGCGGGCGTCAAATCCGATTTGTGTAGATTCGCCGTGCAGCCCCTTGATCCCCGGCCCCGCCTCATAGGTGTTCAGTCCGCCGATGCCGCTGGCGCGCATCTGATCGTAGGTGCCTGTCCGCAGTCGCAGCCCGGCTTCTGCGCCGTCCGCCGTTCCAGTTGGCCGATCCGGGTATAAGATTCGCCCCTCTGACGCGATCAATTCCAGAGATTGCCGCGTGGGCTCCTCCACAAAGGATTGCATTTTCCATTCGTTAAAACTCACTTTTGAATCCAGCCCTGGAATCACTTGACCCGCCTGGTCGATGACCGCACCCCTGAAATAGCTCTTGCTTTGATTCAGTTGAAACGCAGTGCCTGGAGATAAGGCCGTACCTTGGACTTCCGGCACCGTCTGGATTGGCAGGAGGGCCGTGTCCCGAGGGCCGCCCTCATAGGCAAGCAGCCCGCTGGCGCTCATCACCCCCTGGCCGACGTACGTCCTGCCAGGCGAGAGCTGCAGTTCCGATATTCCAGTGAGGGTAGGATCGGTGCGCACCGCATAGCCTGTGCCGCGCTGCCCGACAAGGGCGAGTCCGTTTTTCTCTACGAGGGCGCTGTATGGAATGCGACTATCCTTCTCCACGCGGTACCCACCCAATTGCCCGAGTTTCCCATAGCCAAAGTCGGTCAGATCCACGGTCCTTGTTAAACGCCCCTCCTCGCTAAATTCGCTGAAGGACGTCTGCGGAAACCGAACTTGATCCATGTTTCGCATCTGGACAGTGCCATTGACCATCGCAAGCTTGCTGTCTGACGCGCTGAGGTCGATGCCGATGAACCGCGAATCCTCCATGTCGGCGATGCCATAGTTCGCGGGGCCGACCTTGGGGGGGTTGGGTATGTCTTTGGAGGGAGCGCCGGGCTGCAGGATGCTCAGGAATGAGTCCTTTGATTCCGCCGCAAACGGCTTGTCTAAAACCTTGCCGAAACGATCTGTAAAGGCCACCGTGTCCCCACGCGCAAGCCCAGAGGGTGCAATACGTCCACCGTTGACAGCCAGTGTGGTATCCTCGCCAAAGGTTCCTTGCCAGCGACTACCGTCCGCCAGCTGGTTATTCGCGATAAATGATGCCCCAGTAAGATTAGTGGTGAAGTCCACGCTAGGCGTGGCCAGTCGTTCGAGATGATCGTTGACATGCGTTGTCTCGAGCCAGAACGCTGAGCCGGGCACTGGGCTCACTGTGCGTCTCGTGGACCCGTCTTGGACTTGCATGACACCACCAAAACTCGCTTCATTGGATAGTTGGACTTGGTAGTGAGGATTGGAGAGGCTACCGCGCCAGGCTCCCGCATTGAGGAACATCTGATTCTCTCCGCCCTGGAACCCGAGCCCAAAATCAATGGCATTCCAGTTTCTTTCGATCTCCTGCGTCGGAAGACCAGCAAAACTGAGAACCTGCTTGGCATCCGCATCGGACAAGTAGGTATTACTTAGACCCGACCCATCCACATAGAACTGCTTATTTCTCCAGGGGGCGATCGTTCCGCGATCGATGGGGTTCCACGTCTTCTGGCCGTCCAACGATACCTCTATTCTGCCGTGGGACTGGCTCACATCTACTTGCTGGTGTAGATCCTGGGAATAGAAGCTACCGGTCACTTGTCGAGATGTCCCTTGGCCAGCTGGGTCAGCCAAACCAAAAACGGAACCTGGGTGAATGGCATTTCCCTGCAAGATGCCGCCGACATCAACCGCACCACCACTAATAGTATTCAGGAATCTCGCGGGAGCTGATGGAGTCCTCTCAGTACCGTAGAGAAATCCCGTCACGGTGCCCTCTTCGAACCACCCTCGACTCCACCAGTCCTTTGCCGCTGTTGTAAAGGAACTGCCCCTTCCAGGACCACTGGAGCCAGGACCACCGAGTCCACTACCGGGACCCCCTCCGCTGACGCCAGACGTCGCGAGACCGATCGCAGCGCGTTGGTCGTCACCGCGATGAGCGCTGAGGAAGTCGGCGCCGGCCGGGAGGACAGTGATCAGGCCGCTGGCGCCGGTCTTGTAGTCGATCTGCTGGAAGCCCCCGTCGACCTGCGACAGGAAGGCGGTTTTCTCCCCGGCCGCATTCTGGTACATCGTCACCGGCTGGCCATTCCAATCTTCTCTCCACTGCCAACCGAGGAGATCGCCGGTTCCCTTGTCGAGGATCTGGTGAAAATCAAGACCGGTGCCGCTGACGCCTGATCGCTGCCCCGTAGCCATGGCGAGCTGATCGCCCACTTGACCGATTGGAGAAGCGTCACTCATGGTTAATGGGTTCGAAGGACCGGAGCGCATCATGATGGTTGCGCCGGGCGGGGTCTCTTTAGGCATCAACAGCGCGCCGTTCGGTCCCACGCGTGGACCTGAATTCATGAGCGCCTCGTACGCGTTGAGCGTAAAGCTCTGGAAGCGAGTCGTGACGTCCTGGACCAATCCATCGGGAAGCGCCTTGGCGACTCCCGAAGGAAGCGGCGCGTACATACCGACCGCCGGCAGCGCGACCGCTTCATTGGTGTTGTAGTCCCAGCGAAAGATCGCGCCGCGAGCCGGCAAATTTCCGAACGCCACCTTGGCACCGCTCTCCGCGTCTTGGCGGATCATGACGCCCCCCTCGCCCCACAGGTACGCTTTCAGGTTGCCGGAGTAGCGGTCCACGATCTTCATCACCCCGGGCTTATCAGTTGGGAGGGCGACTTCGCCACGCAGCTTGTTGATCATCGGCTGTGAATAGTCGGCCACCTGCTCAAAATAGCCCTGGATCGTATCGCGAGTGCTGGAACCCATAAAGGTCATCGTCGTCCCCAAGACCGTATTGTCCGCGAACCACGGCTGGGCAGCCCCCGTGCCGGTGGTAAACTGATACAGGTTGCTTCCGGCACCAGAGACATCCCCGGTCGCCAGACTGGCCAATGCGCCGCTGAAGGTGCCATCGCTGAACCAGGGCTGCTCGGCACCCGTGATATAGTTCGCAAGCTGTCCGAAGAAGCTCGGGCCTGATCCTTGTGGGGTGCGCGTGTCAATTCGTCGCCCCGCGGCCGTTGATTCTAATGCGTTCGCTTGAGGGGAGGACGTGCCCGTCACGAGACCGGGAAGCGCCCCGACCAAGTACGCCCGTGCAATCGCTTCGGCGGCCGGCCCGCCCAGCTCCCCGGCCGCGTACGTCAGCCCCTGATAGGCAACCTGATTTCCGAACTGAGTGGTGGCCTGGCTGAAATAGCCCCGGCTTGCCAGATCAAACGCTGAGCCATCTCCAAAGCCTAAGCCGCTTTGAACCCCGGCCCATACCGCCTCTGGAATCGACACGGGTGCCACTGAGCCAGGCGGCAATCCACCGTTTTCAACGGTTGGAGTTGGAGGGCCGACAAAGCTTGCCGTTCCCTCTGCACCGGAGTTATAGATTCCGTACGCGACCCCGGCTCCGTAACTCAAGCCAGCCGTTGTCAGGCCGGCAAGCCCGCCGGCGAGCTGCGGATCAAGGCCTGCCGCTTTATAGGCCTCCGCGAGTCCATAACTCACTCCAATGGCCGCGACAGCGGCGCTGGCACCCGCCACAGCCCCGGCTGCACCCGACAACCCCTGAATCGCTCCGCCGTAGCCGCCGTAGGCCCCACCTGCCACCGCCGAAGCGATACCAACGCCCAAGTTGATGTTCTGCGCGGTGTTCGCATCGATCACCCCGTACGTCGCAAGCCCGGTGGTCGTGGTCTGTGTCGCCATGTTGACGGCATACACCACCGTTGCGACCGGCCCGAAATAGCCGGCCACGAGCGCGGTCGCGACATCGACCGCCACCTTCTCACCTTTGATCTGGCCGATATGTATCGTAAACGATGGCGGCGAGATGTCGCGGAACTGGTAGTTGTCGAATTGGTAGTTGTCGAACTGATAGTTGTTGAACTGGTGATCGTTGGATTGATAATCGCTGAACTGGCTGCTCTGGACGGGCGGCCGGGTGAAGTCGTCGTTTCCAGCACCCCGGACCGCGCGCCGCTGGCGGGCGCTCAGCGCCCGGCCATAGGAGTCCGGCGCGGCCACCAACGCAAACCGGGTGAAGAGCCGCAGGAACTCGTGAGTGGGCAGCGACTCGCGCGTCCCGTCGGACTCGAGATAGCTGACGCGTGCCTCATTGACATCCGTGACCACGACATAGTGGTCCGCCTCGCCGTCCTGCGTCAGGTCCAGGGCAGCGATCATCGGGTACCGGAGGCTGAAGAACTCCTCGTTGGTGAGCTCCACCGCGTTGAGCGTCAATCCATAAGCCTGGGCCAACTGCTGAACCGAGCCGATGGAGATGGCCAGCGGTCCGCTCAGCGCCTGGTGCCGGGTGGCTATCTGCAGGTTGCCGCCGAGGTAATCCAGCAGGAACGCCCGGCTGGTGAGCACCTCGCGGGAGGTGGGTGCTCCCACCATCTCCAGCATCGGAGCCAGCGCGTTGGGCGCGCAGTTGGAGCAGAGCGTCTCCGGCTCGCGCAACCAGGCCTCAAACGCCTGGATTTCCGGCTCGTTCAACCGGCTCAGGGCGGGCGCGGACGGCGCCACCAACAGGCCCGGCATGACTTCGACCTTGCCCTCTTTTTCATAGAGTTCGGCCGACGGACCGGAGAGGTCGCGCAGGAACTGTCCCACCATCCGGCTGACCGACTGGCTGATGCGGGCCGCTTCCTCTTTGCGCTGCTTGACGCGTTCGGGGTTGAGCTGCCGCAGCCGCCAGCGCGATTCGGGCGATTCCGCCAACCGCTCCACCAGGTGCGCGAGCTGGGGAGACCGCTTGAGGAAGTCGAGCGCCTCTTTGAGCTCATCGGCGGTGGGGGTTCGGTCGTAGAGATCGGCGTAGATCGTTCGGATCGCGGCGGTGCGCGCAATATCCAGCTGCCGCTCCTGCTCGCCGGACATCTGCAGCAGGTGCAGCGTATTGACGTCGGCGCCGTACGCCATCTGCTCCGCGGCAAACAGCGCCGCGAGGCCGAGGCAGAAGGCCTTCGTCCGTTTAAGTTGTAGCCATCGGTTAAATCGCATCGTCTGCTCGAATCGCCCTCAGATCTCCCCTATAAAAAAGACCGGGTAGCCACGAGCTCTTGCCTGCCCCCTCTGCAGAAGGAGCAGGCCTGGCATACCCGGCCGGGTAGAAATCGGTTGTGCGTTCGCTTACGGCACTTGCGGCGGCAGCGTGGGCTGCGCAAAGTTCCCCATGATGTCGCCTCGCATGAATTGGAGCATGATCGGTCCGCCCACGATGATCAGCACCGTGCCCATGATCATCATCAGCGGCAGCAGCATTTTGATCGGCGCCTTCTGCGCGAACCGCTCGGCGCGGTGGTAGCGGCGCAGGCGGCTCTCTTCGGAGAGGATCAGCAGCGCTTCGGACATCCCCGTTCCCATCCGGTCGGCCTGTACGAGCGTGCGCACGAATGCCGAGATATCCGGCACGTCCACCCGGCGCGCCAGCGACCGCAGCGCCTCACGCCGCTGCTTGCCCACGCGAATCTCCTGCAGCAACGCGGAGAGCTCCTCCATCAGCGGCCCTCTCGGCGACTCCTGCACGACGCGGGTCAGCCCACCCATGAAATCCACCCCGGCCTCTACGCACAGGTGGAGCAGATCCACCGCCTCGGGCAGTTCGCGGACGATCGCCTCGCGCCGCGACTGAATGCGCCGATGCAGCCAAATCGACGGGACAAGAAAGCCGATGACCGGCGCGCCGATCATCATCAGGATGCTGGTCTCTTTCCCCGCCCAGATGCAGTAGCCCACGAAGGCCATGATCGCGAGAAATTCCTGGAGCGCGATAAATTCCACCGCATTGAGGTTCACGTGCGCCGCCGCCAGGTTCAGGTTGATCCGGCTGGCCACCCGGTGGACCGGCAGGACTTCGTTGAGGGGTGCGAGCGTGTCGAGCGCTTTGGCCAGGCGAGACTTGCGCCGCGTCTCAACATCGCCCACCTCGGTGAGGATGCGCGCCCGCACGAGCCGTTGGGCGTTATCCGGCGCGAACCCGATCACCAGGAGCATGATCGAGGCGAACAGCAACGGCAAGCCGAGCTGCATCATCCACATGGCTACACCTTGATCCTTCCGAAAAAGATCATGAGCGCCAGGCTGATGAACCACGCAGTGATGGCCCCCATCAAAAGCGCCTGGCCGAGTTCATCCTTGAAAAACGGCTCAAAATAGCTGCGCTGCATCTGGTAGGAAAAAATGGCGAACGCAATCGGCAGGCACGCCATGATGATCGCCTGCACGCGCGGAATCACCGTCAGCGTCTTGATGCGCTCCTTGAACTTCTGCCGTTCGCGGATCGTCTCGATCAATTTGGTGAAGACCTCCGTCACGTCCCCTCCGGTCTCACGGGCGACCAGAATCGCCGTCACGATTAGGGTGAGGTCCTCCGAGGGCATGCGCCGTTTCAGATGCATGATGGCGTCGTTGAGGGGCACGCCCATCTTGTTTTCCTTCAGCACCAACCCGAACTCCTGGGAGGAGGGCGCAGGCATCTCCTGCACCACCACCTCCATCGACTGGAGCATGCTCAACCCCGCCTTGAGCGAGCTGGAGAGCACCATGAGGCAATCCACCAGCGGCCGCTGGAACTGCATCCGGCGCTGCTGACCTAACACCTTGACCATGAGCTGCGGCAGCACAACACCTCCGGCCCCGCCGATCAAGATGCCCATCTGCCCCATCCCGAGGAACATCCCTCCCAGCAGCATCCCCAGAAAGGGACTGGCGGCAATGGCGATGGTCAAGTTCCGGCGCGACACATCCATGAACATTTCGCTCAATTGCCCGCTAGCCCAGTACGCTCGCTTGCGCGCGTGGCGCAGTCCCCGATCCGCAACCTCAGGGGACAACGCATAGCAGATCAGCCCCGCCGAGGCGAAGGTGCATAGGGAAATCAAGAGCAGCATCAGCATCTATCTGGCCTCAAAAGTGGGTCGCGCTCACCGAGTCGCTGCCGCCGAAATTGTGGCTCGTGGTATCCGGCTCATATTGATGGCCGTGGCCGAACTGGTCGAGCGCGCCGCGCCAGCCGCCGCACAGGTGCGCGACCATGACCTTGCGCATCCCCATCAGCGCAGCGATCACCACTGCAATGACGATGGCGTACTCGACAATGGATTGGCCCCGGCGATCTCTCATGACTCACTCCGCAATTTTGATCCGGATGCCATGCGAGCTTTTGAAGCTGTATCGCGCCACGCCAGTGCTCCTGATGCCGGCATTGAGCACCTGCTCCTGCATGTCCGGCGTGCAGACGTGCCCCTCGCCCGCGCACACGCATGGGTCCAGGCTCGCCGCCAGCGGCTCCGCATGCGACATCGTGAAATACGGACTGGTCTGCTGATTCTGGTCATAGCGCTTCACGATGACCGCGATCTCGCCGGTCATGCGCTTGACGTACGTGCACGTTTTTGCGAACTTGCGGATCGACTTGAACTTCGGAATGCGCAGGTCGGTGCGCTTCCCGCCGGCTTTCTGCCGGTACACCTCCGCCCCAATATGGTGGCATCCGCGATTGTCTTGCCAGGAGTAGATCATGTTCAGGGGATCGACCGGCACATCGACCGGATCGAACGCGATTTTCTCCAACTGCTTGATCAAATCTTTCAGCATCTGGAATTTTCCCTTGATGCGGTTCACGACCCAATCGACCGGGTTCTGCCCCACCGGGACCGGCGGGCTGGGGGGCGGCAGCACGTTCCACTCAGCGGGTGCAGGCCAGATGAGCTGCGGCTTGACCGTCTCATTCAAGTATTTCTGCCAGTTCTGGAGATTCCAGGACCATTCGGTAAAGGACGCCGCGCCAAAATCTCTGAATCCCTCGACCCATTTCCCTGCCGTGAGCGCGCGCTCATCCGGGGTCATCGCCAGAATCCCGTCCGCAAAGGTCAAAAAGTCCTTGGCTTCCATCGCGACAAAATCCACCTCATCGCATGGCCAAATCCCGAGAGGGACATCCAGCACGGTTGGATCTTCATCCTCATCATCTCCCAGGTCGGGGCCGGCCGGCTCCTCCGGCATCTCGGTCGTTTCATCCTCCCGAAGGTGGTCGTTGCATAAGGCGCCGCAGGGGCTGCCGTCAGGCAGGCACATCTGCGATCCCTGGTCTCCCGGCCGCCAGAACGGCAGGTCGATCTTCGGCCGAAACACCTGAGGGAGCGTCACCCCATCCGGAGCCAGCACGGGGTGGGGCCGGCCATCATACTCCGTTTCAATCCATTGAAAGACCGGGATGATCTCGTTCTGAAGCACGGTGATCAGGTCCTGCATGTCGGTCTTGGTCTGCTCGAGCTTGGCGGAAAACTCGTCCGCCGCCTCTCGGTTTTTGTCGGTCACTTCCTGTTCGATGGCGGCGAACTTCTGCTCGAACCAATCGGCGAATGCCGCGATCTCCTCCTCACGGTCGCCGTCCCCATCGATGTCCCGCTCATCCTTGACGGTGTTGGGGTCATCCGCGATCGAGGTCAAGGCGATCAGATGCGCCTGCAATTTGAGCGCGGTCTTCGGCGGCAGGTTGTCAAACCGGTTATTCAATTTGCTGATGGAGTAGGTGTCAAACACTGCCGTCTGCACGATATAGGCGATGCCCAGAATGATGAGCGCCACCCCGCCCCAGGCCAGCCATACGGTGCAGATCAGCACAATCCCCACGATGATGAGGATCACTCCGATTATGATGCCGAAGTATCCGCCGAAGACGCATCCCTTGCAGAGGCCCGGATTAGGCGTGTTGCGGATCTGCGCGCACATCGCCCGCGCCTGAGAGCCGAGGTTGGTCGCGACCGCCAGCGCGGCGCTGTCGGCCGCATTGGCGGTCGCGGTCTTCCAGAGGGCGACCTTACCGATGTTGATCGTCACCATCGACATGAGGAAGACCAGGACCATGAACACCACCATCATTGTCGCGACCTGCCCTCTCCTTTGCCCTGGCTCGCACATCAGAAACGCTCTTCCGGCTCGTAGTAATCGAACCGCTCATCCGCCTTCGGCAGATGGCGATACTTCGGATCGCCATTGTTCCAAATCCGCGTTTTGTCATAGGCCCGCTGCCGCCAGACCAGCGAGCGGTTGAGCCAGTTCCACAATTGCACGGTGCCGCCGAAGAGCAAGAGCATGACCGTCAGCGCCAGCGTGAACTCGATGGCGCTCTGCCCGCGTTCCCAGTTACCACGGCGTTGAGAAGCTCTCATTGCGATTGGTGGTCACCGTTTGATCGACCGTAACGGTCTTATCGCCATTCGTATCGTAGGGCGATGGGCCTTTTGAAATCGGCGAGGTCCGGATGGTGCGAAGATTGCGCTCCGATTCGTCGATGGTCGTGGAAGATTGGTGCGCGGAGAGATTCTCGAATCGGATCCGTTCGTTGTGGTTGATCGTCCGCGTCCGGTGCCCCTTTTCCAGGTCAAGCCCCATGACCGTCTTTTCATCCGGAATGCCGCTCCACGTGCAGGCGGTCGCCGGCAGGAAGCTCAGCGAGCAGTTGCAGGTGCCCGATGGTGCGCCGCAATATGCCGGCCGCGGCAGGTCGAGGCTGCACAAGTCGGTGCACTGCTGGTTACAGAACTTGGGATCCATCATATCGCCGATACAGGAGTCCAGAATCTGCAGCGTGTACGAATCACTGCCCGGCGGAGAGGGATCGTCCTTGATCTTGGCCACGCTGAACTTGCTGGTGCACCGGTACCGGAGAAAATCGTCCGAGTGGTCGTTCAGGTCAGGACTCTGAGCTGGGTTGATGACCGCCACCGAAGCCTGGCCGTACACGTCCGAGTAGCGGCAGATGTGCGCCCGAATGGCTCCCGGCACCGTGCGGTAATCCGCCAGCCGAAGCGTCACTGCTTGTCCGTTGAGCATAACCCGATGCACCGGGATATGATTCGGGACCGCCTCGAACATGTCGCCGGGATTGACCTGGAAGGGGGCTGAGGGGGCATTGACCAGCAGCTCGTTCGACATTGTCAGGGAGGCGCTGGCGACGAACGACTGCCGCGGCCCGGTCACGAAGGGGTTGCTGGGATCGATCATGCGCTTGTCGCGCAGCACCACCACCGATCCGGAGTGCAGGGGGGCATTGTGCTGCCCCTCCGCTTCGGCGCGCCGCATCGCCTCCTGCTGGATCATCTGCTGGTAGATATAGGTCTGCCCGTACCGCACGAGGTAAGACAGGCACAGCAGCATCAGCGATCCGAAGACCGCCAACTCAATCATGGCCTGTCCGTGCTCGCGCTGCGGCATCATTTGAAGAGCGGCTCCGCGTGATTGAAAAACACCGTGTCGCCCCCTGTCTGGCTGAGCGTCTCATCGAACGTCGAGTTCTGCTCCACCAGCACATCATCCGTGCTGCGGTTCGAGTTCGTGATGTCCTCATCCACCCCGTGCTGGATCAAGTGGTCATCGGCGATCGTCCGGCCGGGCAGGTAGGGCTGGCCGAACCCCTGCCCCAACTCGGAGTAGCGGCCCATCATGGCGCGCTTGACGTACACCTGCATGACGATGCACGTCGCGACCACGATGGCGACGATGAGCGCGTATTCGATCGTGCTCTGCCCATGCCGCTCGTCACTCCGATTCGCCCTCCTCATCCCTCGCATCCTTCTTCCGCTGCTGCTCTTTGCCGAGCTCGGCCGCGCGCTGCGCCGACGCCGCTCCCGATACCTCAATCACCGGGGGGGTCCGCGACCGGATGTCCATCCCCCCAACCCCTGTGGGAATCCCGTTGGGCAGCTGGGGGCGACGCACGAAGTCCGGCGGCAGGCTGTTCTGGGTCAACGAGTCCGCCGTTCCCGTGACACGGAACGACGTGCCGTCATTGTTCAGCGTCACCGATGAAACCGGCTCGCCTGGCGTGTAGGTGATCGTCGTCCGCTGGTTGGTGACCCGCGACGCCTTGGAGATCTCCGTCTCCCTCCCGGCCCGCTCCACCAGCTTCTCGACATCCTGGAGCACCATCCCGACCCTCTGCGTGCACTCAGCCGGGTCGGTGATTCCGGCCTCCACGCACTCCTCAGGCGGGCTGAGCGACGCCGCCTGCACGTTGAGCCAGTAATCGACCTGCCCCTTCACCTTGGCCTGGAGGGCGCGCTTGACGTAGGTCTGCATGCCAATGGCCGTGGTAGCCGCAACACCGATGATAATGGCGTACTCCACGAGATGCTGGCCACCATGCCGCAACATGCGGCCGCGCCGGGTTGGCCCCAGACGCTCCATCAGCACCACCCCCCTTAGAAATTATTTGAAACCCAGACCAAGCGTGTTCTCGTTTAGCGTCCCGGCGTTGTACTTGTTCACAATCCGCGATGACACCTCATTGCCTGTGATCGTGGATGTGGACAAGCCGTTCGTGCACGTGACTTCGTTCCGGTTGCCGGTGCTCGAGACCGTAATCTGCAGGTCGCTCTTCAGCGGATCGAACTGCCGGCCGAACTGCTGATCGGCGAGGTCCTTGGTGCGGCCCGCCATGGCGCGCTTGACGTACACCTGCATACTGATGAGTACCGCGATCACGACCGCAATCAGAATCGCGTACTCGAGCGTGCTCTGTCCGGTACCCTTTCTTCGGGATCGACGCGTAAGCATCACGTGTGTCCCCCCTCTCTCGTATGTTGTGTCCACTTCATCCTGTTGAGACTGACAGTTTAGTCCGTCGTACTCTTGAAGCCATTGCCAGTAATCGAGTCTCTCTGGCTTCCCGTCCGGATCGTGTTGGAGAACGCGCCGTTGTAGGTCATGCTTCCGGCGTTCATATTCTCGGTGTAGACGTCCTGGCGGTTCACGTTGTACGTCGAGTCCGCCGTGTAGGGCTCATACTGCTTCAAGTTGCCCAGCGCAATGCCGTTGCCCGCATCGCCTTGCACATTGAGCAGCGCATTCGTCGCCCCATGGATACGAGCCTGGAGGGCGCGCTTGACGTAGGTCTGCATCCCGACGGCCGCCGCCAATACGATGGCGATGACCACTGCGTACTCCGCCGTGCTTTGCGCTCGCTTGTTCGTGTTGAGGAACCGCATTTCTCTCACCTCCCTACAATAAAGCCGTGGTTAGATATTCTTCAGGGCGTTGCCCGCTTTATTGAGCTGGTTCTCAGCTCCGTTGAACACCTGATTGGTGATGACGGTCTTGAACTTCGGTACCGCCGCGATCAGCGCCAGCAAGATCACCACGAGGATCAAGATGTATTCCAGCGTGCCCTGACCTTGCCGGACATCCCGCACTCTCCGCATGACGTCTCACCTCCCTCCCATGTTGTTAAGGTCCCGTCCGTGTTTCCGTCCGAAGCGTGCTTTCCAGTGTTTTGAAATTGGCCTGGATGGCCCGTCGCGCATACGTCTGCATGGCGATAAACGCCGCGGCGACGACCGCGACCAGGACCGCATACTCGATGGTGCTCTGCCCCCGGCTCATCGCCTCATGATCAGTTCAACGCCGACGTCGCGGGTCTCATTCATGCGCTCCCGCACGGCGGACATAAAGTTGGAGGCAACCAGCATGAGCGTCAGGCCGACTGCAAAGAGAAGGACATACTCTACAACGACCTGACCTTTAACTTGCCTTAGTGTGTGGTTATCCATTTGCAATCTATTTAATATACCCCCTAAAAAAATAGCCGAACCACCAACCCTGGCAGTCCGGCCATCCCCCCTTCCCCGTTGAGGATCCGAGACTTTGCGCCCCCGCCTTGCGGCGGGTTTGCCCTTTTCGAGGCACCCCAAGTATACCCAGCGGGTGCCATGGAAGTCAAGTAAGTTACGGGTAAGACAGCCATCGTCACCCCTCTTCCAGCGTCAGCGTATCCCCTACCTGAATAGCCAGCTCCTTCGCCCGATTGGCCCGAAGCTCCAAGACCCCCCAGGCGCGCCAGCAGGGCCTTGGAAACCGAAATGGGGCGACCGATTCCCTCACTGCAACCACCCGCAGGCGCCGATCCATAAACACCGCATCCATGGGCACGCGCATTCCGCAGGTGTGAACAGCCCGGCAGCGCGGAATCCATAACGCTTCGTCCGGCAACAAGTTGGATCGCCCGATGAGTCCTACCGTACGGCTCAGCAGCGTCTCTGCCACCTCCACTTTCGGGATCAGCACTGTTCCCCCAGGCCGTACCAGTCGGCAGATCCCCTGCGGCATTGTTAGCGCTGAACCGGCGAGTGGAACATCTCGGCCGGCAGAGGAATGCCCTTGATCCGCAGCTCCTCGAAGAAGCTGGGACGTTCTCCGGTAGCCACAAAACTGCCCTGGACGCCGCCATGCCCGTCCAAACCGGTCTGCTGAAAAATGAAGAGATCCTTCATATCGACATCGATGTCGCCCTTCAGGCCCACAATCTCGCTGATTTTGGTGATTTTTCTCGTCCCGTCGCTCATCCGCGCGGTGTGGCAGATGACGTGCACGGCCGAGGCGATCTGCTCGCGGATCGCCCGGATGGGCAGATCGATGTTGGACATCAGCACCATCGAGTCCATCCGCGAGATCACGTCGTGCGTCGAGTTGGCATGGATCGTGGTCAGCGAACCGTCATGGCCGGTGTTCATCGCCTGGAGCATGTCGAGCGATTCCGCGCCCCGGCACTCTCCGATGATGATCCGGTCCGGCCGCATGCGCAGGACGTTTCGGAACAGGTCCCGGATAGTAATTGCCCCCCGACCTTCGACGTTGGCCGCGCGCGACTCCAGCGCCACCCAGTGCTCCTGGGCCAGCCGCAGTTCGGCCGCGTCCTCGATCGTCACGATGCGTTCGGTGTTGGGAATGAAGGAGGAGATCATGTTCAGCAGCGTCGTCTTGCCGGAGCCGGTGCCGCCGGAGACGATGAGGTTTTTCCTGGCGATGACGCAGTGCTTGAGAAAGGCGCCCATGTCGTCGGACATCGTGCCCAGCTTGATCAGATCCTCCTGCTTGAAGTTGATCCGGCCGAACTTCCGGATCGAGAGGACCGGCCCCTTGAGCGACAGCGGCGGAATGATCGCGTTCACGCGCGAGCCGTCCGGCAGGCGGGCGTCGACCATCGGGACCGACTCATCGATCCGGCGGCCCAGCGGAGCGACGATGCGCTCGATGACGATGTGCACCTGCTCGTTGGAGAGGAACCGTTTGGCGGTGCGCTCCAGCTTCCCGTTTCGCTCGATGTAGATCTCGTCCTTGTTGTTCACCAGGATGTCCGTGATCTCCTGGTTGGCGAGCAGCTCTTCCAGCGGTCCGAGCCCCAGCGCCTCATCGGCGATCTCTTTCACCAGCCGCAGTCGGTGCTCGTGCGAGGCGACGATGCCGCCGGCCTCCTTGGCGAGGAGGTTCGTGATGATCCCCTCCGCCTTCTCCCGCAGCTCCTTGGCGCGCGCGCGGTCGCCCAGCAGAGCCAGGTCGATCTTGCGCAGGTCGAGCTTTTCCACCAGACCGTCATGGATGCGGCGCTTCAGGGCGATGAACTCATCGCCGTCGCCCACCATCGTATAGATTTCGCCGGACTTCTCCGGCACGCGGTCGGACCAGAGCCGGCTGGCCTGGAGCACGCCGGAGTTCGGCTGCAGGGCCGCTCCCCGCTGCTGCGGAGCGTTGGCGGAGCCGAGATAGAGCTCGGGCTTTTGGACCATCTGGGAGGCCAGCTGGCGGATCGCCAGCGTGACTTTCGCGCTCGGGCTATAGGTGATCAGCGGCACGCCCTGGTTGATCGCCATGCCGACCGTTTTTCCGTCGGAAGGAATCTCGGCAATCACGTCGCACGGAATAGCCGCGCGCACGTCTTCGGTTTCGGCGCCTCCCCGGCTCTCGGCGCGATTCAGGACCGCCTTGACCATATTCAAGGGGAACAGGAGCGACTCGATGACGCCGATCGACCATTTGGTCTGATAGAGCGACACGACGTCCGGGGTCATCACGAGCAGAATCAGGTTGGACGCGTCGAACGCCGACATGAGCGTGTCGGAGAAGGTGCGCCCCCCGTCGACCACGATGTAGCGGTGCGTCTGCCGCAGGAGCTCGAAGAGCGGCTTCAGGAGCTGCGGCTCAAGGCTCTGCACCTGATGGGGATTGAGCACCGCCGGCAACACGTGCACGTTCGAGGGATGCGGCGTCAGCCGCCCGATCAATTCCTGCGCCCGTCCGGCGGCCTGGCCGTTCTCGGTGGAGGCCTTCAGCATCGGGGCGAGGTCGACGATCGAGTTTCTCGGAGCGATGTTCAGCATGCGGGCGGCATCGCCGACCGCCATGACGTCCAGGTCGATGAGGGCCACCGGCGCGCCGCTTTCCGCGGCGAGTGACACCGCCAGGTTGGTGGCCACCACCGTCTTGCCCACCCCGCCCTTGGTGCTGAAGACCACGATGCACTTCCCCGGAGGGTTCATATATAGTCCTTTATGTTTGGTTGATAACCGGCATATCAGAGTAAGTATGCCTGATGGTCGGAAGGAAAAACAATATGCGGGGAACTTACGGGCGGCGTGAAGGTTCCGTACCCCCGAGAAGGGGCTGGCCGGCCACGAAACACGATTGCTTCCACACCAGGACGCGCTCGATGGGTGCGACACGAGAGCCGGGCAGCGTCCGCTCTTGCATAAAATAGATGGTGACATCCTGCAGCTGATCCGGTCCCTGATGGCCGGCATTCCAGTCGCGGCAGAGGTAGGCCGAGAAGTAGAGACGGTGCATGGCGGCGGTCGGCAGTTTCAGCAACCGTTCCATGTAGACCTGCCATCGAGAGTTCTTGAATGTGGCGAGGACGGAGGCGGGCTTCTCCCAGCTCACCTCTTTCCCGCCCCCGAAGAGATCGATGACCCGTCCGTCAGCCAGACGGCCGGGGATGACAAACCACCCATCATGCTTATCGGGATAGGGTGCGAACATGCTCCACATCTGGCCGAGGCGCAACGATGAGCCAAGCTGGTTCAGGGGTCCGGCTCCTTGATAGCGCCGGAGATGCGCGATGGCTCCCAGTTCCCAACAGCCGATATAGATGAGTGCTGCCGCCGCCAGCCCATTGGCCCACCGCCCGGTCCGTATCACGGGAACGGGTTGGCGTTGAGGCTGACGTTGCGGATGTTGCAGGCGCTCCCACCACCACGTGGGCAGGAAGGGCAGCATCGCGACGGATGAGATCCAGGGAAACAGTCCGAGCCTCAAGCTGGCTCCCAAACCCAGCTGAAGCCCCGCATAGACCGCCACCGCGATTGCGCGGCTCGGGCCGATCGCCACCGGACACAACAGCCACCAGGGAGCGATTCGCTCGAGCATCATGACCGCATGCGTGAGAAGCGTCAACGCTCCTGGGGGGAGTGCGGTCAGTAACCCTCGACCGAACGGCTGCGCAAACGCATCCAGGTTGAGGGCGTAATATACCGCCATGCCGTCATGCCATTCCGGCCCGAACTTTAACGTACTGGCAATCAGATACATGAAACAGACCTGAAACATCACCGCCTGTGTTCCCACCGAGCAGACACGCGCAGGCGTCCTGGCCGCTGCAGGATCGCGTAGGCGATCGATCGACCACCAGGCGCCCAGCGGAAGGAACATCCCCCAGAAGAGCAACAGGCAAAGCAACGCATCCCCCCCCGAGAGAATCAATGGGTTTCTGATGTGCAGAGAGAGCACGAGAAACCATGCAAGAATCGTGGCGAGGCGGGTCTTGTACCCCACGAGCAAGGCGACCGCAGCGACCCCTGCGAGCGCGAACCACAGCGCCTGCCCAACCACCGAATCCGTCAGCAACAAGAGCGAGGGATGCCACAGCCATGACGTGTTCCACGTGTCGATGCTCTCGCCGGCCAGCGCCTCAGCCCGCGGGAGCACGCCCCAATCGGTATAGAACACTCTGAGGTCCGGGAGGCGGCTGATCAGGTCGGATAGGAGGATGGACGCCAATCCGATGCGGAAGGCGGCGAGCGAGCGGACGTCGATGCCGAAGAGCTTCTCGAGGACCGGCGCGCAGGCGTGCGTCAGCCGCGCGAAGAGCGCCCGGATGAGGCTCAGGGGCGGAAGATCACCGGGACTTCAAGCCAGAGCTCTCGCCCGGGGAACTCCTGCGGAAAGGGGGGGTACGGGGCTTGCGATTCGGCGGCCTTCAGCGCTTCCATGTCGAGCGATTCGATGCCGGAGGAGGAGGAGACGACCGCCCGGCTGAGCGAACCGTCCGCAAAGAGGTGCAGCTTGACCTTGACGGTGCCCCCCATGCTTAGCTCTTTTTCGCGCTGCGGATAGCGGATCGCCTTGGCGATGCGCCCCTGCACCTGCAGCGCGTAGCGCAGCTGGGGATCCTCGACCGCCCCGGCCACTTCCGCGCTGGTGAGCGCCTGTTCCAGCGCCCGGTCCTGGTCGGCCGCTTCCCCCTGATCGCGCACGAGGCGGGGGGTGACGGTAATGACCAGCTCGGTCTGGGTGTGCCTCACGTCGCGCGACTTGAAGAGATAGCCGAGCACCGGCATGTTTCCCAGTGCGGGAACCTTGGCCACGCTGGACGCTTCTTCGTTCTGAAGCAGGCCGGAGATCACGATCGCCTCCTCCGGCCGGGTTTCGATTTCGGTGTTCACTTCCCGCGTCTTGAAGCCCGGCACCGTCGTGCCGCTGACCACGATGCTCGTCCCGGAATCGACCGAGGAGATTTTGGCTTTGAGCGCCGTGATGATCCGTTCGCCGTCCGGACGCTGGACGATGGTCGGAGTGATGTCGAGCGTGACCCCCACATTCTTGAACTCCACCGATTGGGTCACCACCCCGGCCGAGACGCTGGTGGAGCTGACGACCGGGATTTCCACGCCGGCAAACGAGGTGGCCGGCTTGCCGCTTGAGGTCACCAGGTTGGGGGCGGCGAGCAGGCGGCCCTTCCCGTGCGTCAGCACGGCATTGAGGACGAAGGTGAGCCCACTGCGCGAGAAACTGCCCACGCGGAACATATCCACCAGCCGTTCGGA
>Ga0080064_1004158_pt1 | contig 19115 bp, 17 predicted proteins | sample Subgrocontami54m_FD_69260 | JGI IMG/M metagenome (GOLD analysis project Ga0080064, IMG submission 69260) | Subsurface groundwater microbial communities from S. Glens Falls, New York, USA - GMW46 contaminated, 5.4 m (SPADES assembly) (version 2) ...
ATCCCGAGGCGTACTCTCTGTACGTTGAGGGATGCCGCAAGCTCGCCAACGAAGCAGATGGGCCCTTATCGGCGCCCTGCTAGGCGGGCCCCCGATGCGCGGCGTGGACACCTACCAGGGGCGCGGCCTCATCGCCGACCCCATCCACCAGTACATCCTCTACACGCGCCCCGACGGCATCCCCGGCGAGGCGACAGAGCAGGACCTCCTCGACTCGCCCTGGATGCAGCGGCTCCGGCGCGTGCCACAGCTCCAGTCGGCGCGCTGGGTTTTCCCGGCCGCCGAGCACAGCCGATTCCAGCACTCGCTGGGGGCGATGCACCTGGCGGGCCGCTTCGCCCAGCAGCTGCACCCCTCGCTCAAGGCCGAGTTCCCGGACGCCCCGTCGGCGGCGCTGCTGGAAGAGCTGCTGCGGATGTCGGGGCTCCTCCACGACATCGGGCACGGGCCCTTCGGGCACTTCTTCGACGAAAACTTCCTGGCGGATTTCGGACTCACGCACGAGATCGTCGGCCAGCGGATCATCCGCGAGCAGATCGCCGATCTGATCCGCGGGCTCCGGCGCAGCCCCTCGGCGCCGTTCGAGACCGGCGAGGCGATCAACCCCGACTGGATCTGCTACCTCATGGGCAAGGACCGGACGCGGCCCGAGGCCGAGCACCCGCGCTGGCTCGCCCACCTCAAGCCGCTGCTGAGCGGGATCTACACCGCGGACAACATGGACTACGTGCTTCGCGACTCGTACATGTGCGGCGTGGCGGTCGGGCCCATCGACATCGAGCGGATCATCTACTACTCGTTTTTCAGCGACAAAGGGTTGACGCTCGACCGCGGGGGCATCCAGGCGTTCATCATGTTCCTGAACGCCCGCTTCTACATGTACACCAACGTCTACTATCACCGGACCACGCGAGGCATCGACCTGCACCTGAAGGAGATCTTCCGCGACACGATCAAGCTCATGTTCCCGCATGACCTCAACAAGGACCTGGCGCCCTATCTCCACCTGACCGAGTGGACCCTGCTCGAAGAGGTCGCGCGCTGGCAGGACGCCGGCGATCCAGAGCGCAAGACCCTCGGCCAGGAGTGGCGGCACATCCTCGACCGGCGCCTGAAGTGGCGGATGTCCCACGAGGTCGTCCTCGATCTCTTCGAGCCGCGCAGGGGGTTCGGCTTCATGAAGGCCGAGGAAGTCGAGCAGCGCGTGCGCGAGCATCTGCCGGCGGAGATGCGGGACTTCCCGTTCAAGATCGACATGGCCCAGCAGGACCCGCGGCCGCTCAACCCCATCGGGATGCAGGACCGCCAGATCTACGTCTACGACTCGGCCACGCGTACCGTGTCGGCGGAGCCGCTCAAGGAGCTGCTCAAGTACCTGCCCGGCAAGGTCGCGCAGTGCCGCATCTTCGCCAAGACCCACGAGCACGATCAGGCGCTTGCGAAAGCGCTCAACCAGGCGCTCGGAGAAGAGCGCCCCGCCCACCCGACCAACCTCTAGTCGCCAACCCAAAGACCTGAGGGCTCACCGATGGACACCTATCGCGGCGTCGACTACTAGGGCATCGAGGCGTTGCTGACGGAAGAGCAGCGGATGGTGCGGGACGCCGTCCGGGATTGGGTGGAGAAAGAGTTCGTGCCGATCGTGAGTCGGCACCACCGCGACGGCACGTTCCCGCTCGAAGTCGCCAAGCCGCTCGGCGAGATGGGCGTCTTCGGCGCCACGCTCAAGGGCTATGGCTGCGCCGGCCTCGACAACGTCGCCTACGGCCTCATCATGCAGGAGCTCGAGCGCGGGGATTCGGGGCTGCGCTCCTTCGCCTCGGTGCAGAGCGGCCTCGTCATGTACCCGATCTACGCCTACGGCTCGGAAGCGCAGAAGGAGAAGTGGCTGCCGCGGCTCCAGTCCGGACAGTCGCTCGGCTGCTTCGGGCTGACCGAGCCGGATCATGGATCCGACCCAGGCTCCATGGCGACGCGCGCCATCACGAAGGGGAACGAGTACGTGCTCAACGGCACCAAGCTCTGGATCACCAACGGTTCGGTCGCCGAGGTCGCCGTGGTCTGGGCCAAGGGCGCCCACGGCGAGATCGGCGGCTATCTGGTCGAGCGCGGCACGCCCGGCTTTTCGACGCTCGACATCCACGGCAAGTTCTCCATGCGCGCGTCGATCACGTCGGAGCTCGCCTTCGCCGACTGCAAGATTCCGCTCGAGAACAAGCTGCCCGGCGCCAAGGGGCTCAAGGGACCGCTCGGCTGTCTCTCCCAGGCCCGCTACGGGATCGCGTGGGGGGCGATCGGCGCGGCCATGGGCTGCTACGACTGGGCGCTCAAGTACTCCCAGCAACGCATCCAGTTCGGGAAGCCGATCGGCTCGTTCCAGCTCGTCCAGCAGAAGCTCGTCTGGATGATCACAGAAATCACCAAGGCCCAGCTCCTGTGCCTGCGCCTCGGCCAGCTCAAGGACGAGGGCAAGGTCAGGGCGCAGCAGATCTCCATGGCCAAGCGGAACAACGTCCAGATGGCGCTCGACACGGCGCGCTTGGCGCGCGACATCCTGGGCGCCGCCGGCATCGTGGACGAGCACCCGATCATCCGCCACATGATGAACCTCGAGACGGTCAACACCTACGAGGGCACCCACGACATCCACACGCTGATCGTGGGGCGTGACATCACGGGTCTCGACGCTTTCGGCATGTGAGCGGCGCGACGACGAGCGACCCGGCGACGTGGCGTGCGCGTCAGGCGGGCAGCGCCGCGTACAGCTCGACGGTGTGGCCGTCGGGATCCTTGATGCAGAAACAGGGCGTCGCGCCGCCCGTTTCGCCGAAGGGAACCAGCCCCGCCTGCTCCGCCTCGCGGCGCGCAGCCTGCAATGCCTCGCGAGTGCTGCCGACGCAGAAGGCGACGTGGTAGAGGCCGGGCGCTCCGGCGGGAAGGGGCGGCGCGTCGACGCGCGCCACCTCGAGCGAGACGTCGTGGTGGTGGGCGCCGGCGGAGAGAAAGACGATGCGCCCGTCCTTGCCGTGCCCCGTCTCGCGGAGCCCGAGGACGTCTCGATAGAACCGAACGGACGTAGCGAGGTCGCGCACGAAGAGGGAAACGTGTCCCAACTCGGTGACCCGCATGGCGGCGGTAGTGTAGCATGGGGGGGCTATGACGCCCGACCCGAGCGCGCCCGCCGTTGCCCTCCCGGTGCATGGGGTCGCAGCGCCCGCCGACAGGGCGAGGCCGAACTACAGGCTGCTCGGGTTGCTCGCGCTCGGGCACCTCGTCGTCGACACGAACCAGGGTTCGCTCCCCGCGCTGCTGCCGTATCTGAAGACCGCGCTCGGACTCACGTACACGGCGACGGGCGTGATCGTGCTCATGGCCAACATCACGTCGTCGCTGATCCAGCCGCTCTTCGGTTTCCTCGCCGACAAGACCACGCGGCGGTGGCTCCTGCCGCTGTCCGTGTTCCTCTCCTCGCTCGGCTTAGCACTGAGCGGCGTGGCGCCGTCCTACTACGCCGTACTGGCGCTCGTCATGATCAGCGGCTTCGGCATCGCGGCCTACCACCCCGAAGGCTACCGCACCGCGACCCAGGTCGCCGGGGAGCGCAAGGCGACGGGTGTCTCGATCTTCTCGACCGGCGGCAACATCGGCATCGCGCTGGGGCCGCCGTTCATCACGCTCCTCCTCACGGGCTTCGGCATGCCCGGCACCCTGGGCATGCTCCTGCCGGGGCTCCTCGTGGCGGCGCTCCTGATGGCCGTGCTGCCGGGACTGTCGCTGCCGCTGCCGGCGCCCGCTCAGGGCGCAACCCTCGCGCCGAAGACCATGGTCGGAGCCATGACCCTGCTCGTGCTCGTCATCTCTATCCGGTCGTGGACCCAACTCGGCTTCACGACCTACATGCCGTTCTACTACCTCGAGGTCCTCAAGGGCGACCCGCGCATGGTCGGCACGCTCCTGGCCGTCTTCCTCGGCGCGGGCGCCGCGGGCACGCTCATCGCGGGACCGATCGCGGACCGGGTCGGCCACCGCCGCACCATGGTCGGCGTGTTCTTCCTCGCCGCCCCGCTCGCCGTGGCGTTCCTGCTCGTGAGCGGCGTGTGGACCTTCGTGCTCTTGGCAGCCCTCGGCTTCGTGCTCGTGTCGACCTTCACCGTCGCCGTGGTGCTGGGGCAGGCCTACATGCCGCGCAATCTTGGGATGGCCTCAGGGCTCATCGTGGGCTTCGCCATCGGCGCGGGCGGCGTGGGCGCCGCCGCGCTCGGCTGGGTCGCGGACCGCTGGGGCTTGTCCTCGGCGCTCTGGATCTCGGCACTCATGCCGATCCTGGGCTGCGCCGTCTCCCTGACGCTGCCCGAACCGCGCTCGCGCTGAGGAGAGCCCGCCCGTGAGCCTCCTCTCCCCCTTCCAGGATGGCGAGCAGACGCTGCTCATCGACCAGCGCGGCAAACGCCATCTCATCATGCTGCGAAAGGGCGAGACCTTCCACTCCGACCGCGGGTGGATCAAGCACGAGGACATCATCGGACAGCCCGACGGCTCGTGGGTACGCACCTCCAAGGGCACGCGTTGCCTCGCGCTTCGCCCGACGCTGGCCGAGTACGTGCTCGACATGCCGCGTGGCGCCCAGGTCATCTACCCGAAAGACCTTGCCATGGTCCTCTTCTGGGCCGACATCTTCCCGGGCGCGCGCGTGCTCGAGGCGGGGATGGGGTCGGGCGCGCTGACGCTGGCGCTCCTGCGCGCCGTCGGGCCCGAGGGCAAGGTCATCACCTACGAGCAGCGCGAGGACTTCGCGCGGCGCGCGCTCGCCAACATCCATATGCGCATGGGCGAGGTGTCGAACCTCGCCGTCCGGCTGCGGCCCGTGGAGGAGGGGCTCGCCGAGGAGGAGCCGGTGGACCGGGCCGTCTTCGACCTGCCAGAGCCGTGGCATCTGGTCGAGCCCGTCACGCGTGTGCTGCGCTCGGGCGGCGTCTTCCTCTCCTATGTGCCCACGATCATCCAGTCCCACCAGCTGTCCGAAGCGTTGCGCCGGCACCCCGGCTATTCGCTCGTCGAGACCTTCGAGACGTTGATGCGGCCGTGGAACATCGACGGGCTGTCGGTGCGTCCCTTCCATCGGATGGTTGCGCACACGGGCTTTCTCACCGTCGCGCGACGCGTGGTGCCGGAGGAGGGCGGGGCGCAGCCCCACGTCGAGCATTCCGAAGGCCACTGAGTGCGGCCATCTGGTTTCGTCGTGTACTGCGCCATCAAGCTCCTGCGCGGCAAGGGGGAGGGCGGATCTCGCCGTGGGGCGCCTGTGGTAGGCTAGGTGCTCTGCCGCGTTGCCGGCTGAATCTACCCTAAGGAGGTCGCGTTGCTGATCGGAGCCATGCGGGAGTATTTCAAGGGGTTGAAGCTCATCCTCTTGTTCGTCATCGTCGCGTTCATCGCGACGTCGCTTTTCTACTTCGGCTCGGGCTCCCTCAAAGGTGACGGCGCGCGCTCGGCCGCACCCACCACGGTCAACGGCGAGGAGATACCGGCCGCCCGCATCCAGCGCATGCAGCGGAACTACCTCGAGCAATACCGCCGCGCCTATCGGCAGGACATCACGCCGGAGATGGCCGAGCGGATGGGCCTGACCCGGCAGGTGATCAGCGAACTCGTCCAAGAAGCGCTCATCATCCAGCAGGCCAGGCGCGAGGGCATCACGGTCGGCGACGAAGAGCTGCGGCTCCGCATCCAGTCGATTCCCGCTTTCCAGGAGGACGGGCGCTTCTCCCGCGAGTGGTACCTTGCCCAGCTCAAGCAGGCCCGCATTGACCCCGGGGAATTCGAAATCGAGATGCGCCGGGACCTCGTGCGCCAGAAGATGGAGGCGATCGTCAAGGACGGCATCAAGGTGTCCGACGCGGAGGTGGAGCAGGCGTACATGACGCGCTTCGAGCGCGTGCGCGCGGACTGGGCTTCCATCGAGAGCGCGCCGCTCATGGCCCAGGTGACGGTCAGTGATGCCGACACGGAAGCGTACGTGAAGACGCACGAGGCCCAGTTCAGCCGGCCGGAGCGCCGCCGGATCCAGTATGTCCTGATCTCCCCAAAGACCTTCGCCAGGGCTGTGCCCGACGCGGACGCCGAGGCGTACTACAAGGAACACCGGGCCGAGTTCGAGCGGCCCAAGCGGCTCAAGACGTCGCACATCCTGGTGCGCGTGCCGCCCACCGGCGGCAGCGAGGCCGAGAACAAGGCCAAGGCCAAGGTCGAGGATGCGATCCGGCGGGCCAAGGCCGGTGAGGACTTCGGCAAGCTCGCCAAGGAGGTGTCGGAAGACACCGCGACGGCGGCGTCACAAGGCGGCGATCTCGGCTTCGTGGGCAAGGGCGAGATGGTGCCCCAGTTCGAGGAGGCGGTATTCGCGCTGAAGAAGGGGGAGATCTCGCCCCAGCCCGTGCGCACGCCGTTCGGCTACCACGCCATCATGGTCTCCGACGTGCAGGACAGCGGCGTCCAGCCGTTTCGCGACGCGGCAGTCAAGATCAAGGAGAAGCTCGCCGCCGAGCGCAGCGAGCGCGCCGCCCAGGCCCAGGCAGACGAGGCGAAGCCGGCGCTGGCCGCGGCGAAAGATTTTGCCGCCGAGGCGAAGAAGCTCGGCATTGATCCGAAGGAAGCGGTGGTTGCTCGGGGTGACGGACTCGAAGGCATCGGCCGAGACCCGCAGTTCGAGGAGGCGCTCTTCGGTCTCGCGGCGGGCGGGGTGTCGCCGCCGATCAAGACCCCGGGCGGCTTCGTGATCGCCCGCGTGGCCGAGTCCTTCCCGGCCGGTGTGCCGGCCTTCGCCGAGATCAAGGACAAGGCGGTGGACGCGCTCAAGCGCGATCGCGCGGGAGCCTTGGCCCATGAGCGCGCCAAGGCGTTCGCCACGAGCGCGGAGAAGGGGGGCGACTTCCTGGCCGCCGCGCGTCGCGACAAGCTCCCCGCCGGCGCGACGCCGTTCTTCTCACGCGGCGAGCCCCCGAAAGACAAGGAAGCGGTGCCGAGCGCCGTGCTGCTGGCGGCGCCCCAGGTCCCGACGGGAAGGATCTCCGAGCCCGTGCAGACCGCCACCGGGTTCTACGTGGTCAAGACGGTCGAGCGGCGCGCCGCGGATCCCCAGGGCTTCGACAAGGTGCGCGACCAGATGCGGGTCCAGCTGCTCGAAGCGAAGCGGAACCAGGCGTGGGAGCGGTGGATCAAGGCGCTCTTGACGGGCGCCAAGATCCAGGTGCAGGGCGAAACGGTGCCGGAGCGGTAGAGACACGCATGTCCATCCAGCGCACGCCCATGACGCGCGAAGGACACACCCGCCTCAGAGACGAGCTCGACCGCCTCAAGCGCGTCGAGCGGCCCGCCATCACGAGGGCGATCGCCGAGGCCCGCGCCCACGGCGATCTCTCGGAAAACGCCGAGTACCACGCCGCACGCGAGAAGCAGAGCTTCACCGAGGCGCGGATCAACGACCTCGAGTCCAAGCTGGGCGCGGCCGAGGTCATCGAGCCGCCCACCTCCGGCGACCGCGTCACGTTCGGCTCCACGGTGCGCCTCGAGGATGAAGCCGGCAAGGGAAGCCGGTACCAGATCGTGGGCTCCGAGGAGACCGATCCGGCCCGCGGCCGCATCTCCATCATGGCCCCGCTGGCGCGGACGCTGATCGGCAAGAAGGTGGGAGACATGGTCACGGCGGAGCTGCCTGGCGGCAAGAAAACCTTCGAGATCCTCGCGGCGAACTTTCCCTGGGACGAGAAAGCGTAGCCCGAGGCGCGGGCGCCTACCTTAGAGCGTCGCGCAGCTCGCGGGTGAGCGCTTCAACCGTTCCGCGCGTGCCGCCCTGAAGCTTGTTCTTCCACTCGCCTTCGGTCTCGAAGCGGCGGTCCTTCAGACGGTCGCCCCAGGGCTTGACCGCCTCGCGGATGGCGTTGTGATCGAAGGCGTCGCGTTTGAGCTCCCGCGCGCGCGCCATGACGTCGGGGGCCACGCGGATGAAGGCGCGGAGCGCCGCGCCGGTCTTGATCGAGTACTTACGCCCGGCCCACGCCAAGGGGAACACGCCCGCCAGGGCCTTCATGTAGTTCAGGAAGAAGCGCTTGGCCCCCTGGCGCAGCTCGGTCAGGCGCGCCCCGCCGCCGATCTTCTCCACGGTCTCGAGGAAGTCCACGATCTCCTCGGCCAGCGGCGCCTGCGAGACGCGGCCGCGCCCGGTGCCGAGCATCTTGATCTCGCCGGCGAGCGGCGAGGTGTCGTCCTCGTTGAGCGAGCGGATGACGTCGTGGGCCAGCGCCTGGTTCGGATCGGGGTAGAGCTTGCGGCCGGCCAGGCTCACGATGTGCGAGGGGTTGAGGCGCGTGTGCTTGGCGTTGATCGTCACGAACAGCTCGACGATCTGCCGCGCGTCGAGCCTGTCGAAGAGGACCGCGGGGACCTCGATGCTGAGATTCTCGCCCGCTTGCGTGAGCGCGTGGAGCGCCAACAGCCGGTGCTGGCCGTCGAGCACGCGGAGCACGCCGTGCTCCTCTGGGATCTGTAAGAGCCCCAGGTCGTGCTGGCTCGCCATCGGCGTGAAGGTGAAGCGCTTCTCGGAGGTGATGATGACCGCGCCCGGAATGGCGGGCAGCGTGCCCGCGTCTTTGCAATCCTTGTAGTAGGCCACGAGCTCGTCGATCTTGCGGCGGATGACCGGGCGCTGGTAGGCGGCCTCGTTCTCGCCGATCCGTTTCTCGAGCGCCTCCCAGTTCACGCGCGAGCGATTGCCCCGCTTGGCCTTGGCTGGAGGAGCGGCCGCACCCGCGTAGCCCAGGACCTCGAACTTGACCAGGCGATCGATGTCCTTGGCCGAGAAAGAGGCCTGAAAGAATTCCACGCCGAACTGCTTCACGCGGTGCGCGGGAACGGTGATCATGACCCTCCTCCACCTTTCCTGAGGCCAGCGTGAGTTACTGGGTCCGAGCAGGCGATACTCTAATAGAAGGATAAACCCCTGTCAACATTTGCCTTTTTTGAGACTGCCCAGTGACGGAGACACCCCATATGATGTGTTCCGTCTCGGCCTTACCCACAATATGTGTGTAAGCTGTGGATGATTCTGCTAACGTACTGAAAAGATTGGTGAACAACTCTGAAGGCCGGTGGATTTGCGACAAGTAATGGATTTCCAAGTAAAAATAGGGCAAATGAGGCGCTCCGAACCATGACGGACGAACACTCACTCAATCTGTTGCGGGATCGCGCCGCGTTTAGAGGAAGTCGAAATCGCAACCGGCATCGGCCTGGAGCACGTGGTCCAGGTAGAGCTTCCTGTAGCCACGCTCCGGCGGGACGACGGGCTTCCACGTTGCCCGCCGTTTCGAGAGTAGAGCCTCGCTCACCAGGAGATCGAGCTTCCGCTCCTTCACGCTCAGTCGGATCCGATCGCCCGTTTCGACCTGCGCCAGCGGACCGCCCACGGCGGCCTCCGGCGTCACGTGCAGCACGATCGTACCGAAGGCCGTGCCGCTCATCCGGGCGTCCGAGATGCGGACCATGTCCTTGACGCCGACCCGCGCGAGCTTCTGCGGGATCGGGAGATAGCCAGCTTCGGGCATCCCAGGCGCGCCCTTGGGGCCCGCGTTCTTCAGGACGAGAATGCTCTCGGGCGTTACCGGCAGCTCAGGATCATCGACGCGCGCCGCCAGGTCCTCGAGCGACTCGAAGACCACGGCGGCGGCTTCGATCTCGAAAAGGCGCGAGTCCGCGGCCGAGCGCTTGAGGATGGCGCCGCCCGGCGCCAGGGAGCCGAAGAGCGCAACGAGCCCGCCCACGGCCGTGATCGGCTCGGTGCGGGCGCGGATCACCGAGCGGTCCACGTAGCGCGGCGCCGCGTCGAGCCGCGCGCCCAGCGTCTCGCCCGTGACGGTCAGGCAGCCGAGGTGGAGCTGGGGCCGCAGCTCGGCCAAGACGGCGCCCAACCCTCCCGCGTTGAAGAAGTCCTCCATGTAAAAATCGCCAGAAGGCTTGAGGTCCACCAGCACCGGCGTCTCGTCCGAGATCCGGTTGAGCCGCTCGAGGGAGATCGGCACGCCCACCCGGCCCGCGATCGCCGTCAGGTGGATGATGGCGTTGGTCGACCCGCCGATCGCGAGCAGCACCCGGAGCGCGTTCTCGAACGCCTCGGGAGTGAGGACACGATCGGGAGTGAGGCGCGAGGCGGCCAGCCGCACCGCGGCCTCCCCCGTCGCCTCCGCGGCGCGCAGCCGGTCCGCGTGGACGGCAGGGATCGCCGCCGTCCCCGGCAGCGTCATGCCGAGCGCCTCGGCGAGGCAGGCCATGGTGCTGGCCGTGCCCATGACCGCGCAGGTGCCCGCCGTCGTCGCGAGCCGGCTCTCGATTCCTTCGATCTCGTCCTTGGAGATCTGGCCGGCGCGGTAGCGCGCCCAGAAGCGGCGGCAGTCGGTGCAGGCCCCGAGGCGCTCGCCCTCCCAGCGCCCCGTCATCATGGGCCCCCCAATGAGCTGGATGGCGGGGACGCCGGCGGACGCCGCGCCCATCAACTGTGCCGGCACCGTCTTGTCGCAGCCGCCGACGAGGACGACGGCGTCCATCGGCTGCGCGCGCACCATCTCCTCGACGTCCATGGACATGAGGTTGCGATAGAGCATGCTGGTCGGCTCGAGGAAGACTTCGCCGAGTGAGATCGTCGGGAAGTCCATCGGCAGGCCGCCCGCCGCGATGACGCCGCGCTTGACCGCGTCGATCAGCTCGGGGAAGTGGCGGTGGCAGTTGTTGAACCCGCTGCCCGAGTCCGCGATGCCGACCACGGGCTTGGCGAGGCTCGCCGTCGAGTAGCCCATGGACCGGGCGAACGATCGCCTGAGGTAGAGCGCGAAGTCCTGGTCGCCGTAGTTGGTCAGCCCGCGAGCAAGCCCCTGGTTCATGTCCCGCGCTCCGTCAGAAGAGGCCGGCGGCGCCGGCAAGAGCGCCTAGACCGAAGAGGAAGAAGAGCCCCGCGGCGACGCGCCGTACCCAGCGGATGGGCACGACGCGGTCGAGCTTGGCAGCCGCGAAGACCGCGAGACCGTCGGCCGCCAGCATCCCGAGCGTGGTGCCCGCGGTCACGAGCGCCGTCGAGGCGTAGCGGGCGCCCAGCGCCACCGTCGCCATCTGCGTTTTGTCGCCCATCTCGGCGAGGAAAAAGATCACGCAGGTCGAGGCGAGCGGGCCCCAGCCCGGTCGCTGCCCGGGCTCCTCGGCTGTGTCGGGGACGAGAGCCCAGAAACCGAAGCCGATGAACGAGAGCCCGAGGAGTACGGCAAGAACCGTCGGAGGGATCAGACGCGTCAGCCACACGCCGGCGGTGGCCGCGAGGGCGTGGTTCAGCAGCGTCGCCAGCAGGATCCCCAGCATCACCGTCCACGGGCGCCGGTAGCGCGTCGCCAGCGAGAAGGCGATCAGCTGCGTCTTGTCGCCCATCTCCGCCAGCGCCACGACGACGAAAGAGGTCCACAGCGCGGTCATCCCGGCGATGATACCGCGTCGATGTCAGGCGGCCGGCGGGAACGCGATCACGTCTCGACGATCTCGATGGGGAAGAGCTCGAGCGGGTCGTCCACCACGACCAGGTGGTGGATGTTGAACTCGTAGACCTCGCCGGCCTTGAGATCCGAGGGCGAGAAGGGGAATGCGAGGTTGCCCGCGATGGCCTTGCGCCCTGGGTAGGTGACGTGGAGCCCCGCCGAGCGCGCCAGCGCCAGCACCGCCGCCGAGGTGTCGGGATCGTCGGCGACCACCTCGATCACAAGGCCGATCTCGTGGGAGCGGATCTCCTTCACCTGCTCGAGCCTGCCCATGACGCCGTCGCGGCCGTAGACGTGGAAGATAAGCCGGTAGCCGTCGGGATAGGTCTCGGCCACGCGCTGCCGGATATTCTCGAGATAGGCGTCGATCTGGGAGATGAGGATCGGGTCGCGCACACCGGCAATGGCCAGCGTCCGGTAGCCGACACGCCGGACCCCTTCGAGCTTGAGCGTGTAATGCGGCGCCTTGACGAAGCGCGTGCCGCTCACCCGCACTTGGCGCGGATTGATCTGCTCGAACGTGGTGCGCGTAAGGTCGATCGCGCCGCCCGGCAGGTGCAGCAGGTACGGGTCCGCCTTTTCGTAGAGGGTGTGCGCCGCGACCGAGGCGACCGTGCACACCTTGTCGGGATTGGGCGGCTCGACGATGAAGGCGTCTTCCTCGATGAAGCCCAACAGGCTGTCCGAGCCGTGGCGCGGGTAGGCCGCGGCCCCGCCGCATTCGAGGATCTTGCCCATGTGGATGACGAGGCCCGGGTCGAAGCCCGCGCGCAGCGGCACGGCCCCGATGCAGGCCGGGTCATAGGCGCGGCCGGCGATGATGACCTCGGCGTCCATGTCGAGGGCGCGCATGAACGGCTCGAAGCCCATCTGCGCCACGATGCGGGCGCTCCGGTCCACCTCCGCCGGGGTGAGCGGCGTGTCGAGGTCGAGCGGCGACGTCCGGCCGCGGGCGATCTGCTGCTTGAGCCAGTCCTTGTCCACTTCGGCGCCGATCACCGCGGTGCGGAAGTGGTGATCCCGCTCGCGGCAGATCTCGCGGTACACGTCGAGCGTCCACTCGAGGTGCGGCGTACCTCCGCCGCCTCCCGCGGAGCCGATCAGGACGGGGATGCGCCGGTCCTTCACCGCCTCGAGGATCATGGCGAGATCGCGCTTGAACGCGCGCCGATTGGTGAAGGGCACACCGGCGCCCAGATAGTACGGGCCGGGATCGGTGGATCCCGCGTCCACGCCGAGCGCGTCGGGGTTCCGCTTCATGCCCTCGGCCATGGAGCGGGGCGGGATGCCATAGCCCAGCATGCCCTCGGGGGCCAAGATCGTCATCCGGCGGCCGGTCATGCGCTTGGCGTTCACGCGTCCTCCCACGGCACGGCGTGCTCCATCAACGGCACGTGCTGCTGGGCGCCGTAGACGTCGCCCTCGCCGACCGCCCCCGAGCCCCAGGCCCGGCGCATGGTGATCTTCACGGCATGGGCAGGATCGAACTCGATGATCTTGAGGACATCCTCGGCCATGACGCCGTAGAGCCCGGCAACAGTGACGCGATCGAGGGACTTCAAGGCCTTGAAGCGCTCGTAGGTCGCCTTGTCCGGGAACACGATGTCGAGCGTGAGGAGGAACGGCCCCGCGTTCTTGCTGGTGACGAAGGCCGCGATGTCGCCGATGGTCCGCCGCATGGAGGCCCCATCGCACCATCAAGCACGCGGGCTGTCAAGGCCGCGGCGCGCGTTGACAGGTCCGAGGGCGGGTGCTAGGCTTCCGCGCATTGGGAGCACGGCACACCGGCCAGCGCGGCCACGAGCAATCCAGCCAAGAGCGGAGGCACACGATGAGCGAGCACATACGGCGTCTGTCGGGCGGGCCGGTCAGCCGGCGCACCTTCCTTGCCACGGCGGGCGCGGTGGCGACCGTGGCGGGTTTTCCGGCGATAGCCAGGGCGCAGGCCCGTGAGGTCAAGGTCGGCTACCTCCTGCCCGTGACGGGACCGCTCGCGTACGAGGCGGGGCTGGCGCTCAACGGGCTGACGCTCGCGGTGGACGAGATCAACGCCTCCGGCGGCATCAAGTCGTTGGGCGGCGCGAAGATCACGATGATGCCCGGCGACACCCAGAACAAGGTCGAGCTCGGAAACTCCGAGGCCTCGCGCCTCATCGACCAGGGGGCCGTCGCCATCATCGGCACCTTCTCGAGCCTCGTCGCCTTCTCCGTGCGCCAGGTGACGGAGAAGAACCGCACGCCGTTCCTCCTCCTGGCCTGCGTCGCCGACAACCTGACCGAGGGGGGACTCAAGTACACCTTCCGCATGCAGCCCAACGGCAAGGGCATGGCCACGCTCACGGTCAACAACATGTTCGAGATGGCCAAGGACGCCAATGTGCCGATCAAGCGCGTGGCCATGATGCACGAGGACGGCAATTTCGGGACCACCATGGGCAACCACGTCGAGGCCTTCTCGAAGACTATGGGCTACGAGCTGGTGCAGCGCATTCCCTACAACCTGCGCTCGCCGGATCTGACCTCGGAGCTCGCCAAGGTCAAGGCGGCGCGCCCCGACCTGCTGATCATCAGCGGCTACTACGGCGACTCGAAGATCATCGCCGAGACGGCGGCCAAGCTCAGGATCGGCGTCAGCGCGTTGGTTGGTCTCGCCAACGCGGCGTACTCGAACCCGAAGTTCATCGCCGAGAATCGTGAGCTGACCGAGCACCTCTTCGACGGCAACTACTGGTACAACCCGCAGAGCGCGCGGGCGCGTGCCGTCTTCGACGCGTACCAGAAGAAGTTCGGCTCGACCATGGCGAACCACGGCGTCCAGGGCTACCAGGTCACCTTCGTGCTCAAGGACGCCCTCGAGCGCGCCGCCTCGACGGATCGCGACAAGATCCGGGACGCGATCGCCAAGACCAACCTAAGCGACCAGATCCTGACCCAGGACGCCATCCGCTTCGACGACACGGGCGAGGGCATCAACGCGACGCCCGCGCTGATCCAGGTCCAGAACGGCAAGCCCGTGGTCGTCGGCCCGGCGCGCTTCGCCGAGGCGAAGCCCGTCTTCCCAGTCCCCAAGTGGAAGGGCTAGCCTCGCCGCACGGCGAGGGCAGGGGGTGACCTGGGGGCTCCTGCTTCAGGCTGTCGTCAGCGGCCTGCTGCTGGGAGGCGTGTACGGGCTGGTCGCGAGCGGGCTCAGCCTGATCTTCGGCGTGCTGCGCATCATCAACTTCGCCCACGGCGCGGTGATGATGCTCGCGATGTACACCACGTACTGGCTCTTCGCCCTGGCCGGTGTTGATCCGTACCTCTCGGTGATTCTGACCGCGCCGCTCTTCTTCGCCCTCGGCGTCGTCATCCAGAAAGTCGTCATCGAGCCCAACCGTTCGGCCGCCGAGCACAACCAGCTCCTGCTCACGCTCGGGCTGGCGCTCTTCTTCGAGAACCTGGCGCTCGTGCTGTGGCAGGGAGACTTCCGCACCGTCAGGGTCGCCTACTCGAACGCGTCCTTCATGGTCGGCGAGGCGCTGGTCGAGGTGCCGCGGCTCGTGGCCTCGGGCGGCGCCGTGCTGATGGCCGTGGGGCTCTTCGCGTTCCTGCGTCTCACCGATGTGGGGAAGGCGCTCCGGGCCTTGGCGGAAGAGCCCGAGGGCGCCGCCCTTGTCGGCATCAACGTCGCCCGCATCCGCGCGGCGAGCTTCGGCCTCGGATCGGCCTGCGTCGCTGTGGCGGGCGCTCTCATCACGCCCTTCTTCTACGTGGCGCCGGATGTCGGCGAGTCGTTCAACATCATGGCCTTCGTCGTCGTGGTGCTGGGCGGCATGGGCAATTTCATGGGCGCGCTCGCGGGCGGCTTCATCGTGGGGCTCGCCGAGTCGCTGGGCGCGGCCTTTCTGCCCGGCTCGCTCAAGCAGCTCGTCGTCTTCATGATCTTCGTGCTCGTGCTGCTGTTCCGACCCCAGGGTCTTTTCGGCGGCTCGCGTGATCGCTAAGGCGGCCGGCACGCTCGCGGTCGCGGCGCTCGTCGCGCTGCCACCGCTCCTTCCGAAGTATCACCTCGAGGTGCTGATCAGCGTGCTCTTCTGGGCCTATCTCGGCATCGCGTGGAACCTGCTCGGCGGCTACGCCGGGCAGTTCTCGTTTGGCCACGCCGCTTTCTTCGGCATCGGCGCCTACACCTCGACGCTCCTGCTCCTCCAGGTGGGGCTGACGCCGTGGGTGGGCATGGTCCTGGGCGGCGGGCTGGCCGCGGCCTTCGGTCTCTTCGAGGGGTATCTCTCGTTTCGCTACGGGCTCAAGGGCCCGTACTTCTCCCTGGTGACGCTCGCCTTCGCGGAGATGCTGCGGGTCGTGGGGGTGAACACCAAGGCCGTCGGCTCGTCGCTCGGCCTGGTGGTCCCGAGCGCGAAAGCCGCGCCCGCCATGTTCATGTTCTCGGGCAAGCTGCCATACTACTACATCATCCTCGCGATGGGGGCGTTGGCGCTCGCGCTGACGTGGAAGATTGGGCGCTCGCGGCTCGGGTTCTCCCTGGCCGCCGTGCGGGAGAACGAGGACGCGGCAGAGACAGCGGGCGTGGATGCTCTCGCCACCAAGCTCCGCGCCATGGCCCTGTCGTCCTTCCTCACGGCGCTCGGCGGCACGTTCTACGCGCAGTACTTCGCCTATATCGACCCGACCATCAGCTTCGGACCGAGCGTATCCATCGGTGCGCTCCTGCCCGCCATCGTGGGCGGCGCGGGCACGGTGCTGGGACCCGTCCTGGGATCCTTCGTGCTGACACCGCTCTCGGAGGTGACCCGCTACGCGCTCCGCGGGCGGGCGGGCGCCGACATCATGCTCTACGGCGCCATCCTCGTGCTCGTGATCTCGTTCCTGCCGCAGGGGATCGTGGGCCTGGTTCGAGACCGCCGGGCGCGCGCCGGTCGCCAATGAGCCTCCTCGAGATGTCGGGGCTCACCAAGCGATTCGGCGGGCTCCTCGCCGTCAGCAACTTCGACCTCAGCCTCGACGCGGGCGAGATCGTCGGGCTCATCGGACCGAACGGCGCGGGGAAGACCACCGTGTTCCACCTCATCGCCGGCTTCCACGCGCCGACCTCGGGCGAGATCCGCTTCAAGGGCGGGTCCATAGTCGGCTCAAAACCGCACGCGATCTGCCGCTTGGGTCTCACGCGCACGTTCCAGATCGTCCAGCCCTTCGCCGGGCTTTCCGTGATCGAGAACGTCATGGTCGGCGCCTTCAACCGGGAGCGCGACGCGGTGGCGGCGCGCCGGCTGGCGGGCGAGATCGTGGATTTCGTGGGACTGGGCCCGCGCCGCGACCTGCCGGCGCGCAGCTTGACGCTCTCGGGCCGCAAGCGGCTCGAGATCGCGCGCGGCCTCGCCACGCGCCCCGAGATGCTGCTCCTCGACGAAGCCATGTCGGGTCTCAATCCGACGGAGATCGACGAGATCATCGGGCTGATCCGGCGCATCCACGCGCGCGGCGTGAGCCTCCTCATCATCGAGCACGTCATGCAGGCCATCATGGCGCTCTCTCACCGCCTGGTTGTCCTCCACCACGGAGAGAAGCTCGCGGAAGGCGCCCCCGGCGAGGTCGCGAGGGACCGGCGCGTCATCGAGGCGTATCTGGGGGAAGGGGCGTGAGCCTGCTCGAGCTGCGGGCCGTCGAGGTTGCATACGGCGACCTCCCCGCGCTCCGAGGCGTGTCGGTGTCGATCGAAGCGGGTGAGACGCTCTCGGTGGTCGGCGCCAACGGCGCCGGCAAGACAACCATGCTCCGCGCCATCTCGGGGCTGATGCGCCCGCGGGCCGGACAGATCCTCCTCGACGGCGAGCGCCTGGACAACCTGCCGAGCCACGCCATCGTCGAGCGCGGGGTCGTCCAGGTGCCCGAGGGGCGCAAGGTCTTCCCGAGCCTGACGGTCCTCGAGAATCTCGAGCTGGGCTCCTACGTTGCCGCAGCCAAGGCACGGCGACGGGACGGCCTCGAGCACGTCTTCACGCTTTTTCCCCGGCTCAAGGAGCGCGAGCGCCAGGCCGCGGGGACCATGTCGGGAGGCGAGCAGCAGATGCTGGCCATCGGCCGGGCCCTCATGGCGCGCCCGCGCCTGCTCATGCTCGACGAGCCGTCGCTGGGTCTGGCGCCCATCATCGTCACGGAGATCTTCCGCATCATCGGTGAGATCAACCGCTCGGGCACGACCGTGCTGCTGGTCGAACAGAACACGCGCCAGGCGCTCGCCCTTTCGCGGCGCGGCTACGTCCTCGAGAACGGCCGCGTGGTCCTCGAGGGCACCGGCGCCGAGCTTCTCGGCAACGAGCACGTCAAGCGCGCGTACCTCGGGATGTAGCGGAGGGCATCACGTGAGCGATTGGACCATCGGCAGCCTCGCGGAGGCGATCAAGACGAGGAAGCTCTCGCCCATCGAGGTGGTGCGCGAGTGTCTGGACCGGATCGCGCGGCTCGACTCGAAGCTGCGCGCCTTCATCACCGTGGACGCCGAGGGCGCGCTCGCACGGGCCCGCGCTCTGGAGAAGGAGGCGCCGCGTGGTCCCCTCCACGGCGTTCCGCTGGCGTACAAGGACCTGTGCGTGGTGCGCGGGCTGCCGACATCGTGTGGCACGCGGACGCCCGACTATTTCCTGTCCGACCGGGAGTGCACCGCCGTGACGCGGCTGTCGCGGGCCGGCGCCGTGACGCTCGGCAAGCTGAATATGAGCGAGCTGGCGATGGGCCCCTTCGGTGACAACGCCCACCACGGGGATGCGCAGAACCCGTGGCGCCTGGGCCACATCACGGGCGGATCGTCGAGCGGATCGGGTGGGGCGGTCGCGGCGCGGCTCTGCGCCGGCGCGCTCGGCAGCGACACGGGCGGCTCGATCAGGCTGCCCGCGGCCGCGTGCGGGATCGTGGGGCTCAAGCCGACCTATGGCCGCGTGAGCCGCGCCGGGGCGATGCCGCTGTCGTGGTCCTACGATCACCTGGGCCCGATGACGCTGACGGTGCGAGACTGCGCGATCCTGCTGGGGGTCATCGCCGGACACGACCCGGCCGACGCCACGTCGAGCCGCCGCCGCGTGCCGGACTATATCGCTGCCCTCGACGGGCCGGTGCGCGGGCTCCGCGTCGGCGTGCCCGAGAACTACTACTTCGACGGCCTGCATCAAGAGGTGGACGCCGCGGTCCGTGTTGCGGTCGCCGCGCTGAGCGAGCTGGGCGCCCACGTCGAGCCGCTCCACGTGCCGGACCCGGAGCCGATGGTCGCCGCATGCAACAACGTCATGGTCCGCGCCGAGTCCGCGGCCATTCACTCGCGGATCCTCAAGGAGCGGCCGGAGGAGCTTCAGCCCGCGGTACTTGCGCGTCTCGCACCCGGCCTCCAGGTGTCCGCATACGACTATATCCAGGCGTCGCGCCTTCGGGCGCGGTTCACCCGCGAGTTCATCGCGGGGGTGTTCTCAAAGGTGGACGTCCTGGTCGCGCCGACGATCCCGGAGCCCGCGCCGTCGCTGGCCGAGGCCAAGTCGGGCAGCACCGACGACGTGGTCAAGC
>Ga0080064_1004160_pt1 | contig 19101 bp, 18 predicted proteins | sample Subgrocontami54m_FD_69260 | JGI IMG/M metagenome (GOLD analysis project Ga0080064, IMG submission 69260) | Subsurface groundwater microbial communities from S. Glens Falls, New York, USA - GMW46 contaminated, 5.4 m (SPADES assembly) (version 2) ...
CAAGGAAGGTCTCGATGGTCGGGAATTGTAGGTCAAGGAAGGTTCCAGGCCAAGAGCAGCTGCCGCTTTTCGTCCCCAGCGGCATCTTTTGCAAGCACGGATGCGTGTTGGCGTCCGCCCTCCGCGCCGCCGCAAGCACGCAACCCCGGCAGTGCCATTCGAGTCAGGAATCAGGGGTCAGAAAGAAACGCATTGGTAACCTGACTCCTCATTCCTGACTCCTGACCCCTGACTCATTCCGGCATATTGATCAGCTGCCCGCTGCCGCTGCCGGTGCCGCCGCGCAGCTCGCGCGGCTTGCCGGACGGGTCGGTCGGCGAATCTTCAACCGGCGCGCCTGCCTCGACGCCTTCTTCGCCAAGTCGTTTGCGGCTCAAGCCAATCTTGCGCTCGGCCGGATCGACGCGCAGAATCTTCACTTCGATCTCATCGCCGACCTTGACAATGTCTTCGGGGCTTTCGACTTTGTCGTCGGCCAGCTCGGAAATGTGCAGCAATCCTTCGAGGCCCTGCTCCAACTCGACGAAGACGCCGAAGTTGGTAAGCTTCGTGACTTTGCCCTTCTTGATATCGCCGGGGTGGTAACGAGCCGGGATGTCGCCTTCCCACGGGTCGTTGGCCATCTGCTTCATGCCTAGGGCGATGCGCTTGCGCTCCTGATCGACCGACAGCACGATGCACTTGACCTTGTCGCCCTTATTGAGCACGTCGGACGGATGGCCGACCTTGCGCACCCAGCTCATGTCGCTGACGTGCAAGAGGCCGTCGATGCCTTCCTCGATTTCGATGAAGGCGCCGTAATTGGTGAGGTTGCGGACCACGCCTTCGACCTGGGTGTTGGGCGGATAGCGTTCCGCGACCTTGTCCCACGGGTTGGGCTGCACCTGCTTGATGCCCAGCGAAATTTCCTGCTTATCCTTGTTGATGTTCAGAACCTGCACTTCGATCTGGTCGCCGATCGAAACCATTTCGTTGGGGTGATTGATGCGTTTGGTCCAACTCATCTCGCTGATGTGCACCAGCCCTTCGATGCCCGGCTCGAGCTTGACGAAGGCGCCGTAGCTCATGACGTTGACCACTTCGCCGGTGTGCCGGCTGCTGATCGGGTATTTGGCCTCGACTTCTTGCCACGGGCTGGGCGACTTGTGCTTGAGGCTGAGCGCGATCTTTTCCTTTTCCTTATCCACCGTGAGGATGTAGACCTCGAGATCCTGGTCGATCTTCACCACTTCATGCGGGTTATTGATGCGGCCCCAGCTCATGTCGGTGATGTGGAGCAAACCGTCGATGCCGCCCAGATCGACGAAGGCGCCGAACTCGGCGATGTTCTTGACCACGCCTTTGCGAATCTGCCCCGGCTCGATCTCGGTGAGCAGCTTTTTCTTTTTCTCGGAGCGCTCGTCTTCAATGAGCTTGCGGCGGCTGACCACGATGTTGCGCCGCATCTCGTCGATCTTGAGAATCTTGCATTCGATGTGCCGGCCGATGTAGTCGCCGATATCCGGCGGCCGACGAATGTCGACCTGGCTGGCGGGCAGGAACACGTTGACGCCGATGTTGACAAGCAAGCCGCCCTTGATTTTGCGGGTGACGGTGCCGGCCACGACATCGCCTTCCTTGTGCTTGGCGATGATGTCTTCCCATTCCTTCTGCCGCTTCGCCTTGCGGTAGCTGAGCACAATAGCGCCCGACTCGTCCTCGACCGCTTCGAGCAGCACCTGAATCGTGTCGCCGACCTTGGGCGGCACGATTTGATTGGTCCCTTCGTCGCGCCATTCCTCCAGCGCGATCACGCCCTCGCTCTTGTAACCGATATCGATCCACACGGCGTCGCCGACGAGGTTGAGCACTCGGCCTTCGACGATCTTGTTGACGGTGTATTCGGCTTCCTCGGCAGGCAGCCAGTAGTGGTTGGCATCATAGGTCGGCACGTTGAAGGCGGCCGCCAATTCGGTTTGCAGATCATCTTCCGAAAGGTCAAACTGACGGAGCAAATTGCGATTCACCATAAGGAAAAGGGTCCTTGCCGACGCGGCACCCTGGCAGCCCGTTGAAAAAGGGGACTGGACCTCTGCGGCCCCTCAAGAATCCTTCGAAAAACGAAGGGCCGGAAAGGTCCAGTCCCCTTTTTCAACGGGCTGCTCGCCGCCTCGATTGCGAAAAAACGCGGTTCAGCCCCCGTGCTCCGCGCGCACCGGGCGCGCGGTCCAAGCCGGGAGAACAGATTAGTATACGTTGAGTCCGGATTTCTAGCCAGAGCGGAAAGGGGCTGCTTGCCGAATTGGCGCGGCTCAAGGGCTAAGGATAGTGGTACAGTTTGGTCCCAGAAACCCGGTTTCATTGGAGAAACCGGGTTTCTTTCCGTCAAACTGCACCACTACCCGGGCAAGCCGGCACTTGCAGCGGCCCCGGTTGTGACCTAGAGTGGAGTGTCGCGCTTCGGTCCTCCCGTTTTTCCGGTACAGGAAGTCCCCCTTCTTCCGCAACCTTGTGAATCTTTATGAACCATAGCTATCGGCCGGCGCTGGAGCGGTTGGAACGCCGCGATGTGCCCAGCGCCGCCACGCCCAGCACCGTGAACCTCACCGCCGGCGTTTTGACCGTGCTTGGCTCGGCGAGCGCGGACGCCGTTACCATTTCGCAATCGGCGGGAATGATCAGCGTCAGCGACAGCGGCCGGGTGCTCAAGCAAGTTTCGGCGGCGAGCGTCACGAGGATCGTCGTCGATGCGGGCTTCGGCAATGACACCGTCATCGTCCGTGCGGCCATCACCAAGCCCGCGTTTCTGTACGGCGGCTACGGCAACGATCAGCTGTACGGCGGCGGCGGCAACGACCAGCTCTATGGCGGCGCCGATTCTGATTCTCTCTTCGGCCGCGGCGGCAATGACATGCTCTTCGGCGGCACGGGCAGCGACACGCTCGACGGCGGCCTCGGCACGAACACGCTCGTGCAGGGTACGCCTGGCCGCACCCGCCAACTGACGGCGACCGAACAGGCGGTGCTCAATCTCGTCAATCAAGAGCGCACCAGCCGTGGCCTGACGCCGTTGGCGTTCGATCCGACGCTCACCTATGCCGCGGGGTTCCACTCGACGCAAATGGCCACGCGCAGCAACGCCATGCCGTCGAACCCCGGTGCGGCGATGCAACACACGCTCTTCGGCGTCAACGCGCCGACGCCCGCCAGCCGCCTCGATTACGCCGGCTACGACGACTGGTGGACCTATGGCGAAAACATCGCGTTCGGCTACAACACGGCGGCATCCGTGATGCAGGCGTGGATGAATTCGCCGGGCCATCGCGCCAACATTCTCAATCCGAATTTCACGCAGATTGGCGTGGGTGTGGTCACGAACGCCGCGGGCTATTTGTTCTGGACGCAGGATTTTGGGTCGCGCTCGCAGTGAACCTTCCGCGACCGTGCGGGAGGCTGCGAGCGCGAAACGGTAATCGATCGTGCGCTTAGCGTAAACGGGTTTTCGGCGATTTTTTGCAAAGTGGTCTTTCCAAAAAGGAAAAGACTGCCATAATAGTGATACATCTTGGCGTTTGGACGCTCGCGTCGCATCGGTCAAGGTTCTCGCGATATTGCCAATCCAGTGGTTGACTCCAGCGAAAAAAATGCTCGATTGGCCAAAAAAACGCTTCCCTTGAGGCCGGCATACGTTCAAGATAAGGATGCTCAGGTTCCCCAGGGTCCTCCGCCCGCGGGAATCGAGGAAGGCTCGCGTTTCCCGGGCTCGGCTTGAAGAGGAGTTCAAGCGGCGCGCCGTCGCAATTGTCCTCGACTCGAGCATGATTTGACCTGCTGGTTCCCAGGTAGCGGAACCGCGCTGGGGTTGTCGCCCCGGCGCGACGGACACTTTTGCCGGATGCCCGTCCGGACTCGTTGCCGTACTTGTTTTTTGCTGTGAAATCTTGGATCATCCCTGTTCCTAACATGGAAAGCTCGTTGAAAAAGGGGACTGGACCTCTGCGGCCCCTCGGAATTCCATTGACAAACGAAGGGCCGGAAAGGTCCAGTCCCCTTTTTCAACGTGAAACACTCCGAAGCCGTTCTTCGGCGCCGTGTGTTGGCATTCGGCCAAGGCAAACGGCTTTTCGTTTCGTGACATTTTCTTTTTGGAGGAATCCCTATGGCCGTCGCACGTGGCGACGAAGGTTCGACCTATTCGAACCCCACCAGTCTGCGTCGTCGCACTATGCGTAAGCCCCCGGACATTGCGGTGCCGCCGCCTTCGGGCGAGCCGCGTCAGTCCGCGCCGGTGCTCATCTCTCCCCCGTCGGCGCCGGGCCGCGAACTCACCCGCCTGGACGATCTGTACCGCCTGGCCATGCCCAAGCTCTTTTCCCTCGCCGAGCGCGAAGGGATTGTCGAGCACACCGGCATGAACCGTGGGCAATTGATCATGGGCATCGTCCGCCGCCAGATCGAGCGCGGCGTCACCGTCAAGGGCTCCGGCACGCTCGAAGTGCTGCCCGACGGCTACGGCTTCTTGCGCTCCACCGCCCACAACTACCTGGCCAGCCCGGAAGACATCTACGTTTCCCCCAGCCAGATTCGCCGCCTCAGCCTCAAGACCGGCTTGATCGTCGAAGGCCCGATCCGTCTGCCCGTCGAGGGTCAAGACAACTTCGCGCTCATGCAAGTGGACGACGTCAACGGCCACAACCCCGACGAGCGCGTCGCCGGCACCACCTTCGAAGACCTGACGCCGCTGCACCCCAATCGCCGGTTGATCCTGGAAACTTCGCCGGAAGAGATCAACATGCGCGTCGTCGATCTGGTCACGCCGATCGGCATGGGGCAGCGCGGCTTGATCGTGTCGCCGCCGCGCGCCGGCAAGACGATCCTCTTGCAAAAGATCGCGCTGTCGCTGCTCAAGAACCATCCGGAATGCTACCTGATCGTGCTGCTCGTCGATGAGCGGCCCGAAGAAGTGACCGACATGGCCCGCACCATCGCCGGCCCGAAGTGCGAGGTGGTGGCCAGCACGTTCGACGAGCCGTCGAGCGAGCATTGCCACGTCAGCGACATCGTCCTGGAAAAGGCCAAACGCATGGTCGAGCACGGCAAGGACGTGATCATCTTGCTCGATTCCGTCACCCGCCTGGCCCGCGCCCACAACACCGAAGCGCCCTCCGGCGGCAAGCTGCTCTCCGGTGGTTTGGACACCAACGCCATGCAGCGCCCCAAGCGCTTCTTCGGCGCCGCACGCCAAACGGAAGAGGGCGGCAGCTTGACCATCCTCGCCACCGCCCTCATCGACACCGGCAGCCGCATGGATGAAGTGATCTTCGAAGAGTTCAAAGGCACCGGCAACATGGAGCTGCACCTGGACCGCCGCCTGGTCGACAAGCGCGTCTGGCCGGCGATCGACATCAATCGCTCCGGCACGCGCAAGGAAGAGATGCTGCACCACCCCGACGCCGTCGAGCGCATCCGCATCCTGCGCCGCGTGCTGTCCGACATGCACCCGGTCGAGGCGATGGAAATGCTGGTGACGCGGCTGCGCAAAACCAAGTCGAACGCGGAGTTTTTGCTGAGCATGAATATGTCGTAGGCAATCAAGCATCGCTAAGTAATTGCGGGGAACACAATCGAAACCCTGTTCCCTCCTCTTGCGGACGACGAAGAATCATGAGCGAACTCGCGAAGATTAAGTCGCGCGCGGATCGCCTTTCGGTAAGAGACCGAGCGGATTTGGCGTATCATCTGCTCCATTCACTCGACGCGGACGATGATCCAGCGGAAGTCGCGCATGCCTGGGAGCAGGAACTCGACCGACGCTGGCGCTCGATCAAGAGCGGCAAAGAAAAGGGAATTCCTGCCGACCAGGCCGTCGCCAAGCTCCGTGAGAAATACGCGTGAAATTTCTCAAGCTGCATTTGGCTGCGCAAGCGGAATTGGACGGCGCTGCCGACTTTTTTGAGAAGCAACGCGCCGGTCTGGCCAAAGAATTCACTGACGAAGTCGAAAGGGCCTTCCAACATTTGCAAAGGTTTCCGCGTTCTGGATCCGTGTTTGGCAGGACCAAGTACCGGAAATGCGTGGTGCAACGATTTCCGTACCTCATCTTCTTTCGCGAGCTTGAAGACACGATTTGGATCGTCGCCGTCGCGCATGCCAAACGGAAGCCCGGTTACTGGCGGCGCCGCAAGCTCCCTGGCGACTAATGATTGATCTGCCGGCGAGAGTCGAGCTTCTCCGAAATCACCTTGTCCCCATCGCTCGCTTCCGCCTATAGTGATGCGACCGGTGGAGAAGTTCCATGTCCGTCACGGTCGCATCCTGTCCCATCGTTTTATGCGCTGATCCCGCTTCCGGGCCGGAGGTGCGCGCCGCGCTGCAGCAAGCGGGCTTTGATGTCGCAGAGACGCCGATCCACGACAATACGCCCGTGAACGGTGTTGCCGCCCGGCTCATCCTCATCGACGGCGGCGTCCAGACCGAGCGCGCCTTGAAGTTGTGCCAGCGCTTGCACCGCCGAGACAACGATGCGTTTGTGCCGATCTTGTTTCTGGCTCCCGACGATGCGACGGGCGCGCGCCGCGCCAGCCTCGAGTGCGGCGCCGACGCCGTCTTGCCGCGGCCATTCGATGCCGCGGAGTTGATCGCCCAGGTGCAGGCGCTGCTGCGCATCAAGGAACGGCACGATCAGCTCGCCGTCAAGGCTTCGGAGGCGCAGCGCATCAACAAGCGCTTGCAGGCGGCCTATCAGCAGATCGATCAGGAACTCGAACTGGCGCGGCGCATTCAGGAGAGCTTCCTGCCGCAGAGCCTGCCGCAGTTGCCGCAGGTGCGCTTCGCGGCGCGCTACAAGCCGTGCGGGCGCGTCGGCGGCGATTTCTACGACGTGTTTCGGCTCGACGAGCAGCACCTGGGCCTGTACGTCGCCGACGCGATGGGCCACGGCGTGCCCGCCAGTCTGCTCACCGTCTTCGTCAAGACCAGCGTGCAGGCCAAGGACATCAGCGGCCAAAGCTATCGCCTGGTGCCGCCCGACGAAGTGCTCGCCCGGCTCAACCGCGCTATGATCCAGCAGGCGCTTTCGGAGACACCGTTCATCACGATGGCGTACGTGTTCTTGAATTGGTGCACCGGGACCCTGCAGTTCGCGCGGGCCGGCCACCCCTATCCGTTGTATGTGCCACGCGAGGGGCCGCCGACCTTGTGGCAAGTCGAGGGCAGCCTGCTCGGCGTCTTCGACACGCGCTATCCGGTGCAAACCCACCAGATTCAGCCCGGCGACAAGGTGCTGCTCTATACGGATGGCATGGACAACGCTTCCTTCGGCACGCATCCCATCGGCCAGCCCAGCCTGGTCGCCGCCGCGGAGCAGTATCGCCGCTTACCCATCGACGAAATGGTGGATCGCTTGGCGTCCGATCTATTTGGTCAGACGCGGCAGAGTGATGACTTGACGGTAGTGGGGTTGGAGATGATGTGATGATCGCCTCCGCCGTTTAGCCCCGGTTCGAAGAACCGGGGCGGGCAGGATCCCTTGCAGAAACGAATATCCCAACTGAGGGATACTGTCCGCCCCGGTTCTTCGAACCGGGGCTAAACAAGAACGATTAACTTGTCGCGGTCATCACCGACTTCAAAGCCAGTTGCTGCGCCCGGTTCCACGCTTCCTCAGTTCCGATCGGAAACCAGAACGACGCGCGAACAACGTGAAACGACTGACGCGCAGCAAGTTGGCTGACGTAATCGGTGATCTCGTATTCGCCGCGCGGCGACAGGGGAATCTGCAGGTCGAACACGCTCTTCGGAAAGGCGTAGGCGCCGGTGTTGGCGAGCCGCGGGCCGAGCAGATCGGGCTTCTCCACGAGCTTCTCCAGCGTGCCGTCATCCTTCAAGAACGCGATGCCGAATTTCTTGGGCTCATCGACCCAATGCACGATGACGCCGGCCGGGCAAGCCGCGAGCTGCGCCAGATCGGCGGCGCCGAACAAATCGTCGCCATTGAGGCACAAGAATTTGTCGGATCTTACGGCCGATTGGCAGCGCTGCAGCGCGTCGCCGGTGCCGCGCGGGTTTCCTTGCGGCACCATCGTCCAGTCACGGTAGCGATTCTGACCGCGCAGATACTGCTCGACTTGTTCGCCCAGATAATGCGTCACGACGATGATGCGGTCCACGCTCGTCGGCAACGCGCCGAGGATCCAGTCGAGAATCGGCCGGCCTTGCACGAGCAACAGCGGCTTGGGCGTCTTTTCCGTGTGTGGCCGCAAACGCGTTCCTAGCCCCGCGGCGAGTAAGATCGCATCCATGTTTCGATTGTAGCGATTTCGCGCAAACTGCGAACTTTGGCGAGTTTGCTGATTCTGTCGAAAATCCTTCAAGCCCTGGAAGCGACCGAGACGATGAAAAAGAGGGCCGAACCCGAAGACCCAGGCCCCCAGTTATTGACGAGGAAAGGGACCCAACATGCGTCGTTTACTCTATTCGCTCGCGGCTTTCGCGGGCCTGCTGTGCGGCTTGGCGGGCTGCCATCACACCGCCGGCGTTTGCGATTGCGACATTGAAGAGGATGCGTGCGCCACGCGGGCGCCCTGGTATCGCCCGGCGCCGCTGCCCAACAACGAAGCGCTGCAAAAGCTGCCCAGCAAACTGTAACCGTCCATCAATTCGATCGATCGTCAGAATGCCAATGCGTGGACCCGTTTAGCGCACGCCCGATCCTGCGTGCGCTAAACGGATACCCTGCTGCGCTAAACGTGATTGGTTTATCCTGCCCGTCCCGTGAACAGCGCTTGCATCACTTCGCCGCGGTTGAGATGGACAGGGCGATTCTGGCGATCGCGCACCTCGATGGCCGGATCGACACCCAGCGTGTGATAAACCGTCGCGCCGAGATCATCGGGTGAATACGGTGGAGTCGCCGGATAAGCCCCGATCGGATCGGAGCGGCCGATCACTTGTCCGCCTTGCACGCCGGCGCCGGCGAAGACACCAAAGAAACAAGGCGCCCAGTGGTCCCGGCCCGGTGCGCCCGCTCCAGGCAGCGACGTGATCCGCGGCGTGCGGCCGAATTCGCCGAGCATCACGACCAGCGTTTCCTCCAACAAGCCCGACGCGCGCAAATCGTCAAGCAGGGCGGCGACCCCTTGGTCCAGGGGCGGCAGCAGACGATTGCGCAGCTTGCCGAAGTTGTCGCCGTGCGTGTCCCAATTCTGCACGATCCCCATATTCGCTTGCACCACCGGCACGCCCGCTTGCACCAAGCGCCGCGCCAACAACAGCGATTGGCCGAACGCGTGCCGGCCATAGCGGTCGCGGACGGCGGTGGGTTCTTGATCCATCGCAAACGCCCGGGCAATCCGGCCGGAAGTAAGAATCGAAAACGCCAAGCGCTGCTGATCGGAAAGCCTGCGTGCGACAGCCAAGTCGGCGAGCCGGGTTTGCTGCCCTTCTACTTGCTCCAGGAGCGTGCGCCGGTCGTTGAGCCGATTGACTTCGATGCCCGGCGCCAGGCGCAGGCTGTCCATGCCGAAGTCGGCGGCGCCCGGGTCACGCTTGATTTGCCAGGGATCATGCCGCGGGCCGAGGAAGCCGGCGTGCTGCCCCGGCCAGGTCAGCGGGCCTTCCATCAGAAACGTCGGCAGGTTGACGCCGCTGGGCAGGCCGTCGTTGCGTCGATGGAGGTAATCGAGAGTGGAAGCGTAGTTGGGCCAATCGTCGCGCGAGGCGACTTTGTCGAAGAACGCCCCCGGCTGCGGATGGCCGGTCAGCACGTGGTGCGTGGCAACCAGGTGGTTGTTCTCTCGATGCGAAAACGAACGCACCAACGCCAGCCGATCGGCGCGCGCCGCCAGACGTGGCAGATGCTCGCAGAACGACAGCCCCGGCACGCGCGTGGCGATCGGTCGGAATTCGCCGCGAATCTCCGCCGGTGCTTCGGGCTTCATATCGAACGTATCCAGATGGCTCGGCGCGCCGGTGAGAAAAACCAGAATGACTGACTTGGGCGACCGCGCCTGTTGCGTTGGCGATGAAGCTTGTGCGGCAGCCCGTTGGCCGACCACCGACGGCAAGCCAATGCCAAGCAAGCCCGAGAAGCCGACTTGCAGCATTTCGCGACGGTGGATGCCGATGCGGTGTTGATGCACGTTACGTCCCCTGAAAGGTAGGATGGCAGAAGCGGCGCTTGCGGGAGGGTACTCCTATTAGAGCATAGAAACGCCGCGCTGGAAAGAGGGGCAGTGTCTCAATTTGTGGTGCGGCCGTCTCGGCTGCACGGTGCAGGCGGGACGCCCGCACCACAAAACCGTCAAACAGACACACCACCGAAAGAGGGGCGTGCGAATTCACCGCCGCGCCGTAGACGGAACCCCGCGCCTCCCGAAGAATAGCTACAAGCCGGCGCGGTCGTTGACGTGTCGGCGGCCGTACCTTGTCGATCCTGGACGATGCGATGCTCCACACGGAACTGACTTGCCCTTTTTGCAACGCCTCCTTGGCAGGCGTCGTCCGCGGCGCCAGCGACGAGCCCGCGACCTGCAGCCGCTGCGGCGAACGCTTACCGGCGACCCTGACGGCTCAATTACCTTCGGAACCGTTTCCCGCGGCCAGCGCGGCGGCGCCGAGCGCAGCCCGCGTTCCGGGCAAAACGAAAACGCTGGTTGCCATCCTGGCGATCATGTTCAGCATGGCGGCGCTGGCGACCGTGTTTGCGTATTTCACGCGCGATTATCGGCGGCAGAACGACTACCGCACGCAGAAGAAAACCGAGCCGGGCCTCGCACCCACGGCGGCCGAAGCGTCGCTGTTGGGTTTCTTGCCGGCGCGCTGCAATGTGCTGGCCGCGCTGCACGTCAGCAAGCTGCTGCAACAACCGGCGACGCGCAAGTTGCTCGACGAGCCGCCGCTGAGCCTGTTGGTCCAATCGTTGCCGCAGTGGACGGGGCTGAAGCTCAGCGATTTCGACCAGGCGGCGCTCGGCGCCGAAATCCAATCGAAGTTGCCGCAGGTGGTGGTCGTGCTGCAAACGCGGCAACCGTATGTGCCGGCGAAAGTCGCTGCCGCCTTGGCGCCGGCCCAGCCGGCGCAACATCGGGGCAAGCTGCTCGTGCGTTTCAGACTGCAACCGGTCGGCGAAGGTTTGCTCTGGTGTCATTCGGAGCGGCTGCTGGTTTTGATCTTGGGTCTGGACGCAGTCACGACCGACGATCTGGACGCGGTGCCGCCGCGCCCGCGCCCCGGCGCCGAAGGGTTCGCCGCGCCGTTGCGCAGCGCCATCGCCCAGCGGTTACCGGCGACCAGCGCGCTCTGGCTCGCCGGGCACTTCGACGAGCCCAGCGCGGCCGGCGATCTGCTGGAGTTTGGCGGGAAGAAAAACGAGCTGCTCGACGCGCTCTTGCGGACGAAGACCTTCGCCCTGAGCGTGCAACCGCAGGACCATCCGACGCTGACGGCCCATTTCTTCACCGGCGCCGCCCAGGCCAGTGAGCGCCTGCAAACGCTGTTGGAGGCGCGCCGCTGGGAGGGAGCGCAATCCTACAAAGTCGTCGGTCCATCGCCGGATGCCGAGGCCGTGGAACAATGGGTGACGCTGCAAGCGCGCGGCGATCTGGCGAAAGGGTTCGCATCGTGGCAAGGAAAATGACCGCGCATCATTGAGCCGCCGAGCTTGCTCGGCGTGATCGTGTCCGCAACCGCGGCGAGCAAGCTCGTCGGTTAAATGAACTAGCCTAATTGCCCTTGCCGAGTTCGGGCGCATTCGCATACCATTTCGACCGATGGATCCGTGCGCGCCTACCGAAACTTTGGACGAAAGGAATCGTCCCCATGTCCGCTGCCTTCCACTACGCCGAGCCGCGCCAGGTCGACCGCCCCGAGGATTGCTTTTTCTATCACCGCCTCGACATCCCCGGCCTGGGCGTTGTCGGCCAGCAGTGGGACCTGCGCTCGTGCATCGACGATTATCTGGGCAAGATCGATTTCCGCGGCAAGCGCGTGCTGGATGTCGGCACGGCCAGCGGCTATCTCACGTTTGCGATGGAACAGCGCGGCGCGGAAGTCGTCTCGTTCGACATGGCCGACGGCGCCCAGTGGAACCTGGTGCCGCGCATCGAGCTGCAACCGTGCCTGGGGCAGATGTATCAAGAATGCCGGGCCAGGCATCGACAACTGCAGAACGCGTATTGGTTCACCCATCGCCGCCTGGGTTCCAGGGCGCGCGTCTACTACGGCGACCTGAACAACTTACCGGATGCGCTGGGACCTTTCGACATTGCCGTCTTCGGCATGATCGTCAGCCACTTGCGCGATCCCTTCCAGGCGCTCTATGCGGTGTCGCGGTTGGTGACCGGATCAATCGTCGTCGCCAATCGCATGTTGCCGCCGCCCCGTGGCTTGCTCGATCGGCTCAAGCGGTTACTGGGCAGAACCGACAAGGCGCCGGCGGCACACTTCATGCCGGGGCGCGCTAACAAGCATCACATGGCCTGGTGGCTGTTCACGCCGAATTGCTTGCAGCAAATGCTCGGCGTCCTGGGCTTCGACGTGCGGCAAACGCTGGAATGCCAGCCGGTGAGCTTGCTGGATGAGCGGCCCGGCGCCGTGCGCTGCGTGACGTTGGTCGCCGATCGAATCGCCGGCCAGGCGTGTTTGCCCAAACCGGCACTGGCAGGCGTCGCCGCGTAAATGGAAGCGCGAAACCGCGCAGCGAGCTATTTGCACCCACGTCATGCGACACGCGTAGAGATTGCACGCTTGGCGGCTTCGCGCTTTTGTTGCGGCTAATTACTGTTTCTTCTTCTCCTTGATCGTCCACATATACAAAGTGTGATCGCGGCGCGGGCCTTTGAACTCGACGATCTGGTCCGGCTTCGTGTTCGGGAACGGATAGTCGTGGGCCACGATGCGCGTGCCGGGCTTCAGCTTGGCCAGCTGCGGCTCCAGCTTCTCCATGAACTCCGGCAACATGTAGAGCATGACCACGCTGGCCCGGTCCAAATCCTTCACCTTGAGCGCGTCCCCCTGCCGAATGTCCACCAGCTCCTTGGTGACGCCGTACTTCTTCATGGTGACCATGCAGTCCTTGATGCGCTCGGGGTCGATGTCCACGCCGATGCCCTTGGCCCCGAACGTCTTGGCGGCCATGCACACGATCCGCCCGTCGCCGCAGCCCAGATCAAAGACAATATCGTTCTTGTTGACCTTGGCCATCTCGAACATCTTGTCGACGACGGTTTCCTCGGTCGGCACATAGATGATGCGGCATTCGATCTTGTCCTGCGCGGCCAGGCCGTGGGCCAAAAAGGGAACAGCGACAAGTGCGGCAATCGACAACCGTTTCAGAAACTTCATCGGATACTCCCGGAAATAAGGCACCGCGGCTTGCCGTTTAGCGCTCGAGAAAGGGATTCAGTCGCCGAAACCTCGCGCTGAGGCGCTAAACGGCAAGCAAATGGTTCATTTACTTCTTCTTCACCGTCCACATGTGCACTTTGTGCTCACGGGTCGAACTCTTGACGAGCACGGTCAGGTCCGGTTCCCATTCGCTGAATTGGTAGTCGTGCGACAAGATGCGCGTACCGGGCTTCAGCTTGTCCTTGGCGATCGGCAGCCACAGGTTCATGAAGTCCTGGAACATGTACATGACGACGACGGTGGCGTCGCTGATGTCCTTGACGTTGAGCGCGTCGCCGTGCCGGGTTTCGACGAGGGAGAGGAGCTTGCCGAATTCCTTGCCGGGGTTGTACTTTTCGTAGTGATCCATCGCTTCGCGGATGCGGTCGGGGTGTATCTCGATGCCGACGGCCCGGCAGCCGAACTTCTTGGCCGCCTTGAAGCAGATGCGGTTATCGCCGCAGCCGAGGTCGAACATGAGGTCTTTGCTCGTGATCTTGCCGAGTTCGAACATCTTGTCGATGACTTCGTCGGCGGTGGCGACGAAGGTGGTGACGGCGTATCTGGGTTTGAAATCGTCTTTCTCACCAGCGCCGGCCCAGAACGGCAGGATCGCCAGGCAAACGATGGTCGCCACGCGGAACATGGTCTTCATCGAAGCAACTCCTCAACAGGTGCGCAAGGGAATCGACATCAACCAACACCACAACTACAAAGCCCACAAAGCCTTGTCAAGCAGCTGCTTAGAGAAATCGCTCCCGGCTTGCCGTTATCAGTCGCCGCGTTTCATTTCACCCCCCTGGGGGGTGCCCTGAAATGCGGCGCTCAACGTTGTTCTGGGGCATGGTTCACAAACGCACACAGGCATAGGTGATTTTCGAGACGACAGGATTCCGACACAGTTGGCACGCACTCAACTTCCTATCCCCTTGAGTCATCAAATGTTACATCAAAAAAAATGCCGGCATCACCTGACAGAATGGTGTAGTCCCTGCAGCGTTTGCACTGTCACCCAGAAATGACAAGAATTGAACCATGCCGGGCGGCCATGCAATGCAATCCATTAACTCGTTGCTGGGTCATGCTTTAGCGAAAGCGATTCATTGCAGACGCCCTGAAACGAATCCGGCGCAAGTTTCGACTTTGGCAACGTTTTCTAGGCGAATACGATGTTCCCTAGACTGAGGCCGGTCCGCCGGAGCGATGCCATGACGCCGCAAACACCTGGACAACCGCAACTGGACGATTTGCTGTCGCGCTACTTGAGCCGCCAGGCCGGGGCTCACGCCGATGGCTTGGCCACGTTTGACGCCGGCGAAGTCACGCCCTACGAAGCCGGCCCGGTGCAGCCGATCGACCCGAAGCCGGCGTGGGATGAAGCGTTGGCGGCCTTGGTCCATTTTCAGCCCTCGGAAAAGCACCAATTAGCCGCGCCGCTGCATTGGCCGCAACTGGTCGCCAATCACGAGCCGGTCGTGGCGCTGGCGTGGTGCGTCGGCAACTTTCCGCAGCTCGTCCGCAACTTTCACCAAATCCTGCATCAAGCGAACCTGACGAAACTGAAGCCCAGCGGCGGGCGGGCGGTCAGCGCCCCGGCACTCGTCGATTGGGCGGGACAGGTGATTGCGAAGAAGAAGTTTCCCGATGCGCTGCTGGCGCTGGGGACGCTGCGCCTTGCCAAACAGTTTGACGAAGCCGATGCGCTGATGCACACGCTGGCTGCCCAGGTGCCGCAATCGTGGCGCGCCGCGTGGAACAATGAAGTGGCGGCGCTGGCCTGGCATCGCGGCAACGCCGACGAGGCGCGGCGCTTGTGGAACGCCGCCGCGCCGTCGTTGCCCATTCAATTCAATCGCGGCATGGCCGAGCTGTTTTCGGGCAATGCCGACGGCGCCCGTGCGTTGCTGCAGGCAACGTTCGCGCAAATCCCGGAGACGAGCGCCTGGCATCACCTGGCGCGGTTGTACCTGACGCTGGCGCAGCAACAATAACAACGTGGGGCAGACATTCCTGTCTGCCGGCTTTTTCGGCAGACAAGAATGTCTGCCGGCTTTTTCGGCAGACAAGAATGTCTGCCCCACCGTCATTGCCCATCGACGACACTGTACGACCAACAACAACGTGGGGCAGACATTCCTGTCTGCCGGCTTTTTCGGCAGACAAGAATGTCTGCCCCACCGTCATTGCCCATCGACGACACTGTACGACCAACTCACGGGCTTGCCGACGCGGTAAGGCATCACGCCATGAAACTGCGGCAACGACAAATCAAACACGAGCGGCAAGAAATGCCGGTCACCTTCCCACAGCGGCAAATCAAGAATTCGATCGACATGATGCCAAAACAACTCGCCTTCCGGGGCGTTGGTCTGCAACGTGCCTTGCCATTGTGAAATCAAAAAGATGAAGCCGAACCAATCCTCGCCGTGCGCGCCGAAGCCGGGCCAGCTCACGGTGCCGCGCAGATGGACCTTGGCGCATTCGAGCCCGCTTTCCTCGCGGATTTCGCGTCTCAAGCCCGCAACCACATCCTCACCCGCTTCGAGCTTGCCGCCCAGGCCGTTGCACTTGCCGAAGTGCGGATCGTCCGCGCGGCGATTACGGCGGATGAGCAGCACCTGCTTGCCGTCGGGGGACAGCAGATAACCGAGCGTTGCGAGGATCGGAGTGTAGGGCATGGGTGACCAGCAATCAGGCGAACTTCTGCGTGTTGAAATAGTATTCCTGGTCCGCATTCGAGCAGGGCCAGAGGACCGCGGCCAGCTTCTCGGCAACGCGCTGCGCTTGCGCGTGATTCGCGAATAACTCCGGTTGATATTCCCGACCGATAGTCCTGCGGCAGACAATCCAATACAGTGCGGCGGCCCGCACCCACACCTGGAACTGCCGTCCTTGAGCATCGCCCAACGTTTCGACGGGATTGACGCGACGATCGACAGCCTCAGTTAGCGCTAGCTGAACCTGCCGAGCCACTTGGGCCGCGTCAGCGCGCTCAAACGTGCAAAAGCTCGGCGGCCGCGCGGCAGCGCCGTCCCAGCGCGCCGGCAGCAGATCGCAATCCAGCGACTTGGGCCGCAAGATCACGAGCGTCCGCGCCCCCGGCGGCACCAGGATGCCCAAGGCGTTGGGCCCGGCGACCTGAGGCTCAACGCGGCGAAAGGCGGCCATTTTCCCCTCTGGGGCGAGCGGCGCAGCGTAAGCGCGACGTGATCGACGCGCGACAAACACGGCGGCCTTACGCCGCGCCGCTCGCCAAGGCCCGCTTGATGTAGCTCACCAGATTCTTCATAACGAATCCCTGCTCCGGGCAAATCGCCACGCGCACGCCGCGCTGCCGAAGGTTGTCGGCGACGATCGGCCCCACCGCGGCCACTTGGGTACTCTCCAGGCCGCGGCGCAATACCTCCTCTTCGTGCCGCTCCTGAGCCACTTCGAACAGGCGATCCACTTGTGGCGAGCTGGTAAAAACGAGGGCATCAACCGTCCCCGTCGCCAAGCGTTGCATCAACTCGACGACGCGCCCGGCATCGCTGGCCGGAGCGTAAACGTACGGCAACACCGTTTTCACCGTCGCGCCGGCTTGGGCGAGAAAATCGGTGAGCGGCGGATTGTCTTCACGATAGAGCTGCACGCCGACGGTCAGACCGCGCAGTGCTTGGTCGCGCAGCGCTGCGATCACTCCTTCCGTGGTCGGCGTTCCAGCGACCAGCGTCGGCGCCAGGCCGATTTCCTTGAGCGCCCGCACTGGCTTGGGCCCGCGTGTGATCGTTTTGCAGCGACCCAGCGCAGCAACAACCGGCTCGCGCATGCCATGCCGTTCGGCGCAGGCCACGAAACGCCGGACGCCTTCACCCGTGAGCAATACTACCCAGGCGAAACGGTCCGCGCTCAACTCTTGCAGCCAGGCAACCACCGGCCCATCGTCCGGCGGATCGAGGATGCTGAGCAGCGGATAGCGCAGCGCGGTCGCCCCTTCTTTCTCCAGCATCTGGGCCAGCTCTTCAATCTGCCGGCCTTCGGCCAGGGCGATCGTACGGTTGTGCAAGGGAAGCGTCATGGGTTCCTCACTGAACGCCGGCCCGCAGTTTCTTGACCGTCTCTATCTTCTCGCTCCAGCGCTTGCGCGCCTGTTCGACCGGCTGCAACTTGTAGACGTGATCGTAGGTCAACGATGAACCGGGCGCCAGCCGGTCGATGTTCTTGTGCCGCGGCTTGCGGTCGAGATACTCTTCCACCGCCTTGAGCCAGGCGGCGCGACGCTCGCCCGGCAGCCCTTTGAGGCGAACTTCTTCGCGCAGTTGTTCGCCGTCGTCCACTTGCTGCTGGATCCACGCGACTTCGTCTTTGGTTGCGGCCCGCACGAGCTGAATGTCCGAGCGCCAAACTTGCATACGTTTGACCAGCTTCGTGTCGGTCCACGCCGCCAGATAGGCATCGGGCAGTGCAAAGGCATTGAGGCTCTTTTCGATCTTGTCCAGCTCTTCCGCGCGCGTGGCGAAGCGCGGGTCGGTCACCTGCTTTTGAAACTCCTTGTAGAACTGCTGATATTGCTCGATCTCCGTGCGCGCTTGCTCCACGTCCGCGCGCAACGGCTGCGGCAACAGCGCGTATTGCGGGCTTTTCTGAATCTGGCCCAGCTCGTTGAGTCGGTCGTCGAGCGGATCGCGCAACCGGTCGGCGGCGCTGGAACTGGGCAGCACGCGCTGAATTTGGTTCTCCAGGGCCGTCAGTTCCGCGCTGGGCCGCAATAGAAAAAGCGTGCCCGCCAGCAGGCCCAATACGGCAACCAGGCCAAACATGCCACTCACCGCGAGGCTCAATCGGCCCGCGGCATGCTCGCGCTGATCCTGATGGGCTTGCGCCGACGTCAGGCTTTCGCGAAACAGCTCCGCAACGCCGAAGGGCTCCGCCTTGGCCGGACGGTCGGCCAGCACAGGCCGCTTCACCGCCGTCGCCGACAGGTGCAAATGCACACTGCCGAACGGCAGCCCTGCCTGGTCCTTGAGCATTTCCCGGAAACGATCGCCGAGTTGCCGCTTGCCGTCCTCGATCCGCTGGAACCATTTGCTGCTCGTGTCGCCTAGCTTGGCGATCTGGTCGCATTTGCTCAGCACGAGATGAACCGGTAAACCGCCGATCTCGACGCGTTCGCCGCGCGCGGTTTGCAAGAGCCGCAGAAACTGGCCCATCCATTTCACGCTTTGCTCGACGGGCGCACCGGCGTCGATGACCAGAATCAGGGCGTCCGCATCGAGCAGAGCTTGCGCCAGCGGCTGGTCCATCGGCAGCGCCGTTTGCGACGCGAGAATCGCCTTCGCCGCTTGACCTGAGCAATCAGTCAATGTGGCGGTAGTGGTCGTGCCTTGGCCTGGGGCCATTGGCTCGATCGCCAGCGGATAATCGCGCAGCTCGTCTTGGGTCGGCGCTGTGCCTTGTTCATACGTTTGGTTCTGCAGCTCCGTCATGCCACCGGCGACATCGTGCAACTTGCCGCCGAGCTGCGCGCTCTGTCCCTGCCCAGCCTGGACCAGCGCCCCGATCAGCGACGACTTGCCCGCCGCGGATGGTCCGAACAGCACGATGCGGAGGTTATCGGGCATGGATTACTGACCAATCGCAAGATCGTTGTTGCAACGATTCAAATCCCTGGCTTTTCGTTTTGTTTGTTGCCAAGGACGTGGGGCGCTCATGGACCACAACCAACAAAACAACTCTTCCTCCGTGACACCACACGCCCCC
>Ga0080064_1004161_pt1 | contig 19100 bp, 16 predicted proteins | sample Subgrocontami54m_FD_69260 | JGI IMG/M metagenome (GOLD analysis project Ga0080064, IMG submission 69260) | Subsurface groundwater microbial communities from S. Glens Falls, New York, USA - GMW46 contaminated, 5.4 m (SPADES assembly) (version 2) ...
ATCTTTTGGATCCGGATTTGGACCAAGCGCTCCCCACATGTCAAACTTGTTAAGCCCCAGTTTTTTTCCAAACTTTATTGCTTCCCACATCATAAGATTACTTGCCATAGCTTCCCGATGTTTGTCACTTGATGCGCCGTAGGGATAGTAAAGAGTATCTTTGAAAGCGAACAGTATCCACGCAACCAAAGCCTCTTTTTTATATTTTGCAAGAAGAAGATGCGCAGTTAATCTATCTGAATCATGAATCATGAAGCTTGAATCATGATTTTTTTTATTCTTAATTCGTAATTCTTGATTCTTAATTCCAAGCTCTTGCCACATGAGTTTGTGATAGCCTTGCGTGTGGGCATAAAATTTTTGCCTTTTGCTAGTTTCACTAGTTAATTTAAGGTAAGCCTCGAAAGCTTTATCGGAATTATCTTCAATTATTTTTACTCCGTGTTTTTGGGCAACTTTTATGTTGTATCGGGTTTTTGGATGCATAGCTTCTAATAATTCATCTTCTGATTTTGTCAGATTTAATACGAAAGTATATTTGGTAAAAAGAGGATGGAAAGAGGGTCGGATATTAGGATATTGAGATATTAAGATATTAGGAGATTTTTTCTTAATATCTTTTTCGCTTAATATCTTAGTATCTTTTCTGACATTTGGTTCGAGTTGGATGAAAATACAATTGTTGTCTTTCCCGATTTTTTTAAGTTCTTCAATAAGTTTTTCGTCCGGTAAGTTTCCTTTTGGCAGATAACCGATTGTCCAAGGGATGTGGGGAATCTTATGGATTGTGAGCTGAAAATCTTTTCCTGCCTTGCCGGCAGGCAGGCCTCTTACCACCTTTATGCCAGTTTTTTTCCGAAATTCTCCCCATTCAAAAGCCTGAAGAGGATGATTGGCATATTTATTAAAATCTTTCGCAGTCATAGAAATTCCGAAGGATCATTATTAATAATGTTTAAATTATTCGATAAGACTTTTTCCGGCAACTCTAACACAAAGCGCGAAACAATATTTGAAGTTCTCTGTCCAAAAAAAAGTCTTTTTCGACTATAAGTTAAAAATAATTTTTCTTTGGCCCGAGTCATGCCAACATAGCAAAGCCGTCTTTCTTCCTCTAGCTCATTTTTGTCCATAAGACTTCTTGAATGAGGAAAAAGACCTTCTTCCATCCCAACCATAAAAACAACAGGAAATTCAAGCCCTTTTGCACCATGGAGCGTCATAAGATTTGTTGCATCTTTTTTCTCTCCGTTTTTTGGACGGTCGGGCCCGCCTTGACCCGGCGAGGCAGGTATATATTCCCGTTCAACCAATGCAACATTTTCCAAAAACTCAATAAGATTTGGAAATTCTATAGCAACCGATCTTAACTCCTTAATATTCTCAAGCCTTGCTCTGTCTTCCTCGTCCTTTTCATCATACAAAGAAAGATAGTCTGTTCTGCTCAGAACTTTATCAAGAATTTCAAGAGTTGGTATTGTTTCAGCTTCTAACTCTTTAAAATTTTCCACAAATTCAAGAAACTTATTTAATCTTCCCTTGCCTAATTTTTCTAGTCTTTTGTAGGAAACAGTGTCTTTTGGATTTGCAATAAGTCTTAAGTATGCTAAAACATCTTTTATTTCGCGTCTTTCATAAAACCTTGTCCCTCCGATTAGAACATAAGAAACTCCCTGATGCAAAAATACTTCTTCAATTGCACGCGACTGCGCATTGGTTCTGTAAAGAACTGCAAAGTCGGAATAAGAAAGACTAGGATTTTTAGATTTTAGCTCAAGAATTCTATTTATTATAAATTCTCCCTCGTCGTGTTCGTTTCGCGATTCATACAAAGTCACGTCTTCTCCTTTTGGATTTTCTGTCCAAAGCTCAAGAATAGGATGAGATGTATTTTTGGAAATAACAGAAGATGCGGCATCAAGAATTTTTTGGGTAGAGCGGTAATTTTGGGAAAGAGAAAATGTTTGGGTATTTTTAAAGTCCTCTTTAAACTTTGAAAGATTTTGAAAATCAGCACCCCTCCAGGAATAAATGCTTTGAGAAAAGTCTCCAACCACACATATATTCGGAGATTTATCAGTGCCCGCACCCGAAAGCATTTTTGTCAACACATACTGCGCATGGTTTGTATCCTGGTATTCATCGACTAAAATATATTGAAATTTACCCTGATAATTTTTGAGAATCTGCGGGTTTTTGTTAAATAACTCTATAGTTTTTAAGATTAAATCATCAAAATCCAAAGCATCATTTTCCGAAAGAAGTTTTTGATAAATCGGATAAATGCGGGCGACTGTTTCCTGGAAATATCCCCTGGCATAGTTTAAATATTCAGCTTCGGTTATCAGCTGATTTTTTGCCTGCGATATTGTTGTTAAAATCGATGAAGGCTTAAAGTCTTTAATCGGAATCTCAAGAATTTTCATTGCCTGTTTTACTCCCTCGACTTGATCCTGATCATCATAAATTACGAAATTTTTAGGAATGCCGACATACTGACCCTCAATTCTTAAAATCTTTGCACAGAGAGAATGAAAAGTGGCAATTGTAGGACGGGAACTTTGAGAAAATTTTTGAATCCTTTCTTTCATTGCGTTTGCGGCTTTATTTGTAAAAGTTACCATCAAAATATTCACAGAATCAACTCCAAGAGTATTCATTAAATATATAACTTTATAGGTTAATACTCTTGTTTTACCCGATCCGGCACCTGCTAAAATAATCATAGGACCATCGGTTTTTGTAACTGCTTTTTTTTGATCGGGGTTTAAGTCCTTGAGAAAGTCTTTGTCCATAATCTATAATAGAGGAACTCAAGTTATTGTAACATAAGACTCTTTGTATGAAAAAACTTTTTATTATAGCTAACTGGAAGTCAAATAAAACCATCGAGGAGGCAGAAAAGTGGTTCCATGATTTTTCAGAAAAACTATCGTCAGAATCCCTAGATCTCTTGAATAAAGAGATAATAGTCTGTCCATCTTTTACCGCGATTGAGCACTCTCGTTATTGTTCAGCTAACTTAAAACTCCCAATAAAAATTGGCGCACAGAATATTTCACCTTTTGATAAGGGAGCTTATACGGGAGAAGTGAGCGCAGAAATGTTGGAGAGCTTAGTTGTGTATTGTATTGTAGGACATTCTGAAAGACGAAAATATTTTGGAGAAACTGATGATGATGTTATTGAAAAAATAAAGTTTCTTTTGGAATACAAAATTACGCCCGTTCTTTGCATTAGCGATTTATCTCAGTTGGAATCTTATGCTAGTAGAGGAAAACAAATTATAGAAAGAGCTGGGGAAATAATATTTGTCTATGAGCCCCCCGATGCGATTAGTGGAGGCGGAGAGTACAAACCTGGTTCTCCGGAAGATGCAAATTTGAATGCCGGTAAAATAAAAGAAAGGATTGGGGAAATAAAAATTTTATACGGTGGGAGTGTAAACTCAGATAATGCTTCCTCTTTTCTTTCTCAACCAAACATAGATGGTGCATTAGTAGGGCAAGCGAGTCTTGATCCGGTGGAGTTTCTACAAATAATTAAGAATGCATAATAAAGACCTTTCTTTGGGCAAGGCAGGAAAATTTAAAAAAATTGCCCTAGTTATTTTAAGTTTAATAATTCTTTTTTTTGTCGGAAAGGGAGTTTTAAAAATCGCAAGACTTTCGCCGTTTTTATTTCAGCTCCTTTTTAACAGAGACATAAATCTTAAAACAAACGACGATCATATAAATGTTCTTCTTTTGGGAATTGGCGGGAAAAATCATCAAGGTCCAAATCTTACCGATACAATAATTTTTACAAGCCTTTCAGCCAAAGGGGATAAAGTTACCTTGGTTTCTGTTCCAAGGGATTTGTGGGTGCCGGATTTAGACGCAAAAATTAATACGGCATATTCGACAGGTGAAAGTAAAAGACCGGGAGGAGGCCTTGTACTTTCTAAAGCTGTTGTCTCAAAAATTGTGAATCAGCCGATCAATTATGTTCTTCGGATAGATTTTGACGGATTTGTTAAGGCAGTAGATCTAATAGGAGGTCTTGATATAAATGTTGAAGGAGCTTTTGACGACTTGCAATATCCAATCGATGGTAAAGAAGAGGATCCTTGCGGGCACAGCGATGAGGATCTTAAGGAATTGGCAACCTCATCCTCTCAGCTTGAGGCCTTTCCTTGTAGATATTCTCGTGTACATTTTAATAAAGGACAACAGCATTTGGACGGAAAAACCGCTCTTCAGTTTGTAAGATCCCGCCATGCAGAAGGAAAAGAGGGTTCGGATTTTGCAAGAAGCAAAAGACAGGAAAAAGTGATTAAAGCTTTTAAAGACAAGATATTTTCTCTTGCGACACTTGCAAATCCTGCGAAAGTGATAAGTCTTTACGATATATTAAAGGGAAGCATAGATACAGACATAAAAGATGATGAATTCGATGATTTTATAAGGCTTGCCGGAAAGATGAAGACAGCGCAAACAGAAAATGCAGTATTAGACACAGGAGATGAGCAAGCAAAACGCCCAGGTCTTTTGATAAATCCTCCTATCGGAGAGGAATATAACTTTGAATGGGTTCTTATTCCAAGAAGAGGGAATGGAGATTTTTCCCAAATTAAAAAATATATTGATTGCGAGATTAAGATCGGAAATTGCCCTATTGCTGAGTGATTTTATAAATCTTCGTTCTTCCGTTTTTGTAGATTATTTTTCCGATAGTTTCAAATTTCTGTTCATTTAAGTTTGTATATTTCTGGTATTCCAAATCTCCAATAAATACATATTCAATTTTATATTTATCAATTAATTCCTTAGTGATATTTATGTCGGAGCTTTCATACAGCATTTGTACTTGCGGAATTCTTGGGGCAGGAATGTCATAGGTTCCTCTCCACAGCCATTCATGAACTGTCCATCCCAAAACAGTCGGAAGTCCGGTGTTTGCAGAGACTCTGGCAAAATCGGTATAAGAATCTCCTTGTGCCTCAAGAATTACCGGCTGCCCTTTTATATTTTTATTAATCCAGGCAATTGCATCATAATCTGTGGGGTAAAGATTTTTTAAATATTTTGTTCCGTCCAGTCCCAATTGCACCTTGAGACTACCGTAAAAAGAGTTGATTGCAAAATATGGATAGACGAATACTAAAACTAAAAGAAAAGTAGCAAGTAGTAAGTAGCAAGTAATAATTACTTTCTTCCTCGGATTTATACTTGATACATAATACTTAATACCCAATATAATTCTTATGATTATGTACGAAGAAGCAATCGAAAGCATAATAAATGATTGATAGACAAGCTTAAACATAGTATTTGCTCTGTAGTGGGCAGGATAGATGTCCTTTATATAGACTAACTCGGGGATTATTATAAGCAGTGTTGATAAAACGATCAGTAAAAGTACAAAAAGATCAGACTTTACTATGTCATTCTGAGCGAAGCGAAGAATCTTAGATCCTTCGGGCTTTGCCCTCAGGATGACACTGCGATAGAAAAAAACAATAAATGATACCACCCAGAAGTAAAAGAATCCGTAGAGAATAAATATCTGCCACCATGGCGATTTTTGACAATGATCTGCCTCAAAAATAAATGGTCCAAGTTTTTGTGCTTTTACCAAAAAATCAGGCGGGCAAACTACTCCTATTCCAGAGACGAAGGGTTTGAAGAAATGATTAAATGGATAAGAGAAAATAAAAAATCCAAAAAATAATATGGCTACAGTTAAAAACCAGTTTCCTATTGAAAGTTTTTTTGAGGAAAAAAAGAGCACAAGAGCTGCCAGTAAAAAGTAAATTATTCCGTCCCACGCATTCGTCATATACATTATTGCTAGCAAGAATCCTAGCAGTAGAATTTTTGAAATGTCATTCTGAGCGAAGCGAAGAATCTTAGATCCTTCGGGCTTTGCCCTCAGGATGACATTTTGAATTACTGACAGCAAGAGTGCTATTGTAAGAAGTACTATTGGTATATCTAAAACGTGACCATGAAGGTCTGAGACTACAAAAGAATATAAGGGGAACTCGTGAATGGTATTGTGAATAAAACGGGTAGCATTAGGATACCAGTACATATTTGGAAAAAATTGTATAGAAAGGGGTAGATGCCAAAAAGGAACAGGATTTTCCCCGGAATAATTTTTAAAAAATGCATAAATTGTTTGCAGATTTCCCGCAAAAGAAACAAGAAAAGCCGTCAATAGTCCACCAATAATCGAAAACCACCTCAGAGGAGTCGTCAAGCGCCACCCCTGAGGTGACCGAATTGGCTCCTCAGAGGTGAGTTTTGAAATGAGATTTGCCCCAATAGAAAATGAGCCCACAAAAGTGAATGCAAAAATTGTTGCGATCATTAAATTAAAAGTAACATTTGAGGGAATATTAGAAAGTTTTGTTAAGACTGCTGTTGTTAAATGACCAAAATAATAATAATTTATTGGTAGTGGAGTAAACCACATGTCTTTGGGAGGGAAAAATTCACTTCTTAGAATAGAATTTAAAATCCCAAAGTCCATATACTTTTCAAGGCCATGAATATCCGGCTGAAAAGACCTGATATAAGACCAAGTTAAAAGACCGAAAATAAATAAAATTTCCTCAAAAAGAAAAATCGGCCAATTTTCTTTCAGTATCTTTAAAAAATCCTCTTTAATTCTTGTTTTGCCATCCTTAAAAGAGAAAATGAGCGGTAAGTTTAAAACTCCAAAAAAAATCAATATCAAGACAGAAGTTAAAAATGAAAAAGGAGCAATATGTAGTATTCCCAATAGAAAAATAGCATAAGAAACAACCGCAATCCCCAGAATTTTTGAAAATATATATCCCTTGTCAAAAAAGTTTTTAAATATAGTAAATGTCAGAGGAAGAAAAATAATGCCAATCGCAAAAATTAATGTCCACCATTGTGTTAATAAGGACATATAGATAAATTGCATAGGTAATTTATATCATAAAGGGCTAAGATGTTATACCGCTTAGCATTTTTGTCACCTGTATTCTGGATAAATATTTAACATTTTATTTTAATGTCATAAATTTTATAAATGTTTTGTGGATTTTTATAAACCTCTCTAAAGTTTTTTTCGAAAAAAGAATAGTTTATTGGAAATTCGGTGTTATCTTTATTTAGTTCTACATACTTAATTTTATTCTTTAGTATTTGATCACAAAATAAATCTAAATTCGTAGAATTTAAAAGAGATTTTCTAAGATTATCTCTGGTTAAAGTATCATAGCCTGCGGACCAGGCAAAGTATGGCCAGCCGAGAAATATTTTTCGTCCGGCCAAAGACGCCGGATCGTACAGATATTGTGTATTCAAAAAAACAGAATCTTTTGGCGTATTATCCTTAATCCACCTAATATCTAGATTTATTGGATAATCGGCAAGAGCTATTTTGTTGTCATTATAAACTGGGAAAAAATCAATTATTCCCGATAGTATCAAAAAGAAAAAAGGAATTACTACAATTGGTTTAAAGTAATGTTTGGCCTGCCATGTCTTTACAAGAGCAAATGCGGAAAACATTACTCCAATTAACATAAAATAATTGAAAAATTTATGATTTGCCGCGATCTCTGGAGAGAATTGAATTAAATTGCCTATTATAAAAAAAATGAAGAATGCAATAAAAATTTTCTTTAAGTTTTTATTGGATAAGAAAAATCCAATCGGAATTAATATTGAATGGAGTCCAAGATTATAAAACCAATATTTTATAAAAGAAAAGAATGTTAAATTAAGAAAAGCAAGATATCCCGGTGATAAAAAAGGTTTAAATGTTGCTGTTCCGGATTGAAGATAAAGGTATTGGGGAATAGCAATTATCCCGGTGATTATTAAAATAACTAAACCGGAAATTCTTAATTCTTTGAAAAAAATACTCAAAAGAATTAAAACGACAGCCGTCATTAAGAAGACTGGTAAATGAAAGTAAAACAGTAATCCTAAAACTACCCCAAGTAAAAAAGCTACTTTAAAATTTACTTCTTGTTTTTTTAGAACCGGTACCAAGAATAAATAGATGATTAAAAGCGAAATGGCAAAAGCGCCTGCTAAATGGCGTTGGTTTGTATAAATATTTAAATTCCAAAAGGCAGAGACTATTTCCCCATCATATGGGCCAAAAGAGGGGAATGTTTTGTTCAGAATAATATCATTTAAAGTTGAAGCTGATAAGGGATGGGTTTTAAAAAATTCAATAAAAGAAAGCGATCCATTAAATAAAAATAAAATTACAGATAAAATTCCTACGAATTTACTTTGAAAAAGTTTTTTGGATAATGCATAAATCATTATCAATAAACTAAAAAAACCAAGAGTGCTCAATATGTTCAAAGAATAATCTATTCTTATCCCAATTTTTTCTAAAATCCCAACAAAAAAATAAAAAAGAAAGTGATAATGAATTGGCTCTCCTGGAAAAAGAGGATATTGGGGAGGAAAGTTGGATCCAAGCGAGAAAGATCTTATAAGAGGAATAGTGCTGGCAAAATCGCTCCAAGCTTTTGATGCGATGAGCATTGAGCCAGCTTTATAGGAGAAAGTTGAAAACATGAGCCAGAAACTGAAAAGAAAAGAAAAAACAGCCAGGCAAATTTCCAAGAGATTTTCTTTAAGATATTTTTTCAATTTGACCATAATTTTTCTTGTACTTTTGTACCGACAAAAGTACCAAAAACTCTCATCGAGATCTCGTTTCGTGCTTTCTAAATCTCGTTCTCTCAACGGGTGATTTCACCCCCTCCTCAACCCCGATTAAATCGGGGCGGGGAATCCCCCTGTTTCATTCACTTGATTTTTCATGCACTCAACATTCGAATCGATGATTGAAACTATTACTGCTTTTGAGTAATAAGTTTTGCTACTTTTTGTCCGAGTTCTACTGCGTAATTTGTTCCTCTATCCCAAGGATAAACTTGCTGGATATTTGCAAGATAAACGTTTGGAAGAGGTGTTTCAAAAGGCGGAACAATCTTAGAATAATTCACGGGGATTATGGGCTGAGCAAAAGGAACTTTAAAAAGCTGAGAGTTGATAATTGAAAGTTGATAATTTGGATTAATCTTTTTAAGAAAAGGATCATAAATTTTTAAAAGTTCATCGGCAGCCATTTCCATATAAGGATGATTAGAAGGCAAATAATTTCCTAGATATACGATATGTTCATTATTATAGTGTTTCTTATCCATAAAATTCGTGTGTTCAACAATTGCCATAATAGGTGATTTTTTATCACAGACACTAAGCCAGTAAGTTCCGTCTGTTAAGAATGGCTTTTTTAATCTCAGAATTAGATTTATTGCTCCAAGACCTTTTAATGATAACAATCTGTCTTTATATTCTTTTGGTAAATCCGGAGTTATTTTAGCGAAAAGAAACGAAGGAAGAGTAACGATAACCTTATCGAAATTTTCAATTTTCAATTTTAAATTTTCAATTTCTTTAAATTTAACTTTTACATCATTATCACCGCCTCTTATTTCCTCCACTTCGGTATCAAAAAAAAATTTAGCGCCTTTTTTTTCACATTCTTTAACTAAAGAATCTGCGAACTTCAAGAACCCTCCGGATGGATAGATTAAGCTAGGAGTTCTTTTTTTAATTCTTGCCCAAAACCAGGCAAGAGATATTTCTTTTGCAAACTCTCCAAATTTATTTTTAAGCTGGGGTTCCCAGATTTTTTTATATGCATCTTTTCCCATTGTTTTTAAAAGAAAATCTTCTGTTTTGAATTTTTCAAGCGGTTTCCAGAAAGGGTCAAGTTTTAAAAAACCCAGTACCATAGCCATTCTTACTCTATCAATCAGAGGAAGTTTTGGAAAAGTAAGAACATGCAAAGGAGAATCGAGCTGATAGATTTTTCCCTCAACATAAATTGATGTTTTAGGCCCCTTTTTAATAATTTTATAATTTATTTTATTAGCAAGATCTAAAACGCTTGAGTCGTTTGAAAACCAATGATGATAATGCTTCTCAAGTGACCAATCCCAGATCTTCTCTTTAAATCCAATTGCAAGGCCTCCCGGATTTGAGTCTTTTTCAAAAATTACAACCTCGTGCCCTTTTCCCAAAAGTTCAAAAGCCGCAGAAAGTCCCGTAAATCCCGCGCCGACGATTGCTATTTTCATAAAGTAGTAATGCCTCGGGAAAGAAGGAATATAAAGAAGCCTAAAATAGAAAGTCCAATACCAAACAAGCCAAGAATTATAGGAGTAGAATTTCCCGGCGAAGGAATAGGTGATATTACCGGTGTTATAGTCGCAATTGGGTCAAGAGTCGGGGAGACGGGGATCGTAGGTATAATAGTTGGAGCAGATGTTGGAATAGGAGTTGAGATCGGTACAGAAGTTGGTGTAACAACTGGCGTTGCAGATGGAGTTGCGCTTTCACTAACCTGAGTACCAGATGCAAAAACAGTAAAAGACTGAATTATTGCTCTTAAAATCCCGGAAGCATCTCTTGTAATAATGGTAATAGTGTGGCCTCCGGGCGATAGGGGGGTAGTGGGTCTGAAGCTCCAATTTCCATAAATGTCTGTAATTACCTGAGCTTTAATATTATCATCCGAATGAATAGTTATCTCAACGGTGCTGTTTGGAAGAGCTGTTCCTGAGAATTTAGGCTGAGAATCCGTAAACGTTTGATTGTTTTGCGGAATATCAATTTTTGGAATTTTTCCGGTGGTTGATTCTTGAGAGCTCAAGGAAGAAAAACCTGTTGATGCGGATGGAGAGGCTGTTGAAAGGTTACTCTGTGTAAAGTCATAATCGCTTCCCAGAGTTATGGAAGGAAGTTCTTCCGATTCAGAGTTATTAAATCTTGCATTGGATGTTAAAGAATCTTCTCCCAAAACAAGTAATCTAAAAACAGTTTCATCAGAAATTGTAAAATAAGAGGAAAGATCTTGGGTTTTTAAGGAGTTTACAGAAAGAGAATACGATCCGCCCTCTTTTACCAGAGTCGAAAGCGTTTGAGAATTATCGGAGTTTAAGTATACAGTCGCTTCGGCAGGTGAGTCTCCATTTGGTAAAACAACCTTCCCTTTTATTGTTTTTTCTATAGCCGAAGAGCCGGAAGAAACAGGCGCCGTTTTTACAATAAATGGCTCAGCTTTTTGTAAAAATTCTTTAGACCCGGAAGTTATAGAAAAGTAATAATCCGAAGAAGAATCTAGATTTTTAACTGTGATGTAATGAATTTTATGTTCTTTTAAAACTCCTTGCCCATCTCTATCATCCAAAGCTGTCTGTCCTAAGTTTTTATCTTTTCCAAAGTTAATAGAGCCAATTACTAGAGCCTCTGTGGTAAAAGAGATGGTAAATGATCTGTCAGTTACGTTAGATATTCTTATATTTTGTGCAATTTCGGAAGGACCGGCTTTACTAGTTAGAATTACTCCTGTTTTAACAAGATATGAAGTAATGCCTACTCCTATGATTATGAGAAGTATGCCTAAGAGAGTTGGAATACGCTTGCTCCAAATATTCTCCCTCATAGATTTTCTCCTTGTACCGCAGCTCCAGAATTAGTGCTAGGCGGCAACGTTTCGGAAGGTTGTGTAATATTTTCTATTGATGTGCTTTCCGTTGCCTCATTCCTCTTTGTTTGAAAGATTGGCTCTATGTTTTTTCTCTCTTTTAGAGTATCTATAGTTCTTGTATCAAAGGTTGGATTGATTGGGATTATTTTTTCTTCAACAGGCTTTGTTATTGTAGAGGAAACAAGATTATGATAAATGCTAAAGCCAATCCAGGCAAGTATTAAAACAAAAGTAGAAATAACTAAAAATAATATATCTCTTTGTTTCATAAGACTACTGCTTAAAATATGCCATCCCTTTAATATCTAATTCTAAAATTCCAGGTTGATTGTCCTTTCGGTTGATAGATAAAGTATCTAAGGAAATAACTCTTTTCATACTCGAAAGGGTATTAATAAAATTGGTTAAATTTTCGTAATTTCCTTGTACGCCTGTGGAAAAAGAAAACGCTGAGTATTTTTTCTGATTATTAGATGAACCTGGGACATCAACTTCAAAGCTTTGTAGGTTAATAATTTCAACCCCTGCTTCTTTCGCAACGGCTTGTATCTGCGCCATTAAGAGTGGGACTTGAGGATTTTTTGGAACAGCTTCTAAAACAATTGGTATGTCCTTTTCTACAATATTATATTTTTCCGCAAGAGATGAAAGATTAGCAATTTTTTTTACAAGCTGTTCGTCGACGAACTTCGTATCTGATAATTCTTTTCTTAGTTTTGCGATGGTTGATAGGGTTGGATTAATAGCAAATATACCAAAAAAAGATAAGGATATTAAGGAAAAAATAATACTAGAATATTTTTTTGTTTTTTCTTTTTTTAAGTCAGGTAAAAATTCAAAATATTTATTGTTTTTTATTTTTTTTAAAACGATGCCTATATTGTATTTTGGTGTCGTCATACTACTTCCCCTTAAGATTTGCCGTGATGCTTACTGTAATAAGAGCATTGGATAACTTGTTTCCTATTTTGTCTATACTAACACTTCCAATAGCTGAGTAATTTTTTAATGAATTAACAAAACTTGTAAGAGAAGAAATATGTTGGAAATTTGCATCTATTTTTACATAATTTTCTGATAAAACTAATTCATTAAACGTCATTCCTCCTGTAGCAAGCCCAATTATATCGCTGAATGTTTTATTTTTTTTCTCTAAAGAGTCAGAAAACATAGATACGACCGATAGTCTATCTTGTAAATTTCTATATGTGTTTTCTCTGCCTTTTAAATAGCCAACAATTGCCGTTTCTTGTTTTATTTTTGAATGCAAATCAATAAGCTGTCTATCTAAGGTAAACCGATATAAAAAAGCCGATAATGCAATCACCTCTGTAAGAATTACTACAAGTCTTCCAATTGTTAATGCCCAGTCAATAAATTTGTCAAAAATACTTCCTTGTCTATTACCCAAGAGATTTATAGAAGGATGGTGGTTTTTTTGCACACTTTTAGTCTAGGGATTTTTAAAACTTTTGTCAAAGAGAAGCGAAGTTATTTTGTCCTGGTTTTTTTGGGTTTTTTTACCGAAGAGGGAGTAACTTTTTTATTAATTAGTTTTGAAAGCTTAGATTTAAGTCTTGAAGCTTTGTTTTTATGAATAATATTCTTCTTGGCAGCTTTGTCAACCAGTTTTATTGCGTCCTTTACAACTTTTTCTGTTTTGCTTGTTTGGGCTTTTTTAACAGCAGATTTAAAAAGATTTTTTATTTTCTTATTTTCTTGTGTTCTTACTTTATCCTTTCTCAATTTTTTCTTAGCAGATTTTGTTACTGGCATGGGCAGATTTTACCATGCTATACTATAAAACACAATGGTTCGCAACCTTTTTAAGAAAAGCTTCGGAATACTGCTTGCCCGCCAGACAAATATATTAACAGCCGCATTTATAATAATGGCAACCATAATGCTGTCTCAGATATTGGGTCTTGTAAAACAAAGGCTTTTGGTTTCAATTTTTGGGGCGTCAAACACATTGGGAATTTATTTAGCCTCTTCCCGTCTTCCGGATTTTTTATTTCAGCTAGTTATTGCCGGAGCACTGTCTTCGGCTTTTATTCCTGTCTTCTCGGATTATTTAGAAAAAGGGAAAAAAGAAGAAGCATACAAAGTTGGCTCAACACTTCTTGTTTTAGGACTTGTCATATTTTCTATACTGGCTGTTATTCTTTTTATTTTTTCCAATCCTCTTTCAAAGCTTTTTTTTCCGGGTTTTTCTGCGGACCAGCTAAATTTATTGGCAAGCCTAATGAGAATAATAATAATTGGAGAACTGCTTTTTATAATTGGAAGCTTCTTTTCAGCTGTCCTTCAGTCTTATAACCATTTTTTAATACCGGGAGTTGCTGGCGCATTATACAATTTTGGAATAATTGCCGGAATTATCCTATTTCATCCGATTGCGGGAATCTATTCGGCAGCATACGGCGTAATATTGGGAGCTTTTATCTTTGTTGCTGCTCAGATTCCTCTTATGGCGAGGGTTAAATTTAATTTTAAACCATCTTGGCCTTGGAAAGAAAAGGGAGTAATTCAGATACTAAAGCTTATGTGGCCAAGAACCATATCCATTGGAATTTTTCAGTTGGGCACCATAATTACCGTTACGCTAGTTTCTTTTCTTCGGGATCCCGGAAGAAATTATGTAATTTTTGATTTAGCTCAAACACTCTCTTTTGCCCCCGTTGTTTTAATAGGTCAGGCAATCGCACAGGCCGCTTTTCCGGTTTTATCAAAGGAAAAAGATAGGTTGGAAGATTTTAAAACAACATTTATTACAAGTTTCAATCAAATGCTTTATCTTATACTTCCATTGTCCGCTCTTTTTTTGGTTTTAAGAATTCCGCTTGTCCGCTTAGCTTTTGGAGCCTCAAAATTCGATTGGGATGCAACAGTGTTAACAGGACAAACACTTGCGTTTTTTAGTATATCCATTTTTGCTCAAGCGCTTATATATCTTGTTTCTCGTGGTTTTTATGCTTTGCACGACACAAAAATACCGCTATTTGTAGGCTCTGCTACAACTTTTCTCATGATAGGACTTGGAGCAACATTTATCTTTGTTTATCATTTGGGAGTTGAGAGCCTTGCGATTGCAATTTCCATTGCAGCAATTGTTAATCTTTTAGTTTCATTTTTTCTCCTGGATATTAAAGTTGGAGGATTTAAGAGATTAGAATTTTTACTTTCCGTATCAAAGATTTTTTTGGCTACTATTTTTACCGGTTTTGCTCTTTATGTCCCAATAAAACTTTTGGATCAACTCGTTTTCGATACCACAAAAACAGTTAATCTATTAATGCTTACCGGAATTTCTTCTTTTGCCGGACTTTCTCTTTACCTTTTCTTAACGTGGCTTTTTAATGTTAAAGAAGCATCAACATTTCTTCTTATTTTTAGAAAAATAGGAAACTGGAGAGAGATACTTAGAAAATCTGAGGAAACAATCGACGGCACCCATATAAAAGTTTAGTCCTTGATTTTAGTTCTTTTTTAAATTATTATTCGCTCATGGCAGGAAAAGGTAACGAGCAGGAACCGCAAACATATGCTTCAACGGGAGTAAATTATGAAGCAATGGACCCCTTTAAGAGATTAGCCCAACTCAATGCCCACGAAACTTCATTAAATATAGAACGTCATGGAATGAAAGTAGTCGAAGAAAGTCGTGGTGAATCAGCATTTGTCTGGGATAGAGGTGATCATTACGCCGCTTTTGTTATTGAAGGATTGGGAACAAAAAATTTAGTTGCAGATGCAACAAGAAAAATAACAGGAAAAACTCATTATGATCAAATAGCACAAGACACAATCGCAATGATAGTAAACGATTTAATTGTGGTTGGAGCAGATCCTGAAGTGATAAATATGTATGTTGGAAGCGGATCGTCAGATTGGTTTACAGATCTTGAAAGAGCAGAAGATTTAATTGTCGGATGGAAGAAAGCTTGCGATCTTGCCGGAGCAACTTGGGGAGGCGGAGAAAGCCCGACATTAAAAGGAATTATCGCACCAAATGCCGGAGAAATTTTGGGTGCGGCTACCGGAATTATAAAACCAAAAGAAAGATTAACACTCGGAGATAAATTAACTGCTAGAGATAGAATTCTTTTGATTGAAAGTACTGGAATTCATGCAAATGGATTAACACTTGCCAGATCTATCGCAGATAAATTACAGCATGGATATGCTACCGAATTATCAGACGGTTCAATGTATGGAGAAGCTCTTCTTACGCCTACTCACATTTATGCAAAATTAGTAAGAGATTTATTTGAGCAAGGAGTAGATATTCATTATATGGTTAACATAACAGGACATGGGTGGAGAAAGCTTATGAGAGCGACACAAAGTTTCAGTTATGTTATTGAAAATATTCCAACTTCTCAGCCAGTTTTTGATTTTATTCAAAAGAAATCGGGGAATAGCGATGAAGAAATGTATGGAAATTTCAATATGGGAGCAGGATTTGCAATTTTTCTTCCGCAGGCAGATGTAGAAAAAGCAATTGAGATAGCAAAAGATAGTCATTATATGGAAGCATTAAATGCTGGGGTTGTTCAAGAAGGACCGAGGCAGGTGATTATTCAACCAAAAAATTTGGTATTCTCCGGAGAAACTCTCGACGTAAGATAATAAAGATTTTTTTTCTTTCCGATATAATTTTCTCACCACTTTAAACTAGAGACAACTGATATTCAGTTGGTGTCAGAAATTCTTCGGGAGAAGGAGGTAACATTGGGATACTTGGACCGGCTTCTTACATGATTTAACACAAATTGAATCCGTTCAGCAATTGGTAATACAGGAACAATTACAGGTTCATACCCAAAATGTCTATAAAAAGCAGATAGCAGAGGGTTGACCATTTTTGCTTGATGATCGTCTTCACTTCTTGCGTAATCTTTTTGATAGGGCAGACGATCCAATAAAAACACTCCTTTATAGCGTCTTTTCAGCACTGAAACTACTTCTCTTGGATACGTCTCAAAAGATCTATATTTAGGATTTTCTTTATCGACCAAATCACTTAAGGCGACATATGCAAAGGTATCCCCATGTATACCTCGATCTAAAAAAACTAAATCATCAGGTTGCAAATTATCTTCTATTTCTTCTTTTCTTCTTAGTGCTCGTTCTTGAAATACAAGTTCGTCTCTTCGTATTTCTTCAAGCGTTTTGCCTCTTGCCATTTCTTCATCAATAATCTGCCTTGCAGCTTCTTCAGTAATCTGATAACCTCTTTTTGATAATCTTTCAAGAAGTGTCGATTTTCCAGTGGATGGACCGCCAGTTATGACCCACCAATTTGTAGGAGTAAGCCCATCACGTCTTTCTGCAGTTGGATCTCTCTGAATATCTCTTTCTGTTCTATTATTCACGGTGACAGTATATCAAAGTTGATATTAGAAAAATTGATGATATAATCCGAGCCAGATGACACAGGAAGACCAACCCCAAGATCTCAGGGATATTTTTGAGAAAATGAAGGACCCTGAATTCTGGGGTGGCGTTGATCACGAAAGAGAGCCGATAACTAACCGACATACATGGGCGAAGTTAGATTTAGCACATGACGCATATCACCTTGCTCAGATAGCCGAAATAGTCGATAGATTACGGCCTGCTTTCTCAAAGAGAACAATTCTTAGCCCTAGAAATCCAGATCTTCTTGTAGGGTACCTTGCTAAATTGAGAAGCAGTTATGTATTAATTGATGATGAAACTGTTTATATCGTTGGACCAAATGAGGAAATAGACAAAATAGGTTCGAGTATTATTTTAAATGCAAAAGCTCTTAAGCATCCACAAGTTCAACCACCACCAAATACTGATGGTCCAATATCCTGGAGAAAAATTAATTTTACATACGATACTATTATCCCTGGTGATTTAGTTCCGGAGTTTGAAAGATTAGGAACTGAATTTGGGATTGATACCCTAAAGCCTTTGACCTCCGAAAGATATGGCTTTATGGCAAGAATTGGAGAAGATAATTATTTGAAGGCGCTAATGCAAACCATAGATATAGTTGGAAATACTCAAGATGTCAATAGAATTACTGGAGTCTTAACAGAAAATCATCAAGACGTAATTGATGTGATAGATAATTTTTGCGATACAGAATATGTGCTAGATTAAAACCTGTGTAATATTTATTTTCCCTCTTCTCTGTTATAGTTTTCCTACTATGAATCAATTAGAAGTTCGCCGGGGGAGGACAGTGTGTGAACTTACCAAACGACAGGAATTTAAAGGTTTGGAGTCACAATTTTTATCTGAATGTTTTGTCTATAATTCTTTGGACTAAAACTTTTTGCAAATATGTTTGAACCTCATCTCGATTCCCAGGATTCTGAACTCTTTGTTCTATTTCCATATCGTTTACTCCTAATCCTTGGGCAGAAAGAGTCGGAAAGAAATTTGCTTCAAGGAAGCGATCTTGAAGATTTTGATTGTATACAAAATCAATACCTGTGTAGGGGACGCCAAATCGCATTGTAATTGCAATTATAAGCGCTTTTTTTACAAGAGATTCCGGAATTTGGGGATTATCAGGATCAATATTGTGAGCAATAAGGACTTCCCGATTTGCCGGATCTGTAACTTTTTCGCCGTTTAATTGTATTGGGATTCCTCCTTGTGCAGTGTTTGAAACGATGTGTGGGGCATTAATATGGAGAGGACCATCTGGTTTACGTAAGTATGAATACATTGGATTAAAATCTTCTCTAGGTCTTGGATCTTGGAGTCTTCGTACGCCTTTTTCCTCAGGTGAACGAATAAGTGTTCCATAATGAATATTTCCATATCCGTCAGCCAAAATTCTGAAAGACGTATAAAATTTACTTGGAGTTTCTACATATTCCTGGAAAACCCAACCATCTTCAGGTTTCATGGAGGCAAAGCCTTCCCAATTCCAGTTCCCTTTTCGGATTTCCTCAGAACCGGCAATTATTTTCTTTGACCTTTTCCATAGTTTTCTATGATCCGAAGTCTCGGGTATTCTAAATGCAAAACTCCATGCAATAAATTTTGTAATATTCTCCCTGCCTTCCAGATAACAAACAGACTCTCCTCGGTCATCTCTTAAGTTTTTTGCAACAAAAGGGCCGGGTAGTCTCAGGACTTCAGTAAAAGTATATTCAGTTGGTTTTTCGATTCCCGGAATAGAACCTAATATTTTGGTCCTTTCGATTCCATCAACTAAAGCAGGATTTGCCATAAATCCAAGATCTTGAGCGCGAGGAGTAACCTGTGCCTTATCCGGTGTTAACGCACATATCGTAAAACCAAGCTTTTCGAATCCGTCTATTACACCGCCTCTATCTGCTTCTTCAAAAGCTGATCTTTGATTGCCCAAATATAAGACGGGGCTATATGCTCGGATTATTTCAGAAGTCGGTGTTTTCGTTCCACCATCTCTTTCTTTCCCTCCGCCAAAAAATCTTCTGATAAATGCCACGGGGGGAATTATAACAAAATACGGATTGAAGAACAAACTACAGGATAGAGTTTTCTATCTGATATAATCTTTTCATGGATCAAAGTAATATTAG
>Ga0080064_1004163_pt1 | contig 19093 bp, 32 predicted proteins | sample Subgrocontami54m_FD_69260 | JGI IMG/M metagenome (GOLD analysis project Ga0080064, IMG submission 69260) | Subsurface groundwater microbial communities from S. Glens Falls, New York, USA - GMW46 contaminated, 5.4 m (SPADES assembly) (version 2) ...
CGTATGGAAAGAAGGCTACCCGACCGTAGAAACCTTGATTCCGTATCGGATGGCGGTACGGATCAGGGCAGAAGAGAAGGCGACTGATATGTGGAGAGCCGCCGAGTCGAAGGCCAATGCGGAGATCGAGCGCCTGAAACAGCAAGTCTTGAAATTCGATCATGCTTACGGAGAGACGCTGCTAGCAAGAGACTTAGCAAGAGCGGAGATCGAGCGGCTACGCAGCCAGCCCAACGAGGGTCCGATCATCGCAGCGCTGCGGGAGTGGCTGATAGCGAACGAGCAGATGCTCTACTGGGACGATGCCCCCCAGAGGAAAACCTGGGCTTGCGGGTTCATAGATGGTGGAGCTGCCGCTTACGGAGTAGCACTTAAATACCTGGACCAACTCGTAGCTGAGCACGCGGAGTCGTCCCATGCCGAGCGAGTGGCGGAAGCGAGGCGGGTGCTGGAGTTCTTCCAGGATGAGCAGACTCGTATTGGCCGTGGATTTTTGCGCCCCTCGCAGAGGTAGCCGAAGCCTACGTCAAGAGCCGGGAGAATGCTGGGGAATGATCCAGGGTGGCAAGCCCATCGAGATTGTTTGGTACATGGGATTGAGCACGAAAAGCTGCCAAGAAGAAGGAGATTCCACATCCTGATCGATAAGCAGATAACCGATGGTCAAGTGTTCGGTGTTTGTAAGCCAGGTAGTGCGGAGTGCTGCTCATATTTGGTGGCAGGGCCTGATGGTTGGGAGTGCGGGAAGGCAACTCCAAGTGTCTATGCGGCTTTGACTGCCCGACGGCTGGCCAAAACTATGAATGCACTTGGCGACAATTGCTCTGGCCCACCGGACTTCTCCCAGGAGTACGCATGATGGACGGGCATGTCGGAGCAGACGACCAAGCGGCCAGCGTTATGCTTCGAGAGTTCCGTGAAGTCAGATCACGGGAACCCTCTGCTTTGGCCAAGACATTCTATGAGATTCTAGAACCGACACCCGATGGTGGAATAGGGAAGTGAACCGCAAACTCTGGCGGTTCCATGCCTGCCCTGAACCGTGTGGTGGAGATGGAAACTGGGACGCTGATCTCTCGGCCTATATCTGCATGTTATGTGGTCGAACGGTGGCAACCGATGAGCCCACCGAGAGAGTGGTGAGGTACGAGGGTTGGGCGGAGCCAAATAGTAAAACTGGCCTAGACCTTTCTAAAAACACTTCAAAGGGTTAGACTAAATTCGCCTATGCCAACCGCACTTCGCATCGCCCAGAAAGAACGCGCACGCCGAGCCCTTGAGGCTCGATTGAGCGGTTTGGACTGGTGGTCTGTCGCTCGCCTAACAGGCTATTCCAGCGGTGGAGCAGCGTACAACGGCGCGATGGCGATTCTCAAGAACCTTCCACGAGAAGATACCGGCGACCTTAGGATCTTGGAAGGTGAACGTCTCAGCGCCATGCAAGATGCTCTCTGGAAGCGCTGTATGCGTGGCGATGAATGGGCGATCGATCGCGTTCTGAAGATCATGGATCGCCGAGCGAAACTTCTTGGTCTCGACAAGCCTCCCGAGGAACAGAAAGTCGATATCACACTACGGATTCGCCAGGTCGCAGAACAGGAGGGGATCGACCCAGATATCGCCGTAGCCACTGCACTCCGTCTCTTGCAGGATCGTGTACCAGCATACGCCCTAACCGAGCCCAGAACAGTGGAGGCCAAAGTTGCCACGTAAGCGCCGATTATTCGTCAACCCTGATGATGCACTCAAAGAGCTAGGGAAACTCGACCAAGTCTTCATCATCGACACCACCGCTTCGATGCAGCCATTTCTGGACAATGCCAAGAGGTACATCCGGGAGTTGGCCGAGGAAACAGCGCAAGCCAACGATCTCGACCTGAGCTACTGCGTCATCGAATACCGTGATCATCCGCCACAAGACCGTTCGTTCGTGGTCAAGAATCGCGGGTTCGGTGATGACAAGCAGTTACAGTCAGACCTCGATGCCCTGCGAGCTGAAGGTGGAGGCGACGACCCTGAGGCTATGTACGACGCAGTCATAGAAGCTGCTGTACTCACCTACCGGCCTGGCGCCGACCGGATCGCGCTCTTGGTTGCAGACAGCCCACCGCACAACCCTTGCCTTTGTGGGTTGAATCCACTGAAAGTGATCGATGCATGTGCAAAGGCAAATGTGATCCTGAATGCTTGCTCGATCGCAGGATCGAAGATTACCGAGAGTGCCATGAGAGAACTCACCGATGCGTTGGGTGGGTACACGACCACAGTCCAGTCAGCGAAGGCGGCAGTCGAATATACCAGCGACACCTTCCTGAAAACGGCTGGTGACGTTGGTCGAGCTCGGGCTTACTACTCAGCAGCAGTAAGCCTAGGAGTGTCTGACGATTTCGCTGGGGCTACAGCTGTAGCAGCGAAGCTAGGCTGGGACGAAAAGACTGCGGCTGAGAGTGCGATCTATCTACGACGACGTGGCACAATGGCACCAGCGAAGAAGAAATGAACGAAGAAGAAATGAACGTACCGTTCGATGTCTTGAGATTGTTGTCGGGTTCCATGGTGTTCGCTTCTTCTTCGGCCAACCCCAGGTTCTCGTCTCTGTCGACGAAAACTCTGTACTTCAATAGTCTGGGCCGGGGCCAGGCCGTTTGGGACCGCCCGGATGCCCCACCCAAGAAGGCGATTATCAACGATTTGGACCCACTGCCGAAGCGGCGTGCTTTCCACGTAGACTGATGTGCCATTTGAAACAAGGTCGCCCAAGGTCATTGTTGCTAAAGGTGCAGCCGACGAATTCGTCGCTGAGACGATCGGCCTTACCAAAGCACATCAGGTAGCCCCTAAGTCACTCACGCGCTACTTCAATGATCCTGTAGCGTTCGTGATGGACATGTTCGACTGGTCAGGAACACGCCCTAATGGTGATTCCGAAAAACCGACTGACTACCAGATCGATATCATGGAGATCCTTGTCAACTCAGAGAGGCACCGTGAAGCAGTGTTCGGCCCGCGCGGACTGGGGAAAAGCGCGGTTGACAGTTGGCTGGTCCTGTGGTTCTCACTCACAAGAGATGCTGCGGAGCTGGATTGGAAGATCCCGATCACAGCGGGCTCCTGGAAACCTCACCTGGTGAACTATCTCTGGCCAGAAATTCACAAGTGGGCAAGGAGGCTCAGATGGGACAAGATCGGCAGGCCTTCTTTCGATACGCAACGTGAACTACTGGCGAATACGATCAAGCTACGGTTTGGGGAAGTGTTTTCGTTCAGCCCCAAGAATCCAGCGCTGGCCGAGGGTGCGCACGCGACCCAACTGTTCTTCTTGTTCGATGAAAGCAAGGCCATTATCGAGGGCCTATTCGATGCGTGCGAAGGGGCATTCTCCCAGGCGGGTTTAGGGGGAGATTACGACGCCTTTGCATTAGCCACCAGCAGCCCTGGGCCGCCCCTGGGCCGCTTCTACGAGATCTGCTCGTACAATACCGCATACGCAGACTGGGCGGTCCGCCCAGTCACGTACGAGGAATGTCTCAAGAGCGGGACGATCTCAGAGCGATACGCCGCTGACAGAAAACGGCAATGGGGAGTTGATTCCCCGATGTACCAGAGCCAGATTCTGGGACACTTCGCGGCGGAAGACGCCCAAGGGGTGATCCCGTATCATTGGGTGCTGGAGGCAACCGAACGCTGGAACGCCTGGTCGAAGGAGTTCGTCCTGGACCATGTTGATGCTATCGGTGTTGACGTCGCAACAGAGCAAGGTGGTGACAACACCGTGTTCGCCCTGAGAGAAGGAGATTGTCTGGCAGAGCTTAGGCGATACCCCAAGGTCGACACGATGCAAGCGGTGGGTTATCTGCTTGGACTCTTGGAGAAGTGGCCCAAGGCGAAGGCCATAGTAGACGTGATCGGTGTTGGGACTGGGCCGTTCGATAGGCTAAAAGAGCACGTGGAAGAGAAGAAGATCAAGCCCGAGCAGATCGTGCCCTTCAATGCCGGCTCTGCAGCGAAGGATTCTAGAGGAAATGATCTCGTCGATATGTCAGGAGAGCTCAAGTTCCTGAACAAGCGTGCTGCTGCCTGGTGGGGGTTGCGAGAGAGACTCGATCCAGCCCGGGACAGTGAAGTCATGTTGCCGAACGACCCGAAGCTGATTGGTGATTTGGTTTCGCCACAGTACCACATGACCAGCGCAGGGAAGCTCCAGGTCGAAGACAAGGGTCACATCCGCCAGAGGCTACAACGGTCGACAGATGATGGGGATGCCTGTATCCAGGCATTTTGGGATGAGCCCTATTCTCCCCCAGCCGCCGGAGTAAGCGTCGATTCTCCCAGTGTGATCGGGCCAGAACGCAGGAGCCGTGTGTGGTGAGGTGGCCTTGGCAGAAACGGAAGCCAGAGCTTGACGACCCGAATGTCAAGTGGTTGTACGTGTACGCCTTTTCGTTCTACCCGGCGGAAATCCTCGAATGGACGGACAAGCTGGTCCATATCTCATGGCGGCAATTTTCTCGGCAGGAAGAAAGGTGGGTTAAACGTAATGACCTGAAGCCGCTGGTAAACGTACAACAGCCCAAGAGGTACATCGAAGTCGACAATCTAGAAAGGGCCATTGAGGAAGCGGTCGCGGCTGCACAACTACGAGCGAAGCCACTTCTGTGACTGACACGTGGGTGATCAGATGACCAATATCAAACGGATATCAACGACTTGCCTGCAATGCAATCGGGCATTGTATGTTGAGGATGGACCAATCTGCCTGGTTTGTGCGCCAGCAAAAGACCCCACTGACGCACGCACTTCCTACAAGGATGTCAGGATTAAGATCACTGACATCCAACCTGATGGAACCCCCAGAGCCGAAATGTATGTCTGGTCATTAGACCCGCTGGTTGGAAAGCAAAGCACGAAGGAAACAGATCGCACCAAAGGCGACTATCAACGCCCAGACACTCAATGTTGTGGCCGGTTTGGATAGCATTCTCTACACACAAGTCCAGAGCATCTCAGATCGCAGGGGGAAAGCCATGGCGAAACCAAAAGCACCCGAGATCGTGACTTTGCCAAAACGAAGGGCATTCCATCTTGCCTGATCTGCTTACGAGTGTGTGGGAAGGGAATGACAATACGTTGCTACGCGCTTACATCCCGATGTGGTTCAGGAAGAACATCCGCCCATTGCATATCCTCGATGTGACATTTGGCAAGGGCACCTTCTGGAAGGGCTCTATCTCTGGTGACTTCGCTGTATTCACCAATGACCTGGACCCAGACCGATCAACCGACCTTCACTGTGACTACCGGGAACTTGCTAGCAGTTACGGAAAATCCCAGCGGGATACTTCTCATCCATTGGGATACAAAGGATTCGACATCATCGTTTTTGATCCACCACACTGGGATGACAAAAAGACTAAGAACGCCAGCCAACTCGGAGTGGACCGTTATGGCTCTGGTAGCCCGACCTTAGATGACCTAAGTAGATTCTTCGAAGGCTCCATGGATCTCACACGAAATGACGGTGGGCTGGTGATCTGCAAGACCAGCGACCAGATACACGGTGGCCATTACAATTGTGCCCTATTCGACTACATCGATATGGCACGTCAGGCCGGTCTGCACCTGTGTGACATCGTAGTAAAGACCCGGAAGAATCCAGGTCCACAGAACTATAAGAAGCAGCTGCATGGGAGGCGGCGCCACTCCTACTTCATCTGTTTCCGGAATGACTACCACAAAGGAGCGTGTTAGGTGGGTAAGTTGATGCCAAATAAAGCCAGCGAGCCCTGTCGGGGCGTTGCTGGGGTTGGACCAGGTGGGCACTATGAATATAGGCACTGCCTTGGCAAGAAGTGTCCGTCTTGTGGAGGAACGGGTATACAAACGCCATCGTTGCTACCTCCACCACCACCGTCGCCATTTAGGTTTTAAGATGAAATTTCGCAAGCGGCCGATTGTGATTGACGCCATCTTATTTGATGGAACGAACTTCGATGAGTTGGCGCGGTGGTCGGGTGGAGCAGTCCGTCCAGGGGTAACGATAGAACCGGAGGTAGTGGTTGATACGGCAGAGGGGAAGATGGCCGGCCGTACAGGGGATTGGATCATTCGTGGTGTAAAAGGCGAATATTACCCGTGCATGCCGGATGTGTTCGCCGTCACCTATGAGCTCGCCTGAATGCCAAATAAACCACCTCCAATGTGTGATCTCTGCCATACGCCCCACCACCCATTTATGGCTCACATCTTTCATGATCCACCACCGGAAGCATTCGCAACACTCCAGACAAAGATACGAGAACGAGTTGACCCACTTGCAGCAGTGGAACGTATCCAGGTCCTCTTGACAGAGAATGCCGCCCTTCAGGAAGAAGTTCACCATCTCAAGGGGCAGTTGGCCAAAATCAACACAACAACTACACCTGTTTCGGTTGCCAAGTTGGTGGAAAAGGCAAGGAAAGCGATGAGAAAGTGTGCTCAGTGCGGTGCCAATCGACGTATCGCTTGCAGCGATATAAATTGCGGTTTCCGCGATACGCAAAAGGGGTTATAATGGCCATGTCCAAGGGAGATTACAGAATGATAACGATTCTCCAATGAGCACATCGAAGGGCCAGTATGACGGGAGGGTGGGTCGTTATCGAGACCCCGTAACGGGTCGCTATGTACTTGATGACGGTGGGTCCAAGATAAGGCGACCCAGGACTATAGGTGGTGGCAAACTTTTGTTCAGAGAAGTCGTGCTCATCGGCTTGCCGATCGTGGGCTTCATTGGGCTGCTCTACTACCTGTTCTTCCACAGAACCCTCTAAGATTGAGAGATGAATTAAAGACAAGTTCGATATCCATCGTGCGGACTGGTAGGGTGGTCCACGAGGATTGGGTGAACTGGATGATCGCGCGCGGGTACGCGAAGCACACTTTTTCTGAGTGTCCTGGATGTGGAAAGGAAGCGCGCCTTCATGCACCAGATATGTGCCAATGGGAAGTATTACCACTCGAACACCAAGCCCAATACGAACAGGTCGGCACTGGGGACCTTGGTGCTGCGGCAATCATCACCGAACGGTGCCTGGTGGGTGCTGCACCGACCACATATCGACCACTGGCGATATTCAGTGTCCAGGGAGAAGCGCTCACCTCGCTCCTTTCACCAGGTAGGCATTGTTATGAGGTCATGGAAAGCCCGGTGCCAATAGGGGCTGCGGTCAGGGCGGTCGAGTACGATTCCATCCACAATATACTGCGTGTCACTATTGAAGGCCCAGGGCTGCCGGTGACCTATCGTGGTGGCAGTGCTGTTGAACTCGACGAAACCCTGATCACAAGCCCACTCTGTACAGATTGTGAGTGCTGCCATGAATAACGAAAATCCACTGTCAGGCGATCTGAGTTTCGAGCGGTTTATCGATGCTGTTATGTCGAAACCCAGCGAGATTCCTGAGGCGACCAAGCAAAGCCTGGTAACGATGGGCCAGATGGTAGGTTATTTCTACTGCGGCTGCGTCGCTTCTGGAGCAGAGGTGACCATGTCCGCCAGCATGGCGATGCAGTGGTACGACCGGGTGATGGCAAAGGGTCAGAAGGAGGAGTGATGTGCGGGTGTTCGGACTGTGGTAGTTATGAAATGTGGATTGACCACACCATCGATTTCGCTGGTCCTCACGGCAACAGCAAACTCTTGCCTGGGCTGATGTTCGCGCGCGCGGAATTCAGAAAACTCCACGCACCAGCCTCGACGTCCAGGTCGTTTGTGCCTGGCATACAAAACATGCGCGGTAATGGATTGGAAGAGGAAGATGTTCAGAGGGTTCTTGCGTTGGCTATTCGGTGAGAAGCCCATCGCGGAGCTAGAGTCCTTGCGGCGTATGCAAGGATCACACGACAGCGCCTTGGCTGCAATGAAAGTGGAGCGCGATCTCTACAGAACAGCCTACTTCGACCTTCTGCGTTACCAAAAACGTGGGAAGTGACCCAGAAGAGCATCCTATTGTCACGAATCGCTGGGAGATCCACAGCACCCAAGATTATGTGGACCAGATGTTGGCACGGTTGGGGCATGGTGTCATTGATCTTTCAAACGAAGAAGTTCGCAGAGGGTTTGCGTTATTCCTGGGGGAAGCGATGCGGCAGTTCGTTTCATCTGTCCAGTGGGATTTCGGTAGGGCTGCTACACGTGGGGTTGAGCAAGCGGCGCGGCTCATGAATGAACCTGGCTACTATGAGACGGTAAAAGTACGCAGGGCCAGGGGTATAAAGCGCAATCGCGAGCAACAAGAACAAGCGCGCGCCGAGTATGCTGAGAGGCAGGCCGAAGCCGACAAGATTCTACAGGAAGGGATCGCTGATGGAACGATCAAAATCTTCCCACAGAGAAAGCCGTGAACCCGAACCTGCAACCACTTTCTACGTGGATTGGCACCCAACAGTCTGGTAGAGGATCGCTATGTTGGCCTGGGCCTTTTGGCCCCATCGGCCAGCTGCCACTACCACCCAGGATAGCACGCCAGGTGGCCCGTATGCGCGCTAATCTCGGGCCTAACCCGCCTGTATACACCTACGAGCGTTCCGGGGGCAGGGATGTCCTTGTGCCACGCCTGGGATGGTTCCAGTGGCGTGCCGACCACCAGAATGAGTGGCATGAGTTCAGGCCAGACGCGAAACACTCGACCTGGAAGAAGTATGTGGTCCCGATAAGATGACTGAGTTCCAGATCATAGCCACTACAGTAACCGTGATGGCCATCACGGTGGCATGGGCTATGTGGCACCGTTGGCCATGGGCTATGCCCCACCACAAACAACCACATCAGGAAGTAGTGCCACTGCCAGATTTCCTGGAAGAGGATATCAGGAAAGCAGAATTGGCGATCGTGGAAAATGCGGCCAAATCTCTCGCCAAAGCCTTCGTGCCTCTAGGACGACCCCCATCAGCAGCCAGCTTGGGGATTTCCCCCACCCCAATGACCTATTACATTGGTGGCAGCAATTATCCACGTGAAAATGAGGGTGTTCCTAAAAAGGAGCGTATCAGGCCCAGGCCGCGCAAACCACTTCCTCCACTAGAGCCACTGCCAAAACGAAGGCTTTTCGTGCCAGGGTTAGAGTAGAATTACGCCATGGCCACGCTCCTTGAAGAAGTCCGCGCTTTTCACGCTACCCTGGTTACGCTTGTAGAACACCCAGGCCATCCGAATCAAAAAGTTCACGGACGACGTGGGCTCAATCTTGAACATACGTTTAGCCAGTTGCCAAAACGCACGATGTCACAAGGTGAGCTCGGATCAGCAGTAACGAACATTTCGAAGGTTCACGCCTCAGAACTGGATAAGCTCATGAAGAGCTTCCCAAACAAGCGGGGTATGCAGTCTTTGTTCGAGAGCGACCACCACTCGGTTTGGCTGCTGGAATGGTCAGGCAAAGACCGCACGGAATTTCATGACCACGGCGGTTCTGCAGTTGGTATACGAGTCCTAAGGGGCGCTGTGACTGAGATGTATATCGCGCCAGGCTCGAAGTCACCAGGTTTCCGAACATTCAAAGCTGGGTCGACCGTATCGGTGCCAAACAAGTGGACCCACGATATGTACGCGACTGGTACCAAAAAGGGCTCTTCGTACAGCCTCCATATCTACAGTCCACCCCTTAAAAGTATGACGTACTTCGCTGATGATGGCAAGACCGCGAAGTCGATGTGGAACCGCACGAAGAATCTCATAAAGGAAGCCCTACAAGGGCGTTCTGATGAGCTCTGCTGCCGCTTCGAGCCAGAGAAGCACGGTGGTATCGCAGAGGCGTTTAGGGCAGGTATGCACGCCGCGATAGCAATCCTCCAAGAACACCCAGGCCATCCAAACCAGAAAGTTCACGGACGACGTAAAGGTACGGGCTACCACTCCCCCGACCCATCGAAGGACCACAACGGTGATGGGGTAGCGGAATTCTCGCGGGTGGGTGTACACGGGAGTGAGGTTCCTGACAAGATTCCGCGCCTACCAGGATTGACCAAGAGTGAGCGCCGCGCGGAAACTGTGTTTGCTGAGATGTACGAGAAAGACCCAGATGGTATGGCGAGGAAGTACCTGGGTCTGGTGAAATCAGGAAAACTCGGTGATGGGCCAGGGGCATTTGCAACAGACGACGCGAAGATGCTAAGCCCGCATTACAACCCAAAGCAAGCGTTTGGTGGAGACCCAAGGGCAGCACAATCCGAAGCAGTGAAAGCCGCAAGGGGCAAGTACAACACCGCGACGTTCCAGACGGCGAACGCTATCACGAAGCGAGCGTTCGTGATGCATCTGGACGAATTGAATGCGCTACCAAAAGGCCATCCCAGGCGAACGGTGCTGATTACGAGCGGGGGTACAGCAGCGGGGAAAGGCTTCTTGGCAGCAGCTATGGGCGGTAAAGTGGGTGGGGTCTGGGACAGTGCTGGTGAATTGAACGGAGTCGAGAACCCTTGGGTTGCAGGCCATTTGAAGAAGCGGGGACTAAAGGGCATCTTCGGGTTTGTTGATGCACACCCCGAGACGATCTGGACCCACCCCAAGCGTGGTATCGTCGCTCGTGCTCAGAACATCGGCCGTATGATTGACGCCAGGTTGTTCGCTGATAGCTACACCCATGGACCGAAGAATTTCGCAGCATTCGCCAAGAAGCATGCCCCAGACCAGGACTTCACGATGCAGTATTTCCGGGTGGCAAAAGACATTCAACCAGGGCAGCTGCCAGATCGCATCAGGTCTATCCCGCGCGAGACACTGGCTCGTAAGTCGGATGATCTACACAAATTCGCTGTCCAAGATATACATTCCAGGCGCGCGTCCTTGCCAAAGCGTATCGTAGACCCTGCATTGGCAGGGAATCGTATCTGGGGCGCGCCGAAGCTCACTGAAGCAGTGAGGCTGTTAGGACATCCTTCAAAGGCTGTTCGTACATGAGTGAGCCGACCTACGAGACGTTCGAAGATCAGATTGAGGATGTCGTACAGACCATGCTTCAGTCTTGGGCTGAGTACTCAAAAGACCCGGAGAAGTATGATCGGGAACGCTTTGAACGAGAGCTATCTATCGAATCCGAACCGATGCCACTGGAAGAAAGCATCCGCCTACTCCGCGAATTCAACCCACATCACGACCAGGACGGGCGGTTCAGTAGTGGGGCGTCGAATCAGAAGGTACATGGTAGATTAGGACCGTCTCATAAGCCAAAAGCAGATTTCCAGGCGGCTCTCGACGCTTTCGCTGAAGCTCCCCTAGAGCACGGTAAATCCAAAGAAGCGAAGGCATGGAGGAAGAAGAACGAAAAGCTCTATGTACAGAATGATGATTTTGCGCTCATAGCCGATGCTGCGCTCGTAAACAACCAGGGTGGGTACAAGCGGATACGCGGGCCTTCGGCGAAACTGAACGGCGGGCATTCAGCAGCTAGACCGGCAAGTGAGTGGAGCGGCGGTACAGACGACTACAACCCGAACGACAAAATCATCACAGGTCCGGGCAGCGGCGGGTACGGCGCTGAAAAGACAGCGATCTTCAAGGGTCAGGCTGGGGCTGGTAGCTGGAAAGGCCCGTACGTGGCGAACCAAACAGGGCCGTTTGGGAGGGTGTCAAAGCACTCTTACGGTGAAGGTGCTGAAGCTCTGAATCGAGCCATCGTTCATTCAAAGCCACTCGATATGCCTCTGTATCGTGGTTGGAACGGTCGGGATAGCGATCCTCATATCGCAGGCCTGAAAAAGCTCAAGCCTGGGGATACGTTTGACGTCCATGGGATTAGCTCTTTCTCTGCGGACAAATACGTCGCAGATACGTTCGCACAAGGATGGGGAGGGCTTCCTGAACACGTAGTGAAGGCCAGGGCGTTCGGAGGCGTTGGAAACGAACGGGTCATTATGGAAGTTGCTCCAGGCGCACATGGAATTAAGACAGCAGCACTCTCGACGTGGAAGCAGAAAGAGGTCGTAACCCAAGGGCGCTTCCGCGTGGTATCGGTTGATAGCGAGCTCCCAGCCTGGTCAACGGTCCGAGCGAAAAGGCATATCATTCGCGTCGAACAGGTGGGCGTATGGGAACCGTAAAGCCAATGAAACCTACCGGCAAGCAAGAGGAGCCTTGGGTGGTGAGCGCCTTTAATCCACCGACCAAAGAATCCGAACCGATGCCCCTCGAGGAAAAGAATAACACCAAGGTGCCCCCAGTAGCGTTGAGCAAAGAGGACCAGGAACTTCTTGGCAATCAATAGCTTATCAGTCTCTGGCCTGCTAGATTCGACAGGGATACTGCGGGCCGCACTAACCCAACTACGAGAACATCCAGGACACGCCAATCAAAAGAGCCATGGACGTAAAGCTGTCAGTAAAGTTACGTCTGAAAGTGAAGGCGTAACCAATCTCAAGAGCTTCCTTGGTATGGCAGCTGGTGCTGGCTCAAAAACAGACGCCCTTCTCCTCTCAAAGGGCAAGGAGTACACGGTCGACGCCCAAACGTACAAGCACAAACTGCCGATGGGGAATCCCCATGAGTGCTATGCGAATGCAGGCCGCGCAGTACTGGGCAACGCCAAGGGCCATACCTACGTTGAAGGCTACATTTCAGTTCATGGTGTTCCGATACAGCACGCCTGGCTTGCAGACCGCCAGGGGCGTGTAAGAGATGTCACCCTCAAAGATGGCAGAGGCATTGAAGGCTACTTTGGCGTTCCTTTTAAGCCTGAGTACATCGTTAAGACTGCGACCACCACCAAGGTGTGGGGCATCCTCCATTACACGAACCGAAAGAGCATTGAATCTGGAGATATCAAGCAGGGCGTCCAGGAAAGCGCCAGTGAACAGGCGATTGCCCAGCGCCTAGTAACCAGTTCGGTTAATGTGCAATCAGAAGTACAGCGCATCCTCAGGGAATTCAACCCACATCACGACCAGGACGGGCGGTTCAGTAGTGGGGCGTCCATCTCAATCACACCGGTACATGGACGACGACACCACGTCGTCGGAGTTATTGAGCCGCTCCGTATGGTTACGGACCCGGCAGTTGCGAAGTCGATCAAGATAGAGCAGGCGCTGGGGCTGGACCAAACCTTAGAGTGGGACACCAATGCAAGGGGGAAGATTAAGGCAGCAACAGTCAAGGCTCTTGCCGCAAAGCTCGTGAAGAATGAAGATTTCATGAAGTTGGCCGATTTTGACTTCGCCATGGGTGGGCGGCCAAAGCTCTCAAGTATTCAACGGGCTGAAGAGTTTGTTGATGTTATGATCCACTCCTGGGCAGGGACATCTGGTGATCACAGTGCTCGATCTGTGTACATGCAACATATGGCCGCGAAGGAGTTCGGACTCAAGGCTGATACGAAACACATGATGCCACTCGATCAAGCATCAAGGAGTATGGCCTGGAGCACGAATGCAGATGGTGGTAAAGTGCCATCTTCTTGGAAGGGGTCGTATGCTAAGCAGCCATTCGTGAATGCTGAGCCCGGTACGCGTGCGTTTCTGCGTGAGCAGTACAACCAGACCCAGGCGATCTTTAAGAAACATGGAATCACTGAGATTGCCCTTCATCGCGGTTTCTTCGACCCACCGGTTGAGCCACGGAGGCCAGGTGGCTCAACGCAGGGCCGCATAAGACAGGCCAAGATTGGGGACACGGTTACCAGTACAATGCAGCCGATCTCATCCTTTTCGAGTCAGGCGCGCGTGGCAAACCAGTTTGGTTCAACAACGATCTCATCGAAAGTGCCTGTAAACCGTATCCTATCAACGGTCCGTTCCGGGTACGGTGCGAGCCATGAATACGAGTTTACAGTCTTGGGTGGTAAGGTGCGCGGGCTGGTAACGAGGCAAAACCCATGACCGATTGGGTGATCGATAGTCTCGACGCAGACATCCAGAATGCTGACTGGACCAAGACGCTCAGTTGGGATTTACCCACCGAAAAGGATGAGTTTCTTGTGGCCATCGGTGGTGAAAAAGAGCTTGCGGCCTTCATGAAGCGTCCAGCTGCCAAGGCGATGCCTGCCACGTTACGACTTGCATTGGCAAGCGCGGACGCACTCGCTGAAGCGTTCCGTATTGTGAATGGCTTAGAATGAACGAGTGGACCCCACTTCTTGAGATAGCTCTTCAATTCAAGGAAGCCGAAGGAGATAACACGCCGGTCAATGTCGTGTTTATGGATTCGTCGGAAATGCCGCGCGTCGGTGAAATGATTGCACTGAAGGACGGTGGACAATCTCTCGAAGTCTTAGAGGTGAAAAGGAAGGCACGCGGTTTCCAGATCAGCGTGCCCGCCAGGCCTTTGATAAAAGCTCTCGAGGAACTTGGAGCCTAAAAAGTGGATCCGACGGATATGGACGAAGCCCAGAAGGAGGACGAATGAACGCTGACACCGGAGTGATTCGAGAGCTGGGGCTAGACTTCGTCGTCATGGATAGCAAGGAGATCATCGAGAACAACTTCATGTACCACGCGCCCAAGGAGGGACAGGAGCAGCAATACGTAGAGTTGCGTCGTCGATCAGGAATGCGAGCGACTTTCAGCATGATGTGGGCGAATGCCTCGATTGCGAGAAACGGATGAGATCGCACCTGAATGACGGAATCGTGCTGGCCCTGATCGTGTTTCAGGCAATGATCGCCGCCTCCGTGCTGAACCCGGAGAACCTGGGGCTCCCACCGATGGTGTTGGCCTGGATGGCTGTCGCCAACGTCGGCGTTGGCGTGCTCCTGAACCGGCTCTCGACAATCGGGCAGAAGCCGGAATGAGCGCCCGCCCGACTTGGGATGAATACTTCCTCGCTTTTGCGGAAGTAGCAAGCACACGAAGCACCTGCCCACGAGCGCATTGTGGGGTGGTTGTGGTTGTGGGGAACCGGATTATCTCGACTGGCTACAACGGCTCGTCACCTGGTCAACCCCATTGCTCAGATATTGGGTGCTACCAGGAGGATGGGCACTGCCAGCAGACTATCCACGCCGAGGTAAATGCGCTTGCCCAGTGTGCCCAATATGGAACACCATGCCGTGAAGCGACGCTCTACATTTACTTTAGGAAGCTCTCCACTGGGAACTACCCGGACCCAATCCCGGGCTGTCGTGAGTGCAACAAGATGATCCGAGCTGCGGCGATCAGGCGGGTTGTGACACTTCATGGCGATCATTCGGTGGCTGAGTTCCTCTTATGAGCCCGGAGGAGGCACGAGTCGTCGATGCAATGTTGGCGTGGTTTGACACAACGGATAGGCGATGGATCGGGCCTGGTGGACTACGGGGCTTAGGCCGTCATTTTCGCTTGCTGCTGGGGCGTAACATTGATGAGCAGCCACGCCTGACAGACGCCGAGGCGTACAAGGAGTTCAGTCAATGAGCCGAACAGGACGATGATCGAGTTCAGTAGCGAAGAGCTAATAGTGAGGGCTCTCGATATAGCGTCCGGCTGGGTGAGCCCCGGGCAAAAGACAACGTGCGACTGTCACACGAAAAGCCCCACATACCCAGTGGCTCGTGAGAACTATCACGTTGAGCCGTGCCCCTGGTTTTACGTGGAGCGGTTGGCTGAGAGGGTGCGAGAGTTGGAGGGTGCCATTCAGCCACCGTCTCAGCAGCGGACGAAGGGGCGATGATGGCAGAAGATCGACGTTGTCCACGGTGCCACCTCAAAGACGGAAAGAGTGGGACCAAGGATGGCCTGTGTGCAACATGTACTCGTATCGTGCACGGCCCGTGGTGAGATTAGCTTGAGGGGGGACAACCCGGCTCCGTCCGAGGAACGCTCGTATGGGACGCAGATCGGCCGTGTCTCACAGATTCAATGAGGCGATGCGGAATTCGGACAGGAGTAGAAGAAAAATGGGACTTCGCGAAACGGTATCAGGGTGGTTCGGGCAGGCACAATCTTCCTCCACCCTACGAGAAACCCCTATCCCGAGTGGGGCTTACGACCCAGACAGCTCCCTCACAGCTTCCCAGATGGGCAGCAGCTATGTCAAGCGCCTCACGACTGATAACTCCAGAGATCTGAGTGCGATCACACAGCAGCGAGCACTCGATTTGTCATATTGGCTCTACGATTCAAATCCGATGGCCAAGCGAATTATTGACTCGACCAAAGATTCCGTCGTCGGGCAAGGCATCGCCGTGAACGCCACAGCATCAGAAGATTCTGAGCGAGAGAAGATTCAGCGTGTCCTCGATGACTTCTGGCTCGATGATATCAATCGTATGGACTTGTCTTGCCATAACCTTTGTGTCGATCTCGCACTCGCGGGCGAGTTGCTGCTGGCAGCGTATATCAACCCAGCTAACGGGAGCTTGCGCCTTGCCTATATCGATACGGGGCTGATAGAGGATGTGATCCCACATCCTCTATTCTCGCAGAAGGCGATGGCAGTGCGTCTTAACGCTGGTCAGAACCGGAAGATCATGCTGAAAGTCGTCGCGCTTGATGAAGATCCATCAAACACGACGGTTGGGCATTTGGTTGGCGCCAAAACCACCAAGGTTGACGGGGCCCATCCACAGAAAGACAAGGAGGGTGAAGGTGCAGCGGTTAGCCTTTACAAGGTTACTGAGGAATACGAGTTCGTGTTGGGACGGCGCGGGGGTCGGATTAAAGGTGTCTACGATGGTAGCTGTTTCTTGTTCACAGTCAACGGGGTTTCCTCATCGAGGAGAGGCCGGCCAGACCTTCTTTGCCTGATTGACTGGCTAGATGCCTACGACAACATGCTCCTGAACGAAGCTGATCGGGCAGTCTTGCTAAAAACCTTCATCTGGGACATCACCATAGAAGGTGCGACCGAGTCGGAGATCCGCGAGTATGCGAAATCCAACCCACCACCCAAAGCCAACTCTCAACGTATTCACAACGAAAAGGTCGCGTACAAGTCTGATACACCCGACCTGAAATCTGCGGACGCACAGGTACTAGCAGATCAGCTGTTGTCATACATCGCTACAGGAGCCAGCTTGCCAAAATTCTGGCTCAATGGCACGATGGATGTGAACCGTGCGACTGCGAAGGAGATGAACGACCCTTCCAGTATGCATCTGGCAACCAGACGGAAGTACTTCAAGTACGTAATTGAACGGCTCTGTAACTACGCGCTCGACCAGGCGGAGCTTCATGGGAGATTGCCAAAACGCAAGGAAGTCGAGGGGTCTGCTGGGAAGTACGAGCCCTGGGCATTTGAAGTGCATATGCCAGAAGCCGAGACGCGGGAATACTCGGCATTGGCTAGTGCGTTGCAGTCGGTCGTTAATGCGGTCGCCTTGGCTGTCGAGCGGGGCTTCATCGATATGGATGTAGCACAGCGGGCGATCGTGATGGTGATGAGTGAGCTCGGGATTGAAGTGGACCTAGATGAAATGCGCAAGGCGATTGAGAAGGCCAAAGCCGAAGCCGAAGAGGAAGCCAAGAAAGCCGAAGAGGAAGCGGCAGCAGGAGGGCTCAGTCCAGAGGACTATGATCGCATTATAAAGGGCTATTCTGAAGATGGAGTACCAGATGAGGGGGTTTTGGAGGCGTTAAGGTGAGCCAAGGTTCTCTCTGGTTTTATCGCCTAACTTGTTTTTCTTAGCGCGATAGCTTATAATCAACTATCTTCATGGAGGTGGCACTTCAAATGGCCTACAAGATCACAGTCGGAACCAAAACAGTCGCAGAAGGCGTTGCTCGTAAGGAAGGTGAGGCTCTGCTACATGCAGTCGCACTCGCCGTCGAGGAAACTGCCACTCGTTTGGGGCATGACGCTGAGGTAGTTGCAAAAGGCACCGGCAACTACACGGTCAAATACTATGTGCGTGGTGCGACCGAATACACCAAAGAGCTCAGTGTCTCTCTGTATGAGGACCGCTGAACCATGGAGCACAAGAAACTCGCCGACCCCATGAAGGCCAACAACACTTCGTTTAAGGGTGAAGTCGTCACCACATACGACCGACTTGTCGAATTGTTCGGAGAACCTGGACGTGGCGGTGACAAGACACAGGTCGAGTGGGAGATCGAGTTCGAAGATGGCACGATCGCCACGATCTACGACTGGAAGGAAACTATCCCACCGAAGGATGTCACAGACTGGCACATCGGCGGCATGAACGAACTCGCGTCAACGCTCGTGGCGCGTGAATTAGGGGTTCGGGTCGTAAGATGGTAACAGCCACTGTCGCGATTCACGACCACGTTCTTCATCTGACTATCGACCCTTCTCAGGATGAGGAGGGAAGGGCGGTTACTCAGGCATACACCGCAGTCATGGCCGAATACCACGCGACCTCTCCAGATCAAATCCCGGACTTCGAAGACAAGCTGGTGTTAGAAATGTTCCGCCAGGTAGCCGCCGGTGACCTCGATGGCCGTGACCTGGCCCACTTGGTAGTCGGGATGGAGGTCCTGTGAACCCACAGCTAGAAGCGATGAACGAAGCCCTTCTCCTAACGTCGACGGCGAAGCGGAAGGTGGCTACATTATTGGCGGCTGTAGACCACACCATCATGCCTGAGACTGCCGCTGCATTCAAGGCTCTAGACGAAGCCGAAAGCAGCCTTGGTTGGCTGCGCAGCAGCACTGAAGGTGCTATGAAGCTCTATCACTACACTGCGCGCGAATACCTGCCTTCGATCAAGAGGCAAGGCATTACACGCGGAGACGTCCCCCTCACTCCGACAGGAGGCTTTAATGCCCCCTGGCTCACCGATGACCCGAACGCGGCGCAGCAGGACTGGAAAGAGGGCTCTGGACTCGACAAGACAGCGGTCCGGATAGAAGTAGCGATCCCCAAGAGCGAACGAAAGAAACTGCTATCCTGGCCGGTATTAGCTGATCGAGCGAAGATGGACCCTACCTGGTACGAGGCACTCGACAAGGCTGGTGGGGGTGGGAGTGCGCACTGGCACGTGTTCTATGGACGTATCCCGCCGGGATGGTTCAGGTCCATAGAGGTCGCCTCACTATGAGTGAACCGATCAGCGACTCCGAATTGGAGGAAATTGTTGGTTTGGAGTCTGTAGCAACGCCTGGTCCATGGATGTGGGACGGTGACCACGACGATCCATATATCGGTAGTGACAGCGGCACAATTCTCCCTGTAGATGTGGACTGGTTC
>Ga0080064_1004164_pt1 | contig 19090 bp, 16 predicted proteins | sample Subgrocontami54m_FD_69260 | JGI IMG/M metagenome (GOLD analysis project Ga0080064, IMG submission 69260) | Subsurface groundwater microbial communities from S. Glens Falls, New York, USA - GMW46 contaminated, 5.4 m (SPADES assembly) (version 2) ...
CCGCGGAACTCCTCGATCGACTGGCGGTCGCTCTCGCTCAGGATCAGGTTGCCGCCCTCGCCCGCCTTCTCGAGCTTGGCCAGCTGGTCTTGCACCTCCTTCAGCTTGGTGGTGAGCATCTGCTCCTTCTCGCGGTAGCGGCGCTCGGCCTCGCGGCGCAGCTCGTTGACGAGCGTGAAGGGGCGGTCATCGGCGCCGCGCCCGCGCAGAGCGATCAGCGCCTCCGAGCCCGACAGGTTGTCGAGCGCGTTGACGACGAAGGCGGCGTTGCTGGCGTTGGGGATGGCCACCTGCTGGCCGAGGAACTCGCGCACCTCGACCCAGAACTGGTCGGCCAGCATGTCCGAATCGGCGACGACGATGGCGTTCACCCGGCCCGACGCCTTGTGCGGCTTCTCGGGAACGGCCGGCTTCTCCTCCTTGGGCTTGTCCTGGGGCTTGGCGTCCTTGGCCTCGGCCTGCTTGGGCTGATCCGCCTTGCCGGCTTCTTTCGGCTGGTCCTGCTTGCCGGCTTCCGCCTTGTCCTTGTCTTCGCTCTTAGCCTTGTCCTCGGCTTCGGCTTTGTCGTCACCCTTCGCCTTGTCCGCACTCTTAGCCTTCTCCGCCTCCTTCTTGGCGGGCTTGGGCGCGCCATCGGGGAAGGCGCTGTCCGCCGACCCCGAAACGCGCGCCGCCAGCATCAGGGCCTTGCCGCCGGGCTTGTAGGCGCGCAGCAGGGCAACCGGGTCCGGCACGGAGCTGACCTTGTCGGTGGCGATCTGCATGGCCTGCGGGCTCGTCTGCAGGATCGGCGTGATCTGCGTCTTGGCCCCATCGGCCTTGGTCAGGAACCCGGCCGAGGCCAGATTGAGGCGCTCGATGCCGCCCGAAAGCACGTCCTTCTCGTCGAGACTTTTCCGGTCGAGCGCGAGCCAGGCCACGTAATCCGTCACCACTGGGCTCTGGCCGCCGCCGAACTGCACGCGCCGCGCGTTGGCGAGGTCGCCGACGGCCTTGGTGGGATCGAACTCGAGACCCCAGGCCTTCAAGAGCTTGATGAACTCCGCACTCGGCGGGCCCGCACCCATGCCCATCGGTCCCATGCGCCCGCCCGTCTCGGCCACGGGATCGACGAAGGCCAGGATCTTGCCGCCGCCCAGCACGTACTGGTCGATGGCGTAGGCGGCTTCGGGCGTGAGCCGGTCCGGCTGGGCGACCATCAGCACGTCGACGTCGGCGGGGATCTCCTTGACGTCCTGAGCCAGCGTCTTGACCTCGAAGAAGTCGCGGATCTGCTCCATCACCACCTGCGGCGGCTGCGGCCGGCCGCCGCCCATCATGGCCATCGGGTTCATGCCGCCGTCGATCGGCAGGCCGGTGATGAGGCCGACGATGCGCTTCTTGGGATTGGCCAAGGTGTAGACGAGCTTGGTGAGGTCGTATTCGAGGAAAGGCTCGCGGTCGGTGGTGAAGAAGGGGATGGTGGCGTCCGTGTCGGTGGCGTTGCTGCCGACGAGGCCGAAGTAGCCGACCTCGCCTTCCTGGTTGAGGCGAATGCCGCGCAAGCCAGCCGCCACCGCGCGGTCCTCCGCGTCGGAGAAAGGCTCCGGATCGAACACGCTGAGCTCGAGCCGCCCGCGCGAGATGTCGCCGTACTGCTGCAGCAGCGCCCGCACCCGCTCGAAGTAGCGGCCATAGGTCGATGCCGCCTCGCCCAGCCGCTTGGAATAGTAGAGCTTGACGCTGATCGGCTCGTCGATTCCGCGCAGCACGAGGCGCGTGCCGTTCGAGATCGTGAACAGCCGCTGCTGGGTGAGGTCGGCCTTGGCGTTGCGCAGTGCGCTCGCCGCAAACAGGTTGACGCTCAGGAGCAGGATGAGGGCAAGGACGATGCTGCTCCAGGCCAGCGTGTGGCGGGGCAGGCGCGCGCACCTGGCAACCAGCCAGTCGGACGCCGGCCGAAACAACGCACGCACCCGGTCGAGAAAGCTTCCCACGAAATCCTCCCTCAGTCGGCTTTTTTCAGCTCGACGAAGATGCGGTTGGCGAACAGGGCGAAGGCGATCAGTGACAGGTAGAAAACGATGCCGGAGAGATCGAGCACGCCCTTGGCGATGCGGTCGAAGTGGGAGAGGAAGCTCATCGACGACACCGCGGTGACGACGAAGCCCGGCGTCCAGGCGCGCAGCACGTTCAACACCAGCTCGAGCCCGCTCATGACCAGCAGGAAGCAGATGCTGGCGGCAACGATGAAGGCGATCACCTGGTTCTTGGTCAGCGCCGAGATGCACGAGCCGATGGCCAGGAACGCACCCGCCATCAGGAAGCTGCCGAGGTAGCTGGCAAAGATCACGCCGTTGTCGGGGCTGCCCAGAACGTTGACGGTGATCCACATCGGCATTGTCAAAAGCAGCGCGACGCCGATGAAGGCCCAGGCGGCGAAGAACTTGCCGAGGATCGCCTCCCAGGGCGAGATCGGCAGCGTCATCAGCAGCTCGATCGTCCCCGACTTGCGCTCCTCGGCCCACAGGCGCATGGCGACTGCCGGCACCAGCAGCAGATAGAGCCAGGGGTGATACTGGAAGAAGGGGCCGAGATCGGCCTGGCCGCGCTCGAAGAAGCCGCCGAGATAGAAGGTGAATGCTCCCGTCAGCGCCACGAAGACGATGAGGAACACGGTCGCGAGCGGCGTCGAGAAATAGGCGACGAACTCGCGCCTGGCGATGATCCAGGTGTTGCGGGCAAGCTCACGCATGGCGGGTCCCCGCTTCGGAGGTGGTGATCTGGCGGAACACGTCATCGAGGTTGCCGCGCTCGACACTGACCTCCTCGACCTCGATCAGCCGCGTGCGAATGAGCGAGGCAAGTTCAGAGGCTGCCGGTGCGCCGTCGCGCGGCACGGCGCGCAGCTGCACCTTGCCGTTGGCGACGGCCATCGTCTCGACCTTGGCGATGGCCGCGAAGTCCGACAGCGCCTTGGCGACGGCCTCGGCCCGGCCCGCGGCGACGCGCACGGCGATGGTGCCGTGATAGGGCAGGCGGCGCATGAGGGCCTCGGCCGTGCCGTCGGCGACGATGCGGCCGCGGTTGATGATGATGGCACGCGAGCAGACCGCGTCCACCTCCTCCAGGATGTGGGTGGAGACGATGATCGCCTTGTCCTGCGCCATCTCGCCGATCAGCTTGCGCACCTGGTGCTTCTGGTTGGGATCGAGGCCGTCGGTGGGCTCGTCCATGATCAGCACCTGCGGGTCGTGCAGGATCGCCTGGGCGATGGCGACCCGGCGCTTGAAGCCCTTCGACAGCGTCTCGATCCTCTGCTCGAGCACCGAGGCGAGCTGGGTCCTCTCTACGGCGATGGCGATCCGGCGCCGGGCGTCGTCGCCGTCGAAGCCGCGGATCGCGGCGATGAAGGCAAGGAAGGCGCGCGCCGTCATGTCGCCGTAGCAGGGCGCGCCCTCGGGCAGGTAGCCGAGCTTGGCTTTGGCCAGCTTGGGCGCCGCAAACACGTCGATGCCGGCGACCCGGGCGCTGCCGGCGTCCGGCTCCAGGAAGCCGGTCAGCATCTTCATGGTCGTCGACTTGCCGGCACCGTTGGGGCCGAGGAAGCCCAGCACCTCGCCGCGCTGGACCTCGAGCGAGATGCCGTCGACGGCAATGATCGCGCCGAAGCGCTTCTCCAGACCTGAAGCTTCGATCAGCACCGCCATTCGAGCCTTCCTCCCCTTGGTCTGCCGCCGGGGCCCACGCTGGAGGCCACGAGAAGACCCTGAACCGAGCGCAATTGTGGCTTTTTTTGTTCGGCAGGCGAGGGTGCGACAGCAGGGCGCTCCCCGCGGCCACGTCGATCCTCTCGCCCGCGGTTAATCATGCAGGCGGTTGGCAGTGTCAAGGGGAGAGTGCCAGGCGATGGGGGCTGACGCAGGGCCTCGGGCACACCGGCAGTGGAGGGCCTTCCGAACATGGCCCGACTGCTGGGCAGACGCTGTTCAAATCACGCTGCGGCGTATTGCAGCCGAAGGCCGATCAATTGACGGGTGGTTCTTGACCCGTTCCCGAAGTGACGCCTTTTGAGCCCTTCACCTTCACGCCCCCCTCCATCAGCAGCAGACATCCGTTTGCCCGGGTGCAGCAGCACGGTAAGCGAAGTCAGTCGCCTGGGGCAACGTCAGACAATGAGACAGGGCACCCCGGTACCCCATAAGAGGCTCTCGCTCGGCGCGGAGTGCGCTCCACACTACTGACGTATTGCTGGGACATTCTGGCTTCGGACTGCATCACAACCGACAGCAGAATTGACCCTTCCCGCCGCCCCGATGGATCAACAGGGACCTCGCCCAGTTCGCCGCATCAATGTACTGAAATCTTAATGGTAGCCGTGGACGGCGAGGTTTGGATGCACCATGCCGCGCAGTGGTGCGCAACTTGGCTGTGAGCGCGGGGATTGAAGCGTTCGGGAGGGCACCATCTTGCTGGTAACCCTATTAATGCTTACAATGATGCTGATCAATGTTCGAACAACTGTCCACTGGGAGTATACATGAAAGAGGCCAAGCGCGGTGGAAGTGGTAGGTCATTTGTTCAGCACGTAACACAACGTGGCAACGTCTCCGTCAGTCGGGCCCGCCTGTTCATTAATGTATTGGACCCGCTGTATTGGATTGCCTCTCTCCTTTGCTGGCCCGTGTTGAGTGTTAAACTTCAAACAAACGAGACATATATCGTTCTGAAAAATGTCGAGAAGCATCGGCAGGTATTGTGGGCAAACGTTCTATTCGGATACCTTGCTTGGTACGGAATCAATCAGGCCGATTCCACCCGCATCGGAGAACTAGTATCTCTCCTTCTCGCCCCCGCCCTTGTCACCGGAAGTGCTTGGTTCGCCATCTCCTTTGGTGGTGTACAAGAAAAATTGCTTGACGCAGCGATTGATTTGACCAAATGGATGTTCATGGCTTTTACGATATCACTCGTAACGATGGCAATCGCGCTTTTCATGATTGTGCCCTGGCCAGTTGCTGTCGTGGTTGGTTTCATAATTTTCTTGGTGGCATTCGCCGCGATCACATACGACAATGTAGACAGCTTGAAAATTGGACTCGATGACGCGCTTCGCCGACATAGCCTGACCATGCTTTATCGTCTTCGTAAATTGGACTGCATCGATACAGTGCATAGTGACGAAGAGCTGCAGAAGCTCATCAATCTCTTGCGCCCATTGGGGGATGACAAGCAATAACACCGCACATTGACGACGTGTGTCGAGAAATGAGAGTAGCAGCGATGGCACAGAAGGCAGGCGTTAGCTCCAAGATAAAACGAAAGCCCAGGGCTGGAAAATTCATGACATCCCGCCCAAGGGTCATGATTAGCTACAGTTCCGAGGATCGCTCCATAGCATTGAAGATCCATGAATACCTGAGGCAGCGTACCAACCAAAAAGGCTGGCCGCGCTATGATATTAAGATGGATATTGTATCTTTTGACACCGTTGATTTCGCCCAGGCGATATATAAATCGGCTGAGCAAGCCGACGCAATGATTATCCTGATCTCCAAGTCTTCAATCAGATCACCCTGGGTGCAATTTGAACTAAACATTGCGGTCAATCGGTCTATCCATTCCCGCGACCTGGAAGGCACTTCGCAACGACGACCGGTTGTTCTTCCTGTTTTATTATCCGAGATTTCCGACCTGCCGTCGGTTTTTTCGATCATTAGCTACCTGCATATCATCGATTATACCGTGGACATTGATGGTGTGGCTCCCTTAGATGACATAGTCCAACGCCTGGACAATTCACTAAAGATGTTAGCCACTGACGAGGCGGCGTATATCAACACGCGCAAGGAGTTTAGTCTCAAATCAAATTACGATCGGTTATCACGGCAGTTCACTGAGATGGCTGAGAAGGCGCTTTCAAAGAAATTTCAGGACCTTGCGGATAAGATCGACGATCTTCGTCGTGCATCCGCCGCGAATAGCAGCATTCTTTCGCCCACTCACGTTTCGTTAAAGGAGAGGGACGCAAGAAAGGAGATCTGGGTGGTATCTTCTGATTTGTATAATGACCTTTACGAAGAGGAGTTTCATAAATCGATCCTGGCGAATTATCGCAGAGGCATCAGGTATATATTTTTCGTAGAAGACCAGCAGCGCTTTAAGGATCTACAAAGAGATTACGAAAATAAATATTCCAGGATCGAAAGCGATGACGGACAGTTACTGGACAATGCGGGCAACTTTACATTTGTATTGCTCTCACCGGGTACAATAATGCCCTTCGATGAAGTGGTCCTTTACGATCCTCGAGGCGGACGCGCCGCGTCAGGCTACGTCCAGCTCACTTTCGATCAGCACCCCACCCGGCAGACTGTCTATATCGATCTACCGAAGTCGACTATTGAGCACGTGGTGCAACGGCTTGTTGGGAAGGCACCCGACCTAGAAGCTCGGGGTGAGAACGTGGCAGCAAATGGGGGAAGAACGGTCAACAAGCCAAACAGCAAGCGCAGCGGTGCACATTAGTGAAGGCGGCCGTGTGCTGGTAGCGCCGCAAAGATGAGGTGAAAATCGTGCGGGAACAGCATCATTCGCCAGATTATGCCTCCGGAACGGGTAACTTCAGGCATAGCTACCACTTGGAAATGGTTTTGGACATTACTAGAGTAGAAAAAATTAAAGAAGCCATCGACTATTATAGATCAAACACTCGGCGATTCCTGGAGCTTGGGTCGGGCTCCGGCCTCTTCCTTAAATATGCCTCCCCGCGTTTTCATACAGTGGTCGGAGTTGAGCAGGATTTGACAATTGCTCAGGTTGCCAAGTCCGCATTGCAGAACGAACTCGCAGGAAATGTTCGGCTGCACGAAGGCAGTGCGTTTGAGGTGCAATTGGGAGAAGAACGGTTCGACGTTATTTTGTGCGAGATGCTATCGACGTGGATGATAACAGAGCCCCAGGTGCCTGTTGTCCGCGAGGCTCGCCAACGGTTTTTGGCTCCCGGAGGTGTATTGATTCCTCGCCGGGTGGTGAATCTGGCAGAACTTGGGCACTTCCCGTTTGGCAATGACCTAGTGCAAATCCCGTCACCCATTACTCAATTTACAGGAGTGCGATCACCAAGCGTGATCACGACTTCAGAAATTGCATCGTCACTGGAATTCACCGATGGCGAGCTGCCAGACCGCATGGAGGCATCGATTAGATTCGTGGCCCTTATGGATGGGATTGTGAATTGCGTGCGCCTGTCGTCTATTGTGGATTTGGCTCCAAAGGTGTGCTTTTTTTCCACTGACACTCTCATGCCCTACACTATTATACCGCTTCAGAAACCGATCGAGGTGGCGAGGGATCAACAGATATTACTTCGCTATCGCTACACACATCGGTCAGAGTTGAGTAAGGCTGTTTTCTGGGTGGATATTTGAGGTTTATGGCAACGTCAGACGCCTTCCCTTCAAAACCGGACATTGCCTGGTACGATTGGGATCCATACGATTTGGATCCTTCCATGCCACTGGCAGCAGGGTTGCTGACGTTGCCTAAATCACCGGTCACAAAGATTCCGGCGGTCATTCGATTTCTGGAGAACCCACAATCTCCGTTTCATTTGCCCGGCGCGACTTATCTCAGGGACCATGATGCGATCCACATCATACTGGGTCGAGGACTGTCATTGCAGGATGAAGCATTTGTGATTGGCTACACAATGGGGAACGACGCGAATTTATCGGGGTTCGATAGACATATATATAAGGTTTTTTCCAGATTATTTTTTAGGAAGCCTTTTAGATTCGGGGAAGAGCATATTCTGGTATTTGATCTCGCGGCGGACATCGGAATGAAACATGGAAAGCATAATATCCATCTTCTTGATCACGGTGCGAGCAGCGAGACGGCGATAGACAGGGTTCGTGATTGTTGTGGCATAACGTGCCAGTTATTGTTGGATTGGTTCGAGCTAGAATGCGCAATCTTACCCAACACACCGACCTCGAGACGGTTGCGGCGGCATATCAAAGGCGGACGGAAGTCGCCGCAGTGATGCGCCGTTATTTTGTAGCCACTTGCCGCGAGCATGCTTGGAGATCGGGGCCCGGGGACATGATCTGCATGTGCATCGGCGATGGCTCAATTGTGGTGCGGCTTGGCCTTCACGAACGCCGCCTGCTGCGCGGCGCTGGCCTCGCGCTGGTGCCTGGCCTGCCAGTCCTTGTAGGGCATGCCGTAGACCACCTCGCGGGCGCCCTCCTTGGTCAGCTCCAGGCCCTTGGCGTTGGCCGCCTCCTGGTACCAGTTGGCGAGGCAGTTGCGGCAGAAGCCGGCGAGGTTCATCAAATCGATGTTCTGCACGTCCGAGCGCTCGCGCAGGTGCTCGACGAGCCGCCGGAAGGCCGCCGCCTCGAGCTCGGTCACGAGCTGATTGTCGATCTTGGTCATGGCCCCATCTCCATTCATGCGCGCTCGCTGCACGCGCGGCGACACGCCGACAGCCCTGGGCAGCGCTGGCCGGCTCGATATATCGTTCAGCACCGTTTTTACAATACGGCAAAGCCGCGCCGCCCAGGCCGCCTGCCCGGCCGCATCGCGGATCAGGTCCTGGCGGATCTCGATCAGCGCGTTGGCGAGGCCGCGGCAGGTGGCGTGCTGCCACAGGCAGTCGCCCTCGAGCTGGCCCGAATAGGGCTCGTTGTCGCCGACGATGAGATCGCCCTCGGCGTAGAAGCCCTCGAGCAGCGGTCCCGCCAGCCGTAGGTCCCTGTCCCACAGCACGCCCACGTGCCACGGCCGCGGGCGCTCCTTCCAGCTCTCGGTGAAGGAGTGGATCGACAAGATGCGCGGCGGCACGCCGCTGGCCAGGCACTGGTCGATGACCGCGGCGATGGCGCGGTGATAGGGCGCGTAGTAGAGGCGGGTGCGCGTCTCGCGCTCGGCGTCGTCAAGGCGGCGGTTGCCCTCGATCACGGCGCCGTCGGAGAGTCGCATGATCAGCGTGGGGTCGTCGGCGCCGCGGTTGGGATCGATCAGCAGCCGCGAGTAGCGCGTCATCACGGCGGGGGCGCCGAGCGCCTCGGCAAGCGCGCGCGTCACCGGCGCGGCGCCGATGTCGTAGGCGATGTGGCGCTTGAGCTGCTCGGGCGGCAGCCCCAAGCTGCCGTAGGCCGCCGGGATGGCATTGCCGGCATGGTCGCACAGAAGGATCAGGCCGGCATCGGCACGGCCCGCGAGAATTGAATAGCTGTCGTGCTCCTCGGCGCGGATCTCTCGCGCGCGCAGTGCGTCATGAGGCATTGGCCGACTATAGTTGCCCTCAGGGACCTCGCAAAGCCACGATGCGAGCGCCAGGTCGGCTTGACGCTCAGGCGAGAGCGCCTGCAAATGGGCCCGCAACCGGGGAAATACCTTCCGCGATCCATGGCCGCTGCCCAAGCCCAGTCCGAGACGCGAGCCAGATTGCTGGCGCTCTACGACGCAGCCGTGGCTGCGGCCCACCCCGACGTGTGCCTGCCGCCACATCTGCCGCCGCCGCCCGAGGAGGGGCGCCTCTTCGTTGTAGGCGCCGGCAAGGCCGCAGCCGCCATGGCCGTCGCGGCCGAGACGCACTACCGCAGCGCCGGCGCCATTGATCGCGTCACCGGCTTCACCACGGCCCCGCACGGCACCCCCGAGGCGCTCGCCGTTGCTCGCCGGATGGTCATCGAGATCGTCTCGGCGCGGCACCCGACGCCGGACGAGGCCAGCGTGCGCGCGGCCGAGCGGGCGCTGGCGCTGGTGGCGGCGGCCAGGGAGCGCGATCTGGTGCTGGTGCTGCTTTCCGGAGGGGCCTCGGCGCTGTGGGCCGCGCCCGCAGCCGGCCTCACGCTCGAAGCCAAGACCGACCTGACGCGCGGGCTCTTGAAGTGCGGCGCCGACATCCACGAGATGAACACGGTGCGCCGTCACGTCTCGCGCATCAAGGGCGGGCGCCTGCGCAAGGCCACGCGCGCGCCCGTGCTGACGCTCGCCATCTCCGACGTGCCGGGCGACGATCCCGCGACCATCGGCTCGGGCCCGACCGTCCCCGATCCCACGACGTTGGCCGACGCTAGGGCCGTGCTCGACCGCCGCCGGCCGGCCATGGAGGCCTTGGGGCTGACGCTGCCGCCGGCGGTCGCAGCCGCGCTCGCCGATCCCGCCAACGAGACGCCCAAGCCGGGCGATCCCGCCTTCGCCAGCGCCGAGTATCGCATCATTGCCACGCCCGCTGCCGCGTTGGCCGCCGCCGCCGCGCTCGCACGGCGCCAGGGCTACGAAGTCATCGATCTGGGCGATGCCGTGACCGGCGAGGCGCGCGAGGTGGCCGCAGCCCACGCCAAATTGGCGCGCGAGGCCCAGGCCGCGGGGCGCAGGGCCGCCATCCTCAGCGGCGGCGAGCTTTCCGTCACTGTCCGCAACAGGGAAGGACGCGGCGGCCGCAACCAAGAATACGCGCTGGCGCTGGCGCTGGCGCTCGCGCTCGACCGCGCCGAGGGGATATCCGCACTGGCGGCCGACACCGACGGCATCGATGGCGGCGAAGGCAGGGTCACGGACCCGGCGGGCGCCATCATCGATGCGACAACGCTATCCGGCGTGCGTCACCTCGATGCCCAGAAGTTCCTCGATACTAACGATGCGACGAGCTTCTTCGAGGGCGCCGGAGGGCTCATCGTGCGTGGTCCCACTCACACCAACGTCAACGACTTTCGCGTCATCCTGGTCGACCCTTGAGCCGAGCCCCTGAGCCTATGCCCGCATTGCCGACCAGTCGCACGCTCCGGCTCGGACCCAGCGCCGCCACCTGCGTCATGTCTGTGGTGTTCGTCCTGCTCGCGAACCCGGCCCATGCGGACCTCAAGCTGTGCAACACGACCTCGAGCCGCATCGGCGTCGCCATCGGCTATCAGGACCCCAGCGGCTGGACCACCGAAGGCTGGTGGAACATCTCCGCGCAGACTTGCGAGACGCTCTACAAGGGGGCGCTGTCGAGCCGCTTCTACTACATCCACGCCATCGACTACGACCGCGGCGGCGAATGGGCCGGCAGGTCCGTCATGTGCACGGCCGACAAGACATTCACCATCCGGGGGGTTCAGGACTGCGGCAGACGCGGCTATAAGGGCACCGGCTTCTTCGAGGTGGACACTCAGGAAGCCAAGGACTGGACCATTCGCCTGACCGATCCCAGCGAAGGGGGCGCAAAACCCAAATGAGACGCACGAGGCGCGTCAAGATCGTTGCTACCCTCGGACCTGCGTCGTACGCCCCTGAGATGATCGAGCGCCTGTTCGAGGCCGGGGTCGACGTCTTCCGCATCAACATGAGCCACTCCTCCTTCGACCTGGCGAAGAAGGTGCACAGGGCCCTGCGTACGGCAGAGGCCAAGTTCGGGCGGCCGATCGGCATTCTCGCCGACCTGCAGGGACCCAAATTCCGCGTCGGCGAGATTGGCGGCGGCAGCGCCGCACTGCCGGAAGGCACCAACTACCGCTTCGACCGAACCGAAAGCGCCGGCGGCCCGAGCCGTGTGTTCCTGCCGCATCCGCAGATCTTCGAGGCCGTCGAGCCCGGGCACACGCTGCTGCTCGACGACGGCAAGGTGCGCATGCGCGTGACCGGAAAGAGCGCCTCCAGCATCGATGCCACCGTGCTGGTCGGCGGCACGCTGGCGAGCCGCAAGGGCATCAGCCTGCCCGACACGGTGCTGCCGATCGGGCCGCTCACCGACAAGGACAAGGCGGACCTCGATTTCGTCCTGAGGCTCGGCGTCGACTGGGTCGCCTTGTCGTTCGTGCAGCGCGGCGAGGACGTGAAGGCAGCGCGCGAGCTGGTGGGCCAAGCCGCCTGGCTGATGTCCAAGATCGAGAAGCCCGCGGCCATCACCGACCTCGACAGCGTCATCGCCCATTCGGATGGGCTGATGGTGGCGCGCGGCGATCTCGGCGTCGAGTTGCCCGTGGAGCGGGTGCCGGGGCTGCAGAAGCAGATCGTGGGCAAATCGCGCGCCGCCGGCAAGCCGGTGGTGGTGGCCACGCAGATGCTGGAGAGCATGATCTCCTCCCCAGTGCCGACCAGAGCGGAGGTGTCGGACGTGGCCACAGCCGTGTTCGACGGGGCGGACGCGGTGATGCTCTCGGCCGAGTCAGCCGTCGGCAAGTACCCGATCGAGGCGATCCGCATGATGGACCGCATTGCAGCCGAGGCCGAGAACGACCCGAGCTACGGCGCTATTGTGCACGCAACGCGCACACCGCCCCAGGCGACCGCCGCCGACGCCATCGCCGCCGCCGCCCACACCGTGGCCGACACGCTCAAACTCGCCGCCATCATCTGCTACACGGCCACCGGCTCGACCGCGCTGCGCGTCGCGCGCGAGCGGCCGGGCCTGCCGGTGATCGGCCTCTCGCCGGTGCTGGCGACGGCGCGCAAGCTCGCCCTCGTCTGGGGCCTGCACTGCGTGCTCACCAGCGATCCCGAGAACCAGGCGGCGATGGTGCGCAAGGCCTGCCGCATTGCCTTCGACGAGGGCTTCGCCAAGGCCGGCGAGGGCGTCATCATCGTCGCCGGCGTGCCGCTCGGCTCCCCCGGTACCACCAACATGGTCCGCATCGCCCACCTCGACGACAAGGGCAACCCCGTGGCGGAGGGGATGTAGGGAGCGGGGGTCAGACTCCTCGCGCTAACGTCTCAGAGAATATGCAACGCTCAAGGCGACGGGTCTGACCCCCGCGGCTGCCATCACCGGAACAGCACCAGCACCAGCGGCGGCAGGATCAGGCAGAGCCCGTAGACCGCATAGACGTCGATCGCGTAGCGCAGCCGCGCCCAGGCCTTCTCCCGCCACGGCACATCTGGCTCGGTCCGCGCCATCAGGTAATCGACGCGCGCGTGATTGAAAGGGCAGCTGCGCACCGCCTCGTTGTAGCGGCGGCGGAACTCCTGCGCGAGGGCGGCATCGGCGCCGCGCATCAGCTTGAACTCGTGGTAGAGGTCGTTCACGGCCAGCGCGCAGGCGTGCATGTGATGCGCCTTCATCTTGTAGTCGTTCATCGCCTCGATGAGGGCCAGCACCAGCGTGAACACCGACGACATGATCGACACCAGCGTGACGAGCCGGTTGGCTGCGGCATCGAGCTGCTGGGCATAGACGGCCTGCCACACCGAAAGGCCGACGAAATAGAGCGACACCATCGACATGGCGAACAGCGACACGATATGCTTGCGCTCGAGCCGCTCGGCCGCGTTGAAGCGGGCGGCCTTGACGGTGCGCATGGCACCGAGCAGCTGCTCGGCCGGGCGATCGCCGGCCTCGCTGCCCTTCGGCGCGCGTCTCGCGGCGATCGCCTCCTCGATCGAGGCGACTACGCGCGGCGTGAGGCTGGGCTGCCGGTTGGATGAGGCCATGAAATGCCGGGCGTTGCTTGGCACGCCCGTGCTTAGCGCGATTCGGGCGCTGCCATGCCTCTACGCGCAGGTAGGCGTCAGTGCACGCGCAACTCGCCGTCGACCAGCCGCAGCTCGGCGGGCGTGATCAGCTTCTTGTGCGCCACCGTCACGCGGTAGAGCTTGCCCTCGAGGTTACGCGACCAAAAGTCGAGAAAGGTCTTGAGGCGCGGGAAACGGGGATGCACGTCGTACTCCTGCCAGATGAAGCTCTGCAGCAGCGAGGGATGATCCGGCATGCGGTAGAGGATCTCGGCGGTCGTCAAACTGAAGCCCATCAGCTGGGCGCGAAAGTCGCGATCGGTCAAAGCAGTCATAGGCGGTCACCCTCACCGCGCTGGCACGCGACACATCCCGCAAAGCTATTCGAGATTCGCGCGCGATGGGTTGCATAACTCCCACAGCCTAAACAGGCAGTGGGCAGTCGGCAGTCGGCAATAGCGATCTTTCGCCTGTTCCTACCCACTGCCGATTGCCTACTGCCTACTGCCGCATTTAGCACTCTCCTCTTGACACTGCTAACAGCCCTTCCTAATACCAACGCCGACGCGCGGACCCCGGCCCCAAGGGCCGTTCGGCGGGTCCGCGCTCATCGAATGGCGGGTTGGCGCATTTCTCCCCTCCCGCTGCAATCGGAAATTCGGGTTCTAGAACAGTGAGGTAGAAGCCATGAAGTTTCGCCCCCTGCACGACCGCGTGGTCGTGCGCCGCATCGAAGAGGACATGAAGACCGCCGGCGGCATCATCATCCCCGACACCGCCAAGGAGAAGCCGATGCAAGGCGAGATCATCGCCGTGGGCCCGGGCGCGCGTGACGAGAGCGGCAAGCTCGTGCCCCTCGACGTGAAGAAGGGCGACAGGGTGCTGTTCGGCAAGTGGTCCGGCACCGAGGTCAAGATCGACGGCGAGGAACTCCTCATCATGAAGGAGAGCGACGTCCTGGGCGTGATCGAGGGAAAAGCCTCCGTCCGCGTCGCGGCCTGATCGCCTGGCTTTCGAGCCTGTTCGGTCGATAGGGGCGAGGTGAGGGGTCAGACCCCTTTCCTCCAACCGCGGTGCCCTATTCAAAACGTTAGACGAAAGGGGTCTGACCCCGTCTCACCGGAGTTCCAATCATGGCAGCCAAAGACGTCAAATTCTCACAAGACGCGCGCGAGCGAATGCTGCGCGGCGTCGACATCCTCGCCAATGCCGTTCGCGTGACGCTGGGCCCCAAGGGCCGCAATGTCGTGCTGGAGAAGAGCTATGGCGCACCCCGCGTCACCAAGGACGGCGTGACCGTCGCCAAGGAGATCGAGCTCGAAGACAGGTTCGAGAACATGGGCGCGCAGATGCTGAAGGAGGTCGCCTCCAAAACCTCAGACATCGCCGGCGACGGCACGACCACCGCGACCGTTCTCGCCCATGCCATCGTCCGGGAGGGATCGAAATCCGTTGCAGCCGGCTCCAACCCGATGGACCTCAAGCGCGGAGTCGACTTGGCCGTGGCCGCCGTCGTGGCGGAACTGAAGACGAAGGCCAAGAAGGTCACCTCCAACGACGAGATCGCCCAGGTGGGCACCATCTCCGCCAACGGCGACAAGGAAGTCGGCAAGATGATTGCCGAAGCCATGAAGAAGGTCGGCAACGAGGGCGTCATCACGGTGGAGGAGGCCAAGAGCCTCGAGACCGAGCTCGACGTGGTGGAGGGCATGCAGTTCGACCGCGGCTACATCTCGCCCTACTTCGTCACCAATGCCGACAAGATGCTGGTGGAGCTGGAGAGCCCCTACATCCTCATCAACGAGAAGAAGCTCTCGAGCCTGCAGCCGATGCTGCCCCTGCTCGAGGCGGTGGCCCAGGCGGGCAAGCCGCTGCTGATCGTGGCCGAGGACGTCGAGGGCGAGGCGCTCGCCACCCTGGTCGTCAACAAGCTGCGCGGCGGCTTGAAGGTGGCCGCCGTCAAGGCGCCCGGCTTCGGCGATCGGCGCAAGGCCATGCTCGAGGACATCGCCGTCTTGACCGGCGGCCAGGTGATCAGCGACGACCTCGGCATCAAGCTCGAGAACGTCGCCCTCAACATGCTCGGCCGCGCCAAGAAGGTGTCGATCGACAAGGACAACAGCACCATCATCGACGGCTCGGGCAAGAAGGCCGACATCGAGGCGCGGGTGAAGCAGATCAAGCAGCAGATCGAGGAGACCACCTCCGACTACGATCGCGAGAAGCTGCAGGAGCGGCTGGCCAAGCTCGCCGGCGGCGTGGCCGTCATCAAAGTCGGCGGCGCCACGGAAATGGAGGTCAAGGAGCGCAAGGACCGGGTCGACGATGCGCTCCACGCAACGCGCGCCGCGGTCGAGGAAGGCATCGTGCCGGGCGGCGGCGTGGCGCTGTTGCGCGCGATCAAGGTGCTCGAGGGCCTCAAGGTCGACAACGACGATCAGAGGATCGGCATCGGCATCGTGCGCAAGGCCCTGCAGACCCCTGCCCGCCAGATCGTGCAGAACGCCGGCGCCGACGGCTCGGTGGTGGTCGGCAAGATCCTGGACCACAACAAGTACAGCTACGGCTACAATGCCCAGACCGGCGAGTATGGCGATCTCGTTGCCGAGGGCGTGATCGACCCCACCAAGGTCGTGCGCTGCGCGCTGCAGGACGCCGCCTCCATCGCCGGCCTCCTCATCACGACCGAGGCGATGGTGGCCGAGCGTCCCAAGGAGGCCGCGCCGCCGATGCCGGGCGGCGGCGGTGGCATGGGCGGTATGGGCGGCATGGACTTCTAGGCTCCGCTGCTCCACTCTTACCCATTGCAGAAGGGGTCAGGCCGGCAGGTCTGGCCCCTTTGTTGCGCTCGGCCCCTCGAAGCGGCTACCACATTGCCCGGGTAGACTTCTCGTAACCGGGCCTGCGTTCGGTTCGGAGCTTGCGGCATGACCGACATCGCCACCCGCGTCTACAACCACGCCTGGAAGATCGATCCGATCGTGCGCTCGGTGGTCGATACCGACTTCTACAAGCTGCTGATGGCGCAGACGATCTTCCGCCGCCACCGCGACGTGAAGGTGACCTTCGGCATCCTCAACCGCACCGCTTCGGTCAAGCTCGCCCAGCTCGTCGACGTGGGCGAGCTCAAAGAGCAGCTCGACCACATTCGCACGCTGTCGCTCTCCCGCGGCGAGTCCACCTGGCTGCGCGGCAACATGTTCTACGGCAAGCGGCAGATGTTCGCTCCCGACTTCATCGCCTGGCTCGAGGCCTTCCGCTTCCCGCCCTACCACCTGGAGCGCAAGGGCGACCAGTACGAGCTCACCTTCGAGGGGCCGTGGATCGAGACCACGATGTGGGAGATCCCCGCGCTCGCCGTGCTGATGGAGCTGCACAGCCGGGCGGTCACCAAGGGGTTGGCCAAGTTCGAGCTGCAGGTGCTCTATGCGCGCGCCATGACGCGGGTGTGGGAGAAGATCGGCCGCCTCAAGTTGCTGCCCGACGTGCGTATCGCCGACTTCGGCACGCGCCGGCGCCACGGCTTTCTGTGGCAGGACTGGAGCGTGCAGGCGATGATCGAGGGGCTCGGCCCCGCCTTCCTCGGCACCTCCAATTGCCTGATCGCCATGCGCCGCGAGGTGGAGGCGATCGGCACCAATGCGCACGAGCTGCCGATGGTCTACTCCGCGCTCGCCGGCAACGATCGCGAGCTGGCCGAAGCGCCCTACAAGGTCCTGGCCGACTGGCAGCAGGACTACGATGGCAATTTGCGCGTCATGCTGCCCGACACCTACGGCTCGCGCAATTTCCTCGAGCGGGCGCCCGACTGGGTGACGAATTGGACCGGCGTCCGCGTCGATTCCGGCGATCCCATCGAGGGCGGCGAGATCGCGATCGCGTGGTGGGGACGGCGCAAGCAGGACCCGCGCGACAAGCTGCTGATCTTCTCCGACGGCCTCGACGTCGACGCCATCGAGCGCATCCACCGGCATTTCCACGGCCGCGTGCGCATCGGTTACGGCTGGGGCACGCTGCTGACCAACGACTTCCGCGGGCTCGGGCCCGACGGCCGCCTCGATCCGTTCTCCATCGTCTGCAAGGTCGTCTCCGCCGACGGCCGGCCGGCGGTCAAGCTCTCCGACAACCCCATGAAGGCAATGGGGCCGGCGGCCGAGGTCGCCCGCTACCGGCGCGTGTTCCAGGTCGGCGAGCAGATGAGCCTGCCGGTGGCGGTTTGAACGGCCGCGGCCGTGACAACGGCTAATCCGTCCGCAGGTTCAGCTTGCGCACCAGCGCTCCGTAGCGCTCGTAGTCCTTGCGCAACAGCGCCTCCAGCTCCTCCGGCGTGCCGGCGCTGGGCGTGAGCGCGAGCGGGAACAGGCGCTGCCGCATCTCCGGTTCGCGTGCGACCTTGTTCATCTCCTGGCTCATCTTACGCACGATCGGTGGCGGTGTGCCGGGCGGCGCGAACATCGCAAACCAGACGAGGAAATCGAGCTCCGGGTAGATCTCCTTCAACAGCGGCACGTTCGGGAAGTCCGGCCGCCGGCTGCGGTCGAGCACCGCCAACAGCTTGGCCTTCCCTGACGAGATATGCGGCATGGTGTTGGGGTCCGCGTGGATGTGGAAGACGCCGGCGAGGAAATCCGCAAGCGACTCACCGCCACCCCGATACGGGACATGAAGAACATCCACTCCCGCCTGCAGCTTGAACGCCTCGCACATCAGATGGCCGTAGGAGCCGATGCCCGCGGTGCCCCAGCTCAACTTGCCGGGATTCTGCTTGGCATAGCTCACCAGCTCCTGCACCGAGTTGGCCGGCACGGACGGGTGGACGGCAAACAGCAGGGTCCCATCGGTGAACTGCGTGACGGGCACCAGGTCCTTGAGCGGATCGAAGGGGGTCTTGCGCAGATGCGGCAGGATGACGACGCTGAGCGAGGCCGTGGCGAGGAAGGTGTACCCGTCCGGCGGCGACTTCACCATGGCCTCGATGCCAATCGCCCCGGATGCGCCGCCCTTGTTGTCGACGACGACCTGCTGGCCGAGCGCGCGCGACAGGCGATCGGCAAACGGCCGCATCGTGTTGTCGGTCGAGCCGCCCGGCCCGAAATTGACGATCACCCGCACCGTTCGGTTCGGCCAATCGCCGGCACCCTGTGCCGCCGCACCCGTGCTCCCCAAGGCGAGCAGCGCTGCAGACCCTGACCCGGAAAGAAGCCGTCGCCGCGAAATCGATTGCATGGGCGCCTCCCTGACGAGCAATCCTTATTATTGCGGAACGTCAGCATGCATCTCCGCTGTGAAGCGGTCAACGTGTCGGATCAAACGTGTCGGATCGAAGGCTAGGCGCGGCCGGCAAGCTCGCCGAGCTTCGTGCGCAAGGCAGCCTCGTCCGCAGCAAAATCGCCGGCGATCCACCAAGCCTCGAGCGCGCGCAGGAGCTCGCCAACGCGCGGGCCCACGGGCACGCCCAGCGCCATCACATCGGCGCCGCCGAGGGCCAAGCGCGGCGGCTGCCAGCGTTTCGGCAAGTCGAGCCGCTCGCGCCAGGCTCGGTCTGCGGGCGGCGCCGCCGATCGCGCCCAGACCATGAGCACGCACTCCCGATAGGCCTGTTCACCTTCGGCATAGAGGCAGGCCTTGGCGGCCCCCCCCGGCGCCGCCGGTCCGAGGTCTGGCG
>Ga0080064_1004166_pt1 | contig 19089 bp, 12 predicted proteins | sample Subgrocontami54m_FD_69260 | JGI IMG/M metagenome (GOLD analysis project Ga0080064, IMG submission 69260) | Subsurface groundwater microbial communities from S. Glens Falls, New York, USA - GMW46 contaminated, 5.4 m (SPADES assembly) (version 2) ...
AGACGCGGCCGGAGGAAAAGGGGATGAAGTTCAAGGACCTGCCGCCGCTGGCGGACGAAGGGGCGCACACGCTGGATGAGATGTGGGCAAACGTCACTTACTTTTTGAAAGCGGTGATTCCAACGGCCGAGAAGGCGGGCGTGCGGCTCGCGCTGCATCCGAACGATCCGCCGGCGCCCATCAGCCGCGGTTCGCAGCAGATCATGGCAACGCTGGCGGGATGGAAAAAGCTGATCTCGATTGTGGACAGCCCGTCCAACGGGATCACGTTCGATTGCGGCGTGACGCGGGAACTGGGCGAGAATCCGGTGGAGGTCTGCCGGTACTTCGGCTCGCGCGACCGGATCAACCATGTGCATTTCCGGAACGTGCTGGTCATGAAGCCGTACGAGCGGTACACCGAGGTGTGGATCGACGAAGGGTTGAACAACATGTTCGCGGTGATGAAGGAACTGGTGAAGCAGAAATACACGCGGCAAATCTATCCGGAGCATCCGCGGCGGCTGGACTATGACGTCGAGCACGGGCAGATTGGCGGGTACCCGGGCGGCGGCGCCTACGCGGCGATCGCCTACAACGTGGGATATGCGCGGGCGATGATGCAAGCGGCCTACAGTTAGATTGCCGAGGTGTCGAGAAGAGTCTCGACACGGCACGCAGGAGTGCGTGCGCCACAGACTAATGTGCCCCTGCGGCCAATTTAAGGGAAATCGGGACACAAACAATCGCGATGGCCTCCGATATGAGACACATGCGCCACTTGCTCGCCTTGTTGCTGACTTGCGTCTGTTGCTTCGGCGGCGCGCCGATGAAGAGCGGGGGGAAAGTTCTGGCGTGGAGTGAGGGGCGGATGTCCCTGCAACTGAGCCGCACGGTGCATGCGGAAGGGATGGAAACCGGCGTCGCGCGCGAGGAGACAGCGGCGAGCGTGCACACAGCGGTGATGGAGGCGGCACGGCAATGGAATGAGACTGGGCAGGCCAGGTTCAGCATTGAGATCGCGCTCACCGACGCGACCAAGGTGCAGCCGGGCCTCAACCTAGTCACATTTACCGACACGGCACCATTTGACAGCGGACAATGCGACCGGAAGCTCTACATCGCCTGCACCGTCCTGTTCTTTTCGCCGGAGAGCGGGGAGATTCAAAACGTCAGCATCGCTTTTAATCCCTATCTGCGCCACTCCTCCATCGGGATCAAGGGTACGCACGATGTGGGCCTGGTGATGATGCATGAGCTGGGCCATGCGGCCGGGTTGGATCACAGTCCGCTGCTGAATTCGGTGATGGCGGCATCGGTGGAGCTGGCCGGAGAGGGTGGCGGGGCGGAGTTTGCGTATCGTCAACTCTCCTCCGACGATGCGTTGACGCTGGCTGCTCTTTATCCATTGTCCGAGGTTGGGGAAAATCCGCCCGGACTGATAATGGGAACGATCCGGCGCAACGAGCAACCGGTGACGGGAGCCAATGTCATTGCCATGGATGCGCTTGGACGGCCCGTCTACTGCGCACTCTCGGAGAGCGACGGTTCCTACCGGCTGCTGCTGCCGGCGGGCGAGTACCGGCTGGCGGCCGAGCCGCTGGATGGTCCGGCGCTGGCAATCCAAATGGTGTCTCCGCCGGCCTCGGCGGACCCGTTCCCGACCATCTTTTGGACCGCCGGCGGCGGCCAGACCAAGGACGCGGACAAGATCACGGTGAGCGCGGGTCAAACGCGGGCGGGCATCGATTTCGCCGTGCCGGACCTGCCGGTGGTGAACGCGGAGTCGATCGGGCTGGTGCAGTCCGGCCTCTACCTGGGCGGGCAAAGGGTAACGGTGGGGCGCAGCCGGGAATACATGCTTGGCCTGACGCGTACGCCGCCGAGGGGAAATCCGGTGGTTGAATTTTGGCAGGCGCCGGTGGTTGGCGACGGACTGGCAAACTTTCCCAACAGCGCGCCACAGTTGGTCCGGCAGCGGATCAAGGTGGAAGCGGACACGCAACCGGGCGCATACACCGTGCATTATTATGCGGACAACACCGGTTCCGTGCTGGCAGGCGCGTTGCGGATTGTTCCGAGCCCGGAGCTGAAGATGGCGCTCGACGCAGCGACAGGAATGGAAGCGGCGGCTTACACGGCGGGCCAGCTCATCAGCCTGCGCGGCACCGACCTTGCGCGAACCACTACGCCGGCCCAGGCGTGGGCGGAAGGCTCGGTGCGGCCGAATCAACTGGCCGGATCCTCGGTCCGATTTGGCGGACGGTGGGCGCCCTTGTTCGCGGTGACGCCGGCCGAGATTGTTGTGGAGGTTCCGGCCGGGCTGACCGGCGAATCGGCGGAATTGCGTGTGGTGACGGGGGCGGGCGTGGAAAGCGACGCACTGACGATCAAACTGGCGCAGTAGAATGAGGACTTGCTTGCACTCGGGCAAATCCTTTTCGGGGCTACGTTCACCATCGCCAGTTCCTATGCACTAGGCCGGAGGCTGCTGCGCCATAGGGAGCTGCCTGCCTCGATTGCCCTGGCGGTGGGCGCGGCGCTGCTGGCGCAAATTATTTTTCTTCTCTTGCTGGCCGGCCGGGTCAATGCGTGGACCCTCGGCATTCTGGGCGCGGCGGCGCTGGCTCTTGGGTACAAGGACGTTCGAACCAAGCTGCCGCGTCCGTCCTGGTTGTGGGCGTTGTTTGCGCCCTATGCGGGACTCTACCTGGTGCATGCACTCACGCCTGAGATTCAACCGGACGGTTACACGTATCACTTGGGACTGGTTTCGGAGTGGTTGCGCACAGGCTCGCTGGGCCGCCGCGTTGGCTTTTACGAAATGCTGCCGCAGGGACTGGAGATGCTGTTCACAATGGCGTTCGCCTACGGGAAGCATTCAGCGGCCAAACTGATTCACTTCGCGTTCACGGTTGCGCTGATCCCGCTAATGATCGCCACGGCCAAGCGGCTGGGCTTTCCCGGCACCCCCGCGGCGGCGATTTTCTTTTTCGCGCCGGTGGTGGGGGTGTGCGGCACGGCCGCCTACAACGACGTCGCTCTAGCCTTCTACATCCTCGCGGTTTTTTACCTGCTATTGGAAAAACCACAGCCATGGATGTTGCTCTTGAGTAACACGCGCAAAACGGAGCTGCCGTCCGCGGCGGCAGTTCGCATGTTTCTGTCCAGTTTGGGGGCGCGGACGCCGCCCTTTGCGCTTCTAGCAGGCGCACTGGCGGGCTTCTGTTACGCGGTGAAAATCACCGGCATCATCATTGCTCCCGCGGCAGCCGGCTTTTTGCTGATCCGGCGGCAATGGCGCTCCGCATTCCTGCTGTCATGCGGGGCATTGTTTGTGATTGCTCCGTGGATGCTGCGAACGGCCTGGATGTCGGGCAACCCCTTTGCCCCGCTCATGAACGAGTGGTTCCCCAATCCCTACTTCCATATCACGGAAGAACACGGCTTCACCGAGTGGCTGCGGCACTATGGCGCCAAGCCGTTGGAGTTGCCACTGGAGGTGACCGTGCGCGGCGCCCTTACCGCGGGGTTGACGGGCCCCGTATTTTTGTTGATTCCGGTTGGTCTGGTGGCCTTACGCAGCCGGGCGGGTCAGCTGCTCTGGCTCGCCGCGGTGGTGTGCGGCATCCCGTGGTGGGCCAACGTGGGGACGCGTTTCCTGATTCCTTCGATGGTGTTTCTCGCGCTGGCGCTGGTGCTGGCGATGCCGGGAAGGCTCGCTTGGGTATTGGTTGGGGCGCAGGCGATTTTGTGCTGGCCGCAGGTGGTGGAGGTATACGCGGCGAAGTACGCATGGCGATTGCACGGTTTCCCCTGGGAGGCGGCGCTGCGCGTGGAGGACGAGCAGCAATACCTGCGAGCCAATCTGTGGGAATACCGGATTGCGGAAATGCTGCAGAAGCACACCAAAGCCGGAGAACTAGTTCTGGACATGGCATCAGCGCCGTCGGCGTATGTGAGCGCAACGGTGGTGAACCCGTGGCAATCGGCCAAGGGTGGGCGGATGGTGGACGCGGTGGCGCTGGGCTCTTCGCCCGACTACCACATGATTCATAGCCACGAGTTTCGCTGGAGAGCGCAGCCTGTGTCTGCGATACGGGTCCACTGGTCCAGCATTCAGGAATTGCAATTCTTCGATCGGGACAAGATTGTTTTGCCCAGCCGTACATGGATACTACAGGCCAGCCCCAACCCATGGGAGGCGCCACTGGCGATGGACCGCAATCTGGCCTCAGGCTGGCAGCGATGGGATACAAGAAAGGAGAACGGGATTTTTGAGGTGCGATTTCAAGCGCCGATGCAGACCACCGGAGTGCGCGTCCTGTCGCGGGACTCGGAACCCGGGACAGCGGAAGTGGAGGACGGCAGCGGCTGGCATAGGCTGCTGGCTCCGAATCGCACGCCAGTGATTCCCTCAAACCTGCGGCCCGCCGCCGGGAGGCTCATCCGCCGAGAAGGGTTCCACTACGTGCTGGCGCGGATCATGGAGGATGGCTTAGGCCCCATCAGCCGGGACCTGGTCTATTCGGCCGGAGACTGGGGGCTCCAGCGGGTTGATCAGGTAGACGGCATCCATTTGTTACGCGTGCAGTAAACTACTTCTTCCGCGGTTCCCTAAGCCGATTTTCATACCAGACCACGTTCAGGCTGGCCTGCCCGGCAATGAGCACATCAAGGTCCTTGTCGCCGTCCATGTCGACGAGCCGTATGTCGTATGCGGCCTGGTTTTCGTAGATGTGATGGGTTGTGAAGTTACCCTTGCCGTCATTCTCGAACCAGGCGGCAATGGCCGAATCCTTGGCGCATGTGACCGCGTCCAGATCGCCATCGCCATCGATGTCGCCGATGGCGAGCGAGTGCGGACCCACCAGTTGGTCATTGATCACGTGCGGGGTCCAGTTGGGCGCCTCATACCAGACGAGCCCGCGGCCATGCCCGCGCGAACATATAAAATCGGCCTTGCCGTCACCATTGACGTCGGCGATGTGGATATTGGTGGCGCCTTCCTGATCGACGGCGATGACATGTTTCTTCCACGGTTTGCGCGGGTCGGCGGGCTGCTCCCACCAGGCGAACCAGTTGCCGCCGTCAGCCACTTTCGCCGCCGATGCGATATCCGGGCGGCCATCCCCGTTCACGTCGCCGAAACCAAGATAGTGACTGAGACCGGGGGCGTCTTTGTCGGCGAAAATGTAGCGTTCCCAGAAAGCAGCGGCCTTGCGCGGATCGGGCGGCACGCGGAACCAGGCGAGCGATTGCGGAAACTTTCCTTCCGCCAACGCGCTGTTGCCGATGATGTCGAGCTTGCCGTCCTTGTCTACATCGCCACGGATGAGCCCGTGGATTCCGTTAACCCCGCCGGCGGCGAAATCGTCCACCACGTGATAGGGCCACGGGTCCTTGAGCGGATTCCTGGGCCGTTCCAGCCAGAAGATGAGGCCGGGAGAATAGCGCGTGCCCACATAGTCCAGGTCGCCGTCGCCATCCACGTCCATCACCTCGCTGTGAATCGCGTTTACGCCGGTGTGGAGCAGGATCTCTTTCCAATCCGGGGCGACGTAGAGCAGCGTTCGTTTGCCGTTGTTGTCGTTGCTGATCACGTCCGGCTTTCCATCGCCGGTGAAATCGGCCCCAATGGCGGTCTGGTTGTGGTAGCCCTGTGTGACCAGGTGCCGGGTCCACTGCGGAGCGGTCTCATTCCAGTAGATGCGCACGTTGGCCGTGGCGCGGCCCACGGCGATAATTTCGGGGCGGCCGTCGGCGTTCAGGTCGGCCACCACCAGATCCTCGGCGGCCATGGCATCGTCCACCATGGTTTTCTTCCAACTAAGATCGGGTGACTGTTTGTACAAAGCGACGCCATAGGGAGTGCCGCGCCAGCCCACCGCCAGCTCATCGCTGCCGTCACCGTCAAAGTCGCCCCAGCCGAGCGCGTGCGCCTGCGAGAGTCCGGTTTCGATCACCTGGCGTGTCCAAGTCTGGCCCGGAATCGCCACCGGCTTGTTGCGAATGGCGCCTTGCGGGGTGAACGGCTGTGTGGGCTCCTGGTAGATCACCACACTGTTGCCGTGCCAGGGCTCCACCGTGGCCAGATGGCGGACGCGGCGGAGGTGCCCCAGTTTGATCTCGCCCGGCGCGCCCTCGGCAATCTTGCGTTTGCTCCAGACGCCGGACGGGCTGCGCTGCAAGGCATGGACGCCCTCCTTGCTGGCGGTGAGAATCTGACCGTCCTCAATGATGAAGTTGTGGATGATGTGGAGCGATGAGTCGGCCACCTCCGTGGTCCATTGCCCATGGGCTGGGTCGGACGGCGGACGCATCACCAGGATTCTCCCGCCTGCGCCATTCCAATCGGGCGCCTTGGTCAGGCGGCCATGCAAGGGAACCACGATGAGCTCGGCTTTGCCATCGCCGTCCACATCGCCCCAGCGCATGCGGTGAAGCGTCGGCTCCTCGCCCAAGGGGAACAGCGGCCAGTTCCCCGCCCCGGTGGTGTGTTTGATCCATTGCAGACTGCCGCCCGCGGTCGTGTTGGTGGGCTGCCAGTCCGCGCCGATGGCGAAGTCGAGTTTGCCGTCGCGATCAATGTCGTGCGCGGCGATGCAGACATTGTCCTTCTTGGTGACTCCGTCCAGAATGACATGCTTAGTCCAGGTTGGATTCTCGAACCAGACCACTTGGGTGGGATTGATGGCGACAATGTCGATCTTGCCATCGGCGTTGACATCTTCGGCGAGAACAGCGTAGACGACACCGAAATCCTTCTGAATCTCCTGCGGCCGAAACTTTACAGCAGCGCTGGAGTGTCCGGCAAAGAGGAGGGCGATGAAGGCGATTGGGGTTCGCATAGGGACTAGCATACAAGAGCGTTGGGGAGTGTTGGAAGTGGCGGAGGCGTGTTAGCGTTGGAGGCATGAAGTACCCAGTCGCCTTGATACAGACCGAGGAGGGGTATAGCGTTTCTTGCCCTGGTCTCCCCGGGTGCTGGTCGCAAGGCGCCACCGAGGAAGAGGCATTGGCGAACATACAAGACGCGATCCGTGAGTATGTCGAAGTCGCTAAACAATTGGCTGGCAAGCAGAATTTGCGGGAAGTGGAGATCCCGGCTTAGCCCTTGCCGAAAATACAGGGATTTCTCACCATTGGCTTTCACGTGGCGAGGCAGGGCAAGCATGTCGTCATGACCGATGGCGGGATACGTCTATCGCGCTAGTTGACCGCAACCAAGTTCCAGACCTTCCGGATGGTATTGTGCCGGCAACCGCACTCTCCCTTGACGTGCCACTAGTCAGCCGCAATGCCGGGATGCGAGCGTCCAGAAACTTCAGTGGCCGGCAGCGATATTGACCCGGGCCTTTCCGTCTGTGTCCGGAGACAAGGCGGCAAAGAAAATGTGGGCCACCGGATCATAGGAGAACTCGCGAATCGATCCACGAATCGCCCGCGCTGCCGGCTCTGCCGCCGCATAGCCAAGCACCGTACGCTCGGATTCTCCGGCGGCAAAGTCCACATCGAAGGTGAGGGAACCCGGTCGATCGCCCTCGCCATTGAGTTGAACTTCTGTTACCCGGGTTCGTCCCAAAGGAACGGAGTGTTCCAGATCGCCAAACAACGCAAGGCCCGATTCCAGGATCGGGTACACCACCAAGTAAGCCATGTCATCCTTCAGCCGCAACTCTACACGATCGGATGCGTCCCGGATGGAACCGCTGCCGCTCAGGTAGTCGAGAACAAACACCGGTCCTTTTGCGCCGAGGCTCGCTGGGGTCAGGCTGGCCTCCCCGGCTCCGCCACGAGAGTAGGCGAACACATACCATGCCTTGTAACCCTTGAACTGAGTGTGGGAGCTGACGATCATCGGTTGGTTTCTGCCGTTTGCATCCGCCAGGACGCTCTCATCGGTTGGCACAGCGGGCACATCGGGCTTCACCAGGACGCCGTCCGCGCGAGCCGCGCGGCGAAGATTCCGCGAGTCCAACCGGCCGATGGCGTCGCCTATCCCTACCGGTCCAGCCGAAAGCAGCGAGACGAGCAGGTTGCCGGTCTCAGAGCTTTGGAATACGTCGGCAAAGGGCCACTTCCCTGCTGAGCGAATCAGCCGTGAAGCGTAATGAAATTCCTGCCACGTCGCCGGCTGCAAACGGTCCCGGCTGCCGCGAACCGATGTCACGTTCGGGAATTCCACACTCTTGAGGATTTGGCGGGGTAGTGCCATGCAGTACTGAATACCGAAATCCTTCAATTGCGAGGCCATGTTGGAAAAGAACTGGTTCGGGGCATCCAGGCCGGTCTCGGGCTTGGCCTCGGTTCCGAGCCAGTCCTGTTCATAGACGGCGACGCCCTGCTGCCGAAACTCCTCCGCCAACCGCTGGTAATAGGACAAGTCGATCACCACGTTGCGCGACATCTTGTACCGGGTCCGGTACGGACTCGCCGGATCAATCCAGCGGGCGTGCACGACTAAGGGTAGTTGCAGGCGTTCGTGTAAATCCTTGAGTCCTCCGGGGAACAATTCGGGAGCAGCGCGATACTCCCAGATACCACCGGCGTGGTCTGTCCAATCTGCCCGAGCGCCCTTCGGATAGTGCCAGCTATCCAGTTGAACGTAGCCAAGGCGCGCGCCTTTGCTGGTGAACTCGTCTTGGAGAGCCAGAAAGGTTTCCGTGTAGGATTTTCCCGGATCGCTCCGATAGTAATACGCCCCACCGTTGTCGGTCCAATAGCCAATTTTCCGCAGTACGACATCGGCATCGGCTGGCAGCGGTTTTTTTTCTGCTACGGCAGCCAGGGCTTCTCCCCATGAATTCATCGTGGCGTTCATCCCGCTCCCGAGTGCCAACAGAGTGTAAAATTTGCTGCCCGCGCGGATGGTTTGAATTTCCTTGTCGACTCCGCAAATCAGTTCCCCGGCTGGGCTGATCCATTGGCGTTCGACATTGGGGCGGAGCACCGGCGATAGAATCCACGTCCTCTTTAGATCGTCGAAAAACTGCCAGGGACTGTCCGGGGGAAGTTCGGTGAACGTAGCACTGGCAAAAAAGCCGGCGTAGGCCAGGTGGTGAGCCAGCCTGGGATACTCGCGGAAACTCGGGAACCCGCCACGATTCTCCGCCTGAATCAAGTACTCATCGGTGAACAGCACGATGGGCCGCCGATAGTAGAACCGGATGGAAGCACGCCGCGTTCCGCCGCCGTAGTCGAACGAGTACTCATCGCAAAGTCCCAACGTGTCCTCGTTGTAGGCATGGCCAGGGTTTCGCAACTCTGAGTCCAATTGCCCGGCGAACTTCCAGGCGAATTGATCCTGCCTGACTTCGTATCGGCCCGTGGTGAGATCGATGTCCGCGGAAACACCGGCGTCCGGAAACGCCAAATGCTGCCCCATCAGGGCTCCCGGCAACAGACAAATCCCCCATATCCACTTCCTCGTCCCTCTGGAATCCAGTTGCCACTCTCCATTACCGCTACGGGGCGTTTGGCACGCCCTCTTGCTTGACCGGTATTTTGTACCAGCCCAAAGAGTATATCGCGACTTAGGATCGGCCGGGTCGAGCTTCGGTATCTCAGGGGGTTAGTCTATTGATTCCAGCCCCAGCCCCTCAATGATGGACTCCACCTGATCTGTGCCGACGTGAACCGGCTGCCGCATTTCCGGCGGCGCGGAGCGATCATCGAATGCCGCAAAGAGCGCCATCTTGGCAATGGCGTACTGCTCGGTGCCATTCAGATCGCGGCCGTGAGTCTTCTCCCATGCCGTGACAGCGGCCTTTGTCAAGAAAATGGAAACGGGAAATGAGGACACCCGGTCCGCGCTCACTTCGAAAACGAACTCCGTGGTTGCCGCATCCGTGCGATGACCCTGGTAGAAATATTGATACACGTAGCCGCTCAAGGCGGAATGTGTCTTCTGACGCCGCACCGGCGGAGCGCCAGTCAGCGGAGCGGGAGTTTTCTTTTTGAACCAGCCAAACAATAATGGATTCTAGCATGCAGCCGGAACTGGTCCGTGGAATTGAACTGTTCAACAAAGCCGAGTATTTTGACTGCCACGAGGAACTGGAGATCGCCTGGACGCCGGAGCAGGGCCCGCGCCGGTTGTTCCTGCAATCCATCATTCACCTGGCGGTCGCCTTTCATCATCATGGGCAGGGAAACCCGGACGGGGCTGATCGCCAATTTGAAAAAGGGCTCAAGAAACTGGCCGGATTCCTTCCGCATTGCGAAGGCATCGCCACCGGGCGTCTCTACCAGGACACGGTGGCTTGGCGCGAACGCGGCGGTCCGGCTCCGCGGATCGAGCTACAATGAGTCAGCAACCATGTTTCTGCGCTTCTCCTTCATGCTGGCGCTGCTGGCGCGGTTAGGCGCGCAGAATCCGCCTCCCGCCGCGCCTGCCGATGTGGCCCCCGGCGGCGTGTTCCGCTTGCCGCCGGCCAACCCCTTGCCCCCGGAGGCCGAGCCCGCGCCCAAAGTGGAGGAGCCCAAAAAGCCGGTGATGGAGTATCTCGGCAAACCCATACAGATCCCGTTTGCGTGCACGGAAGAGATGATGAGCGCGTTCGGGATGAGCTGCACTGACGAGCAGCCGTGCCGCATCTTTTCCGAGATCTCCGGGTTTCAGCCCTTGGGCGACAAGCTGTTTCTCACCGGCAATATTCACGACGGAGCAAGCACGATGTTCTCCTTGCTGCTGGCATCCTCGGATCGCGGGCGCACCTGGACCGAACCGGTGGAGCGAATCAAGTCGGCCGGGCTGGACCGCGTCTACTTCTTTGATCTGGAAGCAGGCTGGATCAGCGGCCACACCTTGCAGGCAATCCCGCGCGACCCCTTCTACATGGTCACTACGGACGGCGGAAAGACGTGGCGGAATCGCCCGGTGTTTAGCGAACCGCGGATCGGCGCGATTGAGAGATTCTGGTTTGAATCCCGCAAGAGCGGCTCCATGCTCATGGACCGGGTGCAAGGCGCCGGAGCCGGAGGGCGGTACGAGCGTTACGAGACAATGACCGGCGGAGAATCCTGGACGATCCGCGAAGTGAGTTCCAAGCCACTGCAGTTGAAAGGCGCCCGTGAGGTGGTGGCGAACCCCGACTGGCGCTTGCGCGCCGACTCAGCTTCCCATGCGCACACCATCGAAAACCGCGAAGCCGGACGATGGCGCAAGGTGACGGCCTTCTCGGTTGATGTGGGCGAGTGCAAACCGAATTTCCAGTTGTTGACCCAACCTCCTGGTCCGCCGGAGGCTGAAACGGCTCCGGCCACGCCTCCGCCACCACGGATTCCCGCGCGGCCGGCCGCCCCCCGCAAGCCGTGAAACACGATCCCATTGAACTGGAGTTGTTTCGCCATCTGCTGGCCAGCGTGTGCGAGGAGATGGGCATCGTTCTGCGCAAGACCGCTTTTTCCACCAACATCAAGGAGCGCCGCGACTACTCTTGCGCCGTCTACGATCATCGCGGGGCCGCCGTCGCGATGGGCGACCACATGCCTGTTCATCTGGGCGCGATGCCGGAGTCGGTCCGGCAGGTTAGGCAGTCGATCCAACTCGGCCCGGGCGACGTGGCGCTGGTCAATGATCCGTTTCGCGGCGGCACACACCTGCCCGATATCACCGCGGTCTCGGCTGTCTTTTTGCCCGGCCAAAAAAACCCCGGATTCTTCCTCGCCAATCGCGCGCACCATTCCGACGTCGGCGGCATGAGTCCAGGCTCGATGCCGCTGGCCAGCGAAATCTACCAGGAGGGCATTCGCATTCCGCCGATTCTGCTGGTCCGCAACGGCAAATTGGACCGCGATCTGTTGAATCTGATCCTGGCCAACGTGCGCACACCGGCGGAGCGGGAAGGTGATTTGCTGGCTCAAATGATGTCGATGGAGCGGGGGCGGGAGCGTCTGCTCGACATGGTGCGCCGCTACTCATTCGCCCGAATCGCGGCTAACACGAACGCGCTATGCGGCTACAGCGAGCGCATGATGCGGGCCACTTTACGATCGCTGCCCGATGGCAACTATTCGTTCGAAGACTTCCTCGATGAGGATGGCGCCGGCTCGGGACCGCTTCGCATTGCGGCCATGGTTCGCATTCACGGCGACTCGGCCACAGTCGATTTCACCGGCACCGCGCCGCAGGCCGCCGGCCCGATGAATGCCAACCATGCCATCACGGTCGCGGCCACAACTTATGTCTTCCGGTGCCTGATTGCGGAGGACGTTCCCTTCACCGCCGGTCTCACGCGGCCCATCACGATCATCAATCCGGCGGGCGCCATAACCAACGCGCTGCCTCCGGCCGCCATGGCCGCGGGCAATGTGGAGACGTCGCAACGGATCACGGATGTCCTGTTGGGGGCGCTGGCACAGGCCGCACCCGAGCGCATCCCCGCGGCGAGTTCCGGCACGATGAACAATCTCAGTTTCGGCGGCTATGATCCGATCCGGAGGCAACCGTTCGCCTACTACGAAACCATCGCCGGCGGCATGGGCGCTTCCGCGGCGGGACCGGGGCAGGACGCCGTGCACACCCACATGACCAACAGCCTCAACACGCCGGTGGAAGCCTTCGAGCATCAGTACCCCGTGCGGTTGACCGCCTACCGAGTTCGCGCGGGCAGCGGCGGCAAAGGTCTGCACAAGGGCGGAGACGGAATTGTGAAGGAGTTCGAATTCCTTGCCTCCGCCGAGACGACGCTTCTTTCGGACCGCCGCAGCCGCGGCCCGTATGGTCTGCAAGGGGGCGAGGCGGGCAAACCAGGGCGGAATCGTCTGCGCGGGAAATCCATTCCCGCCAAAACACGGATGAATCTGCGGGCCGGCGATCGGCTGGTGATCGAAAGCCCCGGCGGCGGGGCCTGGGGCCGCGCCCAATAAACCGTTAGAATAGAAAAGTATGTCGCTTCCAGAAGGCGAATTTTATCGCATTCAGAAATTACCTCCTTATGTCTTTGCGGTCGTCAATGAGATGAAGGCGCGGCTGCGCGCCGATCAGCACGATGTCATCGATTTCGGCATGGGCAATCCGGACGGCGCAACCCCGAAACCGATCGTCGACAAGATGATCGAGGCGGTGCGCGACAAGAGAAACCACCGCTATTCCCTGTCCAAGGGATTGCCGAAACTGCGGCTGGAAATCGCGCGGCGCTACAAGCGCAACTATGGCGTGGATCTCGATCCGGACAAAGAAACCATCACCGCCATCGGGGCCAAGGATGCGCTCGCGCACCTTCTGTTTGCCGTGATCGGACCCGGCGATGCGGTGGTCTCTCCGAACCCCGCCTATCCGATTCATCAATACGGCGTGATCATGGCCGAGGGCCATGCCTGCATGCTGCCGATGCCGGATTCGGCCACGTTCCTCAATCGTCTGGAGGATCTCTACCGCACCTCGACCAGGAAGCCGAAGATGATTCTCATCTCCTTCCCGCACAACCCTACGACGGAGTGCGTGGATCTGGAGTTCTTCAAGACGATCATTTCCCTGGCCGCACGTCACGGGACGATGGTGGTGCACGATTTCGCCTACGCCGATATCGCCTTTGACGGCTACGTACCGCCCAGCATTCTGCAGGTGGACGGCGCCAAGGAAGTGGCGGTAGAGATTTTCTCCATGTCGAAGAGCTACAACATGGCGGGCTGGCGCATGGGCTTTTGCCTTGGCAATCGCAAGATGATCGCGGCGCTGGCGCGGATCAAGAGCTATCTTGACTACGGAATCTTCCAGCCTGTGCAGATCGCCGGCATCATCGCTCTGCGCGATTGTGAGGAGGAGACCAGGCAGATCTGCGCTGTCTACAAGGAGCGCCGTGACGTACTGGTGGACGGCCTGAATCGCGCCGGCTGGCCGGTGGTGGCGCCTCGCGGTTCGATGTTCCTTTGGGCGCAGATTCCGGAGCGATACCGCGCGATCGGATCGCTGGAGTTCTCCAAGCTCCTGCTGGAAAAATCGCTGGTGGCGGTTTCGCCCGGCATCGGGTTTGGACCGATGGGAGAAGGCCACGTTCGTTTCGCCTTTATCGAGAACGAGCACCGGACGCGCCAGGCGGTGCGCTCCATCAAGCAATTCCTGAAATCGTAACGGAGGACCTGTAATGACAAAATGGCTTGTGCTGCTTCTGGGGGCCTCGCACTGCTTGTGGGGTCAGTCGATCAGTTGGGGGCTGCGCGCGGGAACCCCGCTTAATGACGCCTATCAGATTGCGACCAGCGGCTCCCCGATCGGTTTTCGATCGATTCCAAAGCACTTCACCATCGGTCCGACGTTGGAGGTGCGTCTTCCCTTGAAGCTGGCCGTGAGCATCGATGCACTGTACCGAAAGCTGGAATATCAATCCACTGCCGGCAGCGTCACCACGAACCGGTCCTCCAGCCAGTGGGAGTTTCCGCTGCTGCTCAAGTACCGGTTCGGTGATGGCAAAGTGAGGCCGTTTGTGGCCGCCGGGCCGACGTTCAACCGCATCACCGGGCTCGCGATCGACAACCCGGTGGAGTTTGTGAAGAACTCGGCGGCGGGAATTGTCTTTGCCGGCGGGGTTGAATTGAAGGCGCCGGTGATCCGCATCACACCCGAGCTGCGATTTACGCATTGGGGCTCGGAGAACTTTTCACACCCGGTGAACGCGCTGCTCAAATCGAATCTCAATCAGGCTGTGTTTCTGGTTGGAATCACGTTCTAACCCGCCTGTGAGCGGAACTCTTTGTAGTATTTCTTGCCCTTCTTGAAGATCTTCGCCAGGATGCGAACCGCCTTGTCGATCTCCGCTTCGCTGATGTTGTAGGGCGGAAGGAAGCGCAGCACGGTGTCGTGCGTGCAATTGATGAGCAGGCCTTGCTCCATCGCGTCCGAGACCAGTTGCTTGCCGGGCATCTTGAGTTCCACGCCGATCATCAATCCGTGGACGCGCACTTCCTTGACGAAGTCATGCTTTGCGGCCAGATCTGACAGCTTCGCCCGGAAGTATTCACCCCTACCACGGATCTGCGGAAGCAGCTCATCCAACATTTCGAAGAACTCGACGGCGACCCGGCAGGCCAATGCCCCGCCACCGAATGTCGATCCATGCATGCCAGCTTGGATGGTGGAGGCGGCGCGCTCATTGGCGCAAATGACACCCAACGGAAGTCCGGCGGCCAACGGCTTGGCCACCACTATCACGTCCGGCAGCACGACGGGTTGGTACATCTGGTAGCCGAAATAGGTTCCCACGCGGCCAACGCCGCACTGGATCTCATCGAAGATCAGCAACGCGTCGTAGCGCGAGCACAGCTCCTTCGCCTTGCGGACCATCGCTTCCGACACCGCATAGATACCACCTTCGCCCTGCACGATCTCGAGCACGATGCCGGCCGTATTGGGGTTGACCGCCGCTTCCAACGCCTCCAGGTCATTGATGGGAACAAAGCGGGCGCCCGGGATCAACGGTTCAAAATCCTTGCGGTACTTCTGCTGCCCGGTAACGGACAAGGCTCCCATGGTGCGTCCGTGAAACGAGTTGTCCAGGGCCACAATCTCGTACTTGTCCGGACTGATCCGCCGGCCGTGCGAGTGCACCATCTTGAGCGCGCCCTCCATGGCCTCGGTGCCGGAGTTGCAAAAGAAGCTCCGGTCCAATCCGCTCGCCCGCGCCATTTTTTCCGCGAGCAGCCCTTGATATTCGTGATAGTAGAGATTGGAGCAGTGGATCAATTGACCGGCCTGTTCCCGAATCACTTTCAACAATCGCGGATGGGCGTGGCCCAGCGCATTGACGCCGATTCCGGTAATCAGGTCAAGGTATTTACGGCCATCCACGCCGAACATGTAAGAGCCCTTGCCGCGCTTCACAGCCAGCGGGTAGCGTCCGTAATTCTGCACGAGATACTTCTTCTCGCGATCCATAATGCCTTGGGCCAGGGATAGTTCTTCGGCGGGGGCCGTCTCGGTAGTCATTTCATTATGATAACCGCAGCAGTTAGTCGAGCACTACATCCACGCCAATGGCATCATGATCGGACAGCGGAGTTGGCCGCTCCCGCAGATCATGGATCACGCGTGGATTGCGCACGGACAGACCGCGGGTGGCAAACCAATCGATTTTGAGCGGACACCCTCCGCCGTGGTCGCGCAACGACCATCGGATAAAGGGAAAGCACCAGGCGGGCACCCATTCGGCCAGTCCTTTGTGAGTTCGAAAATCCTCGACATGATAATAAATGGTGTGTTCGCCAAGGACGTTCGATTCCCGGTATTCGAATCCGGCCGCCTCGAGAAGCTGAAACAGGCGCCGCTCGAACCAGCGATATGGATGGAGGTAGTGATTGCGAATCACGTTACCCGGTCCCATGAACACGCGCAACCAAAACCCCGTGATCGCGCGGAAGGCGGAGGAGGAATTAAAGGTCGTGGTGTTCCAGTCGCCGCCGACGATGGCCTGGCTGTGATCGGGGAGGGCGCCGAGGACGGTCTGCATTTGATCGGCGCGGTGTTGCTGGCTTGAGTTCGCGTCGAGGTGAACGCACACCAAGCTCACCTTCCGGCCCTGCACCACAATCTCGGCCGACAAGGCCGCCTGCCGCCCGATCCGTTGTTCCTTGCTGGCCATCTTATCGATGCCATTGTGGAGTGGAATGACGCGCTGGTTGTGGAGCGGATAGCGGCTGAGAATCGCATTGCCGTGCAGCCCTACGTCATTGTCTCCCTCCACATCTCTCTCGACCCCGGATCCCTTCACGAGGCTTAAATAACAAGGGGCAAACGCATAGTGAAAGCCAAGTTCGGAGGCCAGCGTTTGCGCCACATCCAGATTCGCGCTGCGGGCCATGCCGACATCAGTTTCGGTCAGCAAGAGTACGTCGCATTCGGCTAGATAAGGATGATGGCGAAAGGCCTCCAATTGTCCGGCGAACTGCTTTCCTCTTTCGATATTCCAGGCAAGAACTCGAATTGTGGACTTTGAGGTTTCCGAAATCGAGGGCGGCGGCGCGGTTTGCACGGTATGCAGGACCTGTTCGAGAACGGGTTGGATCTGGCGGTAGGTTGGATTTTGGAGGAGAGCCGCGCTGGACTGGCTGGCCGATAACTCGGTCAGGAACGGCTTGATTCGGGTGCGAATCTGTTCCGCGACTTCATGGGCGGTATTGGAGCCCATCCCATTCTCGATTTGCATCCGTACCTTTCCATGATAGCCGTTGGCGGGCTATCCAAGAAAAGCGCAGCGGCGCATACCGCGCTCCATGGGAGCCGGGTAGCCGATCAAGCAGAATTGATCGAGCGCAAAGAGAACCACGGATTCGGCGGACTGGCTCCGGGCATGGCGAACCTCTTTTTCCCATGCTGTGTAGGAGTCGCCAATGCCTACGAGAAAGCTCCTTTTGTGGCGAGGGAAGCCCTTCGCCTCCCCGAACTGAATCGACATGCGGGCAAGATCAAGGTTTTTTTCGAGCGTAAATGTGAAGCTCTCTGTCTTGAGACAATCGAGCGCCGCCGGTGTCCAACTGGCCGGGTAGTTGATGGCCCCCGTAAATGGATAGTGATTCACATCCGGGGGATACAGGACTTCAAACCGGCAATCCGCATGCGTGGCCCGAACGTGGTTCATGACGGCGGTGGTAAAGTTCCCGATCAATTGCGGAAGAAAGGCCACCTCCTCCGGATACAGACTCGGCTCGACGGTATTGCTGGTGATCACCGCCATGGAGTGGCTGTAGGTGGAGGCAAAAGTTGCCAGCGTATAGGCATCGTAGAATGGCATCCCGGAGCCTCCCTTGGGAAAGTACCACCACTGCACTTCACCAAACTGCAAGTAGGGTTGAATGCCTTCGGCCGCTTGCAAGTCCGCCATGTCGCGATAAACCTGTTGCCAGAAAGCCGTGCTCGCCGGGGAAAAATTGGTCTGGAGGGCAGGCGTGGTCAAAATGGCGGGCGAGCCATCCGGGTATCGCTGCGCGATGCCGGCTTCCACGGACGGATCCCCATGCTGCAATTCCATACTGAACGCAGCAGCCACATCGATGTTGTATAGTTTCAACACCCGGTAAAAACTGCTGCTCCAATCGCGCGCCGCGCGGTTGATCCTCGGAGTTGCGGTCAAATCCGTGCGCCAATCGCCATCCACACCGCCGGCGAGAGGAGTTCCGCTGACCACCGCGTGGAAATCGCCTGAGCTGGGGGATGCGGAAAGAGTCACGTTGTTTCCATCGGCCCCCATTGAACGGGAGTAGATCGTCAGACGTGTTCCGGACGCCGAAGCCCACACCGCCGTGTAGCCACGATTTAATTCCTGGGCAAAAGCCTGGGTGATGGTGGCAGCGGTGTCGCCAATCCGGTTTAAGTGCTGAATCACCGCATCGCTGGAGGTGGGCTGCCCAACGCGGCCAATCCGCAGTTCCGTGATCTCGCTGAACACAGGAGTTCCGGTGAAGTCGACCGTCGCCGAGGCATACACATGGCCATTCCGAACCAGTTCGTAGAACCACAGCGCCCCGACATAATGGTTTGCGCGTCCGTGGAACCCAAGCGAATGGATCATCCAGGCGGTGCGTTCCGGAGAGATGGCGATGGAATGATCGGTGTCCCAGTCGGTGGCCAATGTGACCAACGGGTTCGCTTCAATGACCGGCAGGGACGTAGTTGGAATCGCGAATTCCAGAAAATCGAAGTACAGATAAGAACCGGCGTCGCCAGTATGGGTGATCGTCACGGTGTGAGAGCCGGCCCCCAGGACGCCGAGCGGAATGCGAGCCAGCACATCTTCCCCGGCGATAAGCAGATTAAGCGTCTGCAAAGGTAGATTGTCCACCTGCACTTGCACTACTCCGGCATTGAACGCATAACGGCTTCCGAGCAACAGGGTGTGGCTTTGCGGGCACTGGTATTGGCAGGTGATCGTCGATCCCGGGCTGGTGCTGCTATGGATGGTGCCGCCGGAAAAATTTCCCTTTCCTGAGATCCATGTTCCGGTGTATTGGACGCTGGCATCATCGTCTTCCAAGCGCCTTGAGCCGGGGCCTGCCACTTGATAGAGCCGGCCCGATCCCGTCACGGACCAATTCGACAAACGTACCTCGAACTCGCTGCGCACATAGGATGCCGCCTGCAAGTCCGCCGAATAGGTCCACCGCATCTTGCGCACC
>Ga0080064_1004168_pt1 | contig 19087 bp, 12 predicted proteins | sample Subgrocontami54m_FD_69260 | JGI IMG/M metagenome (GOLD analysis project Ga0080064, IMG submission 69260) | Subsurface groundwater microbial communities from S. Glens Falls, New York, USA - GMW46 contaminated, 5.4 m (SPADES assembly) (version 2) ...
CGCGCGGGGGGCCACCGGCGGGGCGCGGAGGCCGACCCGCCCCCCCCCGGGGGGCGGGGGGGGGGGGGGGGCCGCCGCAGGCGGCGGGGTGGTAGGGCGGCGCGAGGCGGTCAGCGAAAGCGGTACGGCGCATGCGCACAGGCCGAAAGGAAGAGGGTGATGTTATTGAAAAAGGGGACGACGCCCACATAGAAAGAGACTCGCCGCCGCCGATTGGATAGAATGACAGATGTTCCTCGTTTCCAATTCGCGGCCGGCCGGACAGCGGCTGCCCAAGGGACCCGGCGACCGTGCTGAAGATCGATTTGACTGAATCGTTTCCTCTCCTCGCTCGGGCTCCGATCGTCGAAGCCGTGATCGAGGTTGTCGCGCGCGCGGAAGTTCCGTGGGAAGAGCAAGCAATCAAGGAGCGCGTAAAGGCGAGGCTTCCCGATTACCCGGGTATCCTTTCCGGGCGTGCGATTCAGTTCGCTGTTGAATTCCCTCAATCCAAGGAACAGTCCCTGGTGCAGGCCCCCGTCGCCACGCAGGCCGCAGAAGAAATGGGCTGGCGCGGCTTGCGCTGCGAATCTGCGGACAAACACCAGATCGTCCAGTTCATTCGGGACCGATATGTATTCAGCCGCCTTGCTCCGTACGAGAGCTGGAATCGATTTCGGGATGAAGCGCTGCGCCTTTGGAGTCTGCACATGGAATTGGCGCAGCCGACGGAAGTGCAAAGGCTGGGCCTGCGTTTTATCAATTCGATCGCGATCCCGGGGGAAGGAGACCTGGCCGAATTCCTCCAAGCTCCACCAACGCCGCTGCTTGAAATGGAACTTACCTTCACGGGCTTCCTGCACAAGGATACGCTGGCGGTTCCAGGCCACCCTTATGTCGTGAACTTCATCAAGACGATTCAGCCCGCGCAGGGAGGGGAAGGCGCGGGCTTGATTCTGGATATAGACGTATTTACGACTCAGCCTGTCGGAACGGATCAGGTCGCGATCGAGCGGCACTTGGCGGAAATGCGGTGGCTGAAGAACAAGATATTTTTCGGTAGTATTACGCCCAAGGCAATGGAGACGTTCAAGTGACTCACACGTTGACAGCATTCTCTCCGCTTTCATACGGAAGCGCGACGACCGGCGGGTCGAGCGGCGCGGCGCAGTACATTGGGAAGCAACTCAGAGAGGGTTGGCGCCGGTTGCGTGCATCGAATTCGCTGGGCGCGGGTATTGGCGCGGCCGTTGAAGAGCTCCACGACGTGGCGGAGGAATGTCGTTCGGGCAATTGGGACGGTTACGGCGCGGCGCCCGTTAGCTGGGGAACGTTGGAGCAGGCTTCCCGCTTTCTGGATGCGTTTCCGCTGAGTACGCCGGCCCCGTCGGTGGGCGCCGAACCGGACGGCCATGTCACGTTAGAGTGGTATCACTCTCCCCGCCGCACCTTGTCCGTGAGCGTCAGTCCGGAAGGGGAACTGCACTACGCCGCGTTACTGGGCCTCAGAAAAGTATTCGGGACCGAGCCCTTCTTCGGGGAAGTTCCGCAGCCGATCCTGGACCTGATTCGCCGAGTCGTTTCTGCATGACGGAGCACTCCGAGCCGGATCGGGTGACCGATGACGAGCAGCTGGCTCGATATATTGTCACGGGTCGGTGGATCCGCAGCGATCAAACGATCCGACCGGATGCATTCATTCCGCACCCCTATCCGGATCTCTCCGTTACCCGGCACAAGAGTCTTTCCGAGCAGGAGCTTTGGCGCGTAGGGAAGGGCGTCGCCGACGCGGCGGCCAAGGCGCTTCACGGCCGGGCGGATGTCCGGGCATCGGCGGTTCGCCGGTACACACTCGAGGTGGAACCCGATCCGGTTCGGGGCAATCCGAATCACGCCAGCATAGTCGGCTGGCCGGTGGAGAAGCCCGCACAGAAGATCATCGCGCAGCAGATCGTCGCCGATTGCAAGTTCATCCGGGGACTCGTACCGGAGGCTTGAGGTGGCGCAGGCGCAGCCTGTGGACAGCGGCGACAGCGCGGGGCGCGACTGATGTGGGGTCAGACCGCGGCAGATCAACAATCTCAAACATTCATTCACGCCACTCCATACCCAGATTGGCGCGGCGCAATACTAGCATGTCAAATCTGACAATTTTAGCGGCGTGCTGATCCGCGCCAGCCCTACCGGTCTGGCCCTGATGCGCCGGTCCCCTTGAGCGAGCACGGCCGATCGGCGCAGAATGGCGCCTGTCCGCCGTATCCGGAGAATTCGCGCACACCGCGACCCGGCGATTCTTGTCACCTGTAATCCGGCCCAAGTCTAGAGAACACCTGAAGCAACCATGCCCATCAAGAAATCCGAACTCTACTCATCCCTGTGGGCAAGCTGCGACGAGCTGCGCGGCGGCATGGACGCCTCGCAGTACAAGGACTACGTCCTGGTGCTGCTGTTCATGAAATACGTTTCCGACAAGGCATCCAGCCAGAAGGGCTACCTGCTCGACGTGCCGAAGGGCGGCAGCTTCGCCGACATGGTCGCGCTCAAGGGCGACAAGGAGATCGGCGACAAGATCAACAAGATCATCGGGCGACTCGCCGACGCGAACGACCTGAAGGGCGTGATCGACGTCGCCGACTTCAACGACGCGGACAAGCTCGGCAAGGGCAAGGAGATGGTGGACCGCCTCTCCAATCTCGTCGCCATCTTCGACACGCCGGCGCTCGACTTCCGCAGCAACCGCGCCGAGGGCGACGACCTGCTCGGCGACGCCTACGAATACCTGATGCGCCACTTCGCCACCGAGTCGGGCAAGAGCAAGGGGCAGTTCTACACGCCGGCGGAGGTCTCGCGCATCATGGCCAAGGTCATTGGCGTCGGCGACGCGAAGTCCGCCGGCCAGACCATCCACGACCCCACATGCGGCTCCGGCTCGCTGCTCCTCAAGGCGCACGACGAGGCCAAGGGCAGCACGGGCCTCGATCTCGCGCTCTACGGGCAGGAGATGGACAACGCCACCAAGGCGCTGGCGCGGATGAATATGATCCTGCACGATTGCCCCACGGCGGAAATCTGGCAGGACAACAGCCTTTCCAGCCCGCACTTCAAGGGCATCGACGGGCGTCTGAAGACCTTCGACTTCGTGGTCGCCAATCCGCCGTTTTCCACCAAGGCATGGAGCAGCGGCTTTCACCCCGAGGCCGACGAATTCAAGCGCTTCGAATTCGGCATTCCGCCGAAGAAGAACGGCGACTATGCCTTCCTGCTGCACATCATCGCCTGTCTCAAGAGCACCGGCAAAGGGGCGGTCATCCTTCCGCACGGCGTGCTGTTTCGCGGCGGCGCCGAGGCTGCGATCCGCCGCGAAATCGTCAGGCGCGGTTACGTCAAGGGCATCATCGGCCTGCCGGCCAACCTGTTCTACGGCACCGGCATTCCTGCCTGCATCGTGGTGCTCGACAAGGAAAACGCCCACGCGAGGAAGGGCATCTTCATGATCGATGCCTCGAAGGGCTACATCAAGGACGGCAACAAGAACCGCCTGCGCGCCCAGGACATCCACCGCATCGTCGACACCTTCACCCGCCAGCTCGAAGTACCGCGCTACGCGCGCATGGTCGGGTTGGCCGAGATCAGCGACCCGAAGAACGACTTCAACCTCAACCTTCCGCGCTACATCGACGCGAGCGAACCGGAGGACCAGCAGGACATCGACGCCCACCTGCGCGGCGGCATCCCCGAGCGCGACATCGACGCGCTGGAGCGCTACTGGCAGGTACTGCCCGCGGTCCGACCGCTGCTGTTCGAGAACGCGGGCCGCCCCGGCTACAGACGGCTGAAGCTGCCGGCGGGGGAGATCAAGGCCGCGATTTTCGGGCATGCCGAGTTCACTGCGTTCAACGCCTCGGTCACCGAGCTGTTCGCGCGGTGGAAGAAAACGAACGCGCCGCGCCTCAACGCCATCAAGACCGGCGACCACCCGAAGTCGCTGATCGAAACGCTGTCCGAGGAAATGCTCGCGATCTTCGGCAAGGCGAGTCTCATCGACCCCTACGACGTTTATCAGCACCTGATGGACTACTGGACGGCGACCATGCAGGACGACGTGTACCTGATCGCCCAGGCGGGCTGGGCGGAGGCGGCAAAGCCGCGGCTCATCGTCGAGGCGAAGGAGCAAAAGAGCAAGGAAGTTCCCGACTTCACGCTGGGCAAGCAGAAGTTCAAGTCTGACCTGATTCCGGCGACGCTGCTGATCATCCGCTACTTCGCGCCCGACCGGGCGGCCATCGATGCGATCGAAAGCGAACTCGGCGCGCTGGAGCAGCAGCTCGACGAGCTGAAAGAGGAACACGGCCGGGAGGGCGGCCTGCTGGAAGAAGTCGTGGACGAGAAAGGCAAGATCCCGAAAAAGGCGATCGCGGCGCGCTTGAAGGAGATCGGCCGTGACGCCGAATACGCCGAGGAACGCGAGGCATTGGAGAGTTATGCCGCCCTGCTCGACAAACATGCCTGCACCAAGGGCCGGCTGAATGCGGCACAGGACGCGCTGGAAGCTAGGGTTTCTGCCAAGTACGGCAAGCTCACGGAAGCCGAGATCAAGGTGCTCGTCGTGGACGAAAAGTGGATCAGAGCGTTGTCCGCCGACGTGCAGAGCGAATTGGACCGCGTCTCGCAGGCGCTCACCGGCCGCATTCGGCAACTGTCCGAGCGCTACGCTACGCCGCTGCCGCGACTGGTTGAAGAAGTGGAAACTCACGCCGCCCGTGTGGACGCGCAGCTTGGGAAGATGGGTGCGATATGGAAGTGAAACCCGGCTACAAGCGTACCGAGATAGGTGTGATACCGGAGAACTGGGAGGTTCGAAGAGGATTTGAGATTACGGATCTCATAGGCAAGGGTGCTTCACCTAGGTGGCAGGGATTTGATTACGCCGATCATGGAATGCTCTTCGTAACGAGCGAAAATGTCAGAGACGGTTACCTGGATATTTCCAATCCGAAATTCCTTCCGCTAGCCTTTCACGAAAAGCTGCGCCGGACGCAACTAGGTCAAAACGATATTCTCGTGAATCTTGTGGGTGCATCGATCGGTCGCTCGTGCCGAATCACGCAAGACATTGGAGCGGCGAACGTCAACCAGGCTGTGGCCGTGTTTCGTCTTCGGGACTTGCGAAGTGCGCCGTTTATGGAGTACTTCTTTCAAGCGCCTACCACGATCAAGCGAATTCTCGATATGCAGGCCGACGCGGCCCGACCGAATATTTCGTTAGGAAATCTTCGACAGTTCTCGATCCCCTTTCCACCGCTTCCCGAGCAACATGCCATCGCGGAGGCGCTGGGGGATGTGGATGCGCTGCTGGACGCGCTGACCCGTCTCATCGCCAAGAAGCGCGACCTCAAACAGGCCGCCATGCAGCAGCTCTTCACCGGCCAGACGCGCCTGCCGGGCTTCGGTGGGGAGTGGGAGGTGGTTCGTTTCATGGACGTCGCTGACAAGATGATCCCATGGAGTATCGTCGGCGGACCATTCGGATCGAACTTGAAAACATCGGACTACACTGCTGAGGGCGTTCGGATCATCCAGCTTCAGAACATCGGCGACGGACGCTTTGACGACGAGTATGCGATCTACACGTCTGAGGCTAAGGCCGACGAGTTGTTGAGCAGCAACATCTATCCGGGAGAAATCATTCTGTCGAAAATGGGCGATCCAGTAGCGCGTGCTTGCTTTGTGCCATCTGAAGGTCGTAGGTACTTGATGGCTTCAGACGGCATTCGGCTCGCGGTTGATGCGCGCCGCTTCGACAAATTATTTGTCCATGATTTCATCAACTCACCATACTTCACGCAACAAGCAATCGCCGCAAGTACTGGATCAACGCGGCGGCGCATTGGGCTGGATGAGCTAAAGCGGTTGCCGTTTTTAGCGCCGCCGTTGACCGAGCAGACGGAAATCGCTGCCGTCCTTTCCGATATGGCCGCCGATCTCACTGCCGTCGAAGCGCGGTTGGCCAAGACCCGCGCTCTCAAACAGGGCATGATGCAGGAGCTGCTGACGGGAAGGACCCGGCTGGTTTGATGCTCGCGAGGGTGCGCCAGCGCTTGCCGGGATAGGCAACTGGCCGGTCTCCAAATAGTAATCTAGCCGGGCCGCTAATAGTAATTTGGCCGGACGCCGGCTTTCAGATAGCCGGACGGTAAAGCTGCAATCAGCCGGCCCCGTACCCGGCAATCAGCCGCTTCTATAACCGGCAATTGGACGCTTGCATAACCGGCAATTGGACGGTACCCTAACCGGCAAATGGCCGAATCCGCCTATCCCCGCAACGTGCGCCGCACCCTCAAGGCGGCGCTCACCGATACGCCGGTGGTCGCGCTGCTCGGGCCGCGGCAGTCGGGCAAGAGCACGCTGGTGCGCTCGCTCGCGCCCGAGCGCGCCTACGTCACGCTGGACGAGGAGCAGTCGCTGCGCACCGCCCTGGAAGATCCGGTCGGTTTCGTCGCCGCGCTTCCCGCCCGCGTGACGCTCGATGAGGTGCAGCGGGCGCCTGGGCTCCTGCTCGCGATCAAGGCGGCGGTGGATCGCGACCGGCGGCCGGGCCGTTTTCTGCTGACGGGCTCCGCCAATCTGCTCATGTTGCCGAAGGTTGGCGATTCGCTTGCCGGCCGCATCGAGTTCGTCCACCTGCATCCGCTTACGGAGTCGGAAAAGGAGCGTCAGCCTGGAGCATTGCTTCAGACGTTCCTGGAGGGACGGCTTGCCCCCCGCATTCCCGGCACGGACGCGGCGCCTGCCGACCATTTGCCACAGCGGCTGCTACGCGGGGGCTATCCGCCGGCGCTGCTTCGCTCGCCCGCGCGTGCACGTCAGTGGCACCGGCAGTATCTGCGCACCGTTCTGGAGCGGGACGTGGCCGATGTCGCGCGCGTGCGTGGTGCCGCCGAACTCGGTCGGCTCTTCGAGATCGCCGCCTTGCGTTCGGCGACGCTGCTCAATCTTTCCGCATTGAGTACTGAACTCGGCGTGCGCCGGGAAACCGCCGATCAGTACCTCACCATTCTGGAACGGCTGTTTCTCGTGCGCCGCTTGCCGGCCTGGCACCGGAACGAGGCCAAACGTCTCATCAAGACACCCAAGATCCATTTGCTGGATAGCGGCCTTGCCGCAACGCTCATGGGACTCGAAGCCGGGGACTGGACGACGCGGCGCGACCGGTTCGGCCATCTGGCCGAGTCGTTTGTGGTGCAGCAACTCATTGCCCAAGCCGGGTGGACCGACCCGGATTTGCGTTTCTGGCACTATCGCGACAAGGATCAGGTGGAGGTGGACCTTGTCATCACACGCGGCCGGCGGACCTGGGGCGTAGAAGTGAAGACCGCGGCAACCGTGACGCCGGCGGATGGCAACGGCCTGCGCCGCCTCGCTGAACAGTGTGGAAAGGACTTCGGCGGAGGCATGATCCTGTACGCGGGCACGAGCACGCTCTCGACGGTGGACCGGCGCATTTTCGCCGTGCCCCTGTCGGCGATGTGGACGCAATGAGACACTGAGGCCATGCCCACCGTCGGCCAGATCGAAAGAAAGACCCAGCAGCGCGTGGTGAAGCTGTTCCGCGAGCGGCTCGGCTACGCCTATCTGGGCGACTGGACCGAACGCGAAGGCAACGCCAACATCGAGCCGGAACTGCTGCGCGCCTGGTTGACCCGGCAGGGCGTGAACGACGCGCTGATCAACCGGGCGCTCTACTTGCTCGACAAGGCCGCGGGCGACACGAGCAGGAGCCTCTACGACCGCAACCGCGCCGTCTACGACTTGCTGCGGTATTCCGTGAAGGTGCAACCCGACGTCGGCGAGAAGACAGTCGATGTGTGGCTCATCGACTGGAAGCACCCCGAGAAGAACGACTTCGCCATCGCCGAGGAGGTGACCGTTGCCGGCGCCGACGCCAAGGCGCACGCGAAGCGCCCGGACGTGGTGCTCTACGTGAACGGCATCGCACTTGGCGTGCTGGAGCTCAAACGCTCGACCGTTTCCGTAGCCGAGGGCATCCGGCAGAACCTCGACAATCAGAAGAAAGTCTTCATCGAGCGTTTCTTCTCCACCATGCAGTGGGTGATGGCGGGCAACGACACCGAGGGCCTGCACTACGGCACGATCCAGACGCCGGAGAAGTATTACCTGGCGTGGAAAGAGAAGAGCGAAATCGAGAACCCGCTCGATCGGGCCTTGATCCAGATCTGCGGCAAGGCGCGCTTTCTCGAGCTGGTCCACGATTTCATTCTCTTCGACGCGGGCACGAAGAAACTGTGCCGCCACAACCAGTATTTCGCGGTGCGCGCGTCGCAGGACCACGTGCGCCGCCGCGAAGGCGGCATCATCTGGAACACCCAGGGCTCGGGCAAGAGCCTCATCATGGTATGGCTCGCCAAGTGGATACGGGAGCACGTCACCGACGCCCGCGTGCTCGTCATCACCGACCGCACCGAGCTGGACGAGCAGATCGAGAAGGTGTTCAAGGGCGTCAACGAGGATATCTACCGCACCCGGAGCGGGGCGGACCTCATCGCCCGGCTCAACGCCACCTCGCCTTGGCTCATGTGCTCGCTCATCCACAAGTTCGGCGGCAAGGAGGAGGGCGAAGAGGTCGGCGACATCCCCGGCTACATCGCGGAATTGACCAAGGCGCTGCCGCCCGGCTTCGCCGCCAAGGGCACCCTGTTCGTCTTCGTGGACGAGTGCCACCGCACCCAGTCCGGCGACCTGCACCGGGCGATGAAGGCCATCCTGCCGAGCGCCATGTTCATCGGTTTCACCGGCACGCCGCTCCTGAAGGCCGACAAGCAGAAGAGCATCGAGGTCTTCGGCCGCTACATCCACACCTACAGGTTCGATGAGGCGGTGAAGGACGGCGTGGTGGTCGACCTGCGCTACGAGGCGCGGGACATCGACCAGCGCATCACCTCGCAGGCGAAGATCGACCAGTGGTTCGAGGCCAAGACCCGCGGCCTGACCGATCTCGCCAAGGCGCAGCTCAAGCGGCGCTGGGGCACGATGCAGACGGTGCTCTCCAGCCAGTCGCGGCTGGAGCAGATCGTGGCCGACATTCTGATGGACATGGCGACCCGCGATCGGCTCAAGAGCGGGCGCGGCAACGCCATGCTCGTCTCGGGCAGCATCTACCAGGCGTGCAAGTTCTACGAGCTGTTCGACCAGACCGACCTCAAGGGCAAGTGCGCGATCGTCACCTCCTACCGGCCGTCGACCGCCGACCTCAAGGGCGAGGAGAGCGGCGAGGGGCTGACCGAGCGGCTGCGGCAATACGATGTCTACAAGCAGATGCTGGCCGACTGGTTTAACGAACCGGCCGAGACCGCGGTGAACAAGGCCGAAGAATTCGAGAAGCAGGTCAAGAAGAAGTTCGTCGCCGAGCCGGGGCAGATGAAGCTGCTGATCGTGGTGGACAAGCTGCTGACCGGCTTCGACGCGCCGCCCGCCACCTACCTCTACATCGACAAGAAGATGCAGGACCACGGCCTGTTCCAGGCCATCTGCCGCGTGAATCGGCTGGACGGCGAGGACAAGGAATACGGCCATATCGTCGACTACAAGGATCTGTTCAAGAGCCTCGAGGGCGCGGTCCACGACTACACTTCCGGCGCGCTGGACGGCTACGACAGGGAGGATGTGGCGGGGCTGCTGGAGGATCGCCTGGGCAAGGCGCGCGAGCGGCTGGAAGAGACCCGCGAATCCGTAAGAGCTCTCTGCGAGCCGGTCGAATCGGCGAAGGATTCGGCCGCCTATCTGCGCTACTTCTGCGCCAGGGATTCGGGCAGCTCCGAACAGCTCAAGGCCAACGAATCGAGCCGGCTCGCGCTCTACAAGTACGTGGCCGCCCTCGTGCGGGCGTTCTCCGACCTCGCCAGCGAGTTGGCGGAAGCCGGCTACTCCAATGCCGATATCGACGCGCTGAAGGCCGAGGCGGACCACTACGAGAAGGTCCGCAACGAAGTGAAGCTGGCCAGCGGCGACTACATCGATCTCAAGATGTACGAGCCGGCGATGCGGCACCTGATCGACACCTACATCCGCGCGGAAGAGAGCGAGAAGGTATCGGCCTTCGACGACATGTCGCTGGTCCAGCTCATCGTCGAGCGCGGGTCGGACGCCGTGAAAGCGCTGCCGGAGGGGATCCGCAAGAACAAGGATGCCGTGGCCGAAGCGATAGAGAACAACGTCCGCAGGCTCATCATCGACGAGCAGCCCATCAACCCGAAGTACTACGAGAAGATGTCGCAACTGCTGGACGCGCTGATCCGACAGCGCCGCAAGGAGGCGCTGGATTACCAGGAGTACCTGCGCCGGATCGTCGAGCTGACGAAGAAGGTCGCGAACCCCGAGGCGGGCGGTACGTATCCCGGGGACATGAACACCCCGGGCAGGCGGGCGCTCTACGACAACCTGGACGGGAACGAAACGCTGGCAATCGCGATCGACGCCGCCATGCGCGCGAACCGGCAGGACGATTGGCGCAGCAACCCGTTCAAGGTGAAGAGGGTGAGAAACGCGATCAGAGCCGAGTTGCAGCTGGCCGGGAAGCGCGCGGATGCCGGAACTCACGTTCCGCCTGTCGTCGTTGTGAAGAGGGAGCCACCTGATTACTCCGAGAAGCCATCGGAATCACTGGAGCGGCAGGTGGAAGCCGTTCTCGCACTGGTGAAGAACCAGGATGAATACTGAGCGCCGCGAGATCCGCGTGGGCGGCCTGTCGGTGCAGATCGTCCGCAAGTCCATCAAGAACCTGCACCTGGGGGTTTATCCGCCCCATGGGCGCGTGCGCGTGGCGGCGCCTTTGGCCGTCAGCGATGAAGCGGTCCGATTGGCGGTGATCGGAAAGTTGGGGTGGATCAGGAAACAGCAGGCAAGGTTCGCGGCCCAGCCCCGGCAATCCGAGCGCGAGATGGTCAGCGGGGAGAGCCACTATTTTCTCGGCAGGCGGTATCGCTTGCGTGTGGTGGAACACCTGGGACCCGGTCGGGTGGTGCCGGGGAACGGCTCGACGCTCGAACTGCGCGTTCGGCGCGAAGCCGGCGCCGCGGATCGCGAGCGGGTATTGCAGCGCTGGTATCGCCAGCACTTGCGTGAACTGATTCCGCCGCTGCTTGCCAAGTGGGAGGCAAGGCTGGGCGTTCGCGCTGCCGCATGGGGCATCAAGAAGATGAAAACCAAGTGGGGCGCCTGCAACCCGGACGCCCGCCGCATCTGGCTCAATCTCGAACTCGCCAAAAAGCCTGCGCAGTGCCTCGAATACCTGATCGTTCACGAGCTCGCTCACATTGTCGAGCGCCAACACAACGAGCGCTTCATTTCGCTCATGGATGATCATCTGCCCGACTGGCGCCACCGCAGGAAAGAATTGAACGCCGCGCCGCTCAGTCACGAGACTTGGACCTACTGAGGCTTCAGTACCAACGCCGAGGTCGGGCTGTGCTCGGCCTGACCTGCTCCTCCCGCGCGAAGCCCCGGCCCGGCGCGAGCATCGCGGCAACAATTCATGACTTTGCACTTTGCATCACCGCGCCCAGATTGGCTGAGCGCGGCGAGCGCGTGTCAAATCTGACAACACACCGCGCTGCGCCCGCTGCTCCGGCTGCGGCGCGCCGCGTGATCTGCGTCACACCCTGCAGCGGCGGAACCGGTGCAGATGGCGCAGGAAATACGGGAGGATCGGCCTGCTATTCGGACGAACCGCTCGCGCGGGCGGCGCGCATGCTTGCCGGCTGAAGGTCTATATCCGCGAACTGGGCGCTTGGAAAATCCGCTAAGAAGAATGTTCTCCGCTTGGACCGGGAGGCATGGCTCCGATTTGGCGAGCGGGGCGGGGTATGCGCCGAATCGCCGCGCGCCGTCGGTTACAAGCCTGATCTCGAAGCTCCTCCCCGGCATCCGCGCCAAGCTGATCGGCATCTTCGTGCTGATCAAGGTGGTGCCGCTGCTGCTGCTCGCGCTGTTCGCCTGGCAGGCCGCGAAGCAACTCGGCGAGAACGTGGCCGAGCGCTCCACCGCCATGGCCGACCAGATGCTCGGCACCATCAAGACGGTGGGCGACACCGTGACCCTGGACGCCACGCGGGCGCTCGACGACCGCTCGAGCGAAGCCATCGAGCGGCTCACCACCGACACCGCGCGCGCCGTCGCCGCCTTTCTGTACGACCGGGACAAGGACGTCCTGCAGGCCGCACGCATGGAGCCCTCGGAAGTCGCCTATCGCGATTTCCTCGCCTCGCGCAAGCGCGAGCTTTTCGCGCATGGACCTTGGAAGCTCGCCGACGACGGCAGGCATTGGGAGCCTGCGGCGCCCGAAGGCGCCGATCCGGCGCTCGCCGCCGATCCGAAACGCGCGCTCGCCGACAACAGCAAGGACTTCCGCGCGCGGCCGCCGGAATTTCTCGGCCACAAGGAACTGCGGCCGCTCTACGCCGAGATCGCCTTCGTCGGCCTCGACGGCCGGGAGCGGGTGAAAGCGACCTCCGGCACGCTGGTTCGCCCGGGGCTCGCAGACGTGAGCAACCGCATGCAGACCTTCGCGAAGGCGGAAACCTACTGGGCGGAGCTGCGCAAGCTCGCACCGGGCGAGATCTTCGTCTCCGAGGTCATCGGCACCTACGTCGGCAGCAACCTCATCGGCCCCTACATTCCGGAAACGGCGAAGAAGGCCGGCATCGCGTATGCGCCGGAGCAATCGGCTTACGCCGGCACGGAGAATCCCGTCGGCAAGCGCTTCCGCGGCATCGTGCGCTGGGCGACGCCCGTCGCAAAGGGCGGCAAGGTGGTGGGCTACGTCACCCTCGCGCTCGACCACGATCACATCCGTCAATTCACCGATCGCATCCTGCCGACCGATGCGCGCTATACGCCGATCATCGACGCCATCGTCGGCAACTACGCCTTCATGTGGGACCACAAGGGCCGCGCCATCGCCCACCCGCGCGACTATTTCATCCCCGGGTTCAACTCGCAGGGCCTGCGCGAAACGCCGTGGATGGACCAGACCCTCTACGAGTCCTGGCGGGCCTCCGGCAAGCCGTCATACGAATTCCTCGCCGAAACGCCGCCGTACCTGGAGCAGTCGCTGAAGAAGAAGCCCGCCGGCGCGCTGGTCAAGGCCGGCACCATCGCGCTCGACTGCCGCTATCTCAATTTCTCGCCCCAGTGCCAGGGCTGGCATCACCTCACCGAGGCCGGCGGGTCGGGGTCCTTCGCCATCTTCTTCAGCGGCCTGTGGAAGCTCACCACGGCGGCGTCGATTCCCTATTTCACCGGCCAGTACGCACGGCACCCGCGCGGCTTCGGCGTCGTCACGATCGGCGCGAATGTCGACGACTTCCACAAGGCGGCGACCGAATCCGGCGTGCGCATCGGCGGTCTCATCGGCCAGAAGGACCGCGAATTCAAGCAGGAGCGCTCCGTGCTCATCGACGCCATCCAGGCCAGCCTGTCGCACACGGCCTGGGGGCTCGCGCTCTCCACGGGCGTGATGGTGGTGCTCGTCATCCTGATCGCCATCTGGATGGCGAACATGCTGACGCGGCGCATCACCGCGATGAACGAGGGCATCCGCCGCTTCCAGAGCGGCGACCACGGGTACCGCCTGGAAGTGAAATCTAGCGACGAGATGGGCGAGCTCGCGGCTTCGTACAACCGCATGGCCGATACGCTGCAGCAATCCTTCGCGAGCATGTCTAACGAGCTGCACACGCGCCGGAAGACCGAAGAACAGCTGCGCGTCGCCGCCACCGCCTTCGAATCCCAGGAGGGCATGCTCGTCACCGATGCGCAAGGCGCGATCCTGCGCGTCAACCGCGCGTTCACGGAAATCACCGGCTACGCGGCGGAGGAGGCCGTGGGCCGGACGCCGAGCCTGCTCAAGTCGGGTCGCCAGGACGCGGCCTTCTATGCCGCCATGTGGGACGGCATCCGGCGCTACGGTGCCTGGCAGGGAGAGATCTGGAACCGGCGCAAGAGCGGCGAGGTGTACCCCGAATGGCTCAGCGTCACCGCGGTGAAGGACGAGAGCGCAACCGTCACCCACTATGTCGGCACCCTGACCGACATCAGCGAGCGCAAGCGCCAGGAGGCAGAGCTGCGGCGGCTGAACGACGAACTGGAACAGCGCGTGGAGCAGCGCACGCACGCGCTGCATGCCGCGAACCGGGAGCTCGAGTCGTTCTCGTATTCCGTGTCGCACGACCTGCGCGCGCCGCTGCGCGCGATCAACGGCTTCAGCCGCATGATCGACGCCGATCACGCCGCGAGCCTGGACGAGTCCGGCAGGACGCTGTTCCGGCGCGTTAGCTCCGCCGCCGAGCGCATGGATCACCTGATCGACGACCTGCTCAAGCTGTCGCGGATTTCGCGGCAGCAGGCAAACATGGGCCCGGTCGATCTGTCCGCGCTGGTGCAGGAACTCGCCGAGGAACTGCAGGCCGGGGAGACCGGGCGCCGGGTCGAATGGCTGATCGCTCCGCAGGTGCAGGTCGAGGGCGACGCGGGACTGCTCAGGGTGGTGCTGCAGAACCTGCTGGCCAACGCCTGGAAGTACAGCTCGAAGCGCGACACCGCGCGCATCGAGTTCGGGGTCTCCGAACAGGACGGCCAAGCGGTCTATTTCGTGCGCGACAACGGCGCGGGCTTCGACATGGCCTACGCGGACAAATTGTTCGGGGCGTTCCAGCGGCTGCATTCGCCGGAGGAGTTTCCGGGCAACGGCATCGGGCTTGCGACGGTGACGCGCATCATCCACCGCCACGGCGGCGAAATCTGGGCCGAAGGCAAGGTGGAGGAAGGCGCGTGCTTCTACTTCTCGTTGGGCAAGCCGCTGGGGCGCGCGTCTGCGGAAGACGCGAACAGCGAATTGCCGGCCCGGCGCCTGCGGCGCGCTTGATCGGTTCTAGGCCTCGCCGCCGAGCAGCGCGCGGCGGAAGCGGTGCTTCAGCCACGCGCCGTCGCCAGTCACGACCAGCACGCGGCGCGAGGGCTGCGCGATCGCGAGCCCGAGCCCGACCGGGCAGGCCGCTCCCATCGCGCCCCAGAGCGGAAAGGTGAGCGGATCGTCGCCCGCCGCCGCGCAGTCCCAGGCGCTCGAGCCGAGGCCGGCGACGACCAGCAATTCGCCGCGGCTGTGCTACGCTTTCCCCCGATCTGACCCTGGGAGGAGGCAAATGATCAAGACCGTGCTTCGTCTGGCCGCCGCGACCATCGCGCTCGGCTTGCTCACATCGCCGCCCGCGTTCGCGCAGGGCACCGACTGGCCCGCCAAGCCCGTCAAATTCATCTCGCCGTTCCCGCCCGGCGGCTCGGTCGACCCGCTCGCGCGCCTGGTCGCGGCGAAGATGGCCGAGGCGCTCGGCCAGCAGTTCATCGTCGAGAACAAGACCGGCGCCTCGGGATCGATCGGCACGGCGTTCGTTGCCAAGGCCCCGCCGGACGGCTACACCTACGTGTTCGTGTTCGACACGCACGCGGTCAACCCGACACTCTTGCCGAACCTGCCGTTCGACACGCTGAAGGACCTCGCGCCGGTGATGGTGATCGGGACCTCGGCGATGGCGATCACCACCCAGGCATCCAAGCCCTACAAGACCTTCGCCGACGTGATCGCCGCGGCCAAGGCGAAGCCGGGAGCGATAAGTTACGGCACCGTCGGCGCGGGCAGCCTCGGGCACCTGACCATGACGCTGCTGCAGAAAGAAGCGGGGATCCAGCTCGTGCATATCCCGTACAAGGGCGGCGGGCCGATGACCACCGACGTGCTGGGCGGGCAGATCGAGCTCGCCATCGCCTCGGTCGCGCAGCAGGGGCCGCACGTACGCGGCGGCAAGCTGCGCGCGGTCGCCGTCACCGGCGACAAGCGCTCGCACGTGCTGCCCGACGTACCCGCGCTCGCCGAGCAGGGCTTCCCGGGCTTCTCGGCGCTCGCCTGGTGGGGCATTTTCGGCACGGCCGGCACGCCCAAGCCGGTCCTCGACAAGTTCCACGCCGAGCTGGTCAAGGTGTTCAACCGGCCCGAGGTGCGCAAGCAACTCACCGAGACCCTCGGCATGGACGTCACCGCGAGCAGCCAGGAAGACACGCAGAAGTTCCTCGTCAGCCAGGTGGAGCGCTGGGGGAAGGTCGTGCGCGAGAACAATATCCGCATGGAGTGAGCGCGGAACGGGCCGCCGAGATCGGGCGGCCCGGCCGCCCGCGCCGCACGGGGCGGCCCGCGGTGACCGCCGTCACACGCGACGCGCGCGCAACGCGCGACAATCATTTCCAAAAAAACTCAATCCGGGAATCGATCTTCCCGGTGCGCCGCCCCGGTACGCTGTTGCGCCTCAGGCGTGGCCGCCGGGGCGGCGCGGTGGGAGAGCACGCCGCCGGATGCCATCATGAGCGCATTGATCCAGAACACCGCGAACAACCCGAACGCCGACCCGATCGTGCCGAACACGAGCGGGCCGATCACGCGCGCGAGGTGATTGACGGTCATGCGCAATCCCAGCGCTTCGCCCGAGCGGCCCTGCGGCGACTGGCTGTAGGTGAGCATCAGGGTGATGGGCGCCCCGCACCCCAGCCCGAGCCCGAACACGAAGGCGATCAGCGCGAGCAGCACGGCGCTCTTGAAGAACGGTATCAGCAGGAAGCTGACCGCCGAAATATAGAACGCGTAGGCAAGCAGCTTTTCCTCGCTGAAGCGCGCGATCAGTCGCCGCATGACCACGCGCACGACGAAGGATGCGGCGGCGAACATTCCGAGGATGACGCCGATGGCCGAAGCGGACAATCCGATGTCGTGCCCGTAGATCGGCAGATAGAATTGAAACAGGTCGATGCCGGAGACGACCAGGCTGCTCGCGGCGAGCACCTTCAGCACGTTGCGGTCCGCGAGCATGCTGCCGAGGCTCTCCGCGGGTCCTTCGCGGCGCCTTCCGCCGGGCAGCAGCCCGCCGCGGGCTGCGAGGAGGGCGAGGGGTGCGAGCGCGAGCAGCGCGATCGTGAGGCAGGTGAGCCCGAACCCGATGTAATCGATCGAAAAACCGGAGATCAGCGGGCCGAGAAAGCTGGCTGCGGCCACCATCAGGGCGAAGTTGCTGAAGTGCACCGCGTGCTCGCCGCGCTTGCCCAGCATTCCGACCGCGTTCTGCAGCGACACGGTGTAGAACGCGAAGGACAGGCCGTTCATCGCCGCAGCGACGTAAAGCGACGGCATTCCGGGCGCGAGGTACGGGACGAACATGCCGAGCCCGCCGACCGTGGCGCCGAACATGAGCGGCCAGCGCGAGCCGAAGCGATCGACGAGCCTCCCGGCGACCCAGGCGAGCAGCATCGGAAACGCCGAGAACGTCGCGGCGAGCGCCCCGACCGCAACCGGCTGCGCGCCGAACTGCAGCGCGTACAGGGCGAGCAGAACGCGGCTCGCCTGCGTGGCCGTGAAGTTGAGCAGCGCGAGTGCGAGCGCGAGACGGATCGGTGTTAACGCCATGCTATGAAAGTCGCGCGCCGGGGCGCGCAGATTCCGGAATTGGTGCCATACTAACGTAGTAGTCCAAAGAACAAGAACCGACCGAAGCACACGACCAGGGGAGACGCATCATGTCGCAATCCGCCCGCAGTTCCCGTCTGTTCATCGCAGCGCTCGCCTTCGCGCTCGTCGCATCCTCCAGCACGCTTGCCGCCCCGCCCAAGGCCGCAGTCGAGATCGGCAAGACCGATATCGGCGGCGTAGTGAGCGGCGCCAAAGGGCCGGAAGCGGGCGTCTGGGTCATCGCCGAGACCACCGAACTGCCGACCAAGTTCGCCAGGATCGTCGTCACCGACGGCAAGGGCCGCTACCTCATCCCCGACCTGCCGACGGCGAACTACAGCGTCTGGGTGCGCGGCTACGGGCTGGTCGATTCGCCCAAGCTGCGCGCGAAGCCCGGGCAGATGCTCAATCACAAGGCGGTGCCGGCGCCGAACAAGGCGGCGGCCGCGCACTACTACCCGGCGATCTACTGGTACTCGATGCTGAAGATTCCGCCGGCCAAGGATTTCGGCGGCTCGAGCGCCATACCCAAGAACATCACCCGCGAGAACTGGCTGCGGCAGATGAACAACGTCGATTGCATCGGCTGCCATCAGCTCGGCCAGGAGTCCACCCGCACGGTCCCGGCGCAGTTCGGGGAGTTCCCGTCGGGCCGCGAAGCCTGGATGCGCCGCATCGCCGCCGGGCAGACGGGCGGGCTCATGGTCAACCGGATCGCCGGGCAGTTCGGCGGCGTGCCGTTCACGTATTTCGGCGACTGGACCGACCGCATCGCCAAGGGCGAGTTGCCGAAGGCCACGCCCCCGCGGCCGCAGGGCGTCGAGCGCAATATCGTCATCACTTCCTGGGAGTGGAACACGGAGAAGCAGTATCTGCACGACCTGATTGCCTCGGACCGGCGCAATCCTACCGTCAACGCCCATGGGCCGCTGTTCGGCTCGCCCGAGTACTCGTCTGACAACATGCCGATCCTGGATCCGAAGACGAACACGGTGACGTTCTTCAAGATGCCGGTGGCCGATCCGAGCATGCCCGAGACGCTCGGTCCGCCGCTGCACATCAGTGCCGCGCCGAAGATCGTGGCGCCATCGGCCTACTGGGGCGAGGAGAAGCTCTGGGACAGCCGGGCCAACAACCACAACGCGATGTTCGACAAGCAGGGCAGGGTCTGGATCGCGGCGAACATACGCGCGGTGCAGAACCCCGCCGTCTGCAAGAAGGGGTCGGACCATCCCTCGGCCAAGGCCTTCCCGCTCGAGATGTCGCAGCGCCAGGTGGCGGTGCTCGATCCCAAGACTATGAAGTACACCTTCGTCGACACCTGCTTCGGCACGCATCATCCGCAGTTCGGCTACGACAAGGACGACACGCTGTGGTTCTCCGGCACGGGTCCGGTGGCGGGCTGGCTCAACACGAAGATGTTCGACGAGACCGGCGACGCGGCGAAGTCGCAGGGCTGGTCGCCGTTCGTCCTGGACACTAACGGCAACGGCAAGCGCGACGACTACGTCGCGCCCGACCAGCCGCTGGACAGGGCCAAGGACAAGC
>Ga0080064_1004169_pt1 | contig 19086 bp, 18 predicted proteins | sample Subgrocontami54m_FD_69260 | JGI IMG/M metagenome (GOLD analysis project Ga0080064, IMG submission 69260) | Subsurface groundwater microbial communities from S. Glens Falls, New York, USA - GMW46 contaminated, 5.4 m (SPADES assembly) (version 2) ...
GGCGGGGGGCGGGGGGCCCCCCCCCAAAAAGAAGGACACCCCCGACGATACGCGCCAACCCCCCCTTTCCCCCCCCCATTACCGGGCCCAAGGGAGCCAGTCTCGCACCGCCGCCCCCACGCGCCACCCCGAGCCGCCGATAAAATCGCCGTGACCTCCATGCCGGAGCCGCGCAGCGCCGGTTTGCGCTACTGTGCAGCCGTCCGCATCGATGCGAAGGAAGGAGCCGGCCATGCCCGTTCGTCCCGAGCCGCCACAGCCGTTCGCCGCGGCCCTCGCCCGCCTGCACGCGGCGCTTGCCAAGGTGGCCAACGGTGACGTCTCCGATATCAAGGCGCTCTACGCGCACAGCGACGACGCCACCAGCTTCTACGGCTGGGGCGGCCACGAGAAGGGCTGGGACGCCGTCTCGCGCCGCTGGGACTGGGCCGGCCGCCAGTTCGCGGGTGGCACCGTCAGCCACCAGACCGTCACCACCGTCGTCACCGCGGATCTCGCCTACACCACGGAGATCGAGACCTTCATGGTGCGCATGCACGGGATGGATCAGCCCACGCAGTGGTCGAACCGGGTGACGCACATCTTCCGACTGCAGGAGGGGGAGTGGCGGCTGCTGCACCGCCATGCCAACCGTCTGGAGGATCGCTACGAGCCGTCGACGCGACTGAGCGAGCAGCGATGAAAGCCGAAGCGTATGCGCCTGTGCGACCACAGGAATTGCGCAATTATGGCATTGATGACATGCTGCCCGGCAAGCGGCGGCAGACCGCAAAGCGCCAATCCAGCTCGAACAGCCGAAAGTAGGAGGACTCCAAGGAATGTCTCGCATTGCCCGTCTCACCACGCTCGCACTCGTGCTTTCGGCAGGTGCGCTGTCTGCTCCGCATGCGCAGGCGGAGGACGCAAAGCTCCCCCCGACTCTCACGCTCACGGCCTACGACACGGGATCTTCCGGCTTCAACATTGCGGTCGCCGTCGGCAAGACGCTGAAGGACAAGCAGGGCTCGGATGTGCGCGTGCTCCCCGCCGGCAACGACGTTGCCCGGCTGACGCCGCTGCGGGCCAATCGCGCGCAGGCCTCCGCCATGGGCATCGGCGGCTATTTCGCCCAGGAGAGCGTGTTCGAGTTTGCCGTCAAGGACTGGGGACCCCAGCCGCTGCGGCTCATTCTGGCCGCCATGGACTGCAACGCCATCTCGCTCGGCGTTGCCAAGGACACCGGCGTCAGGGAGATCAAGGACCTCAAGGGCAAGCGCGTCGGCATGGTGGTGGGCTCGCCCGCGCTCAACCAGAACGCCCTGGCGATACTCGCCTTCGGTGGCGTGACCCGCAACGACGTAAAGCTGGTCGAGTTCTCCAGCTACGGCGCCATGTGGAAGGGCATGCTCAACAACGAGATCGACGCCGCCACCGCCTCCAATATCTCGGGCCAGGTCAAGGAGGTCGAGACCTCGCCGCGCGGCATCATCTTTCCGCCGACACCGTGGGCCGACAAGGAGGGATGGGCGCGGCTGCACAAGATCGGCCCCTACTTCCAGCCGCACAAAGTGACGTGCGGCTCCGGCCTCCCGGCGAGTGGCTCGGCCGAGCTGCCGTCCTATCCCTACCCCATCTTCATGGCCTATGCCTCCCAGCCGGCCGACCTCATCTACAATCTGGCCAAGGCGATGATCGCCAACTACGACGCCTACAGGGACGCAGCACCGGGTGCCGCCGGCCTCGAGGTCAAGCGCCAGAACCTCGCGTGGGTGCTTCCCTACCATGAGGGCACTGTCAGGGTGCTGAAGGAAGCCGGCGCGTGGAATCTGGAACATGAGGCCCACAATCAGAAACTCCTGAAGCGCCAGGAGACGCTGGCGAACGCGTGGGGTGCATTCCTGAAGAGCAACCCGCCAGAGGACAAGGTCGCCTTCACCAAGGGCTGGTCGGCTGCCCGCAAGGCCGCGCTGACGGCAGCCGGCATGGACCCGATATTCGAATAGTCCGCCGGACAGTGGCGCGTATGCCTAGTTTCACCTTGGATCGTCAGCAGCGGCGCCGACCGTAGGGTCGGTGTCCGGCTATCTCCGGTTCGGCACCGGAGTGGCAGCGCGAGCATTCAGGAGAACCCGTGTCGCTTGCTTCAGAGACGGTCGCGCCAACAGCGGAAAGGGTCGTATTCGCCGATCCGCACGCCGCGCTCGCCGCTCCGGTCGAGGGCGAGGCGACGCGGGTGCGCAAGCTTACCGGCGGCTGGCGCTGGCTGCTGGTGTTCGCCACCGCGGCCACCATCTTCCTCTGCATCAACCAGCAGTTCACGCTGCGCTTCTTCGTCGGCTTCACGCAGCTCAATACGGAATACTATTACCTCTTGATCCTGTGCATGCTGCCCTTCACGTTTCTCATCTTCCCGGGAAGTGCAGCAGCGCCGGTCGACAGGGTTCCCTGGTACGACGTGCTGCTGTTCCTCCTGACGATTGGCAGCTCCCTCTACCTGATGTTCAACGTGCGCAAGGCGGCCGAGCTCGGCTGGGAGTTCGGCGGCGCGCCTCTGCCCGTCATCGGCGCCGGCCTCCTCATGTGGGTGTTGCTCATGGAGGCGCTACGCCGCACCGGTGGCTGGAGCCTGCTCTGGAGCGTGCTGCCCTTCACGGTTTATCCCTTGTTTGCCGAGGCAAGCTGGCTCGGACCCCTCAAGGGCACCCAGTCGACGCTCGAGCAGGCGGCGGCCTACCACGTTCTCTCCAGCGAGAGCCTGCTCGGCATTCCGATCCAGGCCTTTGCCGAGACGGTGATCGGCTTCCTGGTGTTCGGCACCGCCCTGATGATGACGGGAGCCGGCAAGTTCTTCATCAACCTCGCCTTCGCCCTGTGCGGGACGTTCCGGGGCGGCGCCGCCAAGGTCGGCATCTTCGCCAGCGGCCTGCTCGGCATGATGTCCGGCAGCGTCGTCTCCAATGTGCTCACCGCCGGCACCATGACCATCCCGACCATGAAGCGCACGGGCTTCAAGGCCTCCTACGCGGGGGCGATCGAAGCCTGCGCCTCGACCGGGGCGGTGCTGGCCCCGCCGGTGATGGGCGCCACGGCCTTCGTCATCGCTCAGTTCCTCAACGTCAGCTACGCCGAGGTTGCTCTCGCCGCCGTCATTCCAGCAGCGCTCTACTATCTCGCGCTCTTCATGCAGGTCGATGCCTACGCCGCCCGCAACGGCCTCAAGGGCCTGCCGCGGCACGAGCTGCCGAGCGCCTGGCTGACCATCAAGGAGGGCTGGTACTACATCCTGGTGGTGGTGCTGCTGGTCGTCATGCTCTTGCATTTCAAGCGCGAGAGCCACGCGCCGTTCTACGCCACGGCGCTGCTGCTGGTGCTCAACCAGCTGTTCTCCAAGGACAAGCGCTGGGGGCTCGGGACCATCGTCGAGTTCCTCGAGGCGAACGGGCGCACGTTCGTCGAGCTGGTCGGCATCCTGGCCGGCTGCGGCCTCCTGATCGGCGCCTTCTCCATGACCGGGGTGGTCTCCAGCCTCGCCAACGATTTATTGCGCATCGCCGGCGAGAACGCCTTCCTGCTCCTCGTCATGTGCGCCATCACCAGCATGGTGCTGGGGCTCGGGCTCACGACGACCGCCTGCTACATCTTCCTGGCTATCCTGGTGGCGCCGGCGCTGGAGAAGCTCGGTCTCAACAAGATGGCCGTGCACATGTTCATCTTCTACTGGGGCATGCTGTCGGCGATCACGCCGCCGGTCGCCATCGCCTCCTTTGCCGCCGCCGGCATCGCCGGCGCACCGGCCATGAAGACCGGGTGGGAGAGCATGTGGGTCGGCAGCATCATCTACTTCCTCCCCTTCTTCTTCGTGCTGAACCCGTCGCTGGTGCTGCAGGGGCCCAACCCCTATCTCGAGGCGCTCGGACTGACCGTGCTCATTGCCATCGGCACGCTCTTCATCTGCGGCGGCATCCAGGGCTACCAGGCGGGTGTCGGGGACTTGCGCCGGGCCGGATTCCTGGAGTGGCCATTGCGCGTGCTGCTGATGGTGGGCGGCTTCGTGCTGGCAACGCCCGGCGGCGGCATCGTGCCGTTCTCGGAGATGCAGATGATCGGTTTCGGTCTGGCGATCTTGGTGCCGACCGTGCTGATCGCGCTGCTGCTGGTGCGGCGCGGCAGGGCGGCGGAGCCCCAGCAGGCGCTGGGCTAGATCAGGACCTCTAGGGGCTAGCCAGTAGGAGGAGACGATGCGGCGCCGGGAATTCTTGAAGCTGTCGACGGGTTCGGCGATCGCAACGGTGGTGCGGGCGAACGTTGCCGAGGCACAGGTTGCGCTCGCCAAAATCAAGCACGTCGTCGTGCTGATGCTGGAGAACAGGTCGTTCGACAACCTGCTCGGGCGCCTCTATCCGAAGTCGGAGAGCTTCGACGGCCTATCGGGCAGCGAGTTCAACCTCGATCTGGCGGGCAGGCCGGTCCCCGTCAACAATCTGCCGGGCACGAGCGTCGATGTGATGACGACGCCCGACCCCAATCCCGGCGAGCGCTGGATAGATATCAACGAGCAGCTTTTCGGTGTCACCGAGCCGCCGCCCGGCGCCGTGCCGCAAATGAGCGGCTTCGTCCAAAATTACTTGAAGCAGACGAAACGGCCTTCGGACCGCTATGACGCCAAGCGAATAATGCACTACTTCACGCCCGAGCAGGTGCCTGTGATCAGCCAGCTCGCCAAGCAGTTCGCCGTCAGCGATCGATGGTTTGCGTCTTCGCCGACACAGACTTGGCCGAACCGCTTCTTCATGCACACCGGCACGGCCAACGGCTACGTCAACAACTCGCCGCCGCACTTTCCCTACATGATGCCGACGATCTTCGATCGCTTGAAGGCGATGGATCCGGTCAACGGCTGGCGCATCTATTTCCACGACGTTGCCCAGGCCCAGACGCTGGCGAGGCTATGGAGCATTCGCAGCCACTTTGCGCGCTATTCGAAGTTCCAGGACGATGCCCGCGAGGGACGACTTCCGGCCTATACCTTCATCGAGCCCGACTACCTGTCGTTCATCGGCAGCCAGAACGATCAGCACCCGCCCACCAGCGTGGCCGCCGGCGAGCGGCTGATCGCCGACGTGTACAATAGTTTGCGACAGGGCCCGGCGTGGACCTCGACGCTGCTGATCATCATCTTCGATGAGCACGGTGGATGTTACGACCATGTGCCGCCGCCGGCCGCGGTCGCACCATCGCGCACGGCGACGATACCGTTCAACTTCGACAGGTATGGCGTGCGCGTGCCTGCCGTTTTCGTGTCGCCCTATATTCGCCAAGGGCTGGTATTGCGGCCTCCGGGTGCCACGCCGTTCGATCATACATCGATCCTTGCTATGCTGAGGAAGCGCTTCGAGCTGGGCCTGCCGCTCAGCGAGCGCGATGCGGCCGCTCCGAGCGTCGAGGCAGTGCTGACGCTGGCCGAGCCGACCAACATGGGGCCGGAGCGGATCGACCCCCTGCCCGTGCAAACGGTTGTGGGACCCGCGCAGGCGAGAGCGGACACGCCGGTCCTGACCGATCTGCAAGCGAGCCTCGTCGACCTTGTCCGCAATCTTCCCGACCCCGGCCAGGAGGATGCGCAGATCAGGCGGTTGCAGACGTCCCCGCCCACCGTAGCCGCCGCTCAGGCCGCGACCCCGGCAGAGGCAGGCGCGATCATCGATCGCAATGTCAGACGGTTCATGGGCGAGAGCTGATTTTTCCGGCCCGTCCCAAGGCCTGGCCGGTCACTTCGCGGCCACGGCCTGGACGCCGCCGACGTAGCCGGCCGGATCGCCGAAGCGCTCGATCATCACGGCCGGGAGGTCCTTGCTCTTGTGGGTGATGCAGGCGCCCGAGCGCACGGTGTAGCGGTCGGCGCGGGCCGCCGCTGCCGGCTCCTTGCCGCGCTCGAGCTCGCGCGCTGAATCCATCACGAGCTTGCGGAAGCGCAGGATGCCGATGTCGGTGGGGCCCAGGTGCTCGCGCGTGCGGTCGGCGATCGACCCCTGGCTGTCCTGCACCGCCGCATCCTGCTCGGACACGCCCTTGATGCCGGTGTAGCTCTTGGTCTTCTGCAGCTGGCGGTCGATCAGGTAGTCGTTGCCCTTGTGGCGCAGCGGCACGTAGGTCTCGTCGACCTCGGCGATGACGCCGTTGCCGCCCTTGTACATCGCCTGCTCGGCTTCCGTGATCGGCCGCTCGGGGTTCCAGGCGTAGGTGTAGATCCAGCAGGTGGTGTCGGTGACCGGCACGAACGACTGGCCGAAGATGTTCTCGCCCGGCATGGCGCTCGGCGCGTAGGCGTGGATCGGCATCAGGAACTGGGCGATGCGCCAGTAGATATTGTCGTCGGCGGCGATGCGGCCGCCGGCGATAGCGAGGCCCGCATCGTGCGCGTTGACCTTGATCACGGGGCGGGGGTCGTCGGCGATCCAGCGCACGTGGTCGAAGTTCATGCGCGACATCGGGCTGCGCAGGTGCTTGCCAAGGTCGAGGTCCTCGTCTGCGTGCTTGTCGAAGGTGAGGTGCGCGAAGGAGAAATGCGCCGTGTCGATGCTGCCCTCCATCGCCTGCACCCAGTTGCAGTCCTGCCATTTCTTGCTGACGTAGCGGTGCGAAGCCGGCACCAGCGCCACCTCCAGGGCCGGCAGCTCCGGCATGCGCTCGGGCGGCCCCATGTAGGCCCAGACCATTCCGCCCTGCTCGCGCGCCGGGTAGGCCTTGATGCGGATCTTGTCCTTGGCGTCGAGGTCGGGATAGGAGGTCGGCATGTCGACGCAGCGGCCCTCCACGTCGAACTTCCAGCCGTGATAGGCGCAGCGGATGCCGCACGCCTCGTTGCGGCCGAGCCAGAGGTTGGCGCCGCGGTGCGGGCAGTGCTGATCGATGACGCCGATCCGGCCCTGTGTGTCGCGGAAGGCGAGCAGCGCCTCGCCCATGATCGTGATCTTCTTCGGCGGCCCGTCGCGATCGGGCAGCTCCTCCGACAGCAGCACGGGGAGCCAGAACCGGCGCAACAGCTCGCCCATCGGCGTGCCCGCATCGCTTTGCGTGAGCAGCCTGTTGTCCTCGGCGCTGAGCATCGTTGCCGCTCCCTTGCGGAACAAAACGGGCGTTGGTTCTCGATTATCAGAAGGCGGGAAACGGTGCCACGGCAGCGACGCCAGCGCTGGCCGCGGGACGCGCGGCTGCAGTCCGGTGCACCTCTTCGGCATGATCAATTCATCGATTATTTACTGTTGAACGAAGGAGCGGCGCGAATCACCTGCAGTGATACTGCGTAGCCACAGACAATAGTTGGCGAGCGTCTGATCACAAGCTATTGTTGACGCGAGGAAATACTGTGCGTACTCAATCTTATGCAAAATAGTCGATGTGATTCGGGGGATTTCCGATGATCGTTATTGTGGACGAGCGCGATACCGTAGTCGAGGGCTACCGGGCGTGGTTCGACCGCGAGGGCGTATCTGCAACGGGTCTGCATACCGCCGATTTCGACACCTGGGTCAAAACCGTTTCCGACCCCGATATTCTGGCGGTGGAGGCGTTTCTTCTTGGGGATTGCCGGGAACGCCATGTATTTCCCAAGCTGATCAAGGGGCGGTCGCCGGCCCCCGTCATCGCCATGAACGACGACAAGTCGCTCGAGCAGACCCTCGACCTGTTTGCGGCCGGGGTGGACGACGTGGTGCGCAAGCCCGTCCACGTGCGCGAGATCCTCGCGCGCATCAAGGCCATCCGCGCCCGGGTCCACGGCCACAGCGACGGGATCAAGATCGGCAACCTGCGGGTGTTCTACGACGGGCGCGATCCCGAGGTGGGCGGCGAGGTATTGGCGCTCCCCCGGCGCGAGCGGCGCATCCTCGAGTACCTCGTCAGCACCAAGGGCTGCCGGGTGACCAAGACCCAGATCTTCAATCACGTCTACGGCCTCTTCAGCGAGGACATCGACGAGAACGTGGTCGAGAGCCACATCAGCAAGCTGCGCAAGCGGCTGCGCCACCGTCTGGGCCATGACCCGATCGATTCCCAGCGCTACCTCGGATACCGCCTCGTTTACGGCTGACGCGCAAGGCGTTGCCGGCGATCGGCAACCTGGCCTCTTTTTCCAACGAAGGCACATCGGGAAACTCCAGCCTCGCACAAGCCGGGCCTGCTTTACTGCGCACCCTGGAGCATAACGCGCAGAGGCGAGCCCGATGGGCCTTTACGGCATGATGAGGACCAGCGCATCCGGCATGGCTGCGCAGGCCAACCGGCTGGGAACTGTCGCCGACAACATCGCCAACACCAGCACCACGGGCTACAAGCGAGCGTCCACGGAATTCTCCTCGCTGGTGCTGGAGTCGGGCAACTCCGAGTTTCTCTCGGGCAGCGTCGAGACGCGCATCCGCTACGCTATCAGCGAGCAGGGCGCCTTCAAATTCACGACCTCCGTCACCGATCTCGCGGTCAAAGGCAACGGCTTCTTCGTCGTCTCGGGCAACGACGATCAGACGTTCCTGACGCGCGCCGGCTCGTTCGTCAGGGACGGTGAGGGCGATCTCGTCAACGCGGCGGGCTTCAAGCTGATGGGCTACAACCTGGCCGGCGGCAGCCCGAACGTCGTCACCAACAGCACCGCCGGCCTGGAGGACGTCAATATCGGCGCCCTCGCCCTGCAGGCCAATCCCTCCACCGAAGGCGAGTTGTTCGTGAACCTGCCGTCGAATGCGCCGGTGGTGGCGGCGGCCGATCTTCCGTCCGCCAACGCTGCAACCGCGACCTACAGCGGCAAGACCTCGCTCGTCTCCTACGACAACCTCGGCAACCAGGTGACGCTCGACGTGTACTCGAGCAACACCGGCGGCGGCGCCTGGGAGGTCTCCGTCTTCGACCATGCGGCGGCCGCCGCCGGCGGCGGCTTTCCCTACACGAGCGGCCCGCTGACGACCAGCACGCTCAGCTTCGATGCCTTGGGCCAGCTCGCCGCCGGGTCGCCGACCTCGGTTGCCTTCACGATCCCCAATGGCGCCGCGTTCACGCTGGACATGTCCCAGTCGAGCCAGCTCGCGACCGACTACACGGTGCTCGGCGCGTCCGTGAACGGCAACGCTTCGAGCGAGGTGGAGCGGGTCGAGATCTCCGACGACGGCTACCTCTATGCGGTGTTCGAGAACGGCACGCGGGTGGCGACCTATCGTATTCCGCTCGCCGATGTCCCCAGTCCCGACAACCTCGAGCCGCTGGCCGGCAACGTGTACGCCCTCGGCGTGCAATCCGGCGACCTGCAGGTCGGCTTTGCCAAATCCGGGGGCTTCGGCACGATGGTCTCGAGCGCGCTGGAGCAATCGACGGTCGATCTCGCCTCCGAGCTCACCACCATGATCGAGTCGGAGCGCAACTACACGGCCAACTCCAAGGTGTTCCAGACCGGCGCGGAGCTGATGGACGTCCTCGTCAATCTGAAGCGTTGAGGCGGGGCTTCGCATCGTGAGCACATGACAGGGCCGCCCGCATGACGCTCTCGGTTGCGCTCGATGCCGCCCTGTCCGGGCTGTCCGTCACGTCGGATCAGACCGCGGTGGTGTCGCGCAACGTTGCGCGCGCCGGCGACGCGAGCGCGTCGCGCAAGACGGGCAACGTCGTCACCCTGCCCGGCGCCGGCGTCAGGCTCGCGTCCATAACGCGGGCGACCGATGCAGCCCTGCTCGACAAGATGCTGGGTGCGACCTCGGATGCCGGCAGGCAGCGGGTGATGGTCGAGGCGCTGGACCAGCTCGATCAGACGGTCAACGATCCCGAGCTCGAGGCGTCGCCCGCGGCGCTCGTCGCCAAGCTCGCCAGCGCCATCCAGGGGTATGCCGCCGCGCCGCAGGACGCGACTGCTGCGCGCTCCGCGGTGGCCGCGGCGAATAACCTCGCCAAGGGGCTGAACAGCGCGACGCAAACGGTGCAGCAGGTGCGGGGCAAGGCCGACGCCGCCATCGCCGCCGCCGTCGATCACGTCAACACGCTGCTGGCGCAGTTCGAGACGGTCAACAACGAGATCGTGAAGGGCACGCGCCTGGGCAGCGACGTCACCGACTTTCTCGATCAGCGCGATCAGATCCTGGCCGGACTCGCCGAGGAGGTCGGCGTCAGAACCATCGCGCGCGCCGACAACGACATGGCGGTCTACACCGACAGCGGGGTCACCCTGTTCGACGTCAAGGTGCGCACCGTCAGCTTCGACCGCACGCTGCTGTTCACGCCCACCACCACGGGTAATCCCGTCTACGTCGACGGCGTGCCGATCACGGGCAACGCGGGCTCCATGCTGGCGGGGTCGGGGCGGCTGACGGGGCTTGCCGCCGTGCGCGACGGTGCGGCCGTCACCTATCAGAGCCAGCTCGACGAGATCGCGCGCGGCCTCATCACTGCCTTCGCCGAAAGCGATCAGAGCGCCGTTCCAACCCTTCCCGATGCGCCTGGCCTCCTCACCTATGCCGGGGCGCCGGCCATGCCCGCCGGCGGCACGCTTCTGGTGGGCCTCGCGGGCTCGATCAAGGTCAATGCCAACGCCGATCCGGCCCAGGGCGGCGATCCGTCCCGGCTGCGCGACGGCGGCATCTCGAACCCCGGCAATCCGGCGTACGTTTACAACGCGTCGGGTGGCGCCGGCTATTCGGCGCGGCTCGACCAGCTTCTCGACCGGCTGAATACGCAACAGGCCTTCGATCCGGCGGCGCAGGCGGGCCCATCGGCGACGCTTGCCGGCTATGCCGCATCGTCGGTCGCCTGGCTGCAGCAGTCGCGCCAATCCGCGGGCGATGCCGGCGACTATCAGAACGCCCTGCTGGAGCGGGCGTCGGACGCTCTCTCCAAGGCCACCGGCGTCAACCTCGACGAAGAGATGACGCTGCTGCTCGAGCTCGAGCGCTCCTACCAGGCTTCGACCCGGCTGGTCACGACCATCGACAACATGCTGGGCTCGCTGCTGCAGGCGGTGGGATGAGGCCATGAAGACCACCTTCATCTCCACCAGCGCGCTCGCCGATGCCAACCGCGCCACGCTCGCGAAGCTGCAGGCGAGGCTGGCGGACGCGCAAAAGGAGGTGACGACCGGCCGGCTCGCCGACGTCGGCTTGGGCCTCGGCTACAGGGCCGGCGAGTCCGTTTCCCTGCGCCAGGAGCACGCCCGGCTCACGGCCATCACCGACACCAACGCGTCCGTGTCGACCAGGCTCGATGCCACGCAGGGGGCCTTGAAGGGGCTCGCAGCGGCGGCCCAGTCTTTCCTTGGCCAACTGCTCGCCGCCCGCACCAGCGATACCGGCCCGCGCGTGATCCAGGGCCAGGCGCAATCCGCCCTGTCGGCGTTTGCCGACACGCTCAACACCACGGTGAACGGGGCCTATCTGTTCGCCGGCATCAATGCCGACGTGAAGCCGGTCACGGACTACAACCAGCAGCCCCCGCCCGCCAACGCGCAGGCGGTGGGAAGCGCGTTCGCGGCAGCCTTCGGCTTTCCGCAGTCCGACCCCGGTGCGGCGGCGATTGCGCCGGCCGACATGCAGACCTTTCTCGACGGGGCGTTTGCGGGTCTGTTCGATCCGGCGGCCTGGAGTGGCACGTGGTCGGCCGCCTCCGACCAGAACGTGAAGAGCCGCATCTCGACCAACGAGCTGATCGAGACGTCCGTCAACGCCAACGCGGCGCCGTTCCGCAAGCTGGCGAGCGCTTACACCATGCTGGCCGGCCTCGGCGTCGAATCGCTCGGCCAGGGCACCTATCAGACCGCCGTCGATACGGCCGTAAGAACCGTCGGCGAGGCGCTCAACGGCCTCACCGACCTGCAGGCCGGCCTCGGCACGGCGCAGGAGCGCGTCAAGAACGCCAACGACCGGATGTCCATCCAGATGGACATCATGACCAATCACATCGGCGCGCTCGAAGGCGTCGACCCCTACGAGGCCTCGACCAAGGTGTCGTCCCTCCTGACCCAGATCGAAACCGCCTACGCCATGACGGCGCGCATCCAGAAGCTGACGCTCCTCAACTACCTGCCCCTCGCATAGCCCGCACAAGCAAACCGCAGACCCAAAGGGAAGCCGATGTACCAGTTCTCCTACGCCGAAGTCCTCGACGAAACGCCCAAGGGCGCGCGCGAGCGCGAGCGCCAGACCATCGATCGCTCCATCGAGCTGCTGCGCGAGGCCGAGACGGAGGGCGCGCAGTCGCGCGAGGCGCTGGAGGCGCTGCTGTTCGTGCGCCGCTTGTGGGGTTATCTGATCGAGGACCTGGCCAAGCCGGAGAACGATCTGCCGGCCAAGCTGCGCGCCGACCTGATCTCGATCGGGTTGTGGATCCTGCGCGAGGCCGAGCAGATCAGGCTCGAGAAGTCGACCAACTTCAAAGGGCTCATCGAGGTGTCGGCGGCCATCCGCGACGGCCTCGTGTGAAGGCGCCGAACGGCAATCAGGAGGATACGGCAGCATGCAAGTGACGACCACCAGCCCGACGGCTACCGCGGCTGCGGCTTCGGCCGCGACGCCGGCATCTTCCCAGCCCGCCAAGACGCTCGACTACGATGCGTTCCTGCGCCTGCTGATCGCCGAGCTGAAGAACCAGGACCCGACCAAGCCGATGGACTCGGCACAGTACGTCGGCCAGCTGGCGGCGTTCTCCAATGTCGAGCAGGCGATGAAGACCAACGCGAAACTCGACGCCCTGATGTCGTCGTTCGCCCTGTCGCAGGCGCAAGGCTTCGTCGGCCGCACGGTCGTCTCGGCGGACGGCTCCGTCAGCGGCCAGGTCGCCGCGGTGCAGGTGGCTTCGGACGGGGCCGTGGCGCTACTCGACAACGGCCAGCGCATCACGCTCGGCCCCGGCATTACGGTGTATTGACCATGAACCAGGCCGACGCGCTCGACATCGTGCAATCGGCGCTGTGGACCGTAATCGTCGCCTGCGGGCCGGCGGTCGGGGCGGCGATGGCGGTCGGCGTCGTCATCGCCCTGCTGCAGGCCCTGACCCAGGTGCAGGAGGTCACGCTCACCTTCATCCCGAAGATCATCGTCATCCTGGTCGTCTGTGCCATCACGGCCCCGTTCATCGGCTCGGTGATCTATGCCTTCGCCGAGCAGGTCTACGGGCGCATCGAGGTGGGGTTTTGACAGAACCGATCTAGGGAAAATCATGCAAATATAACGCGTTATCTCTTGGTCTAGGGGAAGGCTTGACCGGCGCCCGAGCTTCTTTGGCACTCTGACTTCCAGAGGCGGGTCGCTTGGCCCACATAGGCTTGCAGGGCATCGCCGCGCTGTTCCTAAGCTTCCTGTGAGCACCCTCGCGCAAGGTTCGTGCGCAAAGCTGGCCGCCCTGCAGCATTGAGGGAAAAGATGGCGGCCTCGGTTGCTTCCACAATCAAGCCGGTCGAGCGCGGTGGCGGCGCCCAGGACGTAGGCCTTGCGGTCGGCATCGTCTTTATTTTGACGGTGCTGTTCCTGCCGCTGCCGGCGATGCTGATCGATATCGGTCTCGCCTTCTCGATCGCGCTTTCGGTTCTGATCCTGATGGTAGCGCTGTGGATCCAGAAGCCGCTCGATTTCTCGGCCTTCCCGACCGTGCTGCTGATCGCCACCCTGCTGCGGCTCGCCCTCAATATCGCCACCACGCGCCTGATCCTCTCCAACGGTGCCGAGGGCTATACCGCGGCCGGCCACGTCATCGCCGGCTTCGCCAATTTCGTCATGAGCGGCGACTTCGTCATCGGCACCATCGTCTTCGTCATCCTGATCACGGTCAATTTCGTGGTCATCACCAAGGGCGCGACGCGCATCGCCGAGGTCGGCGCCCGCTTCACGCTCGATGCCATCCCCGGCAAGCAGATGGCGATCGACGCCGATCTCAACGCCGGGCTGATCGACGACAAGGAGGCGACCCGGCGCCGGCGCGAGCTGGAGGAGGAGAGCGCCTTCTTCGGCTCGATGGACGGCGCCTCCAAGTTCGTGCGCGGGGATGCGATCGCCGGCCTCATCATCACGGCGGTCAACGTGTTCGGCGGCATCGTCATCGGCGTGACGCGCCACGATATGTCGCCGGCGGCGGCGGCCGACGTGTTCACCAAGCTCTCGGTCGGCGACGGCCTCGTCACGCAGATGCCGGCACTGATCGTGTCGCTCGCCGCCGGCCTGCTGGTGTCCAAGGGCGGCACGCGCGGCTCCACGGAAAAGGCCGTGTTCGGCCAGCTCGGCAACTATCCGCGCGCGCTGCTGCTCGCGGGGCTATCCATCTTCGTGCTGGCGCTGGCGCCCGGACTGCCGTTCCTGCCGTTCGCGCTGTTCGGCTCGATCCTGCTCTTCATCGCCTATGCCGTGCCGAAGCGCCGTGCCGAGGTGCGCGCGTCCGAGGAGGCGCAGGCGCGCGAGGTGGCGCTGGCCGCCGACGAGGAGGCCCGCCTCTCCGTCAAGGGCTCGCTCAAGACGGCGGAGATCGAGCTGTGTCTCGGCAAGCAGATCGCGACCTCGCTGCTCAAGGCGCATGGCGAGCTTGCCCAGCGCGTCGCCAAGATGCGGCGCAAGTTCGCGCAGCAGTACGGCTTCGTCGTGCCCGAGATCAAGCTCACCGACGACCTTTCGACCCCGCCCAAGAGCTACCAGATCAAGATCCACGGCACGGTGGCCGCCAGCGAGGAGCTGCGCATCGGCGACGTGCTGGTCATCACCGGCGACGGCCCGCGCCCCGAGGTGCCGGGCGAGGAGGCGCGCGAGCCGGCCTTCGGCATGAAGGCGGTGTGGGTGCCGGAGATGTTTTCGGCCAACGTCAAGCGCGAAGGCTTCAAGCCCGTCGACAACATGTCAGTGCTGCTCACGCACCTGCGCGAGGTGATCCGCAACAACCTCTCGCAGCTGCTGTCCTACAAGGACATGCGCGCCCTGCTCGACCGCCTCGATCCCGAATACCGCCGCCTGATCGAGGAGATCACGCCCTCGCAGATTTCCTATTCCGGCATCCAGGCGGTCCTCAAGCTGCTGCTGGCCGAGCGCATCTCGATCCGCAACCTGCACCTGATCCTGGAGGCCATCGCCGAGATCGCACCGCACGTGCGCCGAGCCGAGCAGCTGGCCGAGCACGTGCGCATGCGGCTCGCCCAGCAGATCTGCGGCGACCTCTCCGACGGCGGCGTTCTGAAGGTGCTGCGGCTCGGCAACCGCTGGGACCTCGCGTTCCACCAGGCCCTCAAGCGCGACGCCAAGGGCGACGTGGTCGAGTTCGACATCGACCCGCGCCTGATCGAGCAGTTCGGGGCGGAAGCCTCCAAGGTGATCCGTGCGTCGATGGACCAGGGGCACCAGTTTGTGCTGGTGGCGGCGCCCGATGCGCGGCCTTATGTGCGCATGGTCACCGAGCGGCTGTTCGCGACGCTGCCGGTCCTCTCCCACGTCGAGATCGCCCGCGGCGTGCAGATCAAGTCGCTGGGCACGGTCTCGTGACGGCCATCGGCCCGGACACGGTGCTGCTGGTGTTCCTGGCCTTCTGCCGCATCGGCTGCTGTCTCATGCTGATGCCGGGGTTCTCCAGCTCGCGCGTGCCCGTGCACGTGCGCCTGTTCATCGCCATTGCCGTTACGCTGGCGCTGGCGCCGCTGCTGCTGCCGGTGCTGCGCGCCGCACTGCCGCAGATGCCGCCCGATGCGGTGCTGGCCCTGCTGATCTCGGAAAGCATCATCGGCGTCCTGATCGGCGTGATGGGGCGCGTGTTCTTCCTCGCCCTGCAGTTCATGGCCACGGCGGCCGCCATGTACATCGGCCTCGGCAACCTGCCGGGCACGCCCGTCGAGGACGTCGAGCCGGTGCCGGCGTTCGCCACCTTGATCACGCTGACGGCGACGCTGCTGTTCTTCCTCACCGAGCAGCATTGGGAGGTGCTGCGCGCGCTCATCGCCTCCTATTCCGCGCTGCCCATCACCGAGCCGTTCGCCATGGAGTTCAGCCTGGCCAAGCTGACCGACGCCACCACCAGCGCCTTCCTGCTGGCGCTGCAGATCAGCGGCCCGTTCATCGTCTACGCCCTCGTCATCAACTTCATGGTCGGCATCGCCAACAAGCTCGTCCCGCAGATCCCGGTCTATTTCATCTCGATCCCGTTCGTGCTCGCGGGCGGCTTCTTCCTGCTCTATCTCACCATCGGGGAATCCCTGCGCGTGTTCATGATGGGCTTCATCGGCTCGCTGGCGCGGGGGTGAGGCCATGACCGCCGACGCCCGCAAGGTCCATCGCATCCTGGCCCTTCAGCAGCAGCTGCACCGCATCGAGGAGTGGAAGCTTATGGAGCTGCGGCGCCGGCTCGAAGAGCTGGAGGCCTCGCGGCGCGACTTGATCCGGGCTCTCAATGAAGACGACGCGCTGCAGGGCCTCTTCATCGACGCACTGGCGCGGCGGCTGCGGTCGCTCTCGGAGGAAGCATCAAGGGTAGGTCAGGAGCAGGACGCCCAGATGGCGCGGCTCATCGAGCACACGGCCCGCAAACTTTGCGCCGAGCGGTTGGCCGAGGCCGTCGATCGGCACGTCGCGCGGGCGGGCGACAAGCGGCAGCTCGTCGACGTCATCGAGCGCGTCACGGGGCTGGCCGCACAAGCCTCCCGCAAGATTGCCGAGGGATAATTCGGGCGGCTGTCATCCCAGGCCTTGTGCCCGGGATCGATCGTGCCGCTTGTGGCGGCGCTCGCGGATAGCTGGATACCGGGGACACCGGCCTTCGCCGGTGCAGGCAAGTCCCGGTATGACAACGTGGAGCCCCATCGTGGCCATCAGCCCGCCATCCGACATTGTCCTCGGCGTCGCCATGGCCGCCGATCCGCAGAAATACCGGGCGGCGGCGGAGCGCCTGCAGCGCATGGGCAGCGATGCCGACCTGCAGCCATCCTCCTGGCGCGCATCGGTTGCCGCGACCCAGGATGGCGCAAACACCAGGCCCGCAGGCGCCACGGTGCCACGGGCGGCGGTCGCGTCGCCCAGGCAGGTGCGCGGCGCAACGGATGCCTTCGGCCAGCTGGAGGCGTTTGTTCTGCAGCGCTTCATCCAGTCGATGCTGCCCAAGAACGCGAGCCGCGTGTACGGCAAAGGCACCGCCGGCGAGATCTGGAAATCGATGCTGGCCGAGAAGCTCGGCGATGAGATCGCCAAGAGCGGGCAGGTTGGGATCGCCCAGCGCCTGCAAGCCGGGATGGCGGCAAACCGTGGCGGGGCTGCGGCCTCGAGCGCGGCGGCGAGTTCGCTGCTGCCGCCGCCGGCGTCGCTGGCGAGCGAGCTGCCCTATCTGCCGAGCCCGGCCGCTTCCGATGGAGCCAAGACCTGATGCTCGGCGCGTCTCCCGCATTCGCCTCGAAGCCCACCCCGATGCGGCTCGCTGACGGGGCGCCGCCGGCCTACGGCCCCGTCGAGCGCGCTATCGAGCGCCTGGAACAGGTCGTCGACCAGGAGACGACGGCGTTGCGGGCCCGCGCGGCCATCGACCTGAAGGGCTTCAACGACAAAAAGAGCCAGGGGCTGCTGGAGCTCAACCGGGCGCTGCGGCAGTTCGACGACGCAGCCAAGGACAAGGCGGTGCTCGAGCGCCTCGCCGGCCTGCGCGCCAGGCTCGATGCCAACCGGGCCATCCTAAAGGTGCATCTGGAGGCCGTGCGCGAGATTGCCACCCTCGTGGCCGACGCGATCAGGGACGCCGAATCGGACGGCACCTATTCGCCGTCGATCCGGGCGCGTGGCGGCAGGCCATGATAAAGCTGATCTTTGCCGGCCTATGGGTCTGCCTCGTCACGCTGCTGTCGACCTACGCCGCGGTGTCCTGGCAGACGGCCAAGCCCGCCGAGTCGACGGAGAGCCAAAAGCTGTTCAGCAACCTGGAATCGGTGCGGACGAGGATGATCAGCGTTCCCGTCATCGCCGATGGCGCCATCCAGGGTTACGTCATGGCTCAGTTCGTCTTCACCGTCGACAGCAACGCGATGAAGCGGATGTCCGTGAAGCCGGACATGTTCCTGCTCGACGAGGCCTTCAAGGCCATCTACGGCGGCGAGAGCGTCGACTTCCGCCAGTTCAAGAAACGGGACCTGGCGGGGCTCGCCAAGCAGATCACGGAGAGCGTGAACAAGCGGCTGGGCGCGCACCTGGTCGAGGACGTGCTGGTGCAGGAACTCAACTACATCACCAAGGACAATGTGCGCGGCGGATTGAAGAACTGAGATCCCTCTCCCCATTCTTCTTCAGAATGGGGAGAGGGTTAGGGTGAGGGCTGCCCCTCACCCTAACCCTCTCCCCGCAAGCGGGGAGAGGGGGGATTGTCGCCGCTCGGCGCAAGGGCGAACGCGTTCGCGATCTCCTGGAAGACGTCGGCGCAGGCGGGGTCGGTGGGCGCCTGCTGCATCGCCTCGGAGAGCCGGGGCACCAGCTCCAGCGCCGTGTCGAGGGCCGCATCGGTGCCGCCGCGGTAGCTGCCCATCAGGCGCAGATCGCGCGTGTCCTCGAAGCGGGCAATCGTCGCCCTTAGCTTCATTACGAGGCCCCACTGCTCGGGCGACCACGCCTTGTCGGCCAGGCGCGAGACCGAGGCCAGCACGTTGACCGCCGGGTAGCGCGCTTGGTCGGCGATGGCGCGGTCGAGGACGATGTGGCCGTCGAGCGTGCCGCGCAGGCTGTCGGCCACCGGATCGTTGTGGTCGTCGCCGTCGACCAGCACGGCGAAGATGCCCGTGATCGACCCGCCGCCCTCCTCGCCGGGGCCCGCCCGCTCCAACAGCTTCGGCATGTCGCTGAACACGCTCGGCGCGTAGCCGCGGGCGACCTGCGGCTCGCCGGCGGCCAGCGCCACGTCGCGGGCTGCGTGGGCAAAGCGCGTCATCGAATCGACGATCAGCAGGACCTTCTCGCCGCGGTCGCGGAAGTGCTCGGCGACCGTCATCGCCGTCTTCGGCGCCAGCCGCCGCATCATCGGGCTCTCGTCGCTGGTGGCGACGACGGTCACCGCCCGGCCCTTATCGCGGCCCAGAACGTCCTCGATGAACTCGCGCACTTCGCGGCCGCGCTCGCCCACGAGCGCGATGACGGCGGTGTCGAAGCCGGG
>Ga0080064_1004171_pt1 | contig 19076 bp, 23 predicted proteins | sample Subgrocontami54m_FD_69260 | JGI IMG/M metagenome (GOLD analysis project Ga0080064, IMG submission 69260) | Subsurface groundwater microbial communities from S. Glens Falls, New York, USA - GMW46 contaminated, 5.4 m (SPADES assembly) (version 2) ...
GGGCCCCCCGTGCCGCTGGAACTGCAAAGCGGGCAAGTGCGGCTCGTGCAGCGCCGAGCTCAACGGCAAGCCGCGGCTCATGTGCATGACGCGCATGAACACCTTCGAGCCCGGCGAGACCATCACGGTGGCGCCGATCAAGGCCTTTCCGTTGATCCGCGACCTCGCGACGGACGTGTCGTTCAACTACGAAAAGGCCAAGCAGATCCCGGCCTTCAAGCCCGGGCCGAAGGAGGCTGACGGCACGCGGCGGATGCAGCAGGAGGACGTCGAGCGGAGCCAGGAGTTCCGCAAGTGCATCGAGTGCTTCCTCTGCCAGAACGTCTGCCACGTCATCCGGGATCACCCGGAGAACAAATCTTCCTTCGCGGGGCCGCGGTTTCTCATGCGGATCGCCGAACTGGAGATGCACCCGCTCGACACCAACGACCGCCTCGAACTCGCTCGGACCAAGGCGGGGCTCGGCTACTGCAACATCACCAAGTGCTGTACCGAGGTGTGTCCCGAGCACATCCACATCACCGACAACGCCATCATCCCGCTCAAGGAGCGGGTGGTGACGGAGAAGTACGACCCGGTCGCCTGGCTCGTGCGGAAGATCGCGGGCAAGTCCTAAGTCGTGAAGATCCACGAGTACCAGGGCAAGGCGATCCTCCGCGAGTTCGGCGTGCCCGTGCCGAACGGCGACATCGCCGACACGCCGGCTCAGGCCAAGGCGGTCGCCGCGAAGCTGGGCGGCAAGGTCGTGGTCAAGGCGCAGGTGCACGCCGGCGGGCGGGGCAAGGCCGGTGGCGTGAAGCTGGCCGACGACCCCGCCGCGGCGGAGGCGGCGGCCAAACAGATCCTCGGCATGATGCTGAAGACGCCGCAGACCCCTCCCGAAGGCATCAAGGTCCTCAAGGTGCTGGTCGAAGAGGCCTCGCCCATCGCCGCCGAGCTCTACCTCTCGATGACGCTCGACCGCGGCAAGGGCACGCATGTCGTCATGGCTTCCCAGGCAGGCGGCATGGAGATCGAGGAGGTCGCCGCCACCCATCCTACGAGCATCGTCCGCGAGTGGACCGACCCGGCGCTGGGGCTCCAGCCCTTCCAGGCGCGCAACCTCGCGTTTGGCCTCGGGCTCAGCGGCGACCAGTTCAGGGCGAGTGTGGCGCTGATCCTCAACCTCTTCCGCGCCTACCTCGAGAAGGACTGCTCGCTGGTGGAGATCAATCCGCTCGTGGTGACGCGCGACGGGCGGGTGATGGCGCTCGACGCCAAGCTCAACTTCGACGACAACGCGCTCTACCGCCACAAGGAGATCGTGGCGCTGCGCGATATCAACGAAGAGACGCCGCTGGACGTCGAGGCGTCCAAGTACGGCCTCAACTACATCAAGCTGGACGGGAGCATCGGCTGCATGGTCAACGGCGCCGGCCTCGCGATGGCGACCATGGACATCATCAAGCTCGCGGGCGGCGAGCCCGCCAACTTCCTCGACGTCGGAGGCGGCGCCTCACCGGAGCAGATCGAGAACGCCTTCCGCATCCTGTCCTCGGATCCATCCGTCAAGGCGGTCTTCATCAACGTCTTCGGCGGCATCCTCCGCGTCGACCGGCTCGCCGAGGGCATCATTGCAGCGGTCAACAAGTTAGGCCTGAAGCTGCCGGTGGTGCTTCGGGCCGAGGGCACCAATGTCGAGCAGGGCAAGAAGATGCTCGCCGAGTCCGGGCTCGCCCTCGTGATGGCCGACGACATGGGCGAGGGCGCCAAGAAGGCGGTCGAGCTGGCGAAGGCGGCGTCACGATGAGCGCTTGCGCGAAGAGGCCGAACCGGCTCCCGATTTCCTCCACATCAAGGCTACTTGGATAAGGCATGAGCATCCTCATCGACAAGGCGACGAAGGTCCTGGTGCAGGGAATCACCGGCAAGGAAGGCACCTTCCACGCGCTGCGCTGCAAGGAGTACGGAACGCAGGTCGTCGGCGGTGTGACGCCCGGCAAGGGCGGGACGACTCACGAGGGTTTCCCGGTCTGGAACACGGTCGTGGAGGGTGTGAAGGCCTCGGGTGCCGACTGCGCGCTGATCTTCGTGCCGCCGCCGGCTGCCGCCGACGCGATCATGGAGGCCGCGGCCGCCGGCGTACCGCTGGTCGTCTGCATCACCGAGGGCCTGCCCGTCTGCGACATGGTGCGCGTCAATGCGTTCCTCGGGCGGACCAAGAGCCGGCTCATCGGCCCGAACTGCCCGGGCCTCATCTCCCCCGGCAAGGCCAAGATCGGCATCATGCCCGGCCACATCCACAAGGAAGGGCCGATCGGCGTCGTCTCGCGCAGCGGCACGCTGACCTACGAGGTCGTTCACCAGCTGACGCAACGGGGATTGGGGCAGAGTACGTGCGTAGGCATCGGCGGCGATCCGGTCAACGGCACGAGCTTCATCGACGTGCTCCGCCTCTTCCAGGACGACCCGCAGACGGAAGCGATCATGATGATCGGCGAGATCGGCGGCACGGCCGAAGAAGAGGCCGCGGCGTTCATCAAGGCCCATGTCCGGAAGCCGGTCGTCGGCTTCATCTGCGGCCAGACGGCGCCGCCGGGGCGCCGCATGGGTCACGCCGGCGCCATCATCGCCGGCGGCAAGGGGACGGCGGCGGAGAAGATGAAGGCCATGGAGGCCGCCGGGATCACCACGGTCACGAGCCCCGCCGACATGGGCGCCACCGTCGCCCGTGTCGTCGGCAAAAAATAGATCACGAAAGGACGAACTCCAGCCAATGTCTGTCGAACGCACGCTGACCATCATCAAGCCCGACGCGGTCGCCAAGAACGTCTCGGGGCAGATCATCGCCCGCTTCGAACAGGTCGGCCTCAAGGTCCTGGCCGCCAAGCTGCTGCACCTGACGCCGGCCCAGGCGGCCGGCTTCTACATCGTTCACAAGGAGCGGCCCTTCTACGGAAGCCTCTGCGCCTTCATGACGCAGGGGCCGTGCATGCCGATCGTGCTGGAAGGGGAGGGCGCCATCGCGCGCCTGCGCGATCTGATGGGCGCGACGGATCCCGCCAAGGCCGCGCCGGGAACGATACGGAAGGACTTTGCCTCGTCCATCGAGGCCAACGCCGTGCACGGCTCGGACTCGCCGCAGTCGGCGGCCTTCGAGATCCCGTACTTCTTCGGCGCGCTCGAGATCTGCCCGCGCTGACCCACGCGGACGCCGACTTCTATCCGGCCGCCCTCGGCCGCCGCCAGCGCCTGATCGCCGGGATCGTCGGGCTGGGGCTCGGCTTCGGCGTGCCCTTCGTTCTCTCGGTCGCGATGGTCGCTACCTCCGGCGATCCGAGCCTGCTCGTCCTGCCGCTGCCTTTCCTGCTCGGTCTCTGGGTCGTGCAGGGGCTCGCTCCCGCAGGCTTCACGCTGGAGGCGGATGGCGTCAGGATCGAGCGACGCTGGCTCTCGCGGCTCGTCCCGTATACCCTCATCCGCGGCGTGGACCGCGAGCCCCGCTCGGTCGGCGGCTTCGGCGCCGTCGGGCTCAACGTTCTCTTCGGCTCCCAGGGGCCCCGGTGGAACCGGCGCACGGGCTGGCACTATCTCGCCATCACCAACACCACCGATCTCGTGTACCTCCATACCGCCGGAGGCCTCGTCGTAGTCTCGCCGAGCCGGCCTGATGAGTTCGCCGCGCGGCTGCGCGACCGCCTCGCCGGGGAAGTCCTGTCGTGAAGAGCCCGCGCGCCCAGCCGGTGTATCCTATTGTTGGCGCTGACAGGAGCCTCGGGGAGCGTCTAGGCTCCCCTCATGGAGGAGCGCGATGACCGTGGACGTAGTTCGCCGGCGATTCACCGTGGACGAGTACCTGCATATGGCCCAGGTCGGTATCCTCACGACGCGGGACCGGGTGGAGTTGCTCGACGGTGAGATCGTCGAGATGACACCGATCAGCTTCCCTCATGCTGCCTGTGTCTCGGCCTTGGTGCGTGTCCTCGTCATCGGTGTCGGTCCGCGAGCCGTAGTCTGGCCCCAGGGACCGATCCGCCTGTCGGAGCGTTCCCAGCCGGAGCCCGACGTCACCCTCCTCCGCCCCCGCCCAGTCCCGTATCGCGACGCGGCCGCGGAGCCACGCGACGTCATGCTGCTCATCGAGGTCTCGGACACCTCTCTCAGGCGCGACCGGGAGATCAAGCTCCCCTTGTACGCGAGCGCGGGGATCCCCGAGTACTGGATCGTGGATGTCCAGGACGATGTGATCGAGGTTCACACGAGCCCTTCCGGTACCCGCTACGGGACGGTTCGGAGGGTCGGCAGGGGCGAGTCCGTGAGCCCTCTGGCCTTCCCCGACCTCCGTATCGCGGTCGACGAGGTCTTCGGATCCTGACACGCCGGAATCGAGCTGGCCGTGTCCGTCCCTCGATGATGACGAGACGTTGAACGAGGAAGTCGAAGCGGCGTCGCAGCAGGAGCTCCCATACCTCGGTGAATGAGAGGCCGATCCGGAGGTCGAGCCAGAGCCCCTCGCGGGTTGGGCTCATGGTTTTTCCCGATCACCGCCTCTCCTCGGCGGCCAGTCGTAGAGAAAGGCGGGCCGCGTCTGCCGCGGCTCCGGATGTCTCCAGGAGTTATACCGGAGCCTCACGATTTCGTAGAGGTACCGGCAGCCTGTCCTGACCAATGGCGTCTTACTCGCGCCACCCAACCGGCGTCCGTACACGACCGGCATCTCCACGATCCTCAACGGGACACGGAGCGCGAAGAAGACGAGACGGAAGAAGTAATCCCCGTACCCCCAGAAGATTCGATCGTACGGAAGCTTCTGAAGCCCTTCGCGGCGGATCGCGAACAAGCCGCTCAGGTTGTCCTGGATTCGAGTTCTCAGAATCAACCGGACGACCGCGTTCAGCCCGGCGCTGCCCCACTGTCGAATCGGCTCCTGCATCCCGCCGTTGGACGCGAAGCGTGAGCCCACCACGAGATCGAACACGTCGAGGAGCCGGACCAGGTACGGGATCAGGCGCGGGTCATGGTTGAAATCCGCGTTCATCACCACCACGACGCTCCCCTTCGAGCGCTCAAGCCCTTCCCGGATCGACACCCCCAGGCCGCGCGCGCCCGCCCGCTCGATGATCCGGACCATCTCGCACCCCGCGAACTCCTCCGCCACGATCTTGCCCGTGCCGTCCGGGCTCCGGTCGTCGAGGACCAGGATCTCGCAGGCCTGCCCGAGGAAGTCCACGGACGCGATCACTTCCCGGAGGAACTCACGGATGGTCTCGGCTTCGTTGTACGTCGGCAGGACGATGGATATCATCGCGGTCTAGACGAGTCGTCGAAGGATCGCACAGATGGCGGTCACGTCCGGCTCCCGCAGCCCGACGAAGGTCGGCAGGCTGATGCCTTCGTCGGAGATCCGCTGGGCGTTCGGCAGCATCGGCCCCGCGTACATCGGCAGGCTCCGCATCGGTCTGAGGGCCGGCCGGCTGTCCACGCCCTGCCCCCGGAGTTGCTCGATGATCCAGTCACGCCGCTCGCGGGTGCAGCCCTCGATGCGGCACGTGAACTGCCAGCAGACCGGCTCGGAGCCTGCGGGCCCGTGTTGGAAGACAACGCCGCGCGCGCCGGACAGCTCCCTTCGGTACCAGCTCGCGATCTCCCCGCGCTCGTCGAGGAAGCTCCCGAGCCGCTCCACCTGCGCGAGCCCGATCGCGGCTTGCACGGCCGTCAGCCGGTAGTTGAACCCGACTTCGTCGTGGTAGTACCGGTGCTCGGCAGCCATCGCGTGGTCCCGCAGGTGGCGCAGCCGCTGGTCCAGGCGCGCACTCGCGGCGATGACCATTCCCCCCTCGCCGGTGGTGACGATCTTGTTCTCGTAGAACGAGAAGCACCCGGCGTCGCCGGCGGTCCCCACTAGCCGGACTTGGTCTCGGGCGCCGAGGGCTTCGGCGGCGTCCTCGACGAGGGCGATGCCCCGACCCGTCGCGAGGTCCCTCAGCGCGCTCATCCGCGCCGGCATGCCGTAGAGGTGGACGGCGACCACCGCCCTGGTGCGATCCGTGATGGCTCGGGCGACCTGGTTCACGTCGATGGTCCAGCTCGCCGGGTCCACGTCCACGATGACCGGGGTGGCACCCGTGTACGCGACCGCGTTCGCCGTCGCCACGAAGGTCAGATCGGGGACGATCACCTCGTCGCCCGGTCCGAGGCCCAGGGCGTGCAGGGCCAGGTGCAACGCCGCGGTCCCGTTGGAGACCGCCACCGCCCACGGCAGGCGATGAAACGCCGCAAACGCCCGTTCGAATTCCCCGACATGGCGCCCCAGCGAAGAGATGGTGTTCTCGCGGAGGGCCTGCAGGACGTACTCCTCCTCCCGCCCGTTGAGATCGGGTCTGCTGAAAGGATAGCCCGTCATGTCGCCGCATCCATCGTGGCGCGCTCAGCCGTAGGGCTGCGGGTAAGGAGTCGTGAGGGTCTCGCCGCGGTAGAGGTTGAGCGTGGCCTCCGGGCGGCCGGCCCGCCCGACGGTGAACTCACCCAGGGGGCTGATGCGGACGAAGTAGCGGCCGTAGCGGTCTCTGGCCTCCGCCAGCGTCTTCGTTGTGACGAAGATGCCGTCCTTGCCGAGCCAGCGCTCGGAACGGTCGAAGAAGGCGAAGGCCCGCGGGTTGCCGCCGCGCGTGAACGCGAGCACGGGTAGCTTGCCCTTGAGGCCATAGTCGACTTTGCCCGCCAGGAACCACCAATCCGTGAAGACGAAGATATCCTTCCGATCGAGGAGCCCGCGCTCGGCGAAGGCGCGCTCAAGGCCCGTGAAGTCGACACATTCGAAGGTGGGATCGTTGGGATCGTTGGGATTCTCGCTACCCGGAAGGGGTTTGGCGAGCCCCGGTAGATCCTTGAGCCAGCCCGTCGCGGTATGTGTCGTGAGCACGGCCATGGCGACGAGCGAGACGACGGCGGTGGCCCGGAGCGACCAGCGGTAGCCGGCGCTCCCGCGGGTGAGGCCGCGGTACAGCGTGTCGCCCAGGGGCAGGAAGAGCAGGAGGTAGCCGGGCGTCGGCCAGTGGAAGTGACGCTGGCTGATGCTCGCATAGGCGGCGACCCCGGTGAAGAGCAGGATCGGTGTCACCGCCAGCCACGCGATGAATTGTCGCTCGGGCTGCGGCGGCCGGCGCCGGAACGAGGTGATCAGCTCCACCACGAGCGCGGCCCAGAGCCAGGGCAGGAGCGTGAGTGACTGCCCGGCGATATTGAAGAGCAGCCAGTCCAGGCGGATCCCGGAGTAGGTCTCGACCCCTCGGGTGCTCTGGAAGATGAACGAGATCCACTCGTGCTGCGCGTTCCACACCAGCACCGGGGAGAAGAATAGCAAGGCAATGGCGAGGGCGAGATAGGGCCCCGGATGGGCAAGCCAACGGCGCTGCTCACGGTGGGTCAGCACGTGAAGCCCGGCACCCGCCACGAGGAGCACGGCCGCGTACTTGCTCAGCATGGCGAGGCCCAGCATCGCGCCCGCGGCCGCCCACCACGCGAGCGGCCGGCGCGGCGGCGGCCCCACGAGGAGATGCGTCAGGCACCAGACGCAGGCGAGCGAGAAGAACATCAACGGCCCTTCGGGCTGCAAGAAGATGCCGACGCTCAACGAGAAGACGGGAGCGAGGTTGAGCAGGAGCGCGGCATAGAAGCCGGGCCACGGTCCGAACAGCCGCCGGCCCAACACGAACATGAGCCAAGTGGTCCCGGCGAACAGGGCGATGAACGGCCAGCGCAGGACGAGCCGCCCCACCTCGCCGCTCAAGAGGAGGCTCAGGGTGCCAAGGAGTATGGAGAGAGGAGGGTGATCGTGGTAGGACAGGCTCGGGTGGAGCGCGCACGAGAAGTAGTAGGACTCGCCGAAGCAGAGCCCGTTGCCCCACGCGACGACGAGCCGCAGGAGTCCGCTGACGACGATCAGCCAGATGACGGCCGCCCGCGGAGAGATGCGGCCGGGGGAGGTGGAATCTGTGTCGGGGAGGTTGGCGCCCGTCACGATCGATGAAGCCTCTGGCATCGTGCGTCGATCCTGCCAGAGTGGCCGGGAGAGGTCAAACCGGAGCGCCAAGAGAACTGGGGGTGCAGTAGTCGCTCGCGGTGTCAGTCCGGATCCTGACGCTCCACGACACCCGCTGCCTCCCCCATCGACAGGGACTCTCCCGCCCCACGCTAGTGAGTGGCTGCTTTCCTTCGCTACGGCAGCCGGGCCGAGGCCGCGCGCCGCGCGCTCGCCGAATGCGCCACGAACGCGCGCGATTGTAGGGTCGCGGTCTGGTTCAACGACAAGTGCGGCGCCGTGGCGAGCGCAGAGGGAAGCATCTGGACTGGCGGGCTCGGCCGCGGTAGATCCTGTCCATGAAGAAGCTCTCATTGTCGCGCGTATTGAGCGGGCCCATGACGTGGGTCGGTCTCACGATCACGAGCACGCGCATGCGCCGAGAATTCCAGTACAGGGGGATGACATGACACGACCGGTCGAGATGTCCTGGCTCGGCAATCTGAAGGCCGAAGCGCGGATCGGCCCGCACCGGCTGCAGATCGACGAACCCGTGGACAAGGGCGGGGAGGACACGGGCCCGACGCCGACTGAGACAGTCCTGGCGGCGCTCGGCGCGTGAACGGTCCTCACGGTTCGGCTGTACGCCGAACGCAAGGGCTGGCCGCTCGACCGGATCGAGACGCGCCTCAAGCGAGACGCGGGCGAGGGCAAGATCAACAGCATCGAGCTGGAGCTGCTGCTGGGAGGCAACCTCAGCGACGAGCCGCGCCGCCGGCTGACGGAGGTCGCGACGACGGTGATACCGAGCCCGAGGAACCCAAGGGTCCACAGGCTCCACGTCCACCATTGACTCTCAGGCCCAGGAGAGAGCGGCATGGCTGTCTCGACCGCTCTCAAGCTCGGAGACTACCTTGCCCAGCGCCTACTGTCGTCACTCGCCTTTCGCGCGGACCTCGCGAAGGCCGGAGAGGAATGCCGGCGGGTCTTCGCTCAGCCTTGACGCACGTTGCCTGCCCGAACAGCGGGACGGGCGAGGCGCTTCGCGCGGCCGGCCAGGCGGCGCCAGTACCCGAGCAGCGCGACGGCAGCCAGGCCGTATGCGGAGAAGACGTAACCCCAGTTATCCGGCATGCGTGTCCTCGAGCCGCGCGATCTCCATCCGTTTGGCCAGCAGATAGGCGAAGAGGAGCGTGAAGGCGATCCAGTTGATGAGCAGCGCTGCCGCGATGGGCGCCGCGATCGGCGAGGGCTCGGGGCCGAGAATGGTGGAGGGCTGGTGGAGCGCGCGCCACCACTTGACCGAGAAGTGGACGATGGGGATGTTCGCCGCGCCCAGTATGCCCACGACGGCGGCTGCGCGCGCCCGGCGGTCGGGCTCGTCCACCATGCCGCGGAGCAGAAGGTAGCCGACGTACACCAGGAAGAGCACAGCCGTCGAGGTGAGACGGGCGTCCCAGGTCCACCACGTGCCCCAGGTCGGCTTGCCCCAGATGGAGCCCGAGACGATGGTGATGCCGGTGAAGAGCACGCCGGGTTCGGCCGCCGCCAGCGCCAGCCTGTCCCAGCCCGCGCGTCGAGTGAGGAGATAGCCCACGCTGCCCACGAAGACGAGCGCGAAGGCGAGGTAGGCGGTCAGCACGGCCGGGACGTGCAGGTACATGATGCGCTGGACATTGCCCTGCACGGCCTCGCGCGGAGCGTAGCCGAAGGCCGCGCCGAGACCGGCGATGAGGGCCAGCACCGTGAGCCATCCGAGCGCGCGGGCGGCCATCAGCCTTCCAGCACGAATTCGAACGTGAGGACGCCCACCACGAGGTACACGAGGTCCGCCGCGGCCAGCAGCTTGAGCCATGCCGCCGCTTCGGCCAGGGGCTCGCCCGCGAGCACGGTCTGCGTCGCGCTCACGGAAGCCAGGAGCACCGGCACCACGGCGGGCAGCAGCAGGACCGGGAAGAGCAGCTCCCGGGCGCGCATCTGCGCCGTGACGGCGCCGAAGAGCGTGCCGACGGACGCGAGCCCGAGCGTGCCGAGCGCCAGCACCGCCGCGAGCCCGAGGAGAAACGGCGTGAAGTCGATCGCGAAGAATACGGCAAAGAGCGCGACGAGCACCACTTCCACCACGACCATCACCAGCACGTTGCCCGCGAGCTTGCCCAGGTAGATGGCCGACTTGTCACCGGGTGTGAGGACGAGCCCCTCCCAGCAGTCGTTCTCGCGCTCGATGAGAAACGTGCGCCCGAAGGCCAGGAGCCCCGACAGAATGAAGCCGAGCCAGAGGAGCCCCGGCAGCGCCGCCTCGACGCGCGCGCGCTCGGGCCCGAGCGCGAACTGGAACACGAAGAGCAGCAGGAGAGCAAAGAAGACGAGGGCGTTGAGGCTCTCCTTGCTCCGCCGCTCGGCCAGCACGTCTTTCCAGACCACCATCCAGGCCCGCCGGGCGTAGGCGCTCACGACGCCGTCCCCGGGCCCATGGCCAGCTCGTCGTAGAGGCGGCGGAGGTCTTCGAGGCCGAGATCGGCCGCCGGCCGGTCGAGAACGATCCTGCCGCCGGCGAGGATGGCGACACGGTCGGCCACTCCCACGCCCGCGTCGAAGCTGTGCGTTGCGACGACGAGCGCCCCGCCGCGCGCCTTGAAGGACAGGAGGAACTCGCCCAGCCACTTCCTGCCCGCTCGGTCCAGGCCGGTGAAGGGTTCGTCAAGCAGGAGAAGGCGCGCCCGGCCCAGCAGCACGCGCGCGAGGGCCAGACGGCGCTTCATGCCCGCTGAGAAGGTGCGCGCCCGCTGGTCGGCCGAGGCATCGAGCTCGACCTCCTCGAGCGCGGCGCGGAGCCGCGCCTGTCCCGCGTCGTGGCCGCCCATGACCGCCCAGAAGCGCAGGTTCTCGAGCGCGCTCAGATCCTCGTATACCCAGCTGCCGTGCCCGACCATGTCGATGGCGCCCCTGACCGCTTCGGGCTCCTTCACGGCGTCAGCCCCGGCAACGCGCAGCAAGCCCGAGGTGGGCCGCAGGAGCGTGGCGACGATTCGCAGCAGCGTCGTCTTGCCCGTGCCGTTCGGCCCCAGGAGCGTCAGGCCCTGGCCCGTCCCGAGCTCGAGCGAGACGTCGTCGAGAACGGCCGTCGGGCCGTAGGTCTTTCGGAGGTGCTCTGCCTGGATCATGACGTTGGAGGCGGGGAACGGCGCCGTCCGTCCGCGCGCCGCGTCTGGTCCGGTCGCCCTCAAAACTTCATCGCCCTCAGACGCGCGACGCGTTCCTCGAGCGGGGGATGCGTCGAGAAGAGCGTGGCGAAGCCTCCGCCCGTGAGCGGGTTGACGATGAAGAGATGGGCCGTAGCCGGCGTCGCGTTCAGAGGCACCTGCCGCGAGGCGACGTCGAGCTTCTCGAGCGCGTGCTCGAGCCCGGAGGCGCGGTGGCAGAGGCGGGCGCCGGAGGCGTCGGCTTCGTATTCGCGCGAGCGCGAGATCGCCATCTGCACGAGCATGGCGGCGAACGGCGCCAGGATGGCCATCAGGAGCATGCCGATGAGGCCGCCCCCGCCGCCGCCGCCCTCGTCGTCGCTGCGACGGCCGCCGCCGAAAATGGCTGCCCACTGCGCCATCTGCGCCAGATAGGTGATGGCGCCCGCGAGCGTGGCCGCGATGGTCATGATGAGCGTGTCGCGGTTCTTGACGTGCGAGAGCTCGTGGGCGAGCACGCCCCGGAGCTCGTCCTCGCTCATGATTCGCAGGATGCCCTCCGTGACGGCGACGGCGGCGTGCTGCGGGTTCCGGCCCGTTGCGAAGGCGTTGGGCGAGTCGTCCGGGATGAGGTAGATCGGCGGCACGGGGATCTTCGCCTCCGCCGCCAGCTCGCGGACGATGCGGTAGAGCCCGGGTGCCTGCGCTTCGCCCACGGGCTGGGCGCCGTACATCGACAGCACGATCTTGTCGGAGAACCAGTAGGAGCCGACGTTCATCACGAAGGCCAGGACAAAAGCGATGGTCATGCCCTGCTGGCCGCCGATGGCCCCGCCGACCAGGACCAGCAGGCAGGTGAGAACGGCGAGAAAGAACCCGGTCTTGATCAGGTTGCCCATTGCGTGGTGCCTCCGGAGCGAATGCTAACAGTCAGTCCCGGGAGCGTCAAGCAGCGGGCCAGGGAGCGTCAAGCAACAGGGTCGGCGGCGCCGCGCCGCGTCCTGGCGGTCACGCGCGGGTCGAAGCCGACCCAGCGGATGCCCTGGGCGCCTTCGAAGCGGCGGGCCATGACCTCGAGCGCCTCCGGGTTGTCGTCTACCAGGATGAAGCGGCGGTTGAGAGCAAGGCAGGCCTCGCCGGTGGTGCCGCTGCCGGCGAAGAAGTCGAGCACGAGGTCGCCCGGACGGGAGGACGCCTGCACGATGCGGGTGACGATGCCCAGCGGCTTCTGCGTCGGGTAGCCGGTCCGCTCCCGGCCGTTGGTCGGCACGATGGTGTGCCACCAGGTGTCGGTTGGGAGCTTGCCGCGCGCCGCCTTCTCGGGCCCGACCAGGCCGGGCGCCATGTACGGGATCCGCTCGACGGCCTCAGCGTCGAAGACGTAGCGCGACGGGTCCTTGACGTAGACGAGGATGTTGTCGTGCTTGGGCGGCCACCGGCGCGTCGGGCGCGCGCCGTAGTCGTACGCCCAGATGATCTCGTTGAGGAATGATCGCCGCCCGAAGATGCCGTCCAGCAGCACCTTGCAGTAGTGCGCCTCGCGGTAGTCGATGTGGAAGTAGAGCGTGCCGTCCGGGGCCAGCGCCCGGTAGGCCTCGCGCAGACGCGGCTCGAGGAAGCCGAGGTAATCGTCGAAGCGGTCGGGAAAGGCGCGCGACCCCATCTTGACGGTCTCGTAGCGTTGTCCCTGGAAGCCCACGCGGTCGCCGGAGGCGCTCCGCACGGTCTTCACGCGCGTATGCGACTGGGCCTTGCCGGTGTTGAACGGTGGGTCGATGTAGATGAGGTTGACCGTGCCGTCCCGGGCGTGCCGGCGGAGGATGTCCAGGTTGTCGCCGAAGTAGATCGTGTGCACAGGATGGCTAGTATAGGGCGAAGCCGGGCTCGGAGCCGTATGCTGGAGAAGGGTCGGGGGGCCTTTCAGGTTGACAACCGGAGAGGGGGCCCGTACACTGACCCGGTTTTACGGATTTGTACAAATACTGTCGAGGGTTAGCGAGAGTCGAGCCATGGTCATCAGGGTCTCCGATATTCCCGAGGAGGGGCTCAGGTTCGAAGGCCCCGAGGCCTTTCCGGAGCCTTTCCAGGATCGCGCCTGGCGCCTCGAGGCGGCGGAGCTCGCCGTGGACAAGGACGGCGACGTCGTGTTCGTCCACGGGCTGGTCCGGTCGCGCGTGCCCCAGGTCTGCTCGCGCTGCCTCGAGCCGTACGAGGCGACGGTGGAGGCGAGCGTGGACACGCGCCTCGTGCCCGGCCCTGCGATGCGGGGCGAGGAGCGCGAGCTGGGCAGGGACGACCTCGAGACCGACGTCTACGCCCGCGACCTGATCGATCTCAACGCCCTGCTCGAGACCGAGACCACGCTGGGGCTGTCGATGAAGCCGCTCTGCCGCGAGGGCTGCGGTGGTCTCTGCCCGACGTGCGGCGTGAACCGGAACGCGGACCCGTGCGCCTGCCCGCCCGCCGCCGACCCGCGGTGGTCGCCGCTCAAGGGCCTGGCCGACCGGCTGTCCACATAACCTGCTGGGCCGGGCCCGTGAGCCCGGCAGAGGAGCCACGAACACATGCCGCTGCCAAAGCGACGCCATTCGAAAACGCGCGGGCGCAAGCGCCGGACGCACTACAAGATGACCGCGCCCACCCGCTCGGTCTGCCCGCAGTGCAGGGAAGTCAAGCTGCCGCACCAGATCTGCGCCAAGTGCGGCTTCTACAAGGGGCGGGAAATCCTCTCGGTCGAGGGCGAGTAGCGCCCGGACGGGAGATCCGCGGCCGATGAAGATCGCGGTAGATGCCATGGGCGGGGACTTCGGTCCCGCCGTTGTCGTCGAGGGCGCCGTGACGGCGGCCCGGGAGTTCGGGCTCGCCTCGGTGCTGGTCGGCGACAGGGCCGCCGTCGAGCGCGAGATCGTCCGCCTCAAGGCGCAGGACCTGCCGATCACCGTGCGCCACGCCAGCCAGGTCGTGGGCATGGCCGAGCCGCCGGCGCACGCGCTCCGGCGCAAGCGTGATTCCTCCCTCCGCGTGGCGGCCGAGCTCTGCAAGGAGGGCGAGTGCCAGGCCCTCGTCTCGGCGGGCAATACCGGCGCGGCCATGGCCATCGGCATGCACGTGCTGGGAGTCCTGCCGGGCGTGGACAGGCCCGCCATCGCCGCCGCGCTGCCGAGCCTCTCCGGCTACACCATTCTCATCGACGCCGGCGCCAACGTGGACCCCAAGCCGCGGCACCTCTTCCAGTTCGCCGTCATGGGCCACGTCTACTCGCGCGATATCGTCGGCAAGGACAACCCGCGCGTCGGCCTGCTCTCGGTGGGCGAGGAGGAGGGTAAGGGCAACGAGCTGACCAAGGAGGCGTTCGAGGAGCTCCGGACCTCGTCGCTCAACTTCATCGGGAACATCGAGGGGCGCGACATCTACAACGGCCGCTGCGACGTGGTGGTTACCGACGGATTCACGGGCAACGTCTGCCTGAAGGTCTCCGAGAGCCTGGCGGAGATGCTGACGGAAATGATCCGCCAGGAGCTCGGGCGCGACATCTTCTCGCTGGCGGGGGCGGTGCTCTCGAAGCGCGCCTTCGCGCGGATGAAGCGGCGCGTGGACTACACCGAGATGGGCGGCGCGCCGCTCCTCGGCATCAACGGCGCCTCCATTATCTGCCACGGCGCCTCGCCGGTGAAGGCCATCAAGAACGCCGTCCGCGTGGCTGCCGAGTGGGTCACGAGCGACGTCAACGAGCACATCAAGACCGCCCTCGAAGCCGAGACCGAGCTGGCCGAGGGGCGCGAGGGGGGCCGCGAATGACCCACGCCCGGATCATCGGCATCGGCGCGTATGCCCCGAAGCGCATCCTGACCAACGCGGAGATCGGGCGGATGGTCGAGACCTCGGATGAGTGGATCGTCCAGCGCACCGGCATCCGCGAGCGGCACGTCGCCGACGAGAGCGAGGCGACGTCCGATCTGGCGCTCAAGGCGGCGCAACAGGCCCTCGATCGCGCCCAGGTCGAGGCCGGCGAGATCGATCTCATCGTCGTGGGCACGACCACGGGCGACATGGCCTTCCCGACCACGGCCAACATCGTCCAGCACCAGCTGGGCTGCAAGAACGCGGGCTCCATGGACGTCTACGCCGCCTGCTCCGGCTCCATCTACAGCCTCTCGATCGGCTCGCAGTACGTCCAGACGGGGAAGTACAAGACGGTGCTGTGCGTCGGCGCCGAGTGCCTGTCGCGCATCACGGACTACACCGACCGCGGCACGTGCATCCTCCTGGCCGACGCAGCGGGCGCGGTGGTGCTCCGCGCCTCCGACGGGGACGCGGGCATCCTCGACACCGACCTCTACTCCGACGGGCGGTACGGCGACCTCCTGATCCTGCCGGCCGGCGGCTCGCGCAACCCGGCGACCCACGAGACCGTGGACAAGCGGATGCATTTCACCAGGATGAAGGGCAACGAGGTGTTCAAGGTCGCGGTGCGGATGTTCGGCGACGCCGCGGAGCGGATCCTCAGCCGGAACGGGTTGACGGCGCAGGACCTCGCGCTTTTCATCCCGCACCAGGCCAACCTGCGCATCATCGAGGCGGCGGTGAAGCGGCTCAAGCTGCCCATGGATCGCGTGCTCGTCAATGTTGACCGCTACGGCAACACGGGCGCCGCCTCGGTGTACGTGGCGCTCGAGGAGGCGTGGACCTCGAAGCGGCTCAACCCGGGCGACCTCGTGCTGATGGCGGCTTTCGGCGGAGGCTTCACCTGGGGCGCGGCGCTGCTTCGCTGGTAAGGGCCCGATGAAGATCGCGTTCCTCTTTCCGGGGCAGGGCTCGCAGTCGGTCGGCATGGGCAAGCGCCTTGCCGATGCCTCGCCCGCAGCGGCCGACGTCTGGCGCAAGGCCGACGAGGCCATCGGCTTCCCGCTCGCGCGGCTCTGCTTCGAGGGGCCGGCGGAGGAACTCGCGCTCACCGTCAATACCCAGCCCGCCATCCTGACGGCGAGCGTGGCAGCGGCGGCCGTGCTCGCCGAGCGCGGGATCAGCCCCAACCTCTGCGCGGGGCACAGCCTGGGCGAGTATTCCGCCCTCGTGGTCGCGGGCGCGCTCGGCTTTGCCGACGCCGTGCGGCTCGTGCGCAAGCGCGGCGAGTTCATGCAGGACGCCGTGCCGGTGGGAACGGGCGCCATGGCGGCGCTGATGGGGCTCGACGTGGAAACGGCCGAGAAGGCCTGCGCCGAGGCGGCGCAGGGCGAGGTCGTCAACGTCGCCAACATCAACTCGCCCGGCCAGATCGTCATCGCGGGACACCGGGCCGCGGTCGAGCGGGCGCTCAAGGGCGCGGCGGCCCTCGGCGGCAGGATGAGCGTGGTGCTGCCGGTGAGCGCGCCGTTTCATTCGGCGCTGATGAAGCCCGCCGCCGACCGGTTGGCCGCCGAGCTGGAGCGCGTGGCCGTGCGCGCTCCACGCGTGCCGATCGTGCGCAACGTCGACGCCGGTCTGACGACGACGGCCGACGACGTCAAGCCCTTCCTGATCCGCCAAGTGGCGAGCCCGGTCCGCTGGACCGACTGCCTGACGGCGCTCGCGCGCGAGGGCGCCACGGTCTGGCTCGAGGTCGGACCGGGGCGCGTCCTCAGCGGGCTGCTCAAGCGCACGATCCAGGGCGCCCGGGGCCTTGCTGTCGAGGACCCCGACTCGCTCGACGCGGTGGCCGCCGCGCTCGGGGCAGGGTCGGGCTCGTGACGGACCGCAAGCCGCTGGCCGGCCGGGTCGCCGTCGTGACGGGCGGCACGCGCGGGATAGGGCTGGCCATCGCCCGCGCGCTGGCGGAGGACGGCACCTCCGTGGTAGTCTCTGGCCGCGATGCGGCCCGACTCGACTCCGCGGTCGCGGAGATCGAGACGTTGGGCGCGTCGGCGCTGGGAGTCGCGGCCGACCAGTCGAAGCGCGAAGACTGCGACCGACTGGTGGATGCGGCGAAGGAGCGCTTCGGGCGCATCGACGTGCTGGTCAACAACGCGGGCATCACGAGAGACCAGCTACTGGTACGGATGAAGGACGACGACTGGGACCAGGTCCTGGACACGAACCTCAGGGGCGTGTTCCTGATGACCCGGGCCGTGGCCAAGTCGATGATGCGGCAGAAGAGCGGGCGCATTATTAGTATCGCGTCCACGGCAGGGGCCATGGGCAATCCCGGCCAGGTCAACTACTCGGCGGCCAAGGCGGGCGTCATCGGCCTCACGAAGGCGGCGGCGCGTGAGCTGGCGCATTGGAACATCCTGGTCAATGCGGTGGCGCCGGGGCTGATCGAGACGGACATGGCTGCTGGGATTCCGGCGGACGCGCGGGAGGCCCTGCTCCAGCAGGTGCCGCTCAAGCGGGTCGGCTCGGCGCGGGAGGTGGCGGAGGTGGTACGATTCCTGGCCGGTGCCGGTGCCGCCTACGTTACCGGACAGACCATTCACGTCAACGGCGGCCTGTACATGTAGCACGGACGCCCTTGGGGAGGCGCAGCATCGGGGGGGAGGCGCAGCATCGGGGGGGGGGCGCAGCATTGGCGGTGTGAGTTCAATCCACGCGGAAGCGGGAGGTGTTCATGGCAAAGCCGGTAGAGGAACGGGTCAAGGAGATCATCGTCGAGCAGCTCGGGGTGGAAGAGGACGAGGTCAACCCCAACGCAAAGTTCATCGAGGACCTGGGGGCTGACTCGCTCGACACGGTCGAGCTGGTGATGGCCTTCGAGGAGGAGTTCGACCTCGAGATCCCCGACGAGGACGCGGAGAAGATCACGACCGTCGGGGACGCCATCAGCTACATCAAGGAGAACCAGTAGCCGGCGACCGGTCGGAGCCCATGGCCATGGACAAGCGCCGAGTGGTGATCACCGGGGTGGGAGCCGTCACGCCCGTGGGGAACACCGCGGACGAGTTCTGGGCCGCCCTCGTCGCGGGCCGCTCGGGGATCGGCCCCATCACCCGGTTCGACACGGCAGGCTATGCCACGCGCATTGCCGGCGAGGTCAAGGGCTTCGACCCGCTCAAGTACATCGACAAGAAGGACGACCGCAAGTTCGATCTGTTCCTCAAGTACGCCGTCGCCTGCGCCGTGATGGCCGTAGACGATGCCGGGCTCAAGACGGACCGTGTGGACGCCGCGCGGTTCGGGGTGCTGGTCGGCTCGGGCATCGGGGGCCTCGAGACCCTGCTCGACAACTACGAGACCCTCAGGACGAAGGGGCCCGACCGCGTCTCGCCCTTCTTCATCCCGATGATCATCATCAATATGGCCTCGGGCGTGATCTCCATGCGCTTCGGCGCCAAGGGGCCGAACTCGTCGGTGGTGACGGCTTGCGCCACGGGCAACCACGCGATCGGCGAGGCCATGAGGATCATCGAGCGCGGGGACGCCGACGTGATCATCGCCGGCGGCTCCGAGGCCATCATCCTCCCGCTGACCATCGCGGGCTTCTGCCAGATGAAGGCCATGTCGACGCGGAACGACGACCCGACGAGGGCGTCCCGTCCCTTCGACGCCGAGCGCGACGGTTTCGTGTGCGGCGAGGGCGGGGGGCTGGTGGTGCTGGAGTCGCTGGAGCACGCCGGGAAGCGCGACGCCCGCATCTACGCCGAAGTCGTGGGTTACGGCATGACCGGTGACGCCTATCACATGGCGGCGCCCGACCCCGAGGGCGACGGCGCCGCCCGGGCCATGGCCGCCGCGCTCCGCGACGCCTCGCTCGATCCCTCGGCCGTCGGCTACATCAACGCCCACGGCACCTCCACGCCCTACAACGACAAGTTCGAGACCATCGCCATCAAGCGGGTGTTCGGCGACCACGCCAAGAAGCTCGCGGTGTCGTCCACAAAGTCCATGACCGGGCATCTCCTCGGCGCGGCCGGCGGCATCGA
>Ga0080064_1004173_pt1 | contig 19068 bp, 26 predicted proteins | sample Subgrocontami54m_FD_69260 | JGI IMG/M metagenome (GOLD analysis project Ga0080064, IMG submission 69260) | Subsurface groundwater microbial communities from S. Glens Falls, New York, USA - GMW46 contaminated, 5.4 m (SPADES assembly) (version 2) ...
AGAACTATGTAAAAAGACAGGGTATAGCTTCCTACAAACAAATCCATCACCAAACATTGTCCCTGTTCTAAACATCCGTATACAGCGATACCCCGTCAGCTCTGCTGCGGGGTAGTTCATTTGACTTTTATTTTAAACATGTTATAATGGCACACAGAACAGAAAGAGTACTGGTACGTTGAATTTAAGGCGGTTCTCAGAAGGGAGAAAATTGTCTGCTGAGAGTCGCTTTAAACCTCAACAACCAAACATAAATAAATGAAATCGATCCTGCAATCTGCACTTCTCTTCGCATGTGTAACAAAAATGAAAAACATGGACGAGAGAACTCGCGAAATCATCAAATCATACATCTACACATTCTGGCTCCTCAAGTTTAGCGGAGCACGTCCAGGTGAAAAACTGGACACACACAAGGTTCTCTACGAACTGTGGATGCTCACGATTCAGACTTTTCGTGAGACGGGCACGTGGTCTTCTCAGCACTCACTGGTGGCTGAGACGTTCCTCAAAGAATCACTCTATACGAGCCTGAACAGTGTAGAACGCTTCTCACAAATCACGACCGTGCCCATGGACTTAGCAGAAACCAATAAAACCATTGACGCAGTCTTCCAGGAACGAACTCACCACTTCGGCAACATCCTGACTTGGGAACTAAGTTGCTTCGGTGATGCTGAAATGGTACAGCCCTAATCAATGCCACCTCAATGAGAAACCACGTCTCTCGAGGTGGCTTTTCATTTACAAAAACGCCGGCTGACCGGCGATTTTTCTTATTTTTTGTTTAAACCCTACTTCCCCACCTCCTCCCTCTTTAGCGGCATACCAATATGCTCCAAAAACGCCAACGTAGCCTTTTTATCACTCGACGTGGTCACAATCGTGATGGCAAAACCGAACACATCCTTCAAATCTTCATCTGAAGTTTCAGGGAAAATGGTGTGCTCTTTTACACCCATAGTATAGTTGCCCATAGCGTCAACTGACGTGCGTGAGAGACCACGGAAGTCTTTGGTGCGAGGTAGAGCGACGTGGATGAGACGATCGAGGAATTCTGTCATCCGTGGACCACGGAGAGTGATCTGGTAGCCGACAGCATCACCTTGGCGAGTCTTGAATGTAGCGATGGCTTTCTTGGTCGAACGCACAGCTGGCTTCTGACCAGTGATCTTTGCGAGACGATCAGCGATGAGCTCAATCTTTTTCTTATCCTTAACTGAACCGAAACCATTGGATACCACGACTTTGACCAAGCGTGGTGCTTGCATCGGATTCTTAAGCCCCAACTTTTCCTTGAGTGTTGAGTAAGATTCTTTATTTAATTCTGATACTGTTTTATATGACATGGTATTGAAATTCAATCGTTACTCCTTTTTAGCGACTTTCGACGCATGCATTGGCATAGCGAGATCAACCACCTGACCCTTCTGACCTTGCTTGGTTGGACGCTGGTGCTTGCGAACTGTATTCATACCTTCGACGACTACTTTACCTTCCGCAGGAAAAGCCTTGACGACCTTGCCTGTCTTGCCTTTGTCGTCACCTGACAATATTAGTACTGTATCTCCTTTCTTGATATGCATGATAGTAATTAAAAGTTATACGATTTCTGGCGCCTTTGAAGCAATAGTCTTGAATCCAGCTTCGCCAATCTCGCGAGGGATCGGTCCGAAAATACGACCAGCGACTGGCTCCTTTTTGCCCTTTTCGATAATGACTACTGCGTTCTCATCAAAACGAATGTATGAACCATCTTTGCGACGAGTCGGCTTGACCTGACGAACAACCACAGCATGAAGAACGTCTTTCTTCTTGATAGCCTTGCGTGGCTCTGCCTTTTGAACTGAAAGCACCACAATCTCACCAAGCTCGGCATAACGCTTTTTTGAAGATCCAAGCACTTTGAAAATACGTCCGATCTTGGCTCCGGAGTTATCAGCGATATTTACGATTGAACGTGGTTGGATCATAGTAGTTTAGGTTTCTGATTACGCGATAATTTTGAATGTTTTATTCTTTGACATCGGTCTGCAAGCTTCAATCGTTGCCTTGTCACCAATCTTCTTGGTATTACCGACATCGTGCGCCATAAGCTTGGTTTTCTTGGTCATGTACTTGTGGTACTTGGCATGCTTGACGTAGCGCTCAATGACTACCACACAGGTATCTTTCATCTTGTCAGACACAACCACGCCGATAAATGTCTGGCGTTTGAGCTTTTTTTCGGTTGTTGTTGAAGTGGTCATGAGTTTGGAGTTTACTTGAAATTTGGTGATTTGTCTAGTTTATCGCTTGATTTAGCAAAATCATCTACTGGTTTTTATTTCGCTACATGTTTTGATACATTCAAAGCGGTCAATATTCGAGCAATGTCTTTTCTGATAGCCCTTCCCTCTTTGACGTTTTTGGCCTTTGCGCCAGCGGATCCAAATCGAAATACTCGAAGAGCTTCACGCTTTTCGGTAATAAGCTTGGTTAAGTCAGAGGGTGTTTTATTTGAAATGTCTTTGTTTTTCATTTTGTTATTTTAATCCTGAATTCTGAATCATGAACCGTATCCTATAGTCGCGCTACCACCTTGGTCTTCACTGGCAACTTGGTGCCAGCTTTGCGAAGTGCCTCTGCGGCTGTCTTGTTATCAACACCATCGATCTCGAACATGATACGACCTGGACGAACTTCGGCTACGAATCCGACTGGATCGCCTTTTCCTTTTCCCATTTTTACTTCGGCTGGCTTCTGAGTGAATGGCATGTCAGGAAAAATTCGAATCCAAACCTTACCAGATTTTGTGGCATAGCGTGTCATAACCTTACGAGCGGCTTCAATTTGATTTGAAGTGACGCGAGAATATGCCATAGCTTTGAGACCAAATGATCCAAAAGCAACCGTGACGCCACGCGTCTCGTGTTTACCAGCTTCCTTGGCGCGATTTTTGCGCTTGGTGAAGTGTTTGCGATGTTTTACTTTTTTAGGAAATAACATAGTAGTAAATTAATGAAAAATTATGCGTTCTTTTGGTCTTTTTTGAAAATCTCACCCTTATAAATCCAAACTTTGATACCAATATCGCCGTAGGTCATATGAGCCTTTTCTCGAGCGAAATCAATATCCGCACGGAGTGTCTGAAGTGGAATACGGCCTTTCTTGAGTTCCTCACTGCGAGCGATCTCCGCGCCACCAAGACGACCGCCGAGACGAATACGGATACCAAGAACACTCTTGTTCGCCATGACTTTTTCAATAGTTTGTTTCATCACACGACGGAATGGTAAACGCTTTTCTAGTGATTCAGCGATCATCATGCCAGCGATCATTGCGTTTGACTCTGGGTTGCGAATCTCTTCGATATCAACCTTGAGCTCTTGTCCTGGGACTTCGGCTTTTGCATTGCGAATAATCTTGGCGATTTTTTCACGAAGTTTGACAACACCGTCACCAGCTTTGCCAATAAGCATACCTGGACGAGATGTTTTGATGATAACACGAAGAACTTTCTGATTGCGTTCAATGTCAATACCACCTATATAGTTGGCGCGAAGTTCTTTTTGGAGAAATTCGCGAACTGACAAATCAGCCTTCAAAGCTGTGCGGTATCCTTTGTCCATGCCAAACCAGCGACTCTTCCAATCGCGGATGATACCAAGTCTATGTGAATATGGATGTACGGTGTGGGACATGTTATTTCTTTAATTTAGCTGCTGTCTTAGCTGGCTTAACTGCTTTTACGCGAGGTGCCAAAATAATACTAATGTGACTGGTCCTCTTCTTGATCGGATGCGCTGAACCACGCGAAACTGGCATGGAACGCTTCATGACAAAACCTTGATCAACACGAATCTCTTGTACAAAAAGGTTTTCTGAATCAATCTTGTGATTGTGCAGAGCATTGGCAATAGCGGAATCCAAAAGGTCATGTATAGGATGCTTGGCCTTCTTTGAAGCATTGGTCAAAATAGTTTTTGCCAAAATGACGTTTTTACCGCGAATCATATCTGCGACCAGACGGACCTTGCGAGGAGAGATGCGATGATTTTGGAGTGATGCGGTAATCATGTCAGTATATTATTTTTTGGTAGCGGTTGTAGCGGCTTCCTTGGCAGATTTTGCGGCTGAAACTTCTGCTTCCTTGGCCTTCATTTCGATCTCCTTCTGCATCTTACCTCCATGACGCACGAACTTGCGTGTAGGCGAAAATTCACCGAGGCGGTGTCCAACCATATCCTCGGTTACCAAAACTTCTATATGTATCTTTCCGTTGTGGACACCAAAAACGAAACCCACCATTTCTGGTGAAATCTGAGAGCGACGTGACCAAGTCTTAATAACCCCAGTTGTTGCCGGCTTTTTCCCTGCGATCTTTTTCAAGAGTCGCTCTTCGATATAGGGTCCTTTCTTAAGTGATCGTGCCATGGGTTAAAATTACAATTTGAAAATTAAATAATTAAAAGATTGAGATGCGAACACGCATGCATCTTTCAATAAGAAACCGAATAAAATAGGCTCCACAGAGCTTGCCAAGCATCTTAACAGAGAGATGATTTGAAGTCAAATTGTAAATCTGTATGATATACTTGTAGTAAGTCATTTTCTCATCGCCATGAATTATCAAAAATTAAGTTACCTATTCCCTTTTTCCGTCTCAGTAGAAAATCAAACCGCTACCGTAGTTTTTGGAATTACTTTGATAGTAATAGTGATTATCATTATTTTGACCATCATAAAAAAGATTGGCGTAAGTGAAGCCCTGAAATACGAATTCATCACAATCATTGCTCACAAGTTTCGTACACCACTCACTCAAGTAAAGTGGGTATCCGAAGAACTGTTAAAATCTGAACGAGATCCCTACAAACACCAAAGCATTCAAGACATGCAACAATCAAACGAAAAGCTCATCAAACTTACCAACACACTCATCGAACTTACAGATTCTGACAACAACTCGGTTTCTGCATATGCTTTTGAAAAAGTACATCTTTGCGAATTTGTACGTACAGTCAGTAATACCTTGAAAGACGCGTTTCATGAAAAAAATATTTTCTTCTCTGTGCAATGCCCGCCGACTGACATTCAAGTGAAGATAGATCCACAACGCATGGAGTTCGTCTTGCAAACTTTACTGGAGAATGCGCTGGCATATACCCCGCCTGGTCAAAACGTAAACGTAACTATGCAAAAAATTGGCCGCAAAGCCGTAATATCAATAACCGATCATGGTATTGGTATAGACAAAAAAGATTTACTTCGTGTATTTACCAAGTTTTTTCGCGCCAAAAACGCTCAAGCTGTAGATACTGAAGGATTCGGAGTTGGACTCTACTTGGCACAAGCAATTGCGCGGAGGCATAAAGGAAACATCGGCGTAGAGTCAGCCGGTATTGGTGTCGGCGCGACGTTCACTATTACGTTGAAAGTGTTGAAATAAGCTTTGAGAACTTAGCCGATTATCTTTTTTTCTACAATCATCAGCGCGATCGTGTCGAATATTTTCTTAGTTGTTTTAACGATAAATTTAAACATGGGAAATAGTATACCAAAGAATAAACTTATTGGATGGAGTAATTTAGCGTCTGCGCTTTTTTACCATCTACATAGAACACGAGACTGTAGCTACCAACTTTTCTCGTTTGACCTGCATTTAACGCCCAATCAAAGTGGAAGTAACTGGCACCGTCCGTTGACGGATGAGAAACTTTAGAATCCACATACTTTCCCTCATAGGAACGAATATAGGAGAGTTGGGTGCGTTGTGTTGCATTTTTCAAAGACAACACCGCGTACAGAGTAGGAGTAGTCGGAGAAAAAACCGTACTTGACTTGAGAGCTGCTCCGCTCGTGGTAAGACCGATGCTCATTTGTACACCTAAAATTTGTGCTACCACCACAGGTTTAGTTACCTGCGTAGTAACAGCAGACTTGGTGACAGGCGGTTTTGGCTGGTTTTTGGTTACAGATGTAGGAGGAGTTGCAGGAGTTGTGGAAGAGGGCTGTTGATTTTGAACAATCGGGACAGGATTGACAGTAGCTGGTTTAGTAAGAACATATACAGTACCTCCTGCGAGAATGAGCACCGCAACAATTCCAATAATAAGATTTTTTGACATAATGTTTATTGTTTAATCTCCGGTATTAACTCTGGATGTGGCTTCGGTTGATGTTGATGTAGTCCCGTTTTCTTGATCTGACGACTGGCCACGTGCCGCATCTTCCTGATCTACCTCCTGCTCAATTTCATTATCAATTTCGCTTTGATTGTTCTCGCCGTCCACTTCTTTGACATCACCATGTTCGTCACCGGCTTTTTCATTGTATTCGTTGTCTATCTCTTGCTGATTGTTTTGAGCGTTTTTGTCGTTTTTGACTTCCTGCATGCCTTGCTCAACATCATGCTTAAACTCTGATCGGCCTTGCTGATTTGTTGTTACCGTTGTTGTTACCGTTGTTGTTTGAGCGTGAACCTGTCCAACCAAAAATCCATTGCTCATAAACAAAGTGAGGGCAAACAAACTCAAACCAATAAAGACATTTCGTATGTATATTTTCATATTTAAATTATAGCAAAGAAACACAAAAAAAGGGTGTGGGGTGTGGATAACTCGAGGCGTATCCCCAGTGCCACTATTATTTGTTATTTATTGACAAGTGAGACGAATCGATTAAAGTCACCTGTAATAATAATTCCGTCGATTGTATATGGTGCGCTCGAATCCGCTTTGACACCAGTGTGCACAGTGCGCGCCGTACGATAACCTGATTCGATAACCGTCTGTATGCTTTGATCGTTGTATGCGCCAAATGGATAGGCAAAATCTTTTACAGAAATCCCAAGTTCTTTCTCTAGAATCGCCTTACTCCCAGAGATTTCTTTTTTTAGGAGCGCAGAATCGGTAATTTTTGGCAGTTCAGGGTGTGTTTGCGTGTGATCGGCTATCACCATATTCCCAGCGATCATTTCCTTTAATTCTGACCATTTGAGAAAGTGTTTCGCGCCGATGGCATTCGGGTAAACATAAAATATTCCGATATACTTATATTTCTTGAGTATGGGATATGCGTAAACATATTGATTCTCCCATCCGTCGTCAAGCGTTATCATGACGGGTTTTTCCGGAAGTGGTGTACCGTTTTGGAAATATGTTGATATGTCGTCAAATGTAACAACCGTAAAGCCATTATCTCTCAGATACTTCATTTGGTCATCAAAAATATCCGGCGGAACGGTAAATTCCTTCACCAAATTGGTAATGCCGGGATAATATGGTCGCACACTGTGATAAATGAGGATTGGTATGTGGGCTATATGTTGCACGGTTGACGTTGCGCTCAATGGTGATGTGGTTGATACTGTCTGCGCATGCGAAAAGAGTGGCAGTAAGCTCGCGCACATTCCTAGAATAATGAATATTTTTTTCATGTTAATCAATAATGAACGTTGCAGTTTTTGACTTCTTTCCGTCTACATAAAAAATAACCGTGTATGAACCTGGGATGCGATTTCCACCAGTTTTAAGAGACCACTGGAAATGCGTATAGCGCAGACCTGTGCGACTCGGATGTGTTACTTCTGAGTCGACATAGGCATCTTTGAAATATCGCACGAGACCGATTGCTGTGCTCTGCTGCGCGTTTGCGAGCGTAAGGATCGCATATATATTTTTAGTGGTACTCGCAAAGACAGTGGTTGAACCAACGCCGGATCCATCTTCCCCAACCTCGGTGCTAAAAGTCACACTCGTTATTTCCGGTACGACCTCTGCGGTCGAAGATGCCGTACGAGCGTTTGCTTGTGCAAGTTTACTATTACTGAGTGCGAGTATACGAGCGCGAGTCTTTGGCCCCACGATCCCTATGGGATCGATAGATTCCTTTCGTTGGAACTCCTTCACCGCTTGTTTGGTCAGTGTGCCAAAATAACCTGTCACGGCCGGAGCAGAAGACGTGGCGTAAAGAGTAAGGAACTGTTGTAGAAGTCGCACATCTTCTCCCGACGACCCTCTTCGCAAAGTGTGAGCTATACCCTGAATGGGGTATAGCTTTTTCTTGAGTTGTGCCAGTCGAGCTCTCTCTGCCACAATTGTTTTTTTCAATTCCATCGTGCCAACACTTGTAGTTGATACGGCAGACGAAAATGTACTTGTGCTGTTCGTCATTGTGGCATGTACAAATGGTACATATGTAAATGTATATATGAGTACCGCCATAACTGTTACTTTTTTATATGAATATCGCATGGGTTTAATTTGGCGACACTTCAGCTGAAGGTGGCGCTGATTCATCTGAAGGAGAGGCGTTCATGGGAGCATCTGGACTTAGTTTACTGGAAGTGTCGATATTTGGATTTTCTGTATTGAGGATAGCTTCAAATACTTTTATTTCGGAAGGACTCCACTCACCCTCTGGGGGTACGAGGTTGTCGGGAAGAATTGGTTCAGTGTTCGGTATTGACTTGACATCGGGAGCGATAAGCATAGCGGGCATGTCTGCAGCAGAAACTGGCATGTCGAGCGCGGACGGATTAATATCAGGGTTCGCATCCAGACTTGGGTTCGGTTCAATGTAGTTATCCGGTAATAGGTCTCCGCTACCATCTCCCTCTAATGCCAATATTTCTTCCGGTAAGGAGTGTCTGAGTCGTAGATATTGCTCATCTTTTTGATTATACGCTAATTCCGTTTGTAGACTATTAAGAATATCCTCGGTCAAACTTTTTTGAATCTCTGCGGGCGTACTCGTACCATTAACAAGTATGTTCGTACCAAACTCATCCCATGAAGTTTTATAATCTTGCGCTTCTATGCTAGTCACCAAGGAGCTCTGTGCTCCTGCACGCAGACCATTTTGTACATCGGATGCAAAATCAGATGCCATTTCCGCCCGTGCAATCGACATACTCATCATCAACAAAAAGATCACAATGAGTGATAAAACTACAGACCCGACCATTATTCCAGATTTCTGTTGAAGTTCCATAAGAACCATGTCCGCGTGACTTGGTGCCTTTATTATAGCAAACATTTAAGACACTTTACAGAAAGCGTTCTAGATCAAATTAAAAATTAATTTGAGTGAAGGTTTAGCTTTAGTGGGTTTTCACTATTGCATCGGAGTCGATTTCTTCTTACCAACCTGTCTTCGAGAAACGATAAAGACATTTGAATATTTCTTTGGAGTACGAGTCTTCTGACCCTTACCTGCTGGCTTACCCCAACGAGTCTTCAGACGACGGAGACCACGACCTTGGCGTTGTTCACCTCCACCATATGGGTGGTCAACTGGGTTCTGGGCGGTACCACGAACTGTTGGGCGAATACCCATCCAGCGACTGCGACCGGCTTTGCCGATATTGACCAGACGATTTTCTTCGTTGGAAACTGCACCGATTGACGCCCATGCATTTTCATGAACCTTGCGGACTTCAGTTGAAGGTAACTTGATATTGGTATAACCTGCATCATTTGCAGAAACTTGAGCAAATGAACCCGCGGAACGAACGAGCTTGGAACCACTGCCAGGTTTGATTTCAATATTATAGATAAAAGTACCGACAGGAATATTTTTGATAGGAAGACGATTGCCGACTTGGATAGGAGCATTCTCTGATACGATAAATGAATTGCCAACTTTCATAGTTTTTGGAAGCAGAACGTAACGTTTGGTACCATCCTTGTAGTTGACCAAACCAATGTAACCAGTGCGGAATGGATCGTACTCAACTGTTTTAACTGTGGCAATCATATCCTTTTTGTCATACATGAAATCAATGATACGGTAAAGTTTTTTGTGACCTCCACCCTTGTGACGAACTGTGATACGACCGAAAGCATTACGTCCCATGTCGCGCTTGAAACCAACCGTGAGTGGCTTGTACGGTTCCGAAGCAGTCAAGTATTCCTTGAATGGCAATACTGTCATGTGTCGGCGGGATTTTGATGTTGGGCGGAATGATTTCATAAAATTAATGCGAATAAAATTATGCTAATGCTACAAATTATTTTTAAACAAAGTCGATCTTATCTCCCTTTTTTAGTGTAACTAATGCCTTGCGAACACCTGGCACAACTCCTCGGCGACCTTTGACAAAAACATTTCTGGCTGGATTGTTGAGCATAGCAACCTTGACTGGGATAACTTTGTAAAGTGCTTTTACAGCTGAAGAGACTGAATTTTTATTGGCACCTTTTGTAACTTCGAATGTGTATACACCAATCTGACTCAAAAGTCCTGATTTCTCTGTAATGCGGGGGCGAAGAATCACAGATGCTGTGTTGAAAGTTCCGTTTGATGCATTTGATTTGTCACCGACAACAGCAACTCCACTCAAAACGGGTTTTACCGCCTTTTTTATTTCTTTCTTTTTTGATCCAAATAATGACATGGTAGTTTTGTCCAAGGTCCGACCTTGGACATTTAAAATTATTCGCTCTTGGTTTTACTTGTTAAAAGTTTCAATGACTCAGCCGGATTGGTAACAATCAAATATGTATGATTGAGAATAGAAACTGGATTGATATTACGGAATTCCTCGATTGACACATTACCGAAATTACGGAAACTCTTGGTGAGAGCGTCTGTCTTTTTGTCTAGTGCAATCATTGCGGCATTCGTAGACTTGGTAGCGAGCTTTTCATAACCCTTGATGGTCGCAAGAGATGAGATGATTTTCTTGGCATCCTGCGCCTTTGGGGCTTTGATATTCAGAGCATCAACAAAAAGAATTTCGCCGTCTTTAAATTTGCGAGAAAGAATAGTGTAAAGAGCTCGAACTTTAGCTTTCTTATTGATCTTGCGGTCAAAGTTCTTATCTGCGCGTGGACCATGTGTGACACCACCACCAACCCAGATTGGAGAACGACTGGAACCGTGACGAGCGCGACCTGTACCTTTCTGTTTCCATGGCTTCTTACCGCCACCACGGACTTCACCGCGGGTCTTTGTGTTGGCGATCGCATTGCGTGAATTTGAATTCATCAAACGAACGATCTCGTGGACCAAGTCTGCATTCCATGGCACGCCAAATACGTCCTTGGAAAGAGTGATCTTCCCTGATGCTTTACCGTCTTGATTGTATATAGTTGATTCCATGCTTTTATATTACGGTTATGCAACAATCTCCACCAACGTCCCCCTTTTCCCCGGTATTGCTCCAGAAACATACATTATGCTCTCCTCTGGGTCAATATGAACGACTTTCAAGTTCTTGACTGTGATACGATCGGAACCCATACGTCCGGCCATGCGCATACCGACTGGCACGCGTGTACGGAGACCTCCACCGATGGAACCTGGCTCACGTTCGGAGTGTTTCTGACCGTGACTGCGAGGACCACCACCGAAACCGTGACGCTTGACCACGCCTTGAAAACCTTTACCTTTGGAAATAGCACTGACTGTGATCATGTCACCTGCGGCAAACTGTGAAAGTTCAACTTTGTCGCCAACCTTGAGAGTTGGGGTGCCAGCTCCAGGAGTATAATCTCGGAATTCAGAGACTGCAGCAAATGAACCGAGCTCCTTGAAATGACCTTTTTGGGGCTTGGCAATGCGAGCGGGGTTGCGGGAACCTTCTCCAACTTGGAGAGCTTCATAACCATCAGTGTCTTTGGTGCGAACTTGAGTGATAACATTTGAACGCACAGAAACAGCAGTCACAGGTAATGCTGCGCCTTTGGCGTCAAAGATTTGAGTCATATTCAGTTTTCGTCCAAGAATGAATTTCATATTATTCAGAATAGGCATAAAAGATAAACAATGAAGAAAAGAAGCAAAGATTTTTATTTTTTGCTTCTACTTCTTTGCTTGTCAATTTACATCATCTTCACGTCTATGTTTACCCCCGATGGTAGGCTCAGATTGGTCAGTGCTTCGATGACCTTCGGATTGGGATTAATAATATCTATAAGTCTCTTGTGAACGCGCATCTCGAATTGTTCACGGCTATTCTTGTCAATAAAGGAAGAGCGGTTGACCGTGTACTTCTTGATCTCGGTCGGCAATGGAACTGGACCATGGATCTCCGCATCATAACGAGCGGCTGTATCCATAATCTGTTTCAATGATGCATCAAGAATCTTGTGTTCATAAGCGCGCACACGAATACGGAGATGTGGTGCCTCACCTACAGCCTTGACCTTTTTGGCACGAGGCGCGCGAGGAACCTTGGTGTGAGTCTCTTTTTTAATTGTTTTATGTTCTGTAACCATGGGATCTATTACGCAACAACTTTCGTTATAACTCCGGCACCAACGGTCTTGCCTCCTTCACGGACGGCGAAACGCATTTGAGCTTCGAGAGCAACTGGGGCAACGAGTTTGACTTTGAAAGTGATCGTGTCACCTGGCATAACCATTTCAACCTTTTCAGGGAGGGTTACTTCACCAGTAACGTCTGTCGTACGAATATAGAATTGAGGCTTGTATCCAGTGAAGAATGGAGTGTGGCGGCCACCTTCTTCTTTCTTCAAAACGTATACTTCTGACTCAAATTCGGTATGAGGCTTGACGGAACCAGTCTTGGCAAGAACCTGACCACGAGAAACGTCATCCTTTGCAGTACCTCGGAGAAGGAGTCCAGCGTTGTCGCCAGCAATACCTTCCTTGAGCTGCTTGTTGAACATTTCGATACCAGTGATAGTAGTCTTGACGGTATCACGGAAGCCGATAATCTCAACTTCGTCACCAACCTTGACTTGACCACGTTCGATACGACCGGTAACCACAGTTCCACGACCTTCGATAGAGAAAATGTCTTCGATCGGCATGAGGAATGGCTTGTCGATATCACGAACTGGCATAGGGATGAAGGTATCGAGAGCATTCATGAGCTCATCAATCTTGACTGTCCAAACTGGATCACCTTCGAGAGCCTTCAATGCTGAACCACGAATAACTGGAGCCTCCTTGCCATCAAAGCCGTTCTTAGTGAGGAGTTCACGAACTTCTTCTTCAACTAGGTCGAGCAAATCTGCTTCGGCAACCATGTCGCACTTGTTAAGAAAAACTAGAACTTTTGGAACACCGACTTGCTTTGCAAGAAGGATATGTTCGCGAGTCTGTGGCATCACACCATCAAGAGCGGACACGACGAGAATAGCACCGTCCATTTGAGCGGCACCGGTAATCATGTTCTTGATATAGTCAGCGTGACCTGGAGCGTCGATGTGAGCATAGTGACGCAATGGGGTCTCATACTCAACGTGAGCTAGAGAAATAGTAACGATCTTTGACGCGTCACGAACAGTACCACCCTTGGCGATATCTGAATAAGACTTGTCCTTTGCAAGACCTTTCTTGGCCTGAACTGCAAGGATAGAAGCGGTGAGCGTAGTTTTGCCGTGGTCAACGTGTCCGATGGTACCAACGTTAACGTGTGGCTTTGTGCGATTGAATTCTGCTGCCATAATATTATTTTAGTGCCCACCACTTGGATCAGTGAACAGATGCTGAAGTTTATACCATTTCTTCAATACCCATTAACGAAACCAAGTGCCGGGATAAATTGTTATTAGTTTATAATTACGAACCCAGCCAGCTTAGCATGAGAGGATATTGAGTGTCAAATTCAAAATCTTCACTGTTTCTTTATCGTTTCTTCAGTGTTTCTTCATTCTGATTTGATACAGTTTAACTAAGGAAGTTTTTCTTCCTTGTGGCCCCGAGAAGAGGTCTTTGGCTCACGCCTCATCAACGTGAGCCTGTGGGTTCGATTCCCGCCGGGGCTACCAATAAAAATTATGAGAAAAAGTAATTCACAAGGAAGTGTCTAGGAGGTGTTGTGATTCAGATTAGAGCTTGATCCAGACCAACAAAATTTTATGGGATATTATTTCTTAAAAAGAAAATCTTTATTTATTTGATCAATACTCGAACAACCAGTCATAGTCATACAGCGTTTTAGTTCATCAGTAAGAATACCGACAACATCATTAAGTCCATCTTTGCCATTTACTGCGAGACCGTATATAGCAGCTCTTCCAATGAATACCGCTTTTGCTCCTAGTGCTAACGCTTTAAAAATATCTGTGCCTGAGCGGATGCCACCATCTAGATACACGTCTATTTTACTCTTTACTTTATCTGGTATTGTTGCCAATGCATCTAATGTTCCAATCACGTTATCTAATTGTCTACCACCATGGTTTGAAATAACAATTCCCTTGACTCCTATTTTAACTGCTTTCAACGCATCATCAGGATGTAAAATTCCTTTTAGAATAACGGGTAATTTTGTTGATGCAACAAGTTCTTTAATATCATCCCAGCTTTGTGCTGGACTCATGTATTTTTTATAATAGTCGTCCAAGTTGTCGTATGGTACTGCAGGGTCTTTTGGAAAAAGAGGAAGATCGTTAACGGGAAAAGTGATAGGTGCGGCTCTTTTTACTGTAGTCTTACACATTGAACATCCGATTGGCGCATCCACAGTGAGAAGAATCGCAGCACACCCAGCTGTCTCAGCTTGTGCAATATACTTTTTCATAAGATTGACGTCCTTGTACATAAGAAGTTGATACCATGTATGAGACAAACTGTTCTGGTCTATCTGCTTGAAATCCAAGGTCGAAAAGCATGATACTACAAAGTTGATTCCAGATTCTTTTGCAGCTAATGCTGCACTAACTTCACCTTCCGGTGTATACATTTTATGCCAAGCGACAGGTGCAATCATGATTGGAGTATTAATTTTTTTACCCAAAACTTTTGTCGTTGTCGTTAGATGTTGTATTCCCGCAAGGACTCGAGGAACGAGCTCATACTTTTCGTACGCACTAATATTTGAGGCATACGTCTTTCCTTCACCAGCGCGTTTCTGGACATAGTCAGGCTAATACCTAATTTTTCAGAGGCTACTGTTTCGTAATCCGTAATTGATTGAAAATCGTTTGTATCCATATAATAATTGGACTTGATTTATAATACTGCAATTATAGTACTATTTATACTCCATGTTAAGCGGATTATCTACATCTTCGTTGTTTCTAAATCTCCTATCGCTCTACCCAATCTATCACGAATGTCACCTCGTATGGTTAACTGTACAAAGTATTGACAGTAATTATTATTTTGCTATAATTGTACGGTTGATGAGGCGTGAGAGGTCAGAGACCTTATACTAGACTCTACAAAAATCCGTCATTTGAGGCGGATTTTTGCTTTATTATTTTATTTGTATAATTTTATCGGGTAATCGTGAAGAAACTATCACTCGAATCACAATTTGTTGTTGACCCTGCAAGACAAACACGAACGGTGTAATTACCAGCAGGAATCGCTACATTATTGATGTCAGTAGCAACGATCCAATTATAGATAGTTGAAATTGGAATGTTTCTATCAAGGATATAAGTCGGAGGACACTGGAACATAGGTCCGCCTTGAACATAAACTGGGCATGGGGCACCTTGATCAAGATATAAATCTACTTTCGTACTAACATCAGTCGCCCCCGTCACATTCCATGTAATTGCGCGTGTTGAATTCGCCTGCCAAACTTCCCCACCATTTGGCGAAGTTACTTTCACTGTTGGCGAAGGTGATGTAATAGTGAATGGTGAATTACTTGAATCACAATTATTTGTACCCGTTTCGCAGATTTGAATTGTGTATTGGCCATCTGGAATAACTAGTGATTGACCAAGACATTCACCCTTTGGACCAAAACTAGCACAATAAGGAAGAGGGGTGACACCGCCAGCATTACTAATATATTGCCCCGCACTCCAACTATACGAATTCTGATTGATACTTATATTTGTGGCAATTGTATAAGGTGCGCGATATGGATACATCATCGACGTTTGCACTCCAGATGTTTGAGCACCTGACGATTGTACAGCCCCCATTGGACATATCCGACTAGTACAAGGTTGATAATATGGAACCAATTTTAAATCAGCGTATGTAGCCCTAAAATAATACGGTGCATTCCATCTTATAACCTGTGTCGTTCCTTTTTGCCAAACTTCACCACCATTTGGTGAAATGACATTGAGTGGACTTGCTCCGCTAGTACCAACTTGAACTGTGGCGCTTGATTGGGCTGTTAAACCGGCACTATTTGTAACCGTAAATTTAACATTGTATGTTCTTGCATCTGAATACGAATGGGTGAATGTAGAACCCTGTTGAATAGTCGGCGCCGAGGTCATGCCAGCAATTGGTGTGCACGAATAACCTGCCGGACAAGCAACTGCGGCATACATCATGACATCACCCCAATCAACTGAATAACTCAGAGTTCCATTCTGCGGATCAGTTGCTCTAACATTCCAATTACCTGTTTCACCAATACTCAACGCTGTAGGTGCATCAATGCCATTTATAACTGGAAAACGACTATCGTTGTGTCTCCATTCATTCATCCTTCCTCTAGTCATTGGACCAAAATAGCCGGTATTTGGAATTCCGTTAGCGAATTGATACTTCATTAATGCAGTTTTTGTTTGCGCACCAAAATATCCATGAGAAGCAGATCCTGAACTCAATGCGGGAATATCATACCCATTTGAAATAAGCCAAGTTTGCAGGTTGACCACATCAGAGCCACTAGCTCCAACTGATAGATTATTTGAAAATGTAAAATTCTGCGCTCCAACTACTGAAGCGAAAGTAAACAAAGCGATACTTGATGTGATAATATATTTTTTCATGATAATTAAGATAAAGTAATCCTCCTGTGAAGACTGCAACCCGTGAGTTTTACGAACGGAGCCGTAGTCGCATGACTGCTCCGTTCGCATAAGCTCACGGGATGTCAACAGCTTATACCTATAATATGACGTTGTACGCCTCGACATCTTACACGACTATGTTATATTTAGCGCACTAAATAATAACATACGCTCATGAAAATCCTCATCGTTGAAGATGACAAGAGTTTAGCAGATATGCTTGAGAACAGCCTCAAAGCTAAAGCTTACTCCGTAGATATTGCCTCAACTGGTGGGGACGGATCATTCATGGGAAAAAGTTATGACTATGACGCCATTCTGCTCGATTATTCCCTGCCGAAAAAAGATGGCCTAACGATTTGCAAAGAGATTCGGATGGCAGGAAAAACCACGCCAATTATTTTTCTTTCAGTCACTGATACCATCGAAACAAAAATAGCCGCACTCGATCATGGCGCTGACGATTATCTCGTCAAGCCATTTTCATTTGAGGAATTGCAAGCTCGTTTGCGCGCCATTCATCGCCGTCCAAACATAACCAAGAAACCAATTCTGGTAGTCGGTGACATCACGCTCAATCAAGAAACGCACATCGTCACCCGTGAAGGTCGCAACATATCATTAACCCGCAAAGAATTCGCCGTGATTGAATATCTAATGCAACATCAAGGAACTTTGGTGTCACGAATCCTCATCATGGAACACGTTTGGACGGCGGACGCCGATATCCTCTCGAATGCTGTAGAAACGCATCTTCGCAATATCCGAAGGAAGCTTAACGCTGAAAATAAGCCTGATTATATCCAAAATGTCCCCGGTCGAGGGTACATTATGAGCGCTGAATAGAGCCGTAGGAAAAAATCTTCATTACTTCTTTATCGTTTCTTCAGTGTTTCTTCATTTCGATTTGATACGGTATATAAGGTTATGTGTCGACATAACGCTTATTAATAACAATACGGTGATATACATGGGGCACAATTCTTCCATTTTTGTGAACAGATAATACTATGAAACCCTTTACATTCTCGCAGGTGAATGAGGGGAGACCATCTGTCGCGGACGCAGGCGCGTTCACCGTGGCAGATGGTATTATCTATACCACAATATTTATTTTGGTCTGCGTGATTGTCTGGCTTTCAAACCGCGAAATAAAAATTTCGCGCACTCGGATTATCGCTTCGGAAAAAATGTTGGAAAATGAGAAAAATTCCTTGGCTCGACGCATCGTGGAGCGCACTACCGAATTTGTCCGCGCGGAAGAACAGCGAATGATCGAGTTGGAAAAGAACGCGGAATTTGGAAAATTATCACAAGGACTTTTTCATGATCTCATAAGTCCACTGTCATCAATGTCACTTTATGCGCAACAACTTGATGGCCACAAGGACGATTCGGATAAAACCAAAGAAAAAGAAATGATTCAGACTGTCATTGAGTCCTCGCGACGGATGAATTCATTTATGGAAAGCGTACGAAGATCATTTGGTAACGAAACAGCGGTTTCGAATGATGAATTAATAATAAAAAATCAAAAAGTGGTTGGCGCGAGTGTGGACAAAGAAATTAATATCGTCTTGGATATTATTGGTTATAAGGCGCGCATGGCTGGAGTGCAAATCAAAGTACACCAAAAAGAACCAATATATTTGTATGTTAATCCTGTTCGTCTACATCAGTTGTTAGTAAATTTGATTTCGAATGCGATTGACGCATGTATTCAAGCACCTGTGCAATCTCCTATTCAAAATAATACTCAAGCACTTGATTCAACGAAAAAACGCGAGTGCATTAGGACTGAAAAACAGGAGCCTTTAGAGCATGTCGTAACAATTTCAATAATCAAAAAGAAGTCAATCATTGAATTGTCTGTTTCCGATACAGGCTGTGGTATTTCTGCGGAAAATCAGACACGACTTTTTATGGATAAGTTTACCACCAAGAAAAATGGGAGCGGAATTGGGATGATGACAATCAAAACTATTGTTAAACAGGATTTGGGTGGAACTATTGAAGTTGAGAGTAAGGAAGGAAAAGGCGCGAGGTTTGTAGTGAAGATACCACGGTTGAAGGGAAAATAAAAAATTCGCTCCACAGGCGAGAGTGATTATCATAATGAATTTCAAAGCTTGACTTTTTGATTTAAAAAATAGTAAAATATATCTACCAAATGACAAGTTGGGATTCCGAGCCACTGGAGCTCAACAAAACCCGCATTACGCGGGTTTTGTGTTTACCAAAAACGATTGAGCAAGCCTCCTGAAATACGGTGGCTTCCTATACTCAAAGCGTAGCACTTGAATATGCTACGCTTTTTTCTGTGAGCGAGTCATCGTCTAGGCGGCTTGGATGGCCGGAGGAAACGGCCGATCCGTTAAAAAACCTATGATCTCACA
>Ga0080064_1004174_pt1 | contig 19067 bp, 22 predicted proteins | sample Subgrocontami54m_FD_69260 | JGI IMG/M metagenome (GOLD analysis project Ga0080064, IMG submission 69260) | Subsurface groundwater microbial communities from S. Glens Falls, New York, USA - GMW46 contaminated, 5.4 m (SPADES assembly) (version 2) ...
TCGAGGATCATTCTGCATGAAAAAATTTATCGCCGATTTTTAAAATTATTCGTGAAGGCCGCGTCGGGTCTGAAGATCGGCCGCGGGGACGATCCGTCGGTGGCTCTCGGCCCGATTATCAACGAAACACAGCTTCGCCAAATTCACCGGCGGGGACAAAAAACCAGAAAAGAAGGGGCGCGCCTGGTCTTGGGGGGAAGGATCGAAAAAACGGGCGACAGGAAACACGGTTATTTTTATCGCCCCACGATCTTTACGGGGGTTTCTTCCCGGATGAGCGTTGCTCAAGCGGAGATCTTCGGCCCTGTGGTTGGAGTGATCAAGGTAAAAAATTACGAAGAAGCCATTCGCGTCACGAACGATTCCGTTTACGGCCTGTCCTCAAGTATTTTCACCCGGGACGTCGCGCGTGCCATCAAAAGCCTCGAAGAAATTCAATCTGGCATTACTTACGTCAATAGTTCCACGATCGGAGCCGAAGCGCATCTTCCGTTCGGGGGAATCAAGCATACGGGCAATGGCCACCGCGAAGCCGGGGTCACGGCGCTGGATATATTTTCGGAATGGAAGACCGTGTATTTGGATACCAGCGGGAAACTTCAACGGGCGCAAATGGATTAAATCATGTCAAAGTTTTTAAGAGTATGGATGGCGCAAATCAATACGACGGTCGGAGACCTGGACGGCAACCGTAAAAAGATACTCCATTCGATGGAGGAGGCCGGACGCGCGAAGGCGCATTTGGTGATCTTCCCGGAACTCACGGTGACGGGATACCCGCCGGAAGATCTTTTATTCAAAAAGGCATTTGTCAGCCGGAACCTCGAGGTCTTGCAATCCGTCGCTTCCAAAACAAAAGGGCTGGCCGTGATCATCGGGTTTGTCGATCGGGACGATAGCGGCCGGCTTTACAACGCCGCCGCTCTGCTTAAAGATAAAAAGGTTGCTTACATTTATCACAAAGTGGAACTGCCGAATTACGGTGTTTTTGATGAAAAACGTTATTTTTTACCGGGAAGAGAGAGCGGAGCTTTTGAGCTTGGGTCCATTCGTTTTGGTCTTACTATCTGTGAGGATATTTGGCAGAAAAACGGTTATGTCTATCAAGCGGGTTATCCGGGGAAGCACTCTTTTTTGATCAATATCTCCGCCTCTCCCTATCATTGCGGGAAACAGAGTGAAAGAGAGGCGCTTTTGAAGAATTTGGCGGGCAGCGCTCAAACCACCGTGTTGTATCTTAACCTCGTGGGAGGTCAGGACGAACTTGTGTTTGACGGGGGCAGCCTAGTGGTGGGCCCCGATGGTAAATTGCTCGCCCGCGCAAAACGCTTTGAGGAAGACGTTCTTGTGGTCGACATTCCCGCCGACCGCGCTCGAAAACCTTTGATCCGCCGTGCCGAAAAAAAACCGCCGCTGGAACTTGAATCAGAGGTGTACCGGGCCCTTGTGCTCGGGACGCACGATTACATCCGGAAAAATGGATTTAAGAAAGTGTTGATCGGTTTAAGCGGGGGGATTGATTCCGCGCTCGTGGCTGGGATCGCCGTGGATGCGCTCGGAGCCCAAAATGTGCTCGGGGTCACGATGCCGTCGCGGCACACGTCTCAGGGGACTTATCGGGACGCCAAACAATTGGCAAAAAACCTCAAAATCAAGCTGCTGGATTTGAAGATCAATCCCATTTTTGACCGTTATTTGACCGATTTGAATCAGGCGTTTAAGCCTTATCCGTCCGGAATCGCCGAAGAGAATTTGCAAGCCAGGATTCGGGGGAACCTTCTGATGGCGCTTTCCAATAAACTGGGCCACCTCGTTTTAACCACGGGCAATAAAAGCGAAATGGCGACAGGGTATTGCACGTTGTATGGGGACATGGCGGGGGGATTTGCCGTGATCAAGGACGTCCCCAAGACGCTGGTGTTTAAGCTCGCCCGCCACCGCAATGCCCTATTTCCGAAAAATTCGATCCCCGAGAGCATCTTGAGGCGTCCGCCTACGGCGGAGCTAAGGCCGAACCAAAAAGATCAGGACACGCTCCCTCCGTATCCGGTGGTGGACAAATTTTTGGAATTATATGTCGAGCAGGATAAGGCGCTTGAGGATATCATCCGAGAAGGAATTCCAAAGCTGATCACCCACCGTTTGGCCGCCATGGTGGATGGGAACGAATATAAGAGGCGGCAATCCCCCCCGGGCGTTAAGATCACGCCGAAGGCATTTGGGCGTGACCGGCGCATGCCGATCACCAATCAATACAGGTCATGAGACGTTCTTTAAAAACCCGCGCGTTATGGCTTATTTTATTTCTCGAGGCGGCGTTATTTCTTACATTGATCAGCAGCCGATGTTTGGAGTCGCTTACTAAAATTCAGGCGCCGGCGCTTCCCATAGTTAGAGTGGGCCCCGGAGCCGAATCGTTTGCGATCCTAAGCCGTTTTTTATTTCAAAATCAGGGTTCTTTGAAAGCGTGGGAAGAAAAAATATTCAAGGGCAAGACAAATTTCGTAGTTCACCAGGAGAACGAAGCCGGTTTTTTAAACGCTTCCAGCCAAGACGCCTGTTCAGGGTTGTATACGAAAGTGGATTATCAGGCTACACCCGATCTTTATCTGTCTTGGAAATGGAAAGCGATCCGGTTCCCGCAAAAAAAAGAGCCCGGCCGTTTATCGAATAAAAGCGAAGACGATTTTGCGGCAAGGGTGTATGCCATCTTTCCGGGGTCCAATTTTTTCAAGTCGGATGTGATCGAATATGTCTGGGATGAAACGATCCCGGTAGGCACCATCACCGCTAGTCCTTATTCGGAAAGGGTGAAGCTTTTTGTGATCCGGCGCGGCACCGCCCCCGAAGAAGGCGGCGGTTGGGAGGAAGAAGATAGAAATCTCTACGAAGACTACCGGAAACTGTTTGGAAGAGAGCCCGAGCGTCCGGTGGGCGCTTTGGCGTTGATGAGCGACTCCGACAATACCGGAACCCAATCCGAAGCGGATTTTGCGGATTTTACATTCAAAAAGAAATCAACGGTCGTTAAGAGGAGGTCTGCCAATGAAAGTACGAACTAAATGGTTGGTGAAGCATCCGATTCAGGTCAAATATCTTTTGATCGTGATTTTTGCGATGCTGGTCCCTACGCTTCTGATCGGTTTTTGCCTTTATAATTTGATTTTTAATTTACTGGCTAAACAAATGGTTTTCCCGGAGGCCATTATGGGCAATCTCGTGCCCGTGATCGAGCGTGTCAATGCGTTCTTGATCTTTACGCTGCCCGTCGCGGCGCTGATTATTTTATGGTTCGCGCTCGTGATTTCCCATCGTTTCGCGGGGCCGATCGAACGGCTCGAGAGCGATCTGGACCAGATCCTGGCGGGGGATTATGGGCATCGAGTGCACGTGCGAAAAAGAGACGACTTGATAGGCGTTGCCAAGCGGATCAACCTATTGTTGAGACTGCTCAAGAAGTAATCTCTCCGTTACATTGATTTAACATTGAAATGGAGAATAAAGTCATTGAAAAAAAAGTAAGAAAGATAACCTAAAACTACGCCGCAGAGAGGGGGGAGACACCTAACAGGCTCTAAGGTTATCGGCCGGCTGGATACGCCGGCTACCTAAATGATCTACCCTAACATAGAAAATAAAATGCACTTTGGAGGAATTAAATGAAACTATTGAGAGCGTTATTTGTTTTGGCGCTTGTGGTGGGCTTTTCAGTCCCCGCGTTCGCCGAGACACAGAACGTCAAAGTAAGCGGTTCGTTGGATGCTTACTGGTTTTACCGTGTCAACATGGATTTGTTGGGCGGCAACGACTCCGGCTCTATTCCCATCGCCGGAACCGTTCCGTCGCAAAGCCATAGCGGAGACATCAACCACCGGTCAAACGGTGATGATTACTTTATGAGCATCACGCAAATAGAGGTTTCCGCTGATTTGACGGACAATGTATCTACGGTCATCAACCTCATCAATCAGAGGGATTGGAACGCTTCCGGGTTTGAAGATGGCGGAAGCGTGGGTGATTCCAGAACGTCTATTTCCGGTGCTGAATTCGACATCCTGCTGGATCTGGCCTATGTTCAGATGAAGGAGATATTTTATTCTCCTCTTACCCTGACCATCGGACGGCAGGATCTTGTCTTTGGCCGGGGATTTATCATCGGTTGGAATCCGCAGGATCCTCAAGGGGCGACTCAGGCGGACGAATTCACTCAAATACAGTCATTTGACGCGATTCGGGCCACGCTTGATTTTAACCCTTGGACCCTGGACTTCGTCTATTCCAAGATCACTGAAAATGCCCATGATCCGGAAGATGACCGTGATCTCTACATCGCAAACGTGAACTATAAGTTCGCGGAATACAACGCGGTGGCGGAAGGTTACTTCGTCAGTGAAATTGACCGGTCGGCGTTGAACACCGTCACAACGGCAGGTGGGTTGAATCCTTCCCCGAGCACGATTTCTTCGGGCAGCAATGACACCTACACGGTTGGCGGGCGCGTTCAGTTTGATCCCATCTCTCAGATCACCCTCGGCGGTGAATTAGCCTACCAGTTCGGTAATTACCGGGCTGCGCCTGGCGCCACCCCGAAACGTGATAGAGACGCTTGGGCGGCTGATATCTTCGGTGAGTACCGATGGGATAATACTTGGAAGCCCTCGGTTGGCATCGAATATATCTACATGTCCGGCGAAGAGAATCTCAGCAACACCAGCGGTGATTATGGCGCGTGGAATGCTCCCTTTAGAGGACCCACGTATGGTTGGATCCATGAGTATTTGGAAACTAATTATGCGACCGGGGACCCGATCGACCAACCCGCCTCCCAAAATCACGAGAGTCTTAGCGTTTACGGTTCGATCAAGCCGTTAGACGATCTTCTCTTGTCGGCCCGCTACTATTACTTTTGGGCGGCCGAATCGATTCACACCGTGCCGGGGAATCAAAACAGCTCAACCCGGGATGAGGAGCTTGGTCATGAGATCGATACGGTGGTCAGCTACAGCTATACTGAAGATGTGACATTTAGCTTCATGGCAAATTGGTTTATTCCGGGTGATTTTTATATCAGCCCGAATGACGCCACCGCCAGCGAATACATCTCAGAAGTGAAAGTGACTTTCTAAGAGTATTTTTCAAAAAATAGAACCTCCTTTGGGGCATACACCTCAAAGGAGGTTTCTTTTTGCCCGTCTTTAGATTTTTCTTGTCAGCGCCCCCTAAAAAATTAGATTAAATATTGTAACTTATTTAATATAAATGACTTATATCAAATATTTTATTGATTTCATCGTTGGAATTGTGCACTAAATATGATATAATTCTAGTAAGTATTAGTAACTATAAGTTAAGACTTATAACTCTTTAATAAGGGGCAGGGGCTATAAATGCTAAAAAATCACCATAAAAGCAAAATCAAGGATTCTAACGGGGTAACGCTTGTCGAGGTTATGATGGCGATATTTATCTTCGTCTTTGGCATCCAAGGACTTCTTGGGGTTTATCTCCAAAGCATGCAGGTGGGTAAAAAAGCGGATTATACCTACACGGCTTATAACTTGGCGAAAAACCACATCGAAAGGTTAAAGACGCTGAATTACGCGTTATTGCCGTCATCGGCCGAGACTTCCACGGTCATTAACAATGATGGAGACCCTGACCCCAGCGGGTCATTTATTCGTACCACAACGGTGACGGCCAATTACGGGGGCAACGCGTTGTTGACACAGGTCACGGTTCAAGTGAACTATATTTTTAAAGGGGTGCAAAGCTCAAGTCCCACGCAGTTTGCGACCATTATTCTTAATCAATAGGGGAGCGACAAATCTTGATGAATCAAAAAGGTTTTTCTTTGGTGGAGTCGATCTTCGCGCTTGCGATGGGGAGTATTTTCTTAACTGCGGTGATGGGTTCTTGGTATTTCTCCTCAAACATCTGGAAAGAAGAAAGCCTGAGAGCCAAGCTGAGGTATGATGTCGAACGATCCATGGAGAGAATAAAAAACGAGCTTCGTTTAACCGACGGAAATAAAACCTTATTTTATCCCTCCGCGGCAGCTACCTATACCGCGATCAGCTTTCCCGTCGCGCCGCCGAATGGCAGCGGGTTTTTGACATTTTCCAGCAATGCGATCGATTGGAATAAAACGGTTATTTATCATGTCTATACCCCGTTTACGGTTGTAGAAGATCCCGGCGACGGTTGCGACGGTTGTGACGGTTGTGACAGTTGTGACGCGCAGGCCGCGAGCACTACTATTTATGGACAGCCGGAATTGCGGCGTACGATTTTCAATTCATTCGATTCAGACGTTGCGAATCGTCAAGCGCAGCTAAACAATGTCGTCACCAACGGCCAGGACACGCAAGGGCTGGGAGGGGTGACAACCACTATTTTTAAAGCCGACAGCGTGAGTCTGGCCATGGTTCCCAGCTCACCCACGTTTGACGGTTACGACGCTTCTGTGATACGCAGTGAAAATACCAGTTTCGGAAGCGTGCGGCTCACACCCGGCAACCACACGATCCGATTTGAGGTGACAGGCAAGAACGCTGATTCGTCCGGATACCAACTCGGCATCGACACGCTTTATCTGACGCCGAGCGGGGGGAATGGTCAGGAGGCGGAAGTGTTTATTCCGCCAAACGCCTCTTCCGGCGATGCGACGACGAAAGAAGACCTCTCGGCTTATGGCATTAATTTATGGGGAGGGAATAATCAGCTGGCGTACGCGGCCAACGCGATCGGGGATTATGTGACGATCCAGCTTAATTATGACGAGTGGGTCGAATCCAATTTCTCAAACTTTTCCCGGAATAAAGTAGGCATCGGCGGAACCGACCCGTATCTTACCAATGAAAGCAGAGAATCTCAGAGCGATTCTTCGGCGGCTTGGCAGGCCGAATCTCAAACCACCGTCGAAGCTTCCGGAAGCGCCTCTATGCCAAATAAAAGCATCCGGACCATTCTTCTGGGAACCCAGTTTACGCAACAAGCGAATATGGTTCGGTTTAAGTTCTTGGCCGCTCCCGGCGCTCCGTTAACGATAGGTTCGGCTTATTTTGGGCAAAGAAACGGCGCCACGGCTGATTTCACCGCGTCTCCCATACCGCTTTATTTTGACAACCCGTCTGTCTTAGAAGGCGATGCGGATGGGGTGGGGGCAACCACAAATCCCGGCACTAGTACGGGGATCACGATCCCCGCGGGTTACCATGCTTGGTCGAATTGGATCGAATACAACATTCCGGCCAGCGGAGCCCCCAACTATTTGCTGAGTGTTTTTATCCCCAATGACGCGGCGAATGCCAGCACGGCGGTATGGCCGGATCCGTCAAATGATAATTCATACAGTGTTGATGGAAACCAAGCGGCGAGCATGGTTCCTTGGGTCGGCTATGCCACTAGCCACAATATTTACGCGACGGCTCAAGTCGCCGGTTGGACGGCGACAGGCACCGCCACCTCGCCGATCTATGACACGAAGATGACGAGCCCTGTTTACAACCAAATCAAATGGACGCCGGTGTTGCCTTCAGGAGCGTCAGTGTCCGTCAAGGTGAGGTCCTCATCCGATCCCAACATGACAGGCGCCACGGATTGGAGCTTGCTGACCGCAAAGACCACCTCTCCCGCCTCGTTAGGGGGGTTAGGAAACCAGCGGTACCTTCAATATCAATTCACGCTCCAAGCCGCTTCGCCCTATGCGTCGCTTCCTCAGGCGGATAATGTGATCATTGATTGGCCCGGCGCGACGACCTTGGTTGAGTTGAGCGGTTACCATACGAAGAAACCAAATTATGGGATTTTCAAGATCCTGGTCGACGGCGTCCCAACGGTGAAAGCGCTGGAGGTTAAACTGGATGCCTCCGATAATCTTAAAGATAAGATCCTCACGGCGTCACTCAATGCCGAGGTAAAGTCCAGAAACACGGGAAAATAAAGATAGAAAGGAAAATAAAAATGAAAACTCGCTTATTTTTGAAAAGTCAGCAAGGAACCATTTTTTTGACGACGATGATCATCATGTTTTTAATGGTGTTGGTCAGCGGATCGGTTTTTGAGCTTTCGACACAGCACATGCATTATATCAGCGTGCTTCGAAAGTCAGCCCAGGCGCAGTACTTGGCCGAGGCCGGCCTCGCATCCGCGGTGGCCACTTTGACGGCTAATTTTAGCAATAAAGATAACGCGGGGCTGTTTCCGGCCACCAATCTTGGCGCCGGCAGCTACGATGTGACGGTTGTCCAGAGCGGGGGGAAGGTGCTTCTCAAATCCGTTGGCACGGTTCAGAGCGTTCAACGGGTCGCGAGTTTGGAAGTGGAGGATCTGACGCCAACGGCCTTGAATCAAGGAGAAGCGGCCGGGGGAAATATTTTATTGGCGACGATCCTTGGTTCCGATTCGGACGTCACGGGTAATTTGTTCGCCAACCAAAATGTCAATCTTATCGCGTGGTTCTTTTCATCCGTGACGATCAATGGAAACGTGTATGCCGGCGGCACGGTGTCCAAAAGCACTTTTTTTGGCGGCAGCGTCACTTGGACCTCTAAGACAGACAACGCGGGCAATATCACGTTTCCCAATTACGATTTTAATTATTACAAGGTCATTGCACAGGCTAACGAGTTGACCAACCCCGGTTGTTGCTATTTCTCAAGCAATCAGGACTGGACCAATAAAACGATCAGTCTCAACACCAAAGGCGGCGTTCTCTTTGTAGATGGAGACCTAACCCTGCGGGGGACCACGACGGTCACAGGATCTCTTATTTCAACCGGGACGATACGAATGTATGGCACTGTGAACCAGACGAAGACCGTTAATTTCCCCAGTTATCCGGCCATCATGACCTCGACAAACGACATCTTGCTCCTTAACTGGCCTTTCAACAGCAGCGGCAAGCTTAACGCGAATGGACTTGTATACGCCGGCAATGACTTTAAACTGCTTGGCATAGGGACGCAGGCGAATGTCACGGGGTCCGTGATCGCCAAAGGCGTTCTTCAGCAGGCCGAAATAGTTTCTGACCTCGACATCACCTATGTGCACCAAAGCCCGCCGGGCCTGATCACCGGAGGCGGCGCCACGGCGCCCATCAATGTAAAGAGTTATAACACTTAAAAGCCTTATTCCAAGCGTTTAGACATTATCGCGATTTTTCGTCGTCTCGCCCTCTCTATCACTTAACATAAGATACATTATAGGACATTAAGAGTATAAGAAGCTCGGTGATAAGAATGACTTCGGCCTAGCGGGTTTTATGGTTTTTTAGGGGTTTACTTGAGCGCGGATAAGGCGGCTTGGACTTCGCGCGAGTCCTTTTGGTCCTGAGTGATAAAGCAAACGCCGATATCATAGAGGCTGTGGTTCTTAGGGTCTTCCTCCACTCGGACCACCTTCCCAAGCAGGCCCTCATTGAATATAATGGCCCGCTTTTCGATCTCTTGGCAGATCTTCAAGGTTCGTAGGTCCAGGTGCATCCATAGAATGCTGGACAGCTGCGGAGGCGTCGTGTTGGTTTGAAAAAGAATGCCCGTCTGGCTTATGTTTTGTGAAATACCGCTGGCGGATAAGAGCGCTTGTTTGGCTTGTTCCTTGGTAGCGGAATAGCTTTTGAATTTAACCGGTGTTTCAAATTTCAGGCGGAAAAACTCGCGGCGTTCATGACTGTCGGGTGCAGGGCTCAAAAATCATCTCCTTGTTGAATAGTGCTGCCAAGTATATCATTAAACCTTGGCGGATTCAAGGGCGCCGCCTTTGAAAAAACCCCGGAAAGTTTTTGGACCTTCCGGGGTTGTTTTAGCGTATCTGAAAGATATAAAAGGCCTTGGGAATCAGACCTTATGGACGTTTGCCGCTTGCTCGCCCTTGGGCCCTTGGGTGACCTCAAACTCGACCGTTTGGCCCTCGTCCAAAGTCTTGTACCCCTCCCCTTGGATCGCGCTGTGATGCACAAACACATCTTTCCCGCCTCCGTCAGGGGTAATAAAACCGTAACCTTTTTGATTGCTGAACCACTTCACCACACCTTTTGCCATGCGCTTATTTCTCCTTGTTGCTTTTCTTGATGGGGAACCACTTCTACTACACTTTTATAAAATAAAAAAAACCGCGAGCCCGAAAGCTTCGCGGTCGAAACTTACATTGGAAGATCCCAAATGAACTTAAAACTACGCCGAACCGATTTCAAAAACTTTAAAGACCCCACAGGTGACTGATTGATCCGATTCTAGCATGTTTTGTCTGATTGTCAATAATCTTCGGCGTAGGGGTCTTTGGCGTCTTCCCGGCAAGTCGAGCAAGCCCGGTAACCCGCGGCTTTCGCCTCAACCTTCGAGCGGAATGTCACGAGGTTGGCCTGAGGAATGCGGTCCAGCTCCGGAGAGGTCGGAAAATAATAAATCTTAGTATTCTTTTCACCGATATACTCATTCTTGATGAAGGGATTTTCGGGCGCCTCTTTCCAAAGCCCCCGGCGGTCACGCCGCGCCTCAAGCTCTGCCCGCCTTAAAGCGGCGGAGTGGCTGGTATTCGGAGGAAATACGGCTACTTTTCCGTTGCCGCTTTTTGCGATCTGCTGATTGACAAAAGTTCCGTCCTCCAGAAAAACGTATCCGAGCAGATTGTTTTTATTGTCGCGGATCTGAGAGCCCCATTCTATCCATATCTTTTTTCCGTTTACCAGATTTTTATTGAATTCAAGCGCGTTCTTGCCATAGTCTCTGACAAGCGGGATTAGGCTCTGAAGCGGCGGCGACTGGATCCCGATGTATTTCAGGGTCTTGCCTCCGGCCAGCCGCACCGAATCGCCGGTCAAGGCTTCGCTCACCATCGCGGGTTGTCTCTCCAACGCCTCGGAGGCACGGCTCATCAAAAGAAGAACAAATATGATAAAAAGACAACGGCTTACGGCAGGATTAAGATTCTTCAAGGATTTCGAGCGTCTGCTCAGCGTCTTTTGTTTTGATCACGATGCCTCCCAATTCCTGATTCTTGGTGGCCGTGCAGTAGGCGTATTCAATATTGATATCGGCTCGAAAGAGCTTTTTTGCGATCGTGGAGATAATCCCGGGCTGATTCTCTATCTCCAGCACCACGACGTCTTGTGTCACGATATACAACCCTTCTTCTTCCAGAATGATCAGCGCCTTGGTGGGATTGTCCACCATGAGCCGGACGATTGCGTGATCCACCGTGTCGTGAACGGACATCGCGTGGATATTGATTTGGGCATCGGCCAGCGTATTGCAGATATAAGACAGGCGGCCCGGCTTGTTTTCCATAAAAACGGACAGTTGTTTTTCTATCGGCATAAAGGATCTTTTTTTAAGCCCGTTCTTTAACCTAAGAGCCCATCGCCCTTGGCCCAATTCTCCCGCTCCACCTCGTCGATCACGAGGTAGGTGTCTTTTTTGGGTTTTCCGGCGATTTTTTCCAGGGTTTCGGAAAAGGCTTCGGCGATCGCTTTTTTCTGGTCCCGCGAGAGTTTTCCGGCTACTTTGAGATTGATATAAGGCATCTTTTCAGTCTAACTCGATTTGGAGCGTTCTTCAAGCGGATTCGTTTTTGAGGGCTGAACCCAGCCCTTTCTGAAGTCAGAATTTCTGTTTTAAGAAAGGGCGGGGTGAATACGCACACAGGTGGCCGTCGCGGACGCCAGGACCTCCCCCCGCTCGTTTTTAGCTGTGGCAGAGGCCTCAAAAGCCCTTTTCTTCCCCTCCCCGCTCCCCTCTAGATGCCCTTCTAAATGGACTTTTTCGCCTGTTTTGGCCGCTTTCTTAAGCCGGACATGCAATTCCGCGGTTACGGCCGGGATCCCCTCTTTCCAGGCCAAGTTGACCATCATCTCGTCCAAAACCATCGCCATCATCCCCCCGTGGACAATGCCCTTGAATCCCTGGTGATGCCTGGAAAACACCACCGTCGCCTCTAGCCGGCCCTTTTGGGGGTGGGTAAAGTCCAGCCGCAGGCCCTTCTCGTTGGCCTTGCCGCAGACATAACACATGTGGTCGTCTTCTAGGCGGAGAGGCATAGCTTGTCCCTATGGGTCGGGGTAAAAATGTGAGAGGTGATTTTTTGCAGGTCGTGATGGATCAATCCGTTGGAGGCCAACACATCCCCGTTTTTCAAATAATCCGCTTTCCCCCACATGTCGGATATCTTACCGCCCGCTTCCTGGACCAACACAGCCCCGGCGGCGATATCCCAAGGAGACAAGTCCAGCTCCCAAAAACCGTCAAAGCGCCCGCAGGCAACATAGGCCAGGTCCAAAGCAGCGGAACCGGCTCGGCGCAAGCCAACGCTCGCCAAAGAAATTGCCCGGAACGAGGCCATGTATTCGTCGAACCGATCCCTGGCTCTAAAGGGGATCCCGGTGGTCATGAGGGCATCCGCAAGCCGCTTCACGGTGGTGACGCGGATTCGCCGCTTATTCAGAAAAGCGCCTTCCCCTTTCTGAGCGGTGAATAACTCGCGATGGACGGGATCGTAGACCACTCCCGCTTTTAATTGACCGTTTTCGATCACGCCGATCGAAACGGAGAACATCGGGATTTGATGGATGTAATTGGAGGTACCGTCCAGGGGGTCAATGACCCAAAACGTTTGGAGCCCGGGGCTTTTGCCGGTCTCCTCGGCCAAAATTCCGTGATCGGGAAAATTTTTTTTGATTTTGGAAATAATGAGCTCTTCGGCGAGCCCGTCAAGCTTCGTGACAAAATCGTTTTTTGATTTTGTCTTGATATCCGAGCGTTTCAGTTTGCCATAGGACGCCATGAGAAGCGCTCCTGCGCCGAGGGCCGCCTCCACGGCCACTTTTAAGACCGTTGGGTTGCCGGTCCCGCGTTTCATCGTAAAATACCGAGTTCTTTCATTTTCTCTGCCAACTCTTTAGCGTTGTTTTTGAAGGTAAATGTCTTGAGACCAAGCATTGCCGCCGCTTCGGTCAGGTCCTCGCGGTCATCGATGTAAAAAATCTCCCCGGCCGCCGCCCGGCAGGCCTTGATCGCTTTGCGGTAAATCCGCGCGTCGGGTTTCCGGACCTTTTCCTTGAACGACAGGATTTTCCGGTCAAAATGCCGCATCACGGGATATTTCAAGCGGATGTAGTCGTAATGCATCGCGTTGGTGTTTGAAATCAGGACCAGGCGGTAATGAGGCCGAAGCCGCCGGATCAAATCGGCGATGCCTTGGTTTAGCGTAAAGATCTCGTCCCATACTTTTTTAAACTCGGCGTAGTTTAAGCCATGGTTTAAATTTTTTTTCACTTGGTCATGAAATTGTTTCGAAGAAATCTTGCCTCCGTCATAGAGCACCTCGAGGCCGGAGCGGAGAAAAAAGGCTTTTACTTCTTTAGCCGGGCGCCGCGAAGCGCCCGAGAGCCGGCGAAATGCCGGCGTGAAGTCAAAATCAAGAATCACGTTTCCGAGATCAAACAGGATGGCTTTTGTCTTTTTATGGGGAATCGTTTTCGACATGCGCCACATTATAACATAAGCCATTCTTCGATTCGTATTTGTTTTGACTTTATGAGGCCGCTTTGATTAAGATAAGCTCGCGATGCCGACCCAAGCGATCTCCATTTCCCATCTGACGAAGTATTACGGCCCCTTTAAAGCGGTGGATGATATCAGTTTTGACGTGGAAAAAGGCGATTTCCTCAGTTTTTTGGGCCCAAACGGGGCCGGAAAGACCACGACGATCAATTCCATCACGGGGCTTGGGAATTTCCAGGCCGGCTCGGTGAGTGTGTTCGGTCACGACGTGGTCCGGGATTACCGCAAGACCCGGCCCCTGATCGGCCTGTGTTCGCAGGAGTTCAATTTCGATCCTTTTCTCTCCATCGAAGGGCTTTTAGTGTATCAGGCAGGTTATTTTGGGGTCCCCAAGCGCGTAGCGGTGCCGAAGGCCCATGAGCTCTTGAATCGTTTCCGCTTGTTTGAAAAACGGAAGCTTGATTTCAGAAAACTCTCCGGCGGAATGAAACGCCGGTTATTGTTATGCCGCGCGCTGGTCCATGACCCCGAGATCCTCATTTTGGACGAACCGACCGCCGGCGCCGATGTCGAATTGAAATACCAGATTTGGAATTACCTGACCGAATTGAATCAAAGCGGCAAAACTATTTTTTTGACGACGCATTACATGGAAGAGGCCGAGAAGCTCTCCAAGACCGTGATCATCATCCATAAGGGCAAGATCATTCATCACGGCGACAAACGATCGTTGGTCCAAAATCAGAGCCTGGAGAAGACCTATTTGGAATTGACGAAAGAGGCCGTCGATGATTAAGAACGCGGTGGGGTTTAAGTCTCTGGTCAAACGGGAAATCCTGCGGTTTTTTGTGGTGTTCACGCAGACCATCGTCCCGCCGCTGATCTCGTCCTCGCTTTTTATTTTTGTGTTCGGGTTGTCCATCGGGAGAAATATCAACTTATCCATGGAAGGCGTGTCTTATCTCAAGTTTCTGGTGCCGGGGCTTGTCATGATGCACTTGATCGAAAGTTCTTACACCAACACCTCCTCTTCGCTCTTCATCGCCCGCTGGCACAATCATATTCAGGAAGTCTTGCTCTCCCCTCTTTCCTATATGGAGATGGTTCTTGGGCTCATGATCGGCGGCGTCGCCAGGGGCATCCTCACGGCGACCGGCGTCTACGGCATCTCCTTATTTTTTACGCGGTTTGTTTTTCATGATTATCTCGTGGTCGTTTATTTTTTTATCGTGGTGACGATTATCTTCTCCTCGCTCGGCCTGATCGTGGGGCTTTGGGCGCAGGGGTTCGAGAAATTATCGGTATGGAACACCTTCGTGCTGACGCCGTTGATCTATTTTGGAGGCGTTTTTCACAGCGTGGAAATGGTACCGGCGCCGCTTCGGTTCATCACGAAACTCAACCCGATCTTTTATCTCGTGAACGGCCTGCGGTATGGGATGCTCGGAGTTTCGGATGCGAGCGTTCCCTTCAGCATGGGGTTGGCCGCGGGGATGGCGGTCGTTTTGTTTTTAATCGTGGAGCGGCTCTTCAGGCGGGGGTATCATTTAAGAAGTTAAAAAGAAACGCTAAATCGCCGCGCATTTCAAAATTTGTTTGATCCGCTCCTGCCGCGACGCGTTCTTCGCGGCGCATCCGATCAGGCTGTCCGCCGGCGTCAGGCGTTTATTTAAAAGTTCTTTGATGGGCATCAGGTATTTTGATTCGTCGCTTGAGGCCATGGCGCCCGGCAGGCGCCGCAGGCCCTCTTCCCCGAGCCGGATAAGCTCTCGCCCGATCTCTCCCAAATCCGTGTTTCCCAGTTTCGTTTTTAATCCTTTCACAGGCGCCTCATGCGCCAGGCGCAATCGCTCTTCCAGAGAAAGACCGGACACAAGATTCCAAGCCGCCTTCCTCGAGGAGTCGTCGTAAAACAGGCCTTTCAACAGCGCTGGCACCGACATGCTGAGCTCCCGATTTTGACAATCAACGCTTCTTATTTCGACGTATTTTTTGAGACGCGCTTCGGTGAAAATGGTGGTCAAGTGCAGTTCCCAGTCCTCTTTTGTGGCCGGATTGCCATCCCCGAGCCCGTTTTCAAGAAATTCCTTAAAGCGGATCCCGTTAACGGAAATCCATTTTCCTTCCCGGAGGACAAAAAACATCGGCACGTTGAGCGCATATTCCACATAATCGTCGAACCCAAAGGCAGGATCGAAAACTTGGTAAAGAATCCCGGTTCTGTCCGGATCGGTATGGGACCACACATACGCGCGTTTGGAATAAAACCCGTTCAACCCTCCTCCTGATAGCGGCGAATTGGCGAACACTGCCGATAGGATCGGCGAAAGCCCCATCGCGAGGCGCAGTTTTTCAATCGCGTCGCCTTCACTTGTATAATCCAGTGAAATTTGGATCGAGGCCGTTTGTTTCATCATGCTGTAGGTCAGCGGGCCTTTTGTTTTTAGGTTTTCGCGCATGATCGCATAACGCTCTTTCGGGACCCATTCAATCGCCTCGACCGCGCTCACCGGCTGGAAGCCGATGCCAAGCCAGGCAATGCCCAGCGGCTCGGACACTTCCTTGATTTCGCCGAGATGCTCGTGGAGCTCCCCGGCGTTTTCTTTCAAAAGCGCGGCTTTGCGGCCGCTCAATTCGATTTGGCCTCCCGGCTCCAGCGTGATCGAAGACTCTCCTTTTTTAAGCGCGATCACATGCGGGCCTGAAAAAACACCTTCCCATTGAAATTTTTCCATCAGCGCCTTGAAGATGGCTTCCACGCCGTTCGGGCCGGAATACCGGATGCCTTCGGCGCTGTCGCGATAAACGCCTATCTTCTCCCATTCGACGCCGACACAAAGATCCGTCTCGGCTTTGCAGCCGTCGAGAAAGTATTGTTTTAGGCGTTCGCGATCAAGGATTGCGTCGCCGACGTGGGTGGTCATGGTTTGAATAATCCTTTTGGCTTATAAGATTATGCTATAATAAATGGGAAAAGGACGCAAGGAATCCCAAACGATCTAAACCCGTTATGAAAATCGCATTTTTACTTTATCCCACCGCCTCGGTCAAAATTCATGAGGATTCGTCTTTCTGGATCATGCAGGAGCTCAAAAAACGGGGCCACGAGGTGTCTTATTTTGAGAGCCGCGATCTGGAATGGTCCGAAGGGTCGCCTCAAGCGCGCTTGACTCCCGCGAAACTAGATTTAAAAAAGGGCTATTTGCCTTCCGTGAAGCGCCAAGACCCCGTTTCTTTGGCCGGCCTCGACTGCATTTTTATCAGAAAAGAACCGCCGTTCGACACGCAGTATCTTTACGCTTTGCAGCTTTTGGAAACGATCAAAGATCAAGTTTTTGTATTGAATGATCCTACCGGCGTCGCGATGGCGAACGAAAAATTATTCTCGCTCTTGTTCACGAAATACGCTCCCGAAACGCTGGTGACCGAAAGCATCGCTTCGGCCAGATCCTTTATTAAATCTTTGCGGAAAAAGGTGGTGGTGAAGCCGCTTCATCAAAAAGGAGGGCTGGGGATATTCGCGACCTCGTTTAACGACGAGAACCTCCCCTCGCTTTTGGAGACCGCCACCGAACATGAAAAGCGGAGGATCATGATCCAGCAGTTTGTGCCGGCTAAAAAATTTGGAGACAAGCGAATCGTTATTCTGAACGGCGATATTCTAGGGGCCTTTGTCCGGTACCCTCCCCGCGACGATTTCAGGGCCAACTTGAGCGTCGGCGGCACGATGCACCGCGCCTCCGTGAATTCCTGGGACCGGAAATTGGTCGAGGAAATGGCCCCTCAGCTTTTGTCCCGCGGCCTTTTTTTCGTAGGGATCGATGTGATCGGTCGCTATTTAACAGAAGTGAATGTCACGAGCCCCGCCGGTATCCCTGAGATTAATTATTTAAACAAGATTCACGCGGAGCGAAACGTCGCGGATTTTATTGAGCAGCGTTTGAGAAGCCGTTAAGACCCGCCCGCCGTTTTCTGGCCGCAGACGCTCTTGAGCGTCAGGGCCGGCGCTTCCTCCAAGGCCTTTTCGTAAGGCAGCATATCGATGGTTTCCCACGGGCAGTATTTCGCGCAGAGCGAACAGCCGATGCAGCGCGAATAATCCACCTCCACCACTTGTTGGAATTGAGCGTGCTCGACCCCCGGCACGATTTCGATGCAGTCCACCGGACAAAAGACAATGCAGGCTTCGCAGCCGGTACAGCCGTTTTGATTGATGACCGCCAGTTTCGGAGGGGCTTTTTTTCGCGGCGGCTTCAGGGCGCGCGCCTCGGAGATCTCTTTTAAAGTGCTCATAGGATTATTATAACTTTGAGGACATTCGAGTCAAGAGATAACCGATAAAAAACACGAAGAGCGAGGCCAGAAAGATCAGGATCGCCTGTTTTTCATTGTGCCCAAGCTGGCCGGCCCAGATCGCCGCCGGCAAGGCCAGAAGCCCCAAGATCTGAAATAAGCGCCCGACACAATAGGCAAGGCCTTTCATCGGTCTTATTCGGTCTCCCCCGCCCCGTCAAGACGCAGCCAGTTTTCGGCTTTAAAATCCGGCCAACGGTCCGCATCCGCTGTTTCAAGATCCACAATGTCGCTGATCTTGAAAGGCAGAGAATCGACGCCGTAAATTCCGAGCACGTCTTTTTTATCCCGGATGAAGACGTTTTCAATTTTTCTTCCGTCACGCAGCACCGCCGTCATGAGATGGCCATGCCGGATCGTCTCGGGTATTTTTTTTAATTTCTGGGAAAGGGGGTTGCTTAAAATCCGTTCGGAGTCCTCAACCCAAATGCTTTTGAACGGGAGAGATCTTTCTCTTTTTTCGAAAGCTGTCTTTTCGCGGGCGATCCGGGCATCTTCGTAGGCTTTATCCACTTTGCTGTACATCACGATGATGAGCGGCACGAGCAAAACCATCCAGGTCCCAAAAACGGCGGCGACCCAAAGGATCGGCACTCCCGGCTCTTGCATGCTGCCGACATGGTTGGCGATAAATTTTGTCCAAAAATAACAGGACGCGAAAAAAGAGACGATGGTGAGCAGAATCCATCCTAACCACCAAACAACCGTGGATTCGGAGTTTTTTTTCATTTTAAATTTTATCCAAAAACATGAAAATGTTGATGACGCTGAGATAAAAAATAGAGGCCGTGACAAATTCTTTCGCGTAGATAAACCGGTGGGACGCGATATAACACGCGAAGCTGACAAAGAATAAGCCCGAAAAAATCGCGGCGGTGAGATACAGCAGCCCCATCATTCCGATCAGGGTCGGGACGATACTGACGAGAAACAGGATCAACGAATAAAAAATCATTTGAACCTTTGTCTTCCTTCCGTCGGCGTCGAGCCCCCCGAACATTCTTAAGCCCCCCTGTTTGTAATCTTCGCGGTAGATCCACGCGATCGCCAGGAAATGAGGCAATTGCCAAGCGAACAGGATGAGAAAAAGCACCCACGCGTCTCTATTCAACTGGCCCCGGGCAGCCGCCCACCCCAAGAGGCAAGGCAGGGCGCCCGGAATCGCGCCGACATAAGTATTCATGACCGTCCTGCGCTTTAGCGGCGGATCAAGAAAAA